>ERZ1066123.308-NODE-308-length-37769-cov-10.574163_pt1 | contig 37769 bp, 27 predicted proteins | sample MGYA00382770_ERZ1066123 | MGnify/ENA primary metagenome ERZ1066123 (study PRJEB33369, sample SAMEA5778353) | biofilm metagenome | biome: Industrial cooling water; feature: Water cooling tower basin; material: Biofilm | place: United Arab Emirates | collected...
GGCGAGCGATCACGGCGCACCTCATCGCGACTCTTTCGCGAAGTACACCGCCACTCTTTTTGCGAACGCCTGTTCCTGGCGCAGGGTCGCCACCTCCCGCCGTAGGCGCCGAATCTCCTGCTCCGGCGTCTCTCCCGGCACGGGCTGCCCCGTCGCGGCCGCCTCCCGCTGGAGCCGGACCCACGCGCGCAGCTGGTCCGGCCGCACATCGAGCTCTCGGCCCACCTGCGCGAGCGTGGCCCCCGCCGCGCGCCGCGTCGCCACGAGCTGGACGGCTTCTGCCTTGAACTCGGCACTGAACGCCCGACGCTCGCGTCGGACCGCCTTCTTGCTTGATCCCATGAAGCACCTCCGCCCCTATTCTAGGGCGAGTGAGGCGTGCACGAAATCGGGTCAAGTCCAACGCACCCGTTTCGCACGCATCCATCAGTGTGTGCGCATCGCGTCTATCGGTCTTGGTGCGGCGCGAGCGATTGGCGTACATCGGGGCGTAGTTCGGATCCGCGACGAGCACCTCGTGGCCGAGCGATTCGAGGTGGCGGGCCACCCACTCGCGCTCCGTGCTCGCTTCAAGCAGAATCCAGGCGCACGGGCGCTCCCCGAACACGGCGGTGAACCGCTCCCGACTGGTCGCGATCCGGCGGTCGGTGATGGTCCCGTCGTCGGCGTTGATGCACAGCTGGCTCTCGCGCTTGTGCAGGTCCAGGCCTATGATCTCCATGGTGGCTGGCCTCCCGGTATGCGCCCCGTCGGCAGACGGTGAGCGCGTGGATAGTGGTGGAGCAGCGGGGATCTCCACGTGACCGTGGAGGTCCAGCCGCCGCTTCATACCAACTATCCCGCCTTGCCGCCTGCGCGTCGCCCCTCGCGCGCAGTCGCAACGCGATGGAGAATACGCCCCTGCACGCAGCGTTGGCTGGCGCGCAGGATGCGGCGGTCGTGCGCGCCCTGCTCGCCGGTGGGGCCTCCGCGACGCTGGCCGTCGCGCACGGTGTCACGCCGCTGCATCTGGCGGCCTCTCGCGGCAATCGGACGCTCTGCGAGCTGCTGCTCGCGCACGGCGCCGACGCGCGCGCCGTGATGCACGACGGCAAGGAGGCGCGTGCGATCGCGGCGGAGCGTCGTCACGCCGAGGTCTCCGAATGGCTCACATCGCGGACGACATCACACGCTTGACCGGTTCACCGCTCGAGCTCCACGAGCAGCGTCCATGCGAACGGGCCCCGACGACACGATGTCGTCGGGGCCCGTTGTCATTCAACCGAGCGCGGTTTACCGCTGCGTGCGCAACCAGCGGTTGAACTGGCGCAGCAGCTCCTCCTCTTCTTCGAAACCGAAGCCGCTGCTGCTGCCAGCCGTCGCCAGCTTCTCCACGCGCAGCAACTGCGTGGTCGTCTTGCCGCCCGCCGTGAGCGTCACACGATAGGTGCCGCTCTCCACGAGCGCCGCGCCACCACCGCCGCGACCGCCGCGACCACCACCACCGAACGGATTGAAGTCGGGGATCGCTTCACGCAGCGCGCCGAACACGGCCTGCACGCCCGTGGGCTCAGCCGCTGCCGCCGCCGCACCACCACCCTGGCCAGCCGTGGGGAAGCTTGGCGTCGGACGCGTCTCACCGGGACGATCGTTGCGCACACCGGGCGCACCACCGCCGCCACCGAAGCCACCGCCACCACCACCGCCGCCACCGAAGCCACCCATCATGGCCTGCATCCCTTCGGCACCGCGGCTCAGCGCGTTGCGCGCCATGGTGATCGTGGCGGCGGGAATGCCGCCATCCTTCTCGAGCGAATCGAGGACGGCCGTAAGGCGCTGTGCCTGCTTCACGCTGTCGCGCACCTGCGCCGGCGACAACGGCGGGGCCGGGGCCGGACGACCGCGGAAGTTCCACGACACGCGATGCAGGCCGGGACCACCGGGGCCATTCAGCGTCGTGAGCGTATCGCCCTTGGCGTCCTGAATGATCAGCGTCGCGCGCCCGGTGCCCGACGAGACGTGATACCAGAGATCGGCGCCGTACTGCGGGCTCGGTGCCTGAAACAGCTTGTGACCGTTGCTGCCGCCGTTGATGATCGGCTCGCCGTACTGGAACGCCGTGCGCGGCGCGAAAAGATGCGAGCCCGCCGCCGCCACGGTCGCCGTGAGCTGCTGCAGTGGCGCAACGTCCACGATCCAGATCGACCGCCCGTGCGTACCGGCCACGAGCTCCTTGTCGCGCGGATGCACGACGAGGTCATGCACCGGCACCGTGGGGAAGCCCGTCATGAAGCGCTGCCAGCTCTGACCACGATTCACCGACACGTACACGCCCACATCCGTGCCGAGATACAGCAGGTTCGGATTGCTCGGGTCTTCGCGCACCACGTGCACGAAGTCGGCGTGCCCGGTGGGCAGATTCGACGCGATGCTCGTGAAGGTCCGGCCGAAGTCGCGCGTCATGTACACGTACGGCGTGTAGTTGTCGCGCCGGTGATCGTCGAACGTCACGTAGAAGATCGCTTCCGATTCGTACGACGGCTCGATGCGCGACACGTACGCGCCGGCCGGCAGCCCGGGGAAGTTCTTCGTCACTTCTTCCCACGCGCCACCGTCGTTCTTCGTGAGCCACACTCGCCCGTCATCGGTGCCGGCGAACAGCAGGCCGGGACGGATGGGCGATTCGTTGAGCGACACCACCGTGCCGAACGTCTCGGCGCCCGTCACGTCGGGTGTGATGCCACCCGTCGTGCGCAGCGCCACGCGCAGCTTGGCCGTGTCGGCGTACGAGAGCTCGGGCGAGATGAGGAACATCTCGTCGCCCGACTTCACGCTCTTGAGCACCTTGTTGGCGCCGAAGTACAGCGTGGCCGGATTGTGCCGCGAGATGATGAACGGCGTGTTCCAGTTCCAGCGCAGCTGCAGATCGAGGGAGTCCTGACGCTGCTGCGCCCGGAACGCCGCGATGCGCCGCCGCATTTCGGCCGTCTCCGGCTTCGATTCGTCACCACGCACCACCGCGATGGAGTCGTTCCACGCGTTGTACTTGTCGCGCCAGTTGGGCTTGCCCAGACCGCTGCGCTGTCCGCTCGCCCAATCGTAGCGGCCCATCGCACCACCCTGCGACTCGCTGTACACGATGTTCGGATTCGTCCAATCCTGCTGCGTGACGAAGCCGTCGCCACCGCTCACGTTGTGCCACATCGCATTGGTGATCGCCCCCTGCCGGCGGCGGCTCGGACCGCACCACGAACCGTTGTCCTGCAGACCGCCGCACACGCGATACGGGATCTGCATGTCCACCGAGATGTTGTAGAACTGCCCGATCGCAAACGTGTTGGGGAACTCCCAGGTACCGCCACCGTCGAGCGTGATGCCGAGCCCACCGTCGTTGCCCACGATGATGCGCTGCGGATCCTTCGGGTCGAACCACATGGCGTGGTGGTCGACGTGCAGTCCGACCGTCGTGTTGCCCGCCGTCTTGCCGCCATCACGCGAGTACTTCACCGGCGTGGACGACCAGAACACGACGTCGGGGTTGGTGGGGTGCACGCGCACCTGCGAGTAGTAGAACGGGCGCACGTTCTCGGGATTGCGATACTCCCACGTCTTGCCACCGTCGGCGCTGCGATACAGTCCGCTCGGCCGACGCTGTGCGCGCGCGCCCTTCTCGGGACGCGGATTGGGCGCGGTATCGGCTTCCACCATCGTGTACATCACGTCGGGGTTGCTCGCCGCGATCGCGATCTCGATGCGCCCCTTCATCGTCTCCGGGAACCCGCCGCCCTTCACTTCGGTCCACCTGGCGCCCGCGTCCGTGCTCTTCCAGAGCGCGGAGCCGGGACCACCCGAGTTGAGGAAGTAGGGACCACGCACGCGCTGGTAGCTCGACGCGAAGATGACGTCGGGATTGGTGGGGTGCAGCTGCACATCCACGAAGCCCGTCTTGTCGTCGATGAACTTGATGAGGTTCCACGTCTTGCCACCGTCGGTGGTCTTGTAGAGGCCCCGCTCCTTGTTGGGGCCCCACACGTGACCGAGCGCGGCCACATACACCGTGTTCGGATCGCGCGGATGCACCTGGATGCGCGCGATCTGGCGCGTCTCCGCGAGGCCGAGGAACGACCACGACTTGCCGCCATCGGTGGACTTGTAGATGCCGCCACCCGGCGAAATGGAGTTGCGCGAGTTGGGTTCACCCGTGCCCCAGTACACCACGTTCGTGTCCGACGGCGCGATCGCCAGATCGCCACCCGAGGCGACGCGCGCGGTGTCGAGCACCGGGAAGAACGTCGTGCCACCATTGATGGTCTTCCACACGCCGCCGGCGGCGGTGGAGACGTAGAAGGTGCGCGAGGGCGACGGAATGCCTTCGACATCGACGATGCGGCCGGCCATGTTGGCGGGGCCGATTTCGCGCCAGCGCAGGCCGGCAATGACGCCCTTGGCGGCGTCGTCGGTGGGGACGGCGGTCTGCGCGGTGAGCGCGCCGCGCGGCGACAGCGCGCCGGCCGCGAGCACACCCACCGCAAGCGCCGCGCGCCGAGCGGTGTGGGAGAGCGGGAAACTGCGTGACATGGAGCAGGGTGGGCGGGGGGTGAATCGCACCGAATCAAGTCGCGGACATCCGCGATGCATGGAACATGGAGATACGTCACGGGAGTGGCGAGTGCTGCCGGTCCATCCCCTGACACCGACCGTTCGTCCCCACCGGTCTGCGGCAAGGCGTCCCCCTGTCGCGCCGTCGCTCGCGCGCACATCGTTCAGACAGGGTTCGCGCTGCCTCCCCTCTGTCGCGCCCGGATCGCGTCCGTGTCCCGCCTCTCGCTCGTTCCTCGCTCCCGCCCTGTCCGACCGAGCCGCTCGCTGACGCTGCTCGAGTCCGGTCGCACGATCTCACGCACGCAGCTGCTGCAGACGGCGCTCGGGATGCTGCTGCATGGCAGCGCCTTGGTGGGCGGTGCGGCGTGGGCGGCGCGTGTCCCCATGTATCCGTCGCTCGATCCATCGCGTACACGGTTGCCCGTGTTTCTGGCACCGGAGCGGAAGCCCATCGCGCCGACGCCGCAAGAACGGCTGCAGTACGTCGGTCTGGCGGCCGGCGACGTACCGGTCCCGTCGGAGCGCGTTGCGGCCGATGGCACGGCCGGCGGACCGCAGCGTCTCGAGGGTGAGGAGGCGGCGGCGGCGCCGGTTCCGGAGGCCGAACCCGTGTACGAGGAGTTCGTGCTCAGTGAAATCGACGTGGATAGCGCCGCCGCGAGCGATCCGGAGAGCGGCGGGCCCGAGTACCCGCCGGAGTTGCTCACGAAGAACGTGGAGGGCGTGGTCGCCGCGCGATTCGTGGTGGACTCAACGGGCCATGTGAAGCCCGGTAGCTTCGTCGCCTTCGAGTCCACGCATCCACTGTTCACGAAGGCCGTCGAAGACGCGCTGCCGCGCATGAAGTTCCGGCCGGCCTACGTGGGCAAGAAACGCGTGCAGCAGCTCGTGGTGCAGAGCTTTGCGTTTCGCATTGCGCGCGGGGATACGGCAGTTGGCGTTTATGGCGTTCCGGCTGTGGCAGTTGGTGTCGGCCTCGACCTCACGACGGCGGCTTCTGCAGTCGTTGACGGCAGCCGCATCCTGATCAGTTGTTCCAGGTCGTTCTCATCCCGTCGTAGGCCCCATATGTACCGACCCGCTGCCGAAAGAATCCGGATATCACGTGGCGCCTGCAGGAGTGTCGGCGGCGCGAGGCCTTGAAGATCCAGCTTGACCCAGACACCCGAGTTGCCAGCACTCTCCCGCGCCACCTCGAATCGCTCGAGCAGCACATAGTCACCGTCCTGATCGCACACGATTGCTGCCACGAGGGGACGGAGAGCACCGACGAGGAGGTCCAAGGATCCATCTCTCTCGGCATCCCTCATCGGACGCTCGATCGTCGAATCGTGCGCCGGCATCCCCGCCGAGATGAGCCCACGTCTCGTCACGTGCCGCAGGTAGTTGAGCCGCTCCTCCGTTGACAGCATCGCTCCATTTGGGCGAAGGAGCCGCTCCTCCACGACACGCGATGGACCCTCGTTCCCCGACCGGAAGCTCCTGACCGCACGTGCCACTGGATCCAGGACGTAGAGGTCCGCCTGGCTCGTCACACAAGCGAGCGGCTGGTCAGCAACGTACGTCCCGATGACGGGCGTCGCCGAATCGTCTGGCGCAAACCGGACGACCGTATCCCCGATGCGCTCTCCATCCACCGCGAGAATCAGCGCACGTCGAAATGACCGAGGATAGATGAGCGCAGAATCCGGCTTGAAGAGTTGGTAGCGATCGGCTTCCGAAGCCGCTGCAATGGGAATCTGCGAAAGGAGTGGAACGATATCGGTGCGGGCATCGACCGACGTTGGGAACGGACGATCTCGCAGCGACGAGTCGAGCGAGATCAGGCCACGTCGCCCGAGGTCAACGACTCGAGGCAGACGCGCGCCGCGCTCGGGAGCGAATGCAATGGGAAAGCGCAACTCTCGTGGCCCACTACCCTTTCGCGCGATACGCACCTGGGTATCGCTCGCGATGTCCAGCAAGTCGACGGTTGCCTCACGGTGGGACAGCACAAGCGCACGGCTTGAATCAATGCCAAAAATGGCGAGGACATCGGAAAGCGCCTCCGAGTGCACGCGGTCGACGGTCAGTGTGGCGACCTCGGGTGCGTCTGGCGGCCGAACCTCCGAATGGCAAGCGGCTGCAGCCATGACACCGCACGCCGTCGCAAACAACGCACGGCTTCGCCGCAAGACGTGGGCGCATCGAACACCACGTGCGACGAAGCCAGACGAGGAGGAGAAGCACTTCTTCCGATGTTGTTCCAACATATCCTGTTGACGACATACAAATGCGCGATGCTGGCGAGACCCATGTCAGGCGCTGGGCTCAACCGTTCCGCCCCCTGCATACGCCACCGAATGCGATGGGTTCCCCGAGTGTGCTTTCGACATGCAACCAGCTCGCCTCCCGGGACTTACCCGAACGCGACAAGGGGTGCGCTGTGCTCCACCGGCACCTCCGCCTCATCCACCGAGTCCGTCGCCAGCAGCTTGTACAACACCGGCGTCACCAGGCGCGCGATGAACGTGCTCGAGACGAGTCCACCAATGATCACCCACGCCAGCGGCGAATACAGCGCAGACGCCTGCAGCGCGAGCGGCAGCAGGCCGCCAATGGCCGTGATGGCCGTCAGCACGATCGGTACGAAGCGGATCTCACCCGCCCGCTGAATGGCCTCGTCGAGCGCTACCCCTTCACGGCGCAGCTGATCGGTGAAGTCCACGAGCAGGATGCTCGTCTTGATTTCGATACCGACCAGTGCCACGAAACCGATCATGGCGGTGAAGCTGAGCGTGTACCCCGCCGCCCACAGCGCGAGCACGCCACCCACGACACCGAGGGGAATCACACTCGCCACCACGAGGGTCGTACGAAAGCGGCGGAACTCGAGCACGAGAATCGCGAGAATGCCGAACACCGCCACGATGACGGCGGCTCCGATGCCGCCAAAGCTCTCCTCGCGACTCTCGATCTCGCCCGCGGCGCGCCACCGATAGCCGGCAGGCAGCGGCATCGCCTCGAGCTTCGCCAACACCTCGCGCGTCACGCGATCGGTGTTGAAGCCCGAGGCGACGTAACTCGTGATGGTCACCGAGCGCACGCGATCGCGATGGCTGATCACCGTCGGCGTACTCGTGAACGACAGTGACGCCACCTGGCCAAGCGGCACCAGCGCGCCCGACGCACTCGGCACCCAGAGCCGATCGAGCTGCTCCGGCGTGGGACGACCCTGGCGCGCGAGCCGGGCCACGATGGGGTGATCGTTCCCATCGTCGCCACGAAACGCGCCCGCCTCGAGACCGGCAATCCCCAACCGCAGCGTGCGATCGATCTCGATGCTCGGGATGCCGAGCAATCCCGCCTTCTCGCGGTCCACGTCGAGTCGAAGATCGGTGCGCGTGAGACGCACGGGGTTGTTCACGTAGCGTGTCCCCGGCGTGGACTCGAGCGCCCGCTGCACCGAGGTCGCGAGTGTGCGCAGCGTGTCGAGGTTGGGCCCTTCCACACGCATCGCGATCGGCGCCTCGATGGGCGGCCCGTTCTCGAACTCCTTGAGCTCGATGCGTGCGCCCGGATACTCGGCCAACTGCGCTCGCAGCGAATCGAGCGTGCGCGGCGTACGCTCGGCGTCGTACGCGTGCAGCAGCACGAACAGCTGCCCACGATTGGCCGCCTCGGGGCGTGAGATGACGTTGTAGTAGATCATGGGATTGTCCTTGCCCGTATTGGCAAAGACACCGCGCACCGCCGGATGTGCACCCAACACGCGTTCGGCGTATCGCACGGCCCGATCGGTCTCGTCGAGACTGGTGCCGTCGGGTGTTTCGATGTCCACATGCACCTGCGGCGTACCGGCCACCGGGAAGAGCGAGAACCCGACCAACGGAATCACCGCCACGCTCGCGACCACCAGCGCGCCCGATACCGCGAGCGTGCGCCACGGATGCGCAATCGCGCGCCCCAGCAGCGGTGCGTACGTGGCGCGAATGCCCCGATCGAGCAGTTGCAGGAAGCGATTGCCCTCCGCCTCTTCCGTGCGCGGCATGAGCCGACTCGCGAGCCACGGAATGATCGTGAAGCTCACGAACAGCGACGCCAGCACCGCCGACACCACGGCCGCCGGCAGCGAACGGATGTAGCGGCCTGGCAGCCCCGGCAGGAAGAGCAGCGGCAGGAACGCGAACACGAGCGTGGCCGTACTGCCGAGCACGGCGGCCGCGATCTGCTGCGTGGCCGCCACCGCCGCCTGCGCGCGCGGCATGCCGGCGCGCAGGAAACGGGCGATGTTCTCCACCACCACGATGGAATCATCGACGAGCAGACCAAGCGCGATCACGAAGCCCACGATGGAAAGCTGATTGATCGAGAAGCCGGTCACGTACAGTAGCGCGACCGCGATCGCCAGCGAGAGCGGAATGGACACCATGACCACGAGCGACGCGCGCAGTCCAAGCGGCAGCAGCGTCACGATCACGAGCGCGAGCGCGATCACGAAGTCGGTCCCGAGACGCGACAGACGCTGCTGCACGTTCACCGACTGGTCGAAGCCGCGTTCGAGCGTCACGCCGGGTGGCAGGGCGGCTTCGGCCGCGTCGAGCTCGGCCCACATGCCGTTGCGCACGTCGGCGATGTTCGTGCCCTCCTGCTGCGTGACGCTCACGATCACGGCGCGTCGGCCGTTCCAGCGCGTGATGTGCACCGGATCACCGTAGCCCCACTGCACATCGGCCACATCACCGACGCGCACGAGCGCTCCGTTCGCGCCACCGATCACGGTCGCGCGCACTTCCTCGAGCGTCTCGTAGCGACCGCGTGCGGCGACATTGAAGCGGCGCGCTCCCACGTCCACCGAACCACCTGGGATGGCGGCGTTCTCGCTGCCGATGGCGTCGAGCACACGGCTCGCCGGCAGGTTGAGCGTGCTGAGGCGCCCGAGGTCCAGCGTGACCTGCAGTTCACGCCGCGGCGCGCCGGCGCGTTCCGCGCCGCGCACGCCGGGCACACGCTCCAGTCGTTCCTCGAGATCCTCGGCGAGTCGGTCGAGCTCGTGGTATGGCGTGACCTCGCTCACCAGCGCCAGCTGCGCGATCGCGACTTCGGTGACTTCGTTGCGCTGCACTTCCACGCGCACCACGCCAGCGGGCAAGGAGGCCCGGAGCACGTTGATCTCGCGCAGCACCTCATCGTACTTCCGATCGGCGTCGACCGCCGGGTCGAACTCCACGGTGATCACGCCAAGCCCGTCCCGCGCGTTGCTGTAGAGCTCCTTCACCCGTTCGAGCGCCTGCAGCCGTGCTTCGATGGGTTCGACCACCAGCTGTTCCACGTCGCTCGCATCGGCGCCCGGATACACCACGATCGTGGAGAAGGTGGGAATGGGGAAGACCGGGTCCTCACCGCGCGGAATCGAGAACCAGCTCGTGGCACCGAGCGCAATCAGCATGAGAAAGAGCAGCACCGTGAACTGCCAGCGCCGCACCGCGAACGCCACGATGCTCATCGCACGCCCTCCACACGACGCACCGCGATCGAATCGCGCACGTAGCCTGCTCCGCTGGTGATCACGCTGTCGGCGTCCACACCGTCCACCGCGACGTAGGCACCATTCACGAAGCGGACCCGCACGCGATGCCGACGCGCACGTCCCTCGATGGCACTGTACACGGTGGCCGAGTCACCGTCGGCTTCGACAAGACTTTCGACCGGGACCAACGACACCTCGCGTGTCGCTGGCACGGCGATGCGCACCGTGGCCACGGCACCACTGGGCAGGGCATCCGCACCGACAACCGCAATCTCGACGGGAATGGTGCCCGTACGCTGGTCGGTGGCGGCGCCCACGAGCGCGATGCGTCCCTGGAAGGTCTGCTCGGGGAGCGCGTCGAAGCGTACCTCGGCGCGTTGCCCGGCACGAAGTCGCACGGCGTCCCGATCACTGACGCCGAGTCGCACCACACGACCCCGTGCATCGTTGGCGACTCGCAGCACTTCCTGACCCGGCGCCACGAGCGAACCGGCGTCCACCGCACGACGCAGCACGCGACCAGCACCCGCGGCCGTGATCACCGCGTACTCACGGTTCACGGTGGCGGCGGCGAGATCGGCTTCGGCGGCCGCGAGCGCCGATTCCGTATCCTGCAACTGCGCGCGCGTCACGACGCTGTCGGCGAAGAGCGTGCGCAAGCGCACGAGATCGCGTGTGGCCTTGTCGACGGCCACCTGCGCCTTGGCCCGCATGGCGTCGATCTCGCGCAGATCGAGTGAGGCGAGGACCTGGCCGGCGCGTACGGATTCGCCGTCCTCGACGTGCACGCGTGACACGATGCCGCCGATCTTGAACGAGAGCGTCAGCTCGTCGCGTGAGCCATACGTGCCGGTGCCCTGCACCGGCTGACTCACGGTGTCGCGACGCACGGCACCGAAGGTGACGGGGACGGCCGTTGGCGCGGCGTCTGGCGGGGCGGCTTCGTCTCCGCCGCACGCGACCAATGCGCCAGCGATGGTGAGCACGAGCCACGAGGAACGAACGATGATGCGATGGGACATGATGATCATTCCTCAGGGCGTCAGGGAACGCTGCGCCGTGGCCCGCTCGAGCTCGACTCGACGCGCGGCGTAGGTGAAGCGGGTGAGTATCACATTGAGCTCGGCCTGGGTCAGCGCACTGCGCGCGGCCACGAACTCGAGATGCGGCGCGAGTCCTTCGTCGTAGCGACGCGCGGTGAGCGTGAAGGAGCGGCGCGCCGCCTCGACGCGTGAATCGGCGGTGGCGAGTGCCTGCTGCGCGACGCGCGCGGCATCCCACGCGTCAGCCACGTCGCGCGTGACGGCGCGTTCGGCTTCGCGCTGCCGCAGCACGGCCTTGCGCTGTTCGAGCGTGGCCTGCTCGCGGCGCGCCGCATCCTGACCACCGTTGAACAGATTCCACTGCAGCACGAGCGACGCGAGGGCGACATTGCCGCTGCCATCGAAGCGATAGCGATCGCCCTGGATGCCCCATTCGCCCGCGAGCACGACGGTGGGGTAGAACGACGCGGTCGCGAGTTGCTTCTGTCGTGCGGCAGCGTCGAGACCGAGCGCGGCCTGACGCAGTTCTTCGCGTCGGCGGACGGCGTCGCCGAGGGCGGTGACACGCTCGGTGGGGAGCGGCGCGACGAGGGTGCTGTCATCGAGCACCGGCACGGGCGTGTCCTCATCACGATCGAGCAGCAGGTTGAGCGTGCGTCGTGCGGCGTCGCGACGGCGTTCGGCGTCGGCGCGCTGCTGCGCCGCTTCGTCGCGATCAGCGCGGGCGCGATAGATCGCGTCCACAGTGCCTTGTCCCGCCGCGGCGAGACGTTCGGCCACGCGCACATTCTCCTCGAGCACGAGCAGCGTGGCGTCCCACACGTCCACGGCGCGTGCACTGCCGGCGAGCCCGAGCCAGGCGAGTTGCACGTCGGCGGCGAGGCGACGGGCGACGAGGTCGCGTTCGGCATCGGTGAGCCCCTGCAGCGTCCGCGCGAGGCGCCACTGCGCGATGGCGGCCGGACTGACGAGGAGCTGCGTGGCCTTGATCCGCGTGTCCTGTCGGAAGGGGAGCGTGGCGGCGACGTTCGTCGGGAACGCGTCCTGCCCGAGCAATTGATTGAGCGCGGCGTAGGCCGGGTTGATGAAGTCGCCGATGTTGACGACGCCGGAGAACTCGGAGTAGCGCGCGTCGATGCCGAGCGACGGGAGGAGCACCCCGCGAGCCTGTCGGGTGGCGGCGGCGCCCTGTTGGGAGGCGACATCGCGTTGCGCGAGCGCGAGGTTGCGGGCGAGCGCCTCGCGCACGAGCGCGTCGAGCAGCGCGGCCGCGGTGGCGGGGGCGGAGGGCGCGGAGGGATTGGCCTGCGCCCGGAGCGGCGGTGCGGTGAGGAGCGCGAGCATGACCGGCAGCATCGCCTGGCGTCTGCTGAACAGCGGTTTCTTCTGTAACATTGTTAGGTGGACGGGCGCGAAACGGCGGACATGGACGATCGGAATAGCGGGGGGGGCGTGATCAGGCGGGTTCGGCGCGGCGCGTGCCGCGGAGCAGCACATCGACGGCCAGCCGGGCCGTGGCGCGCGGCTCGGCCCAGTGAATCCACTCGTCGTCGCCCTTCACGATGTGCAGGGCCACGATGCCATGCAGACCGCCCCACAGAATCTGGGCGAGCTGGTCGGCGTCCTGGAACTCGGTGCGGAAGAGCCCGCGCTTGAGCGCCTCCTCGACGCTGGCGCGGAGGAACGCGTAGGCGTCCTGCTCGGGATTGTTCTTTTCGACCTGTTTCAAGCCGTCTCTGTGCAAGTGGCTTGATGGTGTCATGAAAAGAAACTGATACTGGCTCTTGTTGTCGAGCGCGAAATCGACGTACGCAATACCGATCCGGCGGATGCGTTCGATCGGGTCCTCGATGCGGCCGATGCGCTGAAAGGCGCCGGCGAGCGCGAGGAAGTCATTCGTGCACAGCTCCGCGAGCAGGGCGTCCTTGTCGCGGAAGTGGTGGTAGATGGCCGTGGGGGTGTACTCGATGCGCGCAGCGATGGCGCGCATGGTCGTGGCGGCCACGCCATTGGCCACGAAGAGTTCGCGCGCCGCCTCAAGGATGCGCGCCCGTGTCTCCTCCCGCTGGCGCTCGCGGCGCAGCAGGGACGGGGTGGGCGACGGGGCATCGAGAGGCGCGGTCATGGGATAAACTTTACGGCGTTAGGTGAAAGAGGTCAAGTCCTGGCCGCCGATCATGACTGCGCCCGGAACATGAAGTAGAGCGCCCCCATCACACACAGCGCCGCCCACAGATAGTCGAGCTTCACCGGCTGCTTCATGTACAGCACCGCGAACGGCACGAACACCGCCAGCGCGATCGCCTCCTGCAGCATCTTGAGCTGCGGCAGCGTCATGACCGTGTAACCCACGCGGTTGGCCGGCACCTGAATGAGGTACTCGAACAGCGCCACTCCCCAGCTCACGAACGCGGCCACCCACCACGGACGGCCGGACAGATCCTTCAGGTGTGCGTACCACGCGAAGGTCATGAACACGTTGGAGAGCGTCAGCAACAGGATCGTGCGCACGATGGGTGACATGGGAGTCTCGGCAAGGACACGGGAACGTCGTGGGAAATCGTGGGGTTGCATCACACTAGCCGCGCGGCCCGCGGGTAGCGACATCGACGCCGCGCACGCGACTACAGTCGAGTCCGCTTTAACGTTGTGTGCGCTGATGCGTACATCCGGGACTCATGCGGCCGTGAGCGCCGCCGTTTCCTTTTGCACGATCTGGCCATGTCCGGTGATGCAGTGCATCGCGAGGCGCGTCCGCGCGTCTCGCGTCGCGATTTCCTCGAGTCTGCCGCTCTCGGAGCCGCGAGTGGGCTCGTCGGCTCACTGATCGGCCCGTCAACGCTCGCGGCGGCGGCTCCGCAGGCGCTCGCGCACGACCCGTCATACGGGCAGCCGACGCTGCTCGAAGTCACCTTCTCCGAACTTGCCGAAGGCATGGAGACCGGGCGTTGGACCGCGCGCACTCTCGTGGAGGAGTACCTCGACGCCATCGATCGCTTCGATCGTCGCGGCCCGGCACTCAACGCAATCCTCGAGCTGAATCCCGATGCGCTCGACATTGCGGACGCACTCGACGACGAGCGGCACACCAAGGGCCCGCGCGGACCCCTGCACGGATTGCCGATCCTGCTCAAGGACAACATCGGCACCGCCGATCGGCTGCACACGAGTGCGGGATCGCTCGCGCTTGCCGACTCGTTTGCACCACGCGACGCACACGTGGTGGAGCGCTTGCGCGCCGCCGGCGCCATCGTGTTGGGCAAGGCCAACATGAGCGAGTGGTCGAACGCGCGGGGGCGCGGGGCGATCGGTGGCTGGAGCGGGCGTGGCCGACTCACGCGCAATCCGTACGCGCTTGATCGGAGCGCCGGTGGCTCGAGCTCGGGCACCGCCGCCGCCGTCGCCGCCAATCTTGCCACCGCCGCGATCGGCACCGAAACGCTTGGCTCGATCATGACGCCGGCCGCCCTCTGTGGCCTCGTCGGCATCAAGCCGACCGTCGGTCTCGTTGGCCGCAGCGGCATCATCCCCGTCTCGTACACGCAGGACACGCCGGGTCCGATGTGTCGCACGGTGCGCGACGCGGCAATGCTGCTCTCCGTCATGGCCGGGCCCGATCCCCGCGACAAGGCCACCACCGAAGGCAGCATTCGGCGCGTCGCCGATTACACCACGTTTCTCGATCCCAATGGCCTGCGCGGCGCGCGCATCGGCATCGCGCGCAATCTGTTCGGCAGCAGCCTGCTCGCCGATCGGGTCATCGAACGCGCGCTCGATGCCATGCGCGATGCAGGGGCGGTGCTTGTGGACAACGCCAACGTCGAGAATGCCGAAGTGCTCTGGTCCATCGACGCCGAAGTGCTTTCCTTCGAGCTCAAGGCCTCGCTCAACGAGTATCTCGCCTCACTTGGCGCGAAGTCGCCGGTGAAGTCGTTGCGCGATCTGATCGCCTTCAACGAACGCAACAGCGATCGCGAACTGCTCTGGTTCGGGCAGGAAACGTTCCAATACGCCGAGAGCAAGGGAGATCTCTCGTCGCCCGCCTACATCGAAGCGCTCGGTACCGTGCGACAGCTCGCGCGCAAGAACGGGATCGATGCCGCGCTCGCACGGCATCAGGTGGACGCGCTGATCGCACCGACCGCATCACCCGCGTGGCTCATCGATCTGCTGCTCGGCGACAACGCCGAGATCGGTCCCGCACTCGTCTCGGCAGCGGCCGGCTACCCCAGCATCACGGTCCCGGCCGGTGACGTCCAAGGGTTGCCGGTCGGCATGATCTTCATCGGCACCGCGTGGAGTGAGCCCACCCTGCTCAAGTACGCGTACGGCTTCGAGCAGACGGTGCGCGCACGGCGCGCGCCAACCTTCGTTCCTTCGATTCCGCTACGCCCCTGAGTGCAGCGTGGCGCGCGACGCTCACCGCTTCGTCGCGCGCCACGCCTCAAGCACGGCCCGCTCGCGCTCGGGGGCCAATCCCGAGCGCAGGGTGGCCTGCTGCGCGGGTGGACGCGTGTGATACCACGCGAGTGTATCGCGCGCGGTGTCCGCCAAGGGGCGGAAGGTCAGCCCCGCCGCGTACGCCTTGCGACAGTCGACGCGCATGAAGCCCGTCATCTCGCCGGTGGGTGGCACCCACACCGGCATGTCGCTCCACGGACGCACCTGCTGCTGCGCGAGAAACTCGGCCGGCACCCACGTGAAGCGCGCACCGGTCGTGGTCACGGCCTTGATGCCGTAGAGCATCTCGCTGATCGTCGTGGGCTGATTGGGCCCCGTTGCATTGAACGTGCCGAAGACGCGCTGCTCGGCGAGTCGCACCACCCATTCGCCAAGATCGCGCACGTCGACGTATTGGGTCGGATCGTCGGGCGTGCCGGGCGCCAGCACTTCACCGCCCTTCTCGATGCGGACCGGCCAATACGAGAACCGATCGGAGAGATCACCGGGGCCCACGATGAGGCCGGGGCGCACGATGGTGACGTTCGCACCGAAGCGTTCACGGGCAAGCAGCTCGCAGCGCACCTTGAGCGGGCCGTACTGCGTGTCGGCCGTCTGTCCCATGCGCTCGGCGAGTGGATCGCCCGCCGGATGCAGCGGGCCGTCCTCATCGATGGCCGGCTGGGAGTAGTCGCGGAAGACGGAGATCGTGGAAATGAACAGATAGTGATTCGTCTTCCTGGCCAGCGCGTCAGCGGCGCCGCTCACCCACCGCGGGAGCGTGGTGGGCACGTCAATCACCACATCCCATGTGCGTGTCCCACCGAGTGATGCGTAGCCGTCCTTCGCATCGCGATCGCCCTGCAGCTTCTCGACATTCGGGAAGAGCCCCGGATTGCTCTGCCCACGATTGAACAGTGTCACCGTGTGACCACGCGCCATGGCGTACTCGACGAGCGCCGGACCGAGAAAGCGCGTGCCACCCAGCACGAGCAGCCGCAACGGTGCCGGTGCGCGCGTCACCAGCCTCGGTATCGCCGCGCGAGTGAGCGCATGCAGCGTATCCGGCACGCTGCTGATGCCGAGTCCGGCCGCGCCACTCACAAGCGCGCTTGAGCGGAGAAACGAGCGACGATTCAGCGACACAAAAGCCTCGATGGCGGTGTGTGACGACGGCCGTGGTGGTACATCATGCCCCAGACCCAGCAGTGTGCGCCAGCGCGTCGGGACGCGACGCACTCAGGGAAGGACAACCCGCCACGGCACACTGAGCTCCAGTCGCTCCCAGGCGAAGCGCAGCACACCGCTGGCCGGTTCGGGCGGCTGTCCGGCCGGCACGGCATCCGGTACGAGCCAGATGGTAAAGCTATCGAGCGATTCGGCGAGCGCGCGGCTGCGCAACGCGACGCGCGCGATATCCTTGGCGGGATCCCGGTCCGTCCCCCACTGCCCCGTCTGCGCATTGATGATCAGCTCCCACCCGGCCGCCGACGGACGCGCGAACAGGGTGTACTGCCCACGCGCCACCCGAACCCCGCCGAGATCGAGATCGACATCGGTCGTGAAGTGCGTCGCGAGATTCGCGCCGAAGCGCCACACGCTGTCCATCGGCACGAGTGCCGATCCCATCACAGCGCGACCACGTGCGTGCGGCTGCCCGTACTCGATGCGAATGACGGCCGGGCCCGCGATCGCGGTCGCCGCCGGAAACCACCGTCCACCAATCACACGGCCGTTGAGTCGAACTTCCGTGCTGGCGAGCGAACTGGCCGCCGCACTCGGCACCGGCGGCCGCGGCGGTGTCGTACCCTGCGCGTCGATCGCAGCAAGTGCGGGAGCCAACAGCAGCGGCACGATCGTGAACAGCGAACGCGAGGCATAACGGATCATCTGACACGCACTCCGAGAAGTGGGCAACCGTCACCGCGAGCGACGGCCGTCCAGTTGATGAATGGTCTTCGTGGACGCCGGGCGCGCGCGCTGCAGTCGGGCTGCCACCTGCTCCGCCTGCTCAAGCGCACGCAGCACGTTGCGGCCCATCACACCGCGCAGTTCATCATCAGTCCACCCGCGACGCACCAGCTCGGCGAGCAACTCCGGATACTTCGACACGTCCTCGAGTCCCTGCACAAGATCCGTGATGCCGTCGAAGTCACCGCCGAGTCCGACGTGTGCAGCACCGGCAACGCGCTTGATGTGATCGAGGTGATCGGCGACATCGGTGAGCTGCGCGCGCGGCAACGGATTCGCTCGACGGAACTCGGCGGCCGCGCGGAACTGCGCATCGGCGTCCTGGCCGGCGGCGTTCGTGGCGGCCGTGAGCCGCGCGCTCCAATCGGCCACGCGCTGCGACGAGAAACCCGGCACGAACGTAACCATGACGACACCGCCATTGGCGGACATGCGACGCAGAATGCTGTCGGGCACGTTACGCGGCACGTCGGTGAGCGCGCGCGCATTGGAGTGCGAGAAGATGACCGGGGCCTCGGTGACGTTGAGCGCATCGCTCATCGTGCCGGGCGACGTGTGCGACAGATCGACGAGCATGCCGAGCCGATTCATTTCACGCACCACTTCTTCGCCGAACGCCGTGAGCCCACCGTGTGTGGCCGCATCGGTGCCGGCGTCGGCCCAGTCGATCGTGGCGCTGTGCGTGAGCGTCATGTAGCGCACCCCGAGATCGTAGAACGCGCGCAGCGCGCCCAGCGAGTTCTCGATCGCGTGTCCGCCCTCCATGCCGAGCAGCGAGCCGATGCGCCCATCGCGGTGTGCGTCACGCAGCGACTGCGCAGTGAGCGCCCACCGGAACGCGTCCGGGTAGCGCGCGATCGTCCGTCGCGCGATGTCGATCTGTTCGAGCTGCACCCGCGCCGCGCCGGAGTCTTGCGCGATCGCGGGAATGTACACCGACCAGAACTGCCCGCCGATGCCGCCCGTGCGCAGTCGCGCGAGATCGGTGTGGCCCGGCGTGGGCTTCGTGAGATCGTAGGCGTCGACGTCGAGCGGTGCATTCGCGTACTGACGCATCGCCCACGGCAGATCGTTGTGACCGTCGACGAGTGGCACGTCACGCAGCAGGCGGCGCACGTGCGCGAGCCGCGTTGGAAGATCGGCCTGCTGCAGCGGCTGCTGGGCGTCGAGTGCGGGTGCGAGCAGCAGGACACCCAGCGCGGCGCCGCGCAGTTGGCTCAGCATCCGATGCGCTCCAGGTAGTGCGGCAGCATCTTCCGCCACCACGGCCAGTCGTGATTCACGTCGTGCCCCCAGAGATCGAAGGTGTGGGGAATGCCCTTGCGATCGAGCAGCTCGTGGAACGTGCGTGACGCCTGCGGCGCCTCGTAGGCGCCCTGGCCGCTCACGAGCACGATGCGACTGTGATGCCGCAGCGTGTGCAACGGTGAACCCTCGAGGTTGGCCACGAACCACATCGGATTGTTGAAGTAGGCGTCTTCGTTGCTGAGGCCGTGGAAGTAGCTCGGCGACAGATCGTAGAAGCCGCTCATGCCGATCAGTCCACCGAAGAGGTCGGGACGACGGAAGAGCGCGGTCGCGGCGTAGAAGCAGCCGAAGCTCGCTCCGGTGGTGATGGCACGCGCGCCCGGATCACCCACGGCGTGGCGAATGAAGGGCGCGACCTCGTCTTCGACGTAGCGCGAGTAGAGCGCCTGTCGGCGCGCCGACTCGACGGGCGGCAGCTTGCGATCCATCCACGCCAGCCGATTGATGCTGTCGATGGAGAAGACCTGAATGCGGCCGGCCGCGAGCAGCGGCTCGATGGCCTTCACGAGCCAGAAGCGCTCGTTCTCGAGGTAGTCGGCCGCGGCGGTCGGAAAGAGCAAGACGGGCTGCCCGCCCCATCCGTAGTGCACGATGGGCATGTCGAGACCGAGGGCGGGGCTGCGCCAGCCACCGAGGCGGCGCGGGATGCGAGGATCGACGTACTGTGGCATCGGGGAAAACTGCGCCCCCCCGCACCGCGGGGCAACGCGGCGGCCGAGATTGTGTCGTGGCGCGTCCGCGACCCGATCGTTGCCACGCGGCGGGCCGATCGCGACGCAGCACCGGCAGCGTTGTGGTCAACACATCGGTTGGCCCCCCGCTGCCTTGAGGTGCTGCGCATGGCTGTCTTCACGCGGTACGAACCATCCACCGCAGGGATCGGGCTGTCGGATGGTGAAGTCTTCCCGCACTTCCCCGACGCGATTCCACCGGGCACCCTGGAGGCCGGACGCTATCGGATGCGCTTTGCGTGGCACCGTACCGATCTGCGCGCCGTGCAGGCCCTTCGGTACCAGGTGTTCACGGAGGAGCTCGGTGAAGGACGACCCGACGCCTCCGGGGCAGGCCTCGACATCGACGAGCGCGACCACACGTTTCATCACCTGCTCATCGAGACGCTCGAGGGCGAGGTCGTCGGTACGTACCGATTGCAGACCGCCGTGATGGCGGCGACCGGGCGCGGCTTCTACGGGGGCACGCTGTTCGAACTGACCACCTTGCCAACGGCCGTGCTGGCCGACGCGGTGGAGATCGGCCGCGCCTGCGTGGCGCCGGCGCATCGATCGGGTCGCGTGTTGCGCCTCCTGTGGCGCGGTCTCGCGCGGTATCTGCAGTGGAACTCGAAGCGATTTCTCTTCGGCTGCTGTTCGATCGCCGGCACCAGCACCGCCATTGCGCGCGATGCCTGGGGTGCCCTGCTGCGACGTGGCGCCCTGCATCCCGACATTCTGGTGCGGCCACGCCCGAACACGCGAGCGCTGAACGACGATGGTCGGTTCATTCCCCCGAGCAACGCGGCCGGGACGCTCCCGGCGTTGTTCGAAGGCTACCTCGCGCTCGGCGCGCACGTGTGCGGTCCACCGGCCGTGGACCGCGAGTTCGGCACGACCGACTTCGTCGTGCTGCTGGACGTGGACGCGCTCGACCCGCGCACGTACGCCTCGTTCTTCGGTCCGGCGTGACGCGGCGTCGCGCGGCGTCGCGCCTGCTGCACGTTGTCGGGTTGCTGGCCGGCGGAGCGGTGGGGCTGGCGCTGCTGCAGTGCTGGCCGCAGCGCGCAATCGGACGACGGTGGGCCGCGCTGGGGACACGCGTCCTCGCCCGCGCGATACTCGATGCGGTTCAGGTGGAGGTGCGCGTTGTCGGACCACGCGTGGCTGGTGCGGCCGTGTACGTGGCCAATCATCTCAGCTGGATCGAGGTGCTCGCGCTGTTGGTCGTGCTGCCCGATGCGCGGCTCGTCGGCAAAGCCGACGTCGAGGCATGGCCACTCATCGGGACACTCGCGCGCGCGTTGGGGGTGCTGTCCGTTGATCGCACGCGACGCACCGACGTGCGCCGCGTGATTCCGCTGATGATCGACGCGCTGGGGGCAGGTGAGTCGGTGCTCTTCTTCCCCGAGGGCACAACAAGCGAGGGCGCGACGGTGTTGCGGTTTCACACCGCGCTCTTCGAGGCGGCGGTACGTGTCGGCGCACCGGTAGTGCCGATCGGCGTGCGACTGCGCGTGGTCGGTGCGACGACGGCAACGGCGCGTACGCTCTGCTGGACCGGGGACACGTCACTCCTCGCACACGTGCCCGAGGTCGCGCGGGTGCGTCGAAGCACGTGCGTGCTGCGCCTGAGCGATCCGCTGCTGACATCACCGGTTGCGCCGAACTGCCGTCGCGCACGCTCTCGCGCCCGCAAGGAGCTCGCGGCGGCAGCACGCGCCCGGATCGTGCGGACCACGCAGCCGACCGATGGAATACGCGTGTCGTACACCGCGCTCGTGACACCACCTCATACCACGACGCGCGCGACCACCGAAGTGATCGCGCGCGTGGCGGTCGTCAGCACCAGTTGGCGGCAGTCTCAGGGAGCCGTGCCGAACCACGTGGTTGGCGAGAAGCGGGCCGGATCGATCTCGAAGAACTGACCGCGCGCCCAGTGCCCCGTGGTGGGGAAGTACGGTGGCGGGAAACGCAGCGCGCACTTGTTGAAGGTGATGTCCGAGTTGTAGCCATGCAGAAAGCCACCGCTGATCGTGCCACCTTGACCGGCGCGGTCCTGAATGCGTCCGCCCACCTGACGGATCACGCCACGATTCACGAACTCCGACGCGGCGGCACCAGCCCACGGATTCGGACGCTCGGCGCCAATCGACCCGAGTGCGAGAATCACCGCGTGGACCGCCATGTCCGGGCGCGCGGCGGCTGGGTCGAAGTCCTTGCGCGGTGTCAGCCACGCCGACCCGTTCGACGAGTTGTCGCGACGACGCTGTGGCGACTGCAGCATGTTGTCGGCCCAGAGCACATGCTTGCCGCTGAGTAGTCCGACAATGTCGTCCTCGGGGCGGCACATGCCGTTGGTGGTGCTCGGATCGACCGCCTGCCGCAGTTCGTGCAGCACGACCATGTTGTCGCGGCTCACCAGCGTGAGACGACCACGCGCCGTACCACTCACGCCGACGCGGCCTTCCACGAAGATCACGCCGCGGAAGTTGGGATTGTAGGTGGGCGAGAGGGGCCATAGGAAGGCACCGTCGGGGCGGGCGGCCACGGCCGGCGGCACGGTGCCAGCCGTACGTGGCAGCCAGCCCCCCGCCGGATCCGTGGCCGCGAACAGGCCGTTCGCCGTCAGTCGCGGATCGCCACCCAGGAAGCAACGCGCATTCACGTTGTCATACGCGTCCTGCTTGGGTCGCATCTGATTGCGGTAGTTCGAACCCGCCACCGGATTCACCTGCGCAAACGTCGTGGGCGTTGCGACGCGTCCGCTGACCAGCGTGGTGACGCCACAGTTGCGCGAGTAGAGAATGCTGTCGCGCGTCGGACCGCCGGCACCACTGTGCACCGGCACGCCGGACGTCGGTGGCGCCGGCACGCGCGCCATCGCCCACCCGGCACCGTACGGCATCGCGTTGTTCATCTGGTACACGCGAAAGAACCCTTCATCCGGATCGGTTGTGTCGCCGTCGCCGTTGACGTCCACGGCGACGAACTCGAGACGCATCGTGACGGTGGCCGTGTCGCCCGTCGAGAAGCTGGGCGTGAAGACATATCCCGCGCGATTCGCAATGGACTTGAGCGAGTTCAGCTCGGCCGTGCTGGGCAGCTCGATGCGCGCCACGCCTTCACGCGGCGGCGGCTTCAGGAACCAGCCCTTGTCCTTGTTCGCGATCCCCTTGGCAGTGGTGACTTCATCGCGGAAGATGGCCTGCGGGTACGTGCTGTTGAAGATGTACAGCGAGTCGTTCGAGTGCAGTGGCCCCTGAGCGGTCCAGCCGTTGGCGAACCAGAGGATGCTGCCACCGGCGTTCAATCCGATGTCGGTGAAATACGCGTAGCGCGCGAATGACTGCTGATACATGAGCGCGCGACGTACGGCCGCGTTGCCGTTGGCATCCACGCTCCGCGAGATGACTTCGGCCTGCACACCGTACTCACCACCTTCTGTGAGCGAGTCGGCGTTGCCGACGCGAGCGGCCCACGTGCTGCGTGTGATGGCGGTTCCACCCGTGGAGATCATCACGCCATCTTCGATCGTGGCAAACCCGGTGGATGGCACGGTATCGAGTCGCGCGTTGAGGCGCGCGCGCGCCACTTCGAGCCCCGAGAGCGCCGCGTCATCCACCGACATCGCGCGCTCGGAGGCGCCCTGGATCATGTGATTCGACATGGCCATCGTGCCGAGCGCAAGCGCGATCGTGGTGGCCACGACCGACACGAGAATGACCGACAGCAGCGCGAAGCCGCGGCGCGAGCGCGTCAGCATCTTGCGACGCGACCGCAGAGACAGATGCATCATGGTACCACCGCCGTGGTGATGCCCGAAAGCGTGGAGAGATTCGGAGTGCAGTCCTGCACCGCGAGCACATACTGGTACTGCAGGCCGCTACCCGCCGTGACGCCGCCATCGCGATAGCTGTAGGTGAGCGTGGCGCCCGCCGCGCCAACCGTCGCCAACGGTGACCCCCAGCTCGTGGCGCCGAACGGGCGACGCCAGAGCACGTACCGCAGCGTGTCGTCTTCACCGCCGCCGTCGTCCACCGCCTTCGGCCAGCTCAGCATCACCGCCGCGCTGTCGGCATTCCACACGGCCGTCGGTGCCGTGGGTGGCAACGGCGGACGACCACAGGCGCGCACCGCGCGATCGGCGCCAACGTTCGGCACCGCGACCGTGTAGCGCACTTCTTCGCGCGCTCCACTCGAGCGCTTCGACGCCTTGTAGCTCACCTCGACCGCGCGGATCTGATCGATGCGCGTGGTGGTGGAAGTGCCGGTGTCCGGCGCCGCGCCGCGGATCGCGACGGTCTTTGCCAGCGGCAGCCACGTGTTGGGGACCATCTCGAGGCCGTCGGCGGTGGGGTTGTAGCGCGCCGGATCGTACCAGAAGCGGAAGAACGGCTTGCCGCCCGAGCGCGTCAGACCGGAGGCGACGATTTCCGCCGGCTGGGCGTTCACCTGTCGGACCAGCATGTAGTCATTTGCTTCACTCGTCGTGGTATCGGGAGTGAAGTAGAAGATGATCGTCTCTGCTTCGCCAATCGTCCCCATGGCGCTGCTGTAGTCGGCCAGCGGATACGAGAACGACGAACCCGGGATCACGATCGGCGACGCCATCGTGAGCGCGCTTGCCTCGGCGTCGGTCGCGTACGGATCGACGTAGATCGCGCCCGTGAACAATCCGCTGTCCACCAGGTTCGTGAGCAGATCCGCGTTGAACGCAAATACGCTGTCGGATGCGTACACGATGAGCGGCTGCGCATCGACGACGTTGGTGCCGGCGGCGCGCAGCTCCTGTCGCAGAATGTCATGGCCGAAGCGCGCATTCTGCACCTGATCGGTGCGCGCGGCCATCGTGCGATAGCTGCGCGTCTGGGACAGGAGGAAACTGAACGCCGACGACATGACGACGCCGAAGATCATCATGGTGACCAGCAGCTCGACGAGCGTGGTACCAGAGCGGCGACGACGCCGAGTGGAGGAGCGTGTTGGCTGGGTCATGGCGCGGCGATGGTGATGCGGCGAATCACGGGTTGGGTCAGTCCGCTTTTCGCGGCCCCCGTGACCGTGACGGTGACCGTGGTCACGCGCACGCCGTTGGTGGAGTCGGGCTGTACCGACGTCACGGGGGTCAGTCCGTCCGCCGGCAGATTGTAGGTCGAGCCGGCGAGTTCACCGAGCGTGGGGTAACTGCTCCACGCGCGCGCCAGCGCGATCTGCTGATCGGCCATGGCCTGCGCGCGCGCCCGGGCGCCGGCATCCGAGACGCCGCGGGCCGCCTTGGAACTGGTCATCGCCATACCGAGCACAACGACCACGAGCAGTGACAGCGCCACCATCACTTCGATGAGCGAGAAGCCGCGACGCGAACGCGCCGCACGCTGCTGTGGATGAGCGATCATGAGCCCCGCCTCCATTCCGTGCCAGTCCACGCGTACCACACCGGGCGTCCCGTGGCGCGCGTGATCGAACCGCGCGAGCCTCGACCGGCTGTGCGCCGGCGAGCGATCGTGCCGAGGTCAGATAGATGGTGTGCGAGGCGTTCGCCGCACCGTTGCGCTGCAGCACCACCGTCACGCCGCTCGAGTAGTCGAGATCGGTGGCCTCATCGAGCGGGGGCACACCTGGCGGCGGCTGAAAGCGTACCGCGTCGGGCAACATCAGTGGCCGACGGTGCTCGCCGCCGTCAATGGCGCCGTTCCCGTTGTCGTCCCACACGATGCTGACCTTGTGCTCGGCACCGTCGATACGCACGATCACATTGCGACCGCGCGCGACGGCGTCACGCTGCGCCGAGAGCAGTGACAGCTGCAACGACCGCGCGGCGGTATCGACGGCGGAGTTGTCGATGCGCACCTTGGGCAGGATGAGCACCGACATCAGGCCGATGATGATGATGACCACCGCGAGCTCCACGGTCGTGAAACCGCGGCGATTCCGGGATGATCGAGGCATACAGGGAGGGGACAGGGATCACGAACGCCACGAACGCATCACGTTCCTTCTGTGACGACGCTCACCCCGCGCGTTCAGCAACGTGCGGGCGCTCGTCTAACTGATGATCCACGGCCGCGCACGGCTGTTCCGCCGCGGGCCATCCCACACGCCCTGTGATGACGCGTGCCACCTGCGCAACATTCGCGCGCCGGCAGCGTGACGATCCCTACCAATCCGTGGGTCGGTAGTCCTTGAGGAACTGCCCCCAGACGTGCTGGCCGGTGTTCACCCCATCGATGATCGGGTCGACGATACGCGCCGCACCATCGACGATGTCGAGTGGCGGATGGAAACGGTGTTCCACCACCTTGCGCTCCGCGATCTGGGCCGGATCCTCGTCGGTCACCCACCCCGTGTCCACGCTGTTCATGTGGATCCCATCGGCGAAATAGTCCGGGGCCGCCGTCCGCGTCATCATGTTCAGCGCCGCCTTTGCCATGTTCGTGTGCGGATGCCGCGTGGTCTTGAAGCGACGGTAGAACTGCCCCTCGACAGCCGACACGTTCACGATGTGCTTGTCCCGGTTCGGCGTCCGCAGCATGAGCGGCTTCAGTCGCGCGTTCAGCACGAACGGTGCGACGGCATTCACCAGCTGCACCTCGAGCAGCTCCACCGATGACACTTCGTGCAGCTGCAGTCGCCACGAGTTCCGATCACGGAGGTCGACCTGCTGCAGGTCCTGGTCGAGCCGACCCTCGGGAAAGAGCGCCTGTCGCGCCTCGTGCTCTTCTGCCAGGAGCCGAACCTGTGACAGCTGTGCCGCGTGCGTGATGCCGACGACGGCCTCGCGGGCCGCCGGCGGCAGCGTCGGGTCCTGCAACACGCGCTCGACGAGTGATCCCCCCTCCGGCAGCGACGCATCGGCGCGTCCCTCCGGCAACATGTGGTAGCCGCGCAACCCCTCGTGCCGACTCACCAGCTGCCGCACCGCCGGCGGCATCGCCTCGAGCGCCGCCGTCTCCGCTTCCATCATGTGCCGGTAGAAGTCGGGCGGCCGGCGGACGGTCTGGCACGCGTTGTTCACGATGTAGTCGAGCCGATCATGCGACGCCTTCACGTGCTGGCAGAATGCTTCCACGCTCGGCGTGTGGCGCAAGTCGAGCCCGTGAATCTCGAGACGGTGACGCCACGCCTCGAAGTCCGCTTCTCCCGCAAAGCGCAGCGCCGCGTCGCGCGGGAAGCGCGTCGTCACAATGAGGTGGGCACCGGCCCGCAACAACTTGATCCCCGCCTGATAGCCGATCTTGACGCGACCACCCGTGAGCAGCGCCACACGACCCGAGAGGTCGGCGCTCTCGGTGCGCTTGTGGTAGTTGAAGGTGGCACAGGCCGGACACAGCTGATCGTAGAAATGATGCAGCGTCGTGTAGTCCTGCTTGCAGACGTAGCAGTTGAGCACTTCAGGCGCCGGGCGCACGACGGGCGCCTCGTCCACCGTCTCGGCGACGTCCTCGGTCGGCGCGAACAGCCGTGGCGTGATGAACACCGCTTCGCGGCGCAGTTTGCGAATCCCCGTATCCTGCAGCACCGCCTCGGCACGCTGCACACGCTCCTGCTTGCGCTGCGAGCGCGTGGCCTTCACGAGCCGGCGTCGCGCGATCGCGTCGGGACGGGAGACCTCTCCCGCCGCACGCAGCAGGCGGGTTCGCTCCTCCTCGCTCAACGTGGCCAGCGCACTGCGATCGGCCGCGAGCTGCTCGAGCAGCGCAATCGCGGCGTGTGCGCGCGACGCGAGGTCGGACACGACGGGCGGTGACGACGCCGCGGGCGTCTCGGACACGGAATCGGACATCACGGCAACACGTGGCAGCGGGAGTGCATCGGACGCACGCCCCGAGGGGCGGTGCGTGGTGTCACGGAAAGCTACACGCCTCCAACGCGCCGATGGACCTCAGCCGTGCGACTCGCGCTGCGCCAGCCGATCCAGTGCGGCACGCACCCCCGCGACCATCTCATGGATCTGCGACGATTCCACGATCAACGGTGGGGAGAGCGCGATCGTATCGCCCGTCACGCGAATGAGCAGTCCGTGGGCGAAGCAGTCGGCCATGACCGCCGCCCCGCGGGCGCCGGGGGCGCCGGGGCGCGGCGAGAGTTCGATGCCAGCCACGAGACCGAGGGAGCGCACATCGACCACAAATGGCGCGTCCTGCAACGTGTGCACGGCAGCAGACCAGCTCGGCGCCATCGCGGCCGCTCGTGCAAAGAGCGCCTCGTCGTCGTAGAGCTGCAACGTGGCGTCGGCCGCGGCACACGCCAGCGGGTGCCCGGAATAGGTGTACCCGTGGAAGAACTCGATGCCGCTGGCCGTCGCGTCGAGCACGGCCTCATGCACATCTCGCCGAACCAGCACCGCGCCCATGGGCACGGACCCATTCGTGAGTCCCTTGGCAATCGTGATCAGATCCGGCGTGACGCCGAAACGTTGGGCGCCGAAGGCCGCTCCGAGGCGCCCGAAGCCAGTGATGACTTCGTCGAACACGAGCAGGATACCATGCCGATCGCAGATGGCACGCAGCCGTTCGAGGTATCCGACGGGCGGCACGAACACACCCGCCGACCCAGCCATCGGCTCCACGATGACCGCCGCGATCGTCTCCCCCCCGTACCGTGCGACCAGATCGTCAAGCGCCTCGGCGAGGTGCGCCCCATGGGCCGGCTGACCGATGGTGAACCGGTTGACCTCGAGCCCGTGCGTTGTTGGCAGGTGCGCATCCGTGTGCGGCAACAGATGGTGCGCAAACACGCGCCGATTCGGCTCGATACCACCCACCGAGAGTCCGCCAAAGCCGACGCCGTGGTATCCGCGCTCACGACCGATGAGCCGGCGGCGCGCCGTATCGCCGCGTGCGGCGTGGTACGCGAGTACGATCTTGAGCGCCGTGTCGACCGACTCGGACCCCGAGTTGGTAAAGAACACCCGGTCGAGTCCCGGCGGCGCAAGCCGAGCGAGCCGATCGGCAAGTGCGAAGGCGGCCGGGTGACCCATGTTGAAGCCGGGCGCATAGTCGAGCGTTGCCGCCGCGCGCTGAATCGCGGCGACAATGGGCGCCCGGTTATGGCCAGCGTTCACACACCACAGCCCTGACGTCGCATCGAGAATGGAGCGATCATCGACGTCGCGGTAATACATGCCGTCAGCGGACACGAGCAAGCGCGGCGCCTGCTTGAAGCTCCGGTTGGCCGAGAACGGCATCCAGAGCGCGTCGAGCGACGGCCCGGTGCGCACCTCAGTCGCGCACCGGCTGTGCCGCGAGCCGCGTCGCCGCCGCGGCAACGGCCGCGTCCGGATGCTTGGTGTATTTCCGGAGAAACACCTGCGCCTCACGCGTGCGCCAACGCGACGCGAGGTCGAGCGCGCAGACGAGCGTCACCTGGTCTTGCGCGTCCTTGGCGACTTCCTGAAACATCTCCGAGGCACGCGTATAGCTGAGCTTGCTCGCGAGTGCTTCCGCCGCCGGTGGCAACGGCGTATCGAGCGCCTCGACGCCGCGACCTGCCGTGAAGAGGGGATTGCGCGCCGTGATGCACCCGTCGAGCGCCTCGCCCGCCATGTCGGAGAGACTGCGGCCACACGCGACGAGCACCCACGCGGTCGTCAGGAGCAGAAGCGGTCGCGCGCGACCGATGGAGCGCTTGAGCACGGACATGAAGATCAGCCGGAAGAAGTGCGGGGCAAGCGGGCACACGCGGCGCTCGCCTCTGGTGATTGTACCGACGCCCCCCCGGGGCGCGTCAACCTCCCACCGGGTGCGTGCGATCAGCGCGCCGTTGCCAGGCCGAGGATCGCTTTCACTTCGAGATACTCGCGTACCCCCTCCTCGCCCCATTCCCGACCGTTCCCCGACTGCTTGTAACCGCCGAACGGTGCCGCGTAGTCCACCGGTGCCCCGTTGAGGTGCACGTTGCCCGCGCGCAGCTGTCGGGCCACGCGGAGCGCACGGTCCGCATCGGCCGACTGCACATACGCCGCGAGTCCGTAGGGCGAGTCATTGGCGATCGCGATGGCCTCGTCCTCGGTGTCGTACGGAAGCAGACAGAGTACGGGACCAAAGATCTCCTCACGCGCAATGCGCATGCCGTTGTCGACGTTGGAGAACACCGTCGGCCGGACGAAGGCGCCTCGGGCGTGCGACGTACCAGCGAGATGCGCCGGACGCCCCGCGCCGCCCGTCACGAGGTGCGCCCCCTCCTGTTCACCCAGTGTCAGGTACGTCTGCACGCGCTCGAACTGCACGAGACTCGCCACGGGGCCCATGTGTGTCCGCTCGTCACGCGGATCGCCCACCACGGTCGCATCGACGACGGTGCGGGCAATCGCCTCCGCCTCGGTCAACTGGCGACGTGGGACGAGCAGGCGCGTCGGCGCGTTGCACGACTGTCCGCTGTTCTGCAGCACCGCGCGCACGCCCTGCGTCACGGCGCGCGTCAGGTCGGCGTCGTCGAGCACCAGGTTGGCCGACTTGCCGCCCAGTTCCTGCGTGACCCGCGCGATGCGGTCAGCGGCCGCATGCGCGACGGCCGCACCAGCGCGTGTCGACCCGGTGAACGAAACGAGATCAACATCCGGATGACGCGCGAGCGCGTCGCCCACCGCGGGCCCGGTGCCCGTCACGAGGTTGAACACACCGCGCGGCACATTGGCGGCGTGCAGCGCTTCGGCGAAGCGATGCGCGCTCTGCGGTGCCATTTCGCTCGGCTTGAGGATGACCGTGCACCCGGCGGCCAGCGCGGGCGCCACCTTGCACGCCATCTGATTGAGCGGCCAGTTCCACGGCGTGATGAGCGCGCACACCCCGATCGGCTCGTGCTCGATGCGCGCGCGACCGCGCATCGTCCGCCACGCGAAGGACTCGGCGGCAGTGCGCGCCACACGAAAGTGCGCGGCCGCCGCCGGCGCCTGTGCGCCGCGCGCGAGACGGACGGGCGCCCCGATGTCGCGGGTCACCGCTTCCGCCAAGGCGGCCTCGTGCTCGATGAGCCGCGCGATGATGCGCTCGAGAACCGCCAGCCGCTCCTCCAGCGGAGTCGCGGCCCACGCGGGCCACGCGGCACGCGCCGACTGCACCGCGAGTTGCACCTCGGCGTCGCCGCCGAGCGCCCATTGATCGATCTGGTCGCCGGTGCTCGGATCGATCACCGGGTGGGTCGCGGCTGCCTGCGGTGCGCGCCACGCGCCGTCGATGTAGCAGGTCTCTGTGGTCATGCGCACGGCGGGTTGCGAGAGGGCCGACGCGCAACCGATTGTCACGCGTCGTGCTGCATCATGCACTCGCCGCGCGTGCAGACTCAAGCGTCGGTGTCGTGGCCCCGCCGCCGGGCGTGCTGAATCCGCGACGTTCCATGCGACCCCAATCCGTGCGCCCTCGCAGGTACTTCCACAGGCCACGCACGCGCCACAAGACCGTCAGCTGACGGTAGCCGAACGATTCGAGCATCGACCACGCAATGATGAGCAGTCGATCGCGAATGCGCTCGTATCGGGGAAAGCTGAGTTCGTCGGCCAGCACGGCCAGTGCGCCGTGCAGCGCGTTCAGCCCGTACGCCAGCAGAAAGAACAGCAGCGCGACTTCACCATTGAGCGCGCCCACCCACACCCACGTCGCCAGCGCGATCCAGCCGATCAGCTCGGTCACGGGTGCCAACAGCTCCACGATGAGGAAGTACGGCAACCCCACGAGCCCCATCGCGCCGTACTTCGGATTGAAGATGAGGCGGCGATGTCGCCACAGTACATCGGCAAGACCGCGGTGCCATCGGTCTCGTTGGCGACCGAGGACGCGCGTGGTTTCCGGCACCTCGGTCCACGCGACCGCGTCGGGGACGAACAGGACGCGGTGCCGCTGGCCGGCTTCATACGCGCGCCGCCGCAGCTTGAGCACCAGCTCCATGTCTTCACCGACGGTATCGTGCGTGTAGCCCCCCGCGGCGATCATGGCCTCGCGCTGAAAGAGGCCGAAGGCGCCCGAGATGATCAGCGTGCCGCCGAGATGATTCCAGCCGAGCCGACCGAAGAGAAAGGCGCGCAGATACTCGCTCACCTGCATGCCGGCGATGCCGTTGCGTGGCGCACGCGTTTCGAGGACGCGACCTCCGGCGACGCGCGATCCGTTGGCCACGCGAATCATGCCACCCGTGGCGATGGTGGAGGCATCCGACAGGAACGGCCGCGCGAGCCGTGGCAAGGCATCGCTGTCGACGATGGTATCGGCATCGATCACACATACCAGATCGCCCGTCGCGAGGTTCAGGCCGACATTGAGCGCGTCGGCCTTGCCGCCGTTGACCTTGTCCACCACCACGAGATTCGGATGGGTGCGTGAGCGATACAGCGCGCGCACCGGCTTGGTCTCGAGGCGTTTCCACACGATCGTGTGTACCGGCACCAGCGCAAAGCGCTCCCGCAACACATCGAGCGTGCGATCGGGCGACCCATCGTTGATCACCACGACTTCAAGATTGGCGTAGTGCAACGCGAGCAGCGCCGTGACGCTCTCGGCGATCGTGGCTTCTTCGTTGTACGCCGGCGCGAGAATGCTGATGCTGGGCGAGACCGCCGAACCGAGCACCCACTGCCGCGACTCGCCGCGCACGCGCAGCACGTGGGCCAGCAGCTCCCACAGTGCGGCGGCCACGAGCGTGCCGTAGGCGATAATTAGAATGACGAAGTACGCGAAGATGCCGCGATCGAAGTACGGCAGCAGCCGCGCCAGTGAGAGCGCCGAAAGGTCCATCACGCCGCCACGCGGTGAAAGACGCTGTCCGGGAGATCGAGTACCTGAGACGCCATGTCCGCCACAAACGGATTCGCGTCGGTACGCGCGCGCCGCAGCACGAGGACACCGACGCTGCCGAGACGTCGCAGCGAGAGTGCGGCCTCGCGACGCACCGGAAAGCTCGTGTCCGCGAGCTGGGCCGCCAGGGCGAGGGCGCCATCCCAGTGGCCGAGTTCGCCGATCGCCCGCGCCGCCGCCTGGCGAACGATGGCCTCGGCGTCACCGAGCGCGCGCACCACCACCACCGCGGCCTGCTCGCTGCCGATCGCTCCGAGCACATGCACGGCGCGAGCGCGCACCTCGGCCTCGACGTGCGTGCTCAGCGCGAGCACCGGCTCGAGCAGAATCGGCTGCGCGAGTCCGCGCGCCACCACCAGCGCGTCCTCGAGCAGCGCACCGGCCTGCTCCACGACATCGCGGCGCTCGAGCAATGCCGCGAGCGCGCTAGCCGCTGGCTGACCAAGATGCAGCAGCGAGTCGCGAACGGTGAACCGACAGAGTCGTTCCGGATCAACCAAGCGCTCGACGAGCGCTGAGACCACCTGCGCATCGGCACGACCGGCAGCCCAGTGCAACGCCTCCACGCGAACCGTTGGATGCGGATCGGCGAGCAATCGCCGAAGGGCCGGGCAATCGTGATCGAGCGCGCCCAGCATGCGTACGCCGTGCAGGCGGCGCCACCACCATCGGCTGTCGCACGCGCGGGTTGCCTGCGCCGCGATTCCGAGGTGACGACCAACGCTGCGCAAACGATCGAGTGCTGCGCCACGCAGTGTCCGACCGAACTCAAGCACGAGCCGTTCCTGCAGCCCGGTCGGCAGTGCGCTCAGTTGTGCGAGAACCACGCGCGAAACCGGCCCCGTGCCCGTGAGTTCCCGCGCGAGCAGATCCTGCGCGATGGTGAGGCGACGCACGCGCACGCGCTGTACCCACCGCGCGAGGGCCGCCACGATGACGGCGGCCAGCAAGAGCGCGAAGAGCAGCGCTTGCGACACGAGCAACCACCGGCCCCAGACGAGGAGCCGATCATCGAGTGCGCCGGTGAGCAGCCCCGACGTCATGTGAGCAGCGCTCGGCGGATGCGTTCCACGAGGACATTGACATTGAAGGGCTTGGGCACGTAGTCGAAGGCACCCAATTCGAACGCCTGCAGCGTTTCCGCTTCACTGTCGCGCGAGCTGAGCATGAGCACACGCGTCCGTCGCAGTACTTGCGCGGCGGCGAGCGCGCGCAGCACCGAGAGTCCATCGAGGGTGGGCAGGTTGACCTCGAGCACGACGACGCGCGGCGAGACGGCCGGGCGCTCGCCCGCGAGCAGCGTCGCGGCTTCGGCACCGTCCCGCACGGTACGCACGCGATAGCGGCGGCCTTCGAGCGCGTGCTGCACCAGCGACGATGTCACCGTGTCATCGTCCACGACCAGCACATCGAGTCGTTCGGCGGCAGTGGCATTCGGATCGCTCGCCACGACGAGCAGATCGTCTTGCGCATGGGCGCCCGCGCCGGCCAGCGCGGAATCGGCCGCGGCGTGCAGCACCGCCAGCTCGGGCTCGATTTCCGGCGCGGCCGCGATCCCGATGCTGCACGTGACCGTGAGGCGCTGCTGCGCTGCATCGACGAAGGCCTCCGCACGCACCGCCGCCATGAGTTCGCGCGCGCGCTCGCGCGCAATCATCGCATCAGCATCGAAGAGACCAATCACCAACTCGGCGGGTCCCCAGCGGGCGATGAGGTCGTCAGCACGAAAGCCGCGTCGCGCGAGTTCGCCGATCCGGCGGAGCAGACGATCGATGGTGGTCTGCCCGTGCCGCTGGCGCAGCAGATCGTAGCGATCGAGTCGCAGCGAGAGCAGCGTGAACCGTTGCGCGTGTCGACGAACGAGACGCAGCAGTCGGTCGAGGTCACGCTCCGCTTTGCGACGCGAGGGCAGGCCGGTCACCGTATCGACTTCGTCGCGACGACGCAGCTGGCGGCTCAGCCGCAGTCGATTGCCAACGCGCGCCGCCAGCAGACGGGGATCGAGCGGCTTGCGCAGCACGTCGTCGACGCCGTCACAGTAGGCGGCGCGCACCACCGCCTCCTCGTGGGCCGAGGCCGCCAACAGCACAGGCAGATCGCGCCACCGCGGATCGGCGCGCGTCGCGAGCGCGACATCGACGCCACTCCACGCGCCAAGCCGTGCACCCACGAGCAGCACTTCGGGCGCCACCGTCTCGAGGGTCTCCCAGAGCCGATCGGCGTCGAAGAGCGTATACACCAGATGACCCGCACGCTCGAGCGTCAGACGGGCCGTCTGCGCGGCCCAGGGATCGGGATCGACAATGAGCACGGTCCCCGGCGCGACGCGTGCTTCGTCGACGAGTTCGGAAGCACGCCGCAGTACGTCGACTGCCGAGGTCGTCGCGCCAAGTGGCCCCACCGCGCGACTCCGCGCGATCGCAATCCGCTCGTCGAGGGTGCCGCGCCCACCCACCACGAGCAGTGGGACGCCCACGCGGGCCATGCGTCGCAGGCCGGCGATGGCTTGCGGCGCCGCATAGGTGGGCAGCACCACGATGATCACGCGTGGGCGCTGGCGGCGCACCACATCGGCATCGACGGTGAAGTCGAGCGGCTGCACCAGCACGCCGCTCGCCAGTCCCTCGGTCACGTAGCGCTCGTGCTGCTCCACGTCACCCGACAGCAGCACGATGCTCGGACACTCCTCCGCGATCGCGGCCGCGGCGGGCGGCACGGTGGTCTTCTCAAGCTCCGCGCGCAGCAACAGCACGTGATCGGCCAGCTTGGCGGCGAGATGACGCTCGAGCGTGTAGCGTGCGCCAAAGGCCTGCTCCAACGCCCGTGCGATGCGCGCGCCCTGCTTCACGCCGTTCGACGGCATGACGGAGGCGATCGCAAATGCCTCCGACTGCGCGAGCTCGCGCAGTTCGTCGGTCAGCGTGCCATCCATCAGCGAGAGCACCGCCCGCTCGAGCACGTCGACGCGCTCGAGCTGGCGCTCCCGCACGCGCTCGGCGATCGCGTACGGGCTCGCGAGGGGCGCGACTGACGGGTCGGACGCGTCGAGCGCCGCGCGCGCGCCCGGCTCCGCCATCGACTCGCCCCCCGCCAGATCGGCGACGGTCTCAGATGTGGGGGACAGGGGGACGGCGGTCACTCGATCGGGAAACGTGGGCACGGCACCGCCGAACGATGGGTCGTCACATCGCCGGCACACCTCTCGGAAACGACGCCCCGGCGCCCGGCACGTAACGGTGCCGACTCAAGATCTGTCACGCCTCGGTCGATCCTTGTCACGCGCCTGGCGGATCACGGAGCACTGGTGATCCGTCGCACGGTGTCGGGGCGCTGTTGGGGCCATGCTTGGTGGGTCGGGTTGCACGGGCACCCGGCACGTCGTCCATGGACAGGCGCCGGTATATCCGCGCGACTGCGCCGGACGGCGCCCCCCGTTGGCCTTGTGCATGGATCACGCCACAACCGATCACGCCGCACGTCTGCTCGCCCTCGAAACCGCCCTCCGTCGCAGCGAAGCGCGGCTGGCGGAAACGCAGCGCATTGCGCGCGTCGGGAGCTGGGAGCTCGATCCGGTGGCGGATTCCTTCATCGGCTCGACGGAGGCCTTTCGACTCCTGGGCCTTGGCCCCGACGAACGGGCACGCCCCATCGCCGAGTTGCGCCGTGTGCTCGCGATCGAAGAGCGCCCGATCTTCGACCGCTTCCTGCGGCGCGCGCGCGCCTTTCGTCCCGCCCGGTTTTCGCGCGAGTTCCGCATCACGGGCGACGCGCCGCGGACGGTGGTGTTCACCGGCGAGTTGGCGCGCGTGGACGACGGAGCCCGTGCTGTCTGGACCGGCACGGTGCAGGATGTCACCGAGGCCGTGGCTTCGCGTGAACAGATCCGGACGCTCGCGTATTTCGACCCGCTCACGGGCCTGCCCAATCGCCTGCAGTTCGTGGAGCAGGTCCGCGTCGCGCTGGCCAATGCGCGGCGCAACGATCGCCGCGTCGCACTCATGATGGTCGATCTCGACCACTTCAAGCGCATCAACGACACACTCGGCCACGGTGCGGGTGACGAAGTCCTGCGCGTGGTCGGCAATCGACTGCAGCATGCGGTGCGCGATTACGACGTCGTGCTGCGTGAACGCACCTCGACCGGCGAATCGACCGTGGCGCGCATGGGCGGGGACGAGTTCCTGCTCGCCATCGGCGACCTCGAGCAGGGAGAACACGCGGCGACGGTTGCCCGACGACTGCTCGAGGCGCTCTCCGCACCGGTTCCGCTCGCCGATGGACCGCACGAGGTGTCGGCCAGCGTCGGCATCAGCGTCTTCCCCGAGGACGGCGAGAGCTTCGAAGTGCTGCTCAAGCACGCTGACGTCGCCCTCTACCAGGCAAAGGACACGGGACGCAACGCCTACGCGTTTTATGATCGCCGGATGAGCGAAGCGGCGTTGCAGCGACTCGCGCTCGAGTCGAGCCTGCGGCATGCCGTCGCGAACCGTCAGCTCGCCGTGGTGTTGCAGCCGAAGGTCGACGGGGAAAGTGGTGCGTTGCTGGGCGGTGAGGCACTGCTGCGCTGGCACGACCCGGTCATGGGCAATGTGCCGCCGTCGGTCTTCATCGCCCTGGCGGAGCGCATCGGCCTCGCCACGGAGCTGGCACGCTTCGGCTTCACGGTCGTGGCCGAGCTGCTCGCCGGCTGGCGGCGACAGGGACTGCCTGTGCTGCCGATTGCGATCAACGTGTCACCCCAGGTGTTTCGCGATCCCTCGGCTGCCGACCTGTTTGCGCGCATCGTGGCGGATGCCGGGGTCGAACCCTGGATGGTGGAGCTCGAGATCACCGAAACCGCGCTCATCGACGATCCGGAGCGAGCGGAACAGGTGTTCGAGCGGCTGCGCTCACTGGGCTTCCGCATCGCGCTCGACGACTTCGGGACGGGCTTCTCGTCGTTGAGTCATCTGCGTCGCTTTCGACTGGACGCCCTGAAGATCGACCGCGCGTTCGTCCGCGAACTGCAGGCCAACTCGCGCGATGCCGCGATCGTCCGTGCAATCGTGGAGCTGGCCGATTCACTGGGGCTCGTGGCCATTGCCGAAGGTGTCGAGCAGGACGCGCAACGGCGTCTGCTCCTCAGTCTCGGCTGCAGTGCGATGCAGGGCTATCTCTTCGGGACGCCGGCGTCGCCCGAAGATTTCACCGCCCGCCTGCGAGCGGTGGCTACCGACCGTCGTCAATCGCGCAGCGCGTGACTGACGCGTTCGCCCTCAGAAGGGCGAACGCATCCGCACGGCGAGGTACTGCAGACGATACGGGCGATCACCGCGCGTCATCGCGGAGGCGAGCGACGAGGCGCCGCCGACCACTTCGAGCAGGTAGCCCCGCGTCGTCGCGTAGTGCAGCGCGATGGAACCACGCGCCGCGAGCGTGA
>ERZ1066123.310-NODE-310-length-37612-cov-41.676758_pt1 | contig 37612 bp, 38 predicted proteins | sample MGYA00382770_ERZ1066123 | MGnify/ENA primary metagenome ERZ1066123 (study PRJEB33369, sample SAMEA5778353) | biofilm metagenome | biome: Industrial cooling water; feature: Water cooling tower basin; material: Biofilm | place: United Arab Emirates | collected...
TCCCGGCGCTGAAGAAGTACCTCGACATGAACAAGCTCGCGCTCGGCGTCTGCAAGCCGGGTGCGCTGTTCGCGACGTTCTCGTGCACGGGTTTGGTCAGCGAGGAGGAGTTCCTCGACATGCTGCGCCGCGCGGCGTTCTACGCGAACCGCACTGTGCAGGTCATCAAGGTGGCCGGTGCCGGCGCCGACCACCCGTGGCTCGCGCATGTGCAGGAAAGCCGCTACCTGAAGGCCGCGTTCTGCCGCGTGCTCGACTGATGCGCGCGGTGGGCGTGCCCGCGCCGCGCGCTCGACGCCTTCAGGCCGGGCAGCGCCCGTCGCGGCAGCGGTTGGGCAGCCGCAGCTTGCAGAACACGGCGTAAGCCCAGGCCAGCGCACGCGAGTCGATCAGCCAGCGCAAGCGCCGCGCCCACGGCGCATAGCGCGGCAGCCGCAGCCAGATCTCGCGGAACGCCGGCACGCCGACGTGCCACGTGCCGTCGGCGTCGACGGCGTGAAGCGTCGCGATCGCGGCCATTGGATCGAGGCCGACCTCGGCGAGTCGGGCGAGGTCGTGCGCGCCGTCGGTGAAGCGGATCGCTTCCGCGCCCGCTTGCGCGCGGTAGTGCGCCATCTCGCGGCGGCAGGCCGGGCAGCCGCCGTCGTAGAACACTTCGAGCGCCGGTTGGCCGGCCGTTGATGGCAGAGACATGCCCGGAGACTGCAGGCCGACGGGCGCACGCGCGGTGAAGCCGGCGAACGGCGACGACGCGAACGGCTCGCGAATGCGACCGGGCCCGCGACGCTTCGCACCCCACGCACGGCCAGCGCGGTTCAATGCGCGCATGGACAGCCGCGAGCCGCCGTCGCTCACCTTCGCCAGCGTCCTCGACGAGGTCTGGCGGCTGCTGGCCGACGGTCAGCGCCTTCGCCAGTCGCCGTTCCACCAGGCCGTGCTGTCGACCTGCGCGCCGCGCGGCCCGAGCGCGCGCTACGTGGTGTTGCGCCAGGTCGACCGCGAGCGCGGGGTGCTGGGATTCCACACCGATCGCCGCAGCGAGAAGTGGGTCGAGCTCGAGCGCGATCCGCGCGTGTCGCTGTGCTTCTACGGCCAGAGCGTGCAGGTGCGCGCCGAAGGGCGCGCCGTGCTGCACGTCGACGATGCGGTGGCCGACCTCGCGTGGAAGCGCACCGGCCTGATGTCGCGGCGCTGCTACCTCGCCGACCCGCCGCCCGGCACGGCGACGCCGAAACCGGCCAGCGGCCTGCCGGCGCACCTGGTCAAGGAGCGCCCCACCGAAGCCGAGAGCGCGGCGGGCCGCGGCAACTTCGCCGTGGTGACCGTCCCGCTGCAGCGCCTCGAGTGGCTGCACCTCGCCTTCGAGGGCCACCGGCGCGCCCGCTTCGCGCGCACCGGCCAAGGGCCCTGGCGCGGCGAGTGGCTGGTGCCCTGACGCCGGCATCGCCCCGACCGCCGCGCGCTACACTCGCGTCCCCGCTGCCGCTGGCCCCTGGCGTGGACGCCGTCGCTCCCGCCCGCCGCCGCGCGGGCCTGGTCTTCATCTGGATCACCGTCGCGCTGGACATCCTCGCCATCGGCGTGGTGATCCCGGTGCTGCCGCATTTGATCAAGCAGTTTGTCGGCGGCTCGATCGAGACGGCCGCGTGGTGGGTCGGGGCATTCGGCAGCGCGTTCGCGCTCGCGCAGTTCCTCGCCTCGCCGGTTCAGGGCGCGCTGTCCGACCGCTTCGGCCGCCGGCCGGTGGTGCTGCTGTCGAACCTCGGCTTGGCCCTCGATTTCGTGCTGATGGCGCTGGCCAATACGCTGCCGCTGCTGTTCCTCGGCCGCGTGCTGGCCGGACTCACCTCGGCGTCGATCGCCACCGCCAACGCCTACATCGCCGACATCACCCCCGCTCGGCAGCGCGCCGGCGCTTTCGGCCTGCTGGGAGCGGCCTTCGGCCTCGGCTTCGTGCTCGGTCCGGCCTTGGGCGGCGTGCTGGGCGAGATCGACGTGCGCCTGCCGTTCTGGGTCGCCGCCGGCCTGTCGTTCGCGAACTTCCTGTACGGCTTCTTCGTGCTGCCCGAATCGCTGCCGCCGGAGCGCCGCAGCCCGCGCTTCGACGTGCAGCGCGCGAACCCGCTGGGCGCGCTGCGCCTGCTGCGCGACGCGCGCGGCGTGGCCGGCCTCGCCGGCGTGGTGTTCCTGTCGCAGCTCGCGCACTACGTGCTGCCGAGCGTCTACGTGCTGTACACCGACTACCGCTACGGCTGGAGCGAACTCGACGTCGGCCTGACCCTCGGCCTCGTGGGCCTGTGCAACGCCTTCGTGCAGGCCGTGCTGGTGCGGCGGCTCGTGCCGCGCATCGGCGAGCGTCGCGCGGTGGGCATCGGCCTCGCGTCGGGCATCGCCGGCTTCGCGTGGATGGGGCTCGCGCCGAGCGGCGCGCTGTTCCTGCTGTCGGTTCCGCTGATGGCGCTGTGGGGATTGGCCGGCCCGGCCACGCAGAGCCTCGTGACGCAGCGCGTCGCGCCGGAGCTGCAGGGGCGGCTGCAGGGTTCGCTGGCCTCGCTGGTTTCGACCGCGGGCATCTTCGGGCCCTTCCTGTTCACCGCCATCTTCCGGCTCTTCATCGGCGAGCGGCCGCCGATGTACCTGCCCGGCGCCGCCTTCCTGTTTTCCGCCGGGCTGCTCGGCGCGGCGTGGCTGCTCGCGCATCGCGCGACGCGGCCGCTGGCCGCGCGCTGAGGGCGCGCATTTCGCACGACGTGAACGACGCGGGGCCTACGGTGTGAAGCCATACCCCGACGCGTGAAGGCCACCCCATGAGCGAAGACGCCGATCGCGTGTCGCGTGCCGATGCCGAAGAGGCCGTGCGCACCCTGCTGCGCTGGGCTGGCGACGATCCGTCGCGCGAAGGGCTGGTGGAAACGCCGCTGCGCGTCGCCCGCGCGTGGCGCGAGTGGTTCTCGGGCTACACGCTCGATCCGGACGCCTACCTGCGCCGCACCTTCGAGGAGGTCGAGGGCTACGACGAGATGGTGGTGCTGCGCGACATCCCGTTCGAGAGCCACTGCGAGCACCACCTCGCACCGATCATCGGCAAGGCCCACGTGGGCTATCTGCCGGGCGGCAAGGTCGTCGGCATCAGCAAGCTCGCGCGCGTGGTCGAAGCCTATGCGCGGCGCCTGCAGGTGCAGGAGAAGCTCACCGCGCAGGTCGCCGACTGCATCGAGCGCGTGCTCGCGCCGCGCGGCGTCGGCGTGGTCATCGAGGCCAGCCACGAGTGCATGACCACCCGCGGCGTGCATACGCGCGGCGTCAGCATGGTCACCTCGACGATGCGCGGCTGCTTCCGCGACGACGCCCGCACCCGCGCCGAGTTCCTCGCCTTCGTCGAGGTGGGCGGGCACCGCCGCTGATCCGGGGCCGCGCGCCGCGGAAAGGCCGCGGGCGCGCTGGCGACCGTCATCGACCGGGCGGCTAGAATGCGGCGCATGGACCTGCCGCTGCGCCCCCTGCTGATCGACTGCCGCCTCGAGCTGCGCAAGAGCCTGCGCCACTACGAGCAGACCGACCTCGCGCAGCGGCTGGAGGCCGCGCTGGCGATGCTGGCCGAGCCCGCGGCGCCGGTGGCGCCGCCCGGTGGCGCAGCCGCCTCCGCGTCGCCGGCGGCCGCGCGCAGCGGGCCGCAGGTGGCCTATGCGTGGCAGATGGCCGCGCGCAACCTCAAGGCCAGCCATCCGGGGCTCTTCAACGAGCTGCAGCGCGAAGTGCAGCGCCTGCTCGATGCCGGCGAAGCGTTCGCGGATGCCGGCGCCGAGATCGAGCGGCTGCGGCAGGACCTCGAGGCCGCGGAGTCGGCGGCCGGCGCCGCCAAGCTGGCGCGCATGAAGGCCACGGCGCAGCTCAGCACCGTTTGCAAGACGCTGGCCGCCGCGGCGCCGCACGTGCCCGAGACCGGCGATGCGCAGGCGACCGCGCTGGCGCGCATCGAGGCGCTGGCGCGGGGCCAGGGCGCGACGGCCGGCGCGGTGGCCAGCGCCGTGGCCGGCCCCGCCGATCCCGACGCCGTGCCCCCGCCGGCCTTCGTGCTCGAGATGGTCAAGGCCGGCGAGCGCAGCTTCAACAAGGCGCAGCGCGAGTTCGCGGTCGCCGAAGCGATGATCGTCACCGGCTGGCAGTACACGCCCGTGGAGCTGCTCGATCGCGGCGAGCGCTGGCTGGCCGGACTGCTGCTGCAGCCCGACGCCCACGCGTGAGCGCAGCGCCCGACGCCGCCGCGGCCGCCAGCGCGGCGCTGCTGCAGCGCGTGGCCGCCAGCCCGCAGCGGGTGGCCGACAGCATCCGCACGGCCGCGATGTGGCTGGCCGCCGTCGATGGGCCGCTGGATCCGCGCGAGTTCCACGAGGTGGGGCTTGCGCTCACCCACGAGCCGGAAGGCGTGCCGCTGGCCGACATCGCCGACGCGCTGGCCGCCGACCCGCTGCCGGCCGAGCTGCCGAGGCTGCTCCGCTTCCTGCGCACCCAGCGCTCGCCGAAGCGCAGCGCATGGCTGCTCGACCTGTTCATCCGGGTTGCGGCCGCCGACGGCCGGATCTCCGAGCCGGAGCGCCACGCGTTGGTCTTCCTCGCCGACCTGCTCGCTGCGCCGCCGGCGCTGCTGCGCGAGCGCTTCGAGTCGCTGCTCGGCATCGAGTTCGATCCGCCGTCCGACCTGTCCGATCCGGCGGTGTTCGAGGCCGCCGAGGCGGCCATGCGGGCTCGCGCCGCGCGGGAACGCGCCGAAGCCGCCGATGCGGCGCTGGCCGGGCAGGCCGCGGCGGCCCGGCGCGACGCGCTGCTGCTGCTGGGACTTCGGCCGGACGCCGGGCCGATCGCGATCAAGGCCGCGTGGCGGCGCCTGTCGCGCCAGCACCATCCCGACCGCCAGCCGCAGGGCGACGCCGACGCGCTGGCCGCCGCCGCGGCGCGCTTCGACGCCGTGCAGAAGGCCTGGGCGCTGCTGAAGGACGTCGCCGATGCGTGACCTCTACGCCCGCCTCGGGCTCGGCTACGGCGCCGACGAGACCGCCCTGCGCCGCGCGATCGCCCGCTGCGCCGATCCCGAGCTCGCGCGTCGCGCCCGCGAGGTGCTGCTCGATCCCGAGCGCCGCGCGGCGCACGACGCGGTCTACCGCGTGGCCCGGCACCTGCGCGACTGGCGCGTCGAGCTGCTGCTGGAAGACGCCGGGTGGGCCCGCGAGCTCGCCGACAGCGACCTCGTCCGCCCCGACCTGCCGACCGAGCCGCTGCCGGCCGCGGCCTTGCGCACGGCGACGGGTGGATCACCCTCCGGCCTCCTGTCGCGGATGGCGGCGCGCCTCGCCGCACGGTGGCGCGGCCGCGGCCGGCGCTGAGCGCCTAGGCCGGCGGCGAGGGCACCGGCGCCACGCGCGGCAGGGTCAGCGTGAAGCGCGCACCGCCGCCGGGGGCGCTGTCCACGTCGATGCGGCCGCCGAGCGTGCGGTGCACAAGGCTGTAGCAGATGTGCAGCCCCAGCCCGCTGCCGCCCTCGCCGAGGCGCGTGGTGAAGAATGGATCGAACAGGCGCGGCAGGTGCTCGGGCGCGATGCCGACGCCGTCGTCTTCGACCGCGAGCCGCACCGCGTCGGTGCCGGCCGGCCGCGCGCTTACCGCGATCCGTCCGGCGCGCTCGCGCAGGCCGTGCAGCGCCGCGTTCATGACGAGGTTGGTCAACACCTGGCCGAGCGGGCCGGGATACCCGTCCATCGCCATCCCGGGCGCGAGGTCGACGTCGATCTGCAGCGGTCGCTTGCGCAGCCGCGGCTGCAGCGTGGCGATGACCTCGTCGACGACCTCGGCGAGGTCGTAGCGGCGGCGCTGCTCGGACGTCTGGTCGACCGCGACCTGCTTGAAGTGGCCGATCAGTTCGGCGGCGCGCTGCGCGTTGCGCACGATCAGCGACTGCGCCTCGGCCTGCTGGTCGAGGAAGGCCTCGAGCGCCGATCGCGTCAGCGTTCCGCCGGCCAGCTGCGCGCGCAGCGCCTCGATGCCGTCGCCGAGCGTGGTGGCCACCAGCAGCGCGCTGCCCAGCGGCGTGTTCAGCTCGTGCGCGATGCCGGCCACCATCGCCCCCAGCGACGCCAGCCGCTCGCTGCGCACCAGCTCGTCCTGGGCGCGGCGCAGCCGGTCGATCGCGTCGGAGAGGCCGGCATTGGACTCGGCGAGATCGCACGTGCGCGCGGCCACGCGGCTCTCGAGCTCCTCGTTGAGCCGCCGCAGCGCCGCGGTGGCGGCCTTGCTCGCGGTGATGTCGATCAGGCTGCCGAGCAGCAGCGGCGCTTCCGGCGGGCCGAAGCGCACCAGCCTCACCTCGGCGTCGAACTCGCTGCCGTCGGGTCGCCGGTGCCGCCACTCGTACACCTGCGGCGAACCGGCCAGCGCGGCGTCGACGTAGGGCGCCACCGCGTCCACCGACGCGCGGCCGTCGGGCTGCCGCGGCGGCGAGACCGCGGCGGCGTTGATGTCGAGCGTCGCCGCGCGGCTGCCGAAGCCGTAGATGGCGATGGCCGCATCGTTGCAGTCGACGAGCCGGTTCACGCGCGGATCGATCACGATGACCGGCAGCGGCGAATGCCGGAACAGCACCTCGTGGTATTCGGCCTGCAGGCGCAGCCGGTGCGCCGCGTCGGCGCCGGCCGCGCTCATGCGGCCCCGGCGGCGCGCGCCGCGAGCCAGTCGAGCAGCGGGTCGGCGGCCATCGGCGGCGCGAAGAGATAACCCTGCAGCTCATGGCAGCCCAGCGCCACGAGCCGGTCGCGCTGCGGCGCGGTCTCCACGCCCTCGGCGATCACCGTCAGGCCCAGCGTGCGCCCCAGCTCGATGATCATCTCGGCCAAGCCGCCGCCGGCCTCGCCGCCGAGGCCCATGACGAAGCTGCGGTCGATCTTCAGCCGGTCCGGCGCGATCCGCTCGAGGCTCGACAGCGACGAGTAGCCGGTGCCGAAGTCGTCGATCGCCACGCCGACGCCCATCTGCTTCAGCGCGGCGAGGCGCGGCAGCACGATGTCGGGCGACTGCATCGCGACCGACTCGGTGATCTCGATCTCGAGCTGGTCGGGCGGCAGCCCGCCGTCGGCCAGCGCCTCGGCCACCAGCACCTCGAAGCCGGGCACCAGCAGCTGGCTCATCGACACGTTGACCGCCATCCGCAGCGCGTACCCGGCGTCGCGCAGCAGCGCGGCGCGGCGGATGGCGCTGCGCATCGCCCAGCCGCCGAGATCCTTGATCAGGCCGGACTGCTCGGCGACCGGGATGAAGCGGTCGGGCGGCACCAGCCGCCCATCGTCGGCGCGCCAGCGCATCAGCGCCTCGAGGCCCACCGTTCGGCCCGACGCGGCGTCGACCTGCGGCTGGAACATCAGGAACAGCCGCTGCTGGTCGAAGGCCGAGCGCAGGCCGTGCAGCAGGCGCGTGCGCTCCTTGATCTCGGTGGCGACCTCGTGCGAGTAGAACGCCACCGAGCGGTGCCCGGTCTGCTTGGCGCGCTTCAGCGCCGAGTACCCCATCTTGATCACTTCGCCGCCGCTGCTGCAGTCGCCCACCAGCTCGACGCCGCCGAACGAGGCCGAGAGGCCGATCTGCAGGTCCTCGACGTCGAACGGCTCGTCGAGCCGCCGCGACCATTCCCCGGGCTGCAGCCGCTCGCGCGGGCCGAAGGCGGCGAAGGTGTCGTTGGCCACGCGCGCCACCCGGACGCTGGCGTCGGCAAGACCCATCAGCCGCTGCGCGACGCCGCGCAGCAGCGCGTCGCCGATGCGGTCGCCGAAGGTCTCGTTGATCTCGGAGAACTGGTCGATGTCGATGAGCAGCAGGCGCATCGCCTCGCCCGTGGGCGCCCGCAGCGCCCTGTCGATGGTCTCGGCCAGCGCCGAGCGGTTCGGCAGCCGCGTCAGGCCGTCGACATAGGCGGCGTCGCGCAGGCGCTCGACGAGGCGCACGCCGTCGGCGGCCACCGCGGTGTTCTGCACGAACATGTCGACGATGCGCGGATCGTGCGCGCCCGGCAGGTCGTCGGCGCCGAGGAACGCCACCGCGTCGGCGCCGGTGCGCGAGGGCAGGTGCATCGCCACGCCGGTCTCGGCGTAGACGTTGCGACGCTCGGCGAAGGCGCGCTCGATGGCCGCCACCTCGGGGCGGGAGCCGAGCGCGTCGAGCCGGCGCCACGACCAGTCGGCATAGCGGCCGGTGGCGGCCAGCACGCGGCGGCCGGTGCCGCCGTCGGCGTCGGGCGCGGCGCGCGCGTCGCAGCAGAACAGCGCGTTCGCCGGCACGTCGTAGAGCCCGGCGAGGCGCTCGAGCAGGCCGACCGCGAAGCCGGGCAGCGTGTTGGCCGACAGCAGCTCGGTCTGCGCGGCCAGCAGGTACTCGAGATCGGCGCGCGTGGCCTCGACCGCGGCCAGCGACTGGAACGCGCGCAGCGCCGACGTCAGCACCGTGTAGAGCCGCGTCCGCGTCAGCTCGCTCTTGATGCGGTAGTCGTTGATGTCGTAGTCGCGGATCGCCTGCATCTCGGGCGCGTAGCCGGGCTGCCCGGTGCGCAGGATCACGCGCGGCTTGTGCAGCCCGAGCTCGCCGCGCACGCGCGCCACCAGCGCGAGCCCGGCGTCGTCGGACTCCATCACCACGTCGAGCAGGATCACCGCCACGTCGGGACGCGCGCGCAGCAGCGCGAATCCTTCCGCGGCCGACGCCGCGTGCAGGAACTCGAGCGGCCTGCCGAGGATCTCGACGCCGCGCAGCGCCATGCAGGTGGCGGCGTAGACGTCGGGCTCGTCGTCGACCACGAGGATCGGCCATGGGGTGCGCGCGGGCGCTGCCGCGGGCGCTGCCTCCAGCGCGAAGACGAGGCGGTCATCGAGCGGCGCTGGCCGTTCGTTGCTCATCGCGATCCCCGGGACGCGCCGCGTCGCTGCGGCGCCGGGCCAGCATAGTCGAGCCGATGCGCGCTGCGCGACGCGGAAAGCGCCACGAAAACGGCGCCGGAAAGCCGTCGCCGTCAGGCCACGAAGCGATCGAGCCGCGTCGCGAGCTCGCGCCACGCCGGCAGGTGCGCGGCCATGCCGACGCGCTGCAGCCACGCCTCGTCGACCGCGCGCTCGAAGGCCAGCGCGCTGGCCACGTGCACGGCGCCGACCAGGCCGAATCGCCCGCCCGACAGCCGCGGGCAGCGCTGCCAGGCCACCGCCTGCTGCAGGGCGGCCGGCAGCTGCCAGAGTCCCAGCAGGTAGGCCGCGGCCTCGTCCTGCAGGGCCGGCGCGCCCGGCAAGGCGGGCACGCCGTCGTCGTCGAGCTCGGGCAGCATCGCGCCCAGTCCGGCCAGCAGGGCCGCGGTGGCGGCGACGTCGGCGTCGACGCCCGGAGCGAGCAGCCGCGGTGCCAGCCAAGCCGAGACCAGCGCCTGCTGGCGCGCGCGCGCGGCGCGCGGCGCGTCGGCGCCGTCGAACGCATACAGCTCGGCGGCGAGCACCAGCTGCCGCGTGGTCTTCAGCCCGAGTCGGCCAAGCGCCACGGGGATGCTGTCGATGCGGCGGCCGGCGCCGAAGAGGGCGGAGTTGGCGATCTGCAGCACGCGGGCCGACAGCACCGGATCGCTCATCACCTGCGCGGCGATGGCGTCGGTGTCGACGGCGGGATTGTCGAGCGCGCGGCTGATGGCGAGGTAGAGCTTGGGCGCGCCGGGAAGCCGGGTCAGCGCGCCGACCTGCGCGCGCAGCGAGGGCCGATCGAGCGCCGCGGCCAGCGCGGCGTGGCCGGCCAGCGCCTCGGCGAGCGCGTCGATCGCTTCCCGGTCGTCGAGCACCGCGTGGGCCAGCGCCAGCAGCCCCGCCGGCAGCGCCTCGTGCGCGGGTGGCGCCAGCAGCGCGCGCGCCGCTTCGGGCGCGGCGTAGAGCCAGCGGCGCAGCAGCGCGGCCGCTTCCGGCAGCGCCGGATCCACCAGCAGCACGGACTCGCCGGTGCCGGCCTCGGGCGCGGCGTCGGCATCGATCACCTGCACACGCCAGTCAAAGCCGCGCGCGGCAAGCGCCGCACCCAGTGCGGCGGCGCGCCGCGGATCGGAGGAAGCAAGGAAAACGCGCATCGGAACCGGTTTGTCGACGTTGACAAAGTCTAGGCGCCGACGCGCGCGCCGCGCCGCGCCCGGGATCACAGTCCGCGAGATCGGCCCGAGCGCCTACACTCGGGGCCTCCCCGCCGCGCGCCCGCCCGTTCCGCCGCCATGGATGCCCCGATCCCGCCGCTGCGCCTGCTGTTCGCCGGCATCGATGCCCGCCTCGCCGACGCGTTGGCCGCGTCGCTCGGCGCGCGCGCGTCGCTGCACCGCGCCGCGGGGGCGGCCGAGGCGCTGGCCGCGCTGCGCGAGTCGCCGTTCGACGCGGCGATCGTGCAGCCGCGGCTCGCCGAAGGGTCGGGCAACGCGCTGCTCGGCCTGCTCAAGCGCGACCAGCCGCGGGTGATCCGCTGCCTGCTGCTCGACGATGGCCGCGACGCGCCGGGGCTCGCGGCGCTCGAGAACGTGCATCGCCTGCTCGAGCCGCCGCTCGACGCCGACGCGCTGCTGGCCGGGCTGGGCGCGGTGCTCGCGCTGCGCGAGCGGCTCGAAGGCCCGCGGCTGGCCGAGGCGATCGGACGCGTGGGACGGCTCCCGCCGCCGCCGGCGCTGTCGCTCGACCTGATGCGGCGCACCGAAGACCCCGACGTGTCGGCCCGCGAGGTCGCCGCGCTGGTCGAAGGCGATCCCGCCCTCGCGGCCAAGGTGCTGCGCCTGTGCAACTCGGCGATGTATTCGGGCGGGCGCCGCATCGACGACATCCACACCGCCGTGGTCTGGCTGGGCAACCTCACCCTGCGTCGCCTGGTGCTGGCCGGCGAGGTGTTCGGCGGCCTGCGCGGCCGCGACGCCGACCCGGCCCACGAGGCGCTTCGCGAGCGCAGCCTGCAGGCGTCGAAGCTCGCCGCGCGCCTGCTCCCGGGCCCGCGCGCCGACCGCGCGGCCACCGCGGCGCTGCTTGCGGGCGTGGGCCGGCTGCTGCCCGACGTGCGCCTGCCGTGGACGCCGCCCGGCGACGGCGACGAGCGGCCCACCTACGCCGAGGCCGGCGCCTACCTGCTGGCGCTGTGGGGGCTGCCGCAGGGCCTGGTCGAGGCCTGCGCCCTGCATCCGGCGCCGGGTCTTGCCGGGGAATCGGGCCTCGGCGTCGTCGGCGCCTGTCACGTCGCGTGGGCGCTGGTCGGCGACGTGCCGCTCGACGAGGCCTGGCTCTCGCGGCAGGGCCTCGACGCCGCGCGCCCGGGCTGGCACGCGCTGGCCGCCGAGCTGGCGGTCGAGACGGCCGGCGCGGCGGACTGAGGCGGCCGTGACGCCGCCTGAGGCCGCGCTCGATCCCACCAGCCGCCTGCCGTGGCTCGGCGCCGCCGATCCCACCCTGCTGGCGGCGCTGCCGCCCGACCGCCGCGCGCTGCTGGCCGAGGTCGCGTTCGACCGCTTCGTCGGTCTGGTCGACGGCCTCGGCGAGCCGGTGGCGGCGCGCGCGCTGGCCGCGGCCGCCGATCGCATCGCCGCGTTCGCGCTGCCGCGCGGGCGGGTCTGGCGCCTGCGCGGGGCCTGCGTGCTGGTGGTCACCGACGATCCCGGCGCGCTGGCCGATCCCGAGGCCTGGGCCGGGCGACTGCTGGCCGAACTGGCCGCGCCGCTGGCGGTGCCGCCGCACGCGCTGACGCTCAGCGCCAGCGTGGGCCTGGCCGTGTATCCCGACGACGGCGAGCCGCTGGTGGCGGCGCTGGCCGCCGCCGACCGCGCGCTCTACGCGGCGCAGCGCAGCGGCGTGGGTCGCGCCGCGCGCGCCGGCGCACCGGCGGCGGCGACCGCGCCGGCGTTCACCCGGGCGCTGGCGCAGGCGCTCGAGCGCGACGAGCTCGAGCTGCACTACCAGCCCTTCGTCGACGCGGCCGACGGCCGCATCGCCGGCGTCGAGGCCCTGCTGCGCTGGCGCGCGCCGGACGGGCGGGTGCTGGCCGCGCCGCAGTTCCTGCCGCGCGCCGAACAGCTCGGCATGGTGCGCGGCGTCAGCGCCTGGGTGCTCGACCGCATCATCGCCGATGCCCGCCACTGGCGGCGCAGCGGCTTCGACGACCTGCGCGTCGCGGTCAACGTGTCGACCGTGCAGCTGCTCGAGGACGACCTCGTCGACCAGCTCGAGCGGCGGCTCGCCGCCGCCGACGTGGCCTTCGACCAGTTCGAGATCGAGCTCTCGGAAAGCACGCTGCTGCGCGACGCCGCGCGCATCCGCGACACCCTGCGCCGCCTGCGCAGCTACGGCGTCGGGCTGACGCTCGACGACTTCGGGATGGGCGGCGCCGGGCTGTCGCAGCTGCCGCGCTACCCGCTGTCGAAGATCAAGATCGACCGCGAATTCACCGGTGAGGTGGCCCACGACCAGGGCCAGGCGGCGATCGCCCGCGCCATCATCGCGATGGGGCGGCAGCTGCACCTGAAGGTGATGGCCGAAGGCGTCGAGACCGAGGCGCAGGTCGGCTACCTGCGCCGCGCCGACTGCGACCAGCTGCAGGGCTTCCTTTTCGCCGGCGCGCTGGCGCCCGCCGACCTCGAGCCGCTGCTGCGCCAGCGCTACCTGCGCCCGGAGCTGTTCGCGCAAGGGGCGGCGTCGCGGACGCTGCTGCTGGTCGACGACGAGGAGAACGTGCTCAAGGCGCTGCAGCGCGTGTTCCGCCGCGACGGCTACCGCGTGCTGGCGGCCAGCCGCGTGCAGGAGGCCTTCGAGCTGCTGGCCAGCAACGACGTGCAGGTGATCGTCAGCGACCAGCGCATGAATGACGTCAGCGGCACCGAGTTCCTCGGCCGGGTGAAGGAGCTCTACCCGCGCACCGTGCGGCTGATCCTCTCGGGCTACACCGACCTCGCCACCGTCACCGAGGCGATCAACCGCGGCGCGATCTACCGCTTCCTGACCAAGCCCTGGGACGAGGAGGCGCTGCGCCACCACATCCGCGAGGCCTTCCGCACCTGGGAGGGCCTGTGAGCGCGGCGGCGCGGCGATGAGGGCGATCGCGCGGCTGCGCCGGCTGCCCAATGCGCTGCTGCTGCTCGCGCTGTTCACCCAGGTGCTGGCTTGGCCGTGGCTCGACGACGTGGCCGGCGGGCGGCTCGTGCTGGTGGCCTTCGACTGGCTGATCCTGGCGCTGGCGCTGAAGGCCGCGCGCGCCAGCGGCGCGGAGGCGCGGCTCGGCTGGGTGCTGCTGGTGCCCGCGGTGCTGCTGCACGCGGCCGAGGTGTTCGGCGGCGGCGACGCGCTCTACGTGGCGAGCCAGCTTGCGCAGGCGGCGTTCCACGGCTTCGTCGCGGCCTGCCTGCTGCGCTACGTGCTGCGCGACGAGATCATGACGCTCGACGAGCTGTGGGCGCTGGCCTCGCTGTACGTGCTGCTGGCCTTCGTGTTCGCCTACGTCTACGCGGCGATCGAGCGCTTGGCGCCGGGCGCGTTCTTCATCAATCCCACCAACGACGCCGACGGCCTGACCGGCTGGTGGGAGCTGCTGTACTTCAGCTTCACCTGCCTGACCTCGGTGGGCTTCGGCGAGATCACCCCGGTGCACGACGTGGCGCGCTCGGTGGTGATGGTGCAGCAGGTCACCGGCGTGCTCTACCTCGCCATCGTCATCTCGCGGCTGATGGGCATGAACGCGCGCCGCAAGGCCGAGTGACGCCGCGCCGCCCTGCGCCCTGCGATTCGCGGCTGGCGCTACTCGCCGACGCGCAGCGGCTGGTGCACCGGCAGCACCACGGTGAACACCGCGCCGCCCTCGGGCGCGTTGGCCGCCTCGATGCGCCCGCCGTGCTTCTTGACGATGCCGTAGCTGATCGACAGCCCGAGGCCGGTGCCCGTGCCCACCGGCTTGGTGGTGAAGAACGGATCGAACAGCCGCGGCAGCGCCTCGGCGGCGATGCCGGCGCCGGAATCCCGCACGCTGATCCACACCTCGTCGCGCCCGGCGTCGTGGCCGCTGGCCAGCGTGATCGTGCCGCGCTCGCCGATGGCGTGGCTGGCGTTGAGCAGCAGGTTCATGAACACCTGGTTGATCTCGCCCGGATGGCACTCCACGAGGGGCAGGTCGCCGAACTGCCGCGCCACCCGCGCCTTGTACTTGAGGTCGTTCCAGACGATGTTGAGCGTGCTCTCGAGGCCCTTGTGCAGGTCGACGCGGCGCCAGCCGGCCTCGCGGCCCGCATGCGAGAAGTCCTTGAGGTCCTGCACGATGCGGCGCACGCGCTCGAGGCCTTCGCGCGATTCGTTGATGAGCTCGGGCAGGTCGGTCGACACGAAGTCGAAGTCGATCCGGGCGCGCACGCCGCTGATGGCGGCGAGCGTGGACTCGTCGAGCCGCGGCGCCAGCGCATGCTCGTAGGCGTGGATCAGCTCGAGCAGGCCGCTCGTGTAGTCGCGCAGGCTCACGAGGTTGGAGTGCACGTAGCCGATCGGGTTGTTGATCTCGTGGGCGATGCCCGCGGCGAGCTGGCCGATCGAGGCCATCTTCTCCTGCTGCAGCAGCTGCTCCTGCGCGCTGGCCAGCCGCGCGTAGGCCTGCTGCAGTTCGCCGTGGCGGCGGCGCAGCTCGTCCTGGCGGTGGCGCGCCTCGGTGACGTCGCGCAGCAGCAGCAGGTGCGCCGGCCGGCCGTCGATCACCCACGGATAGCGGCGCACCGCGAGCACCCGCGCCGCGCGCTCAACCCGCACGTCGCCGCTCCAGCGCTCAGGCCCCGGCAGCGCGCACACCGCGTCGGGCAGCAGCGCCAGCAGGGATTCGGGGTTGTCCGGATCGTCGGGATCGGCACCGAGCCCGTGGGCCAGCGCCGCGGCGGCCGGGTTGCCGTAGTGCACGGCGCGCGCGGCGTCGACCAGCAGCACGCCCTCCTCGAGCATTTCGAGGAAAGCCACCAGTTCGGGATTGCCGGGCTGGGCCGGCAGCCAGAAGCGGCCGGTGGGCGAGTCGGGCATGCGGGCACCGTCGGGACGACGGTGCCAAGGCTACGCCGCGGCTCAGGCCACGGCGATAGGGCGCGATCCGGCGGTTGGCGACCGCTGCCCGGCGCGGTCGTATCCCACGGCGTCGCCGCGGCCGAGCTGGCGCAGCGCGAACGCCACCGCGCGGCGGCGACGGGCCAGCAGCAGGCCGTTCTCGCGGTTGTACTCGGCCAGCGCCGCCACCCGCGGCGCGTCGGACGGCGTCAGCGCGGCCTGCTCGGCGGCGCGCAGGGCCTGCAGCTTGGCCTCGGTGGAGCGCAGCAGCGCCTCGACGTCCTGGCCGGCCAGGGCGTCGCGCTCGGCGCGCAGCGCGGATTCGAGGGCGTCGAGCAGGGAAGGGGTCATCGCGCGGATCTCGGGAGGACGACGGGGCGGCGCCGGGCGCCGCGGTTCAGATGCTCAGCTGCCGCTCGAGCGCGTCGAGGCGGCGGGCGATATCCATCGGATCGACGCGGTACGTGCCCGCGGCAAGCGCGGCGCGCAGGGCCTCGATCTTGGCCATGTCCATCGGCGGCGGCCCGGCCTTGGCCTGCTGCTGCACGACGCGCAGCGCCTCGGCTTCACCCGTCAGGCGGACGTTGTCGGTCGCGGTGGCCTGCACTTCGGCCACGACCGGCGCGCGTGGGCCGCCCGACCGCTCGATGGCGGCCGGCACCGGTGCGGACGCGGCCGGCGCGGCGGCCGGCCGGGGCGCGGGGGCTCCGTCGATCTTGCTGGTCATGGCTGACTCCTCCGGAACGGGGGGTTCCTCAACGCCGGTATCGGCCGGCCCGCGCGCGACTTTAGCCCGGCTGGCGGATTTTTTCGCCTCGACGGCGGCAGCGCGGCGCTGCGCCCCGTGGGCGGGTTCACCGGCCCACCCGGACCTCGCCGGGAGCGGCCACCACGCCGCTCAGCACCCGGCGCGAGCTCAGGTTTTCGACCCGCACCGTCTCGCCGGCGGCGGCGTCGGCCAGCGCGCGGCCGGCCATCCGCACCTCGAAACCCGCCCCGCCGGCCACAAGCGCCACCGGCTCGCCGCGCCGCACGGCCGCCGCGACGCTGAGGTCGGACGGGCGCAGCACCTGGCCGGGGCGTCCGCCCAGCCGCAGCGTCTGGCCGACGGCCTGGGCCGGATCGGTCAGCGGTGCGGCGCCGAGGCGGGCCGCGTCGCGCGTTTCCACGGCGAGCGCGGCCGCCGGGATCGGCTGGCCCGGGGCCACCGCGGCGGTCAGCACCAGCACGGGCTGCACGCGCTGCACGCGCACCGGCACGAACAGGCGCCAGCCGTCCGGGCAGCTCACTTCCACGTTGACGGCCGAATGGGCCTGCGCCTGAAGGGCGTGCGGGCACGGCGGCATGCGCAGCGCGGGATCGAGCCGCGCCTCGACGCGCGCGCCGTCGGCGGCCAGCGCGCCCTCGGCGGCGGCGCGGATCGACGCGACGGTCTGGAAGCTGCCGTCCGGCGCGGCCGCGGCCGGCGCGGCCAGCGCCAGCAGCAGCGCCGCGGCGATCGCCCACGGCGCGCCGGTGGCATGGAGGGTGCGGGGCGCCCGGCGCTCGCGGCGCAGGGCGCGGGCCAGGTCGGGCAGCCGCGGCGGCGGCAGCGGGGCCGGGGCGGGGAGCGGCGTGGCGCAGGGACGGGGCATGGGGATCTTCCGGAAGCGGATCGCGGCATCGCCGCTGCAAGCGCCGTGCCGCTGCGCCGGCGTCGCGCCGCGTCGCGCCGCTCAAGAAGCCCGCCCGATGGCCGACAATCGAAGGACGAACCCTGCCCGCCTAGGCCGTCGAGCCGCATGTCGCGCGACCTGCTCAACCGCATCGACCAGCGCACCCGCCTGGCCGGCCACAACCGGCTGGCCCTGCTGCTGTTCCGCCTCGGCGGCCGCCAGCTGTTCGGCGTCAACGTGTTCAAGGTGCAGGAGGTGCTGCGGCGCCCGCCGCTGTTCCCGATCCCGCGGCTGCCGCCGGGCTTCGTCGGCGCCGCCGACATCCGCGGCCGCTCGGTGCCGATCCTCGATCTCGGCGGGGCCGTGCGCTACCCCGAGCGCCACCTCGACCCGCCCTATCTCGTCGTGACCGAGTTCAACCGCTCGGTGCAGGGCTTCCTCGTGGCCGAGGTCGACCGCATCGTCAACATCGCCGTCGAGGACATCCGGCCGCCGCCCGAGCTGGGCGTGGCCGACAGCTACCTGACCGCGGTGACGCGCTACGGCGGCGAGCTGATCCAGGTCATCGACGTCGAGTCGGTGCTGGCCGACGCCACCGGCGCGCAGATGCTGCAGCCCATCGACCAGGCCCTGCGGCTCGCCGCCGGCGAAGCGCCAGTGCGCATCCTCGTGGCCGACGACTCGCGCGTGGCCCGCAACCAGATCCGCGGCGTGCTCGACCAGCTCGGCGTGGCCTCGACGCTGCTGTCCGACGGCCGGCAGGCCATCGAGCACCTCAAGCAGCTCGCGGCCGAGGGAATCGACGTGCCCCGGCACTACGCCATGGTGATCTCCGACATCGAGATGCCGTCGATGGACGGCTACACGCTGACGACGGAAATCCGCCGCGACCCGGCGCTCGCCGGGCTGTACGTCCTGCTGCACACCTCGCTGTCGGGCGTGTTCAACAACGCGATGGTGGACCGCGTGGGGGCGAACGCCTTCGTGGCGAAGTACTCGGCCAACGAACTGGCGGCGAAGGTGCTCGCCCGGGTCCGGGCCACGCGCGAGGGCGCGGCGGCCTAGCGGCGGGGCGCCCGCGGCGCGGCGTGGCACGCGGCTTGCAGCCGCCGGGGGGCATCGCCTCCACCCACCGCCCGACGAGTGCCCCGCCATGGCCGGTCCCTTCGACAATCCGTTCGGTCTCTCCGCGCTGAGCCTGCCGCTGCGCGAGCAGCGCCTGAAGGTGCTGGCCTCGAACCTGGCCAACGCCGACACGCCCGGCTTCCAGGCGCAGGACTTCGATTTCCAGCGCGCGCTGCGCAGCGCCGAGTCGGCGCGCGCGGGCGCGCCGGTCGCGACGCCCAGCGGGGGCGGTCTTGCCGCCACCCCGACCGGTCCGGTGGCCGGGCCCGACTTCCGCCGCTACATCAGCACCCGCGAAGGCGGGCAGGGCAGCCTCGACGGCAACACCGTCAGCGCCGAGACCGAGCATGCCGCCTTCGGCCGCGCGGTGCTCGAGTACCGCGCCTCGCTGACGTTCTTCGAATCCCGCGTGCGCGGCCTGATGACCGCGATCACCGGCCAGTGATCGCCGCCGCGCGCCCGCCCAAGGACACGCCATGAGCAGCCTTCCGATCTTCGACGTCGCCGGCAGCGCGCTCGCCGCGCAGTCGGTCCGGCTCAACACCATCGCGTCCAACCTGGCCAACGCCGATAGCGTCGGCAGCAGCCCCGAGACCGCGTACCGGCCGATCGAGCCGGTGTTCCAGACCGCGCGCGTGCCGGGGCAGCCCGGCATGACCGGCGTCGACGTGGTGCGCGTCGAGCCGCTCGACAAGCCGGCCATCCGGCGCTTCGAGCCCGGCCATCCGATGGCCGACGCCGAGGGCTACATCTATGCCCCCGACGTCGACCCGGTGGCGCAGATGGTGAATCTCATCTCCGCCTCGCGCGGCTACCAGGCCAACGTCGAGGTGATCAATTCCGCCCGCGAGCTCGCGCTCGCCACCCTGATGATCGGCCGCTGACGCGCGCCGGCGAGAGGACCGCCATGTCGTTCGACCTCAACGTGGCCCGCGGCATCGGGCTGACCAACAGCGCCGGCGCGCAGAGCCGGATGGGCCGCGCCGACCTGACCTCGGCGGACTTCCTGCGGCTGATGACCGAGCAGCTGAAGAACCAGGACCCGCTCAAGCCGCTGTCGAACGCCGAGTTCGTCAGCCAGATGGCCGAGATGTCGACGGCGCAGGGCGTCGGCGAGCTGGAGGGCGCGATGGCGACGATGACCGCGGCCATCAACGGCGACCAGGCCCTGCGCGGCGCGGCGCTGATCGGGCGCAGCGCGCTCATTGAGACCGACCGGCTGGCCCTTGTCGACGACGGCAGCGGGACGCTTTCGGCCAGCGGCGTCGCCGCCGCGCCGGGCGCCGGCACGATCACCGTCGACATCGTCAGTACCAGCGGCGCGCTGGTACGCCGCTTGCAGGTGCAGGCGCAGGGCGCCGGCGACGTCGCCTTCCAGTGGGACGGCACCAACGACCGCGGCCAGCCCGCGGGGCCGGGCACCTACCTGATGCGCGCGAGCTTCGGCACGGGGCGCGACGCGCAGGCGGTGGGCACCGGGGCGATGGCGCCGATCGAGAGCGTCACCCTCGACCCGCAGGGAATGCTGCTGAACCTGCGCGGCCTCGGCACCGCACCGCTTTCGGCCGTGCGCCGGCTGGGCTGATCCACCGCTACCGCAACCGCAACTGCAACGAACGACGAACCCGACTGGAGCACCGCCATGAGTTTCCGCACCGCGCTTTCCGGCATCGCCGCGGCCACCACCGACCTGGCGGTGACCTCGAACAACATCGCCAACGTCTCCACGGCCGGCTTCAAGGAAGGCCGCGCGGAGTTCGGCGACGTCTACGCCGCTTCGATCTTCGGCACCTCGCGCAACACCGCCGGCTCCGGCGTGCGCGTGTCCGGCATCACCCAGCAGTTCACGCAGGGCAGCGTGGAGTTCACCAACCGCAACCTCGACATCGCGATCTCGGGTGGCGGGTTCTTCACCCTGAGCAACAACGGCGCCACCGTGTATTCGCGGGCCGGCAACTTCCAGCTCGACCGCGACGGCTTCGTGGTCAATCCCGGCGGCGCGCGCCTGCAGGTGTTCCCGCCGATCGGCGGCGGCAATCCGGGCTTCGAGACCGGCCGCCTGCAGGACCTGCAGCTGACCACCACCGACAGCGCGCCGAACGCGACGTCGGAGGTGATCGTGGCCTCGAACCTGCCGGCCAACGCGCAGCCGCCGGTGTCCGCGCCGTTCGACCCGAACGACACCAACAGCTTCAACCACTCCACGTCGATCACCGTCTACGACTCGCTCGGCGTGGCGCACGTGCACACGCTGTACTACGTCAAGACCGCGAACCCGAACGAGTGGCAGCTGTACAACTACATCAACGGCACCGCCGTGGGTGCGGCACAGACCCTGCAGTACGACGCGCAGGGCGCGCTGACCGCGCCGGCCACCGGCTTCATCACGCTGCCGCCGTGGACGCCGCCCACCGGCGCGGCGCCGGTGGCGATCACGATGGACCTGCGCAGCTCGACGCAGTACGGCGAGCGCTTCGCCATCAACGACCTGCGCCAGGACGGCTTCACCACCGGCCGCCTGATCGGCATCGAGGTCTCGCAGCAGGGCGTGGTGTTCGCGCGCTACACCAACGGCGTGGCCGATCCGCTCGGGCAGATCGCGATGAGCACGTTCCCGAACCAGCAGGGCCTGCAGAACCTCGGCGACAACCAGTTCGCGCAGACCTTCGAGTCCGGCGACGTGCGCCGCGGCGGCGCCGGCACGGCCGACTTCGGGCTGATCCAGTCCGGCGCCCTGGAAAGTTCGAACGTCGAGCTGACCGAGCAGCTCGTCAACATGATCATCGCGCAGCGCAACTTCCAGGCCAACGCGCAGATGATCCAGACCAACGACCAGATCCAGCAGACCATCATCAACCTGCGTTGATGGTCGGCTGAGCCGGGAGCACGCGCATGGACAGGGGCCTCTACGTCGCGATGTCGGGAGCACAGGCCGCGCTGCGCGCGCAGGCGGCCGTGTCGCACAACCTCGCCAACGCCTCGACCACCGGCTTCAAGGCGCTGCTGCACGCCACCGAAGCCTTCCCGGTCGAGGGCGCGGAAATCGCCTCGCGCAGCTACGCGATGGGCGACATCGGCGGCTTCGACGCGCGGGCCGGCGTGCTGCAGAGCACCGGCAATCCGCTCGACTTCGCCCTCAACGGCGCCGACCTGTGGATGGCCGTCGCCGACCGCGGCGGGCAGCCCGCCTACACCCGCGCCACCGACCTCAAGCTCGACGCCGCCGGACGCCTCACCAACGGCCGCGGCCAGCCGGTGCTCGACGACGCCGGCCAGCCGATCGCGCTGCCGCCGTTCCAGAGCCTGTCGATCGGCGGTGACGGCACCGTGTCGATCGTCTCGCTGGGCGACAACACCGGGACCGCGCAGAACGTGGCGCGCATCGGCGTGGTGCAGGCCGATCCGACGACGCTCAAGCGCGGCGAGGACGGGCTGTTCCGTCCCGCGGCCGCCGATCCCGAATCGCAGCCGCAACCGGCCGCCGGCAACGTGCTGATGAGCGGCGTGCTCGAGGGCAGCAACGTCAACGCCACCGAGCAGCTCGTGCAGATGATTTCGCTGTCGCGGCAGTTCGAGATGAACCTCAAGGTCATCCGCAGCGGCGACGAGAACGCCCGCGCCTCGACCACCCTGCTGCGCGCGCGCTGATCCGTAAGGAGTAGAACCCATGAACCCCGCCCTGTGGATCGCCAAGACCGGCCTCGACGCGCAGCAGACGCGCATGTCGGTGGTGGCCAACAACCTCGCCAACGTCAGCACCACCGGCTTCAAGCGCGATCGCGCCAGCTTCGAAGACCTGCTCTACCAGCAGATCCGCGCGCCGGGCGGGGCGAGCTCGCAGCAGACCAGCCTGCCCTCGGGCCTGCAGCTCGGCACCGGCGTGCGCGTGGTGAGCACCGCCAAGACCCACCTGCAGGGCAACCTGCTGCAGACCGGCAACGCGCTCGACGTCGCGATCAACGGCCGCGGCTTCTTCCAGGTGCAGCTGCCCGACGGCACCGAGGCCTACACCCGCGACGGCAGCTTCCAGATCAACGCCACCGGCGAGCTGGTGACGAACTCCGGCTACATCGTGCAGCCCGGCATCCAGGTGCCGGAGGGCACGCAGGCCATCTCGATCGGCAGCGACGGCACCGTCACCGCGCAGATCAGCGGCCAGGCCGCGCCGCAGGAGATCGGCCAGATCACGCTGACCGACTTCGTGAACCCGGCCGGGCTGTTCGCCAAGGGCGAGAACCTGTTCCTCGAGAGCGGCGCGTCCGGCCCGGCCCAGGCCGGCACGCCGGGACAGGCCGGACTCGGCCTGCTCGCGCAGGGCTCGCTGGAGAGCTCGAACGTCAACACCGTCGAGGAGCTGGTGTCGATGATCGAGACGCAGCGCGCCTACGAGATCAACGCCAAGGCCATCAGCACCACCGACCAGATGCTGGCCTACCTCAACAACAACGTCTGACCCGCGCCACCGCCAGGCCACCGCCATGAACGCCCACGCCGCCCCCGTCGTCCGCGCCGCCCGCTCCGCCGCACTGGCCGTCCTGCTGCCCCTGCTCGCCGCCTGCGGCCACGGCGCGATGATCCGCGGCGACGTGCAGCCGCTGGCGCCGCTTTCTGCCGACGCCGTCATGCAGGTGCCGGTGCAGACCGTCGCGGCACCGAGCCCCGGCGCGATCTGGCGCGAGGGTCCCGGCCTGCGCCTGTACACCGACCGCAAGGCGCGCGAGGTCGGCGATCTCGTGACCATCCAGCTTTCCGAGCGCACGCAGGCCAGCACGCGGGCCAACACCGCGATCACGAAGGAGTCGACGAACAGCATGTCGGGCACGGTGTTCGGTCGGCCGGTGACGCTGGGCGGGCGCGATGTGCTCGACAACAGCCTGGCCAACACGCGCGACTTCGCCGGCGACGGCAACTCGACGCAGAGCAACCAGATCACCGGCACGCTGACCGCCCAGGTCGTGCAGAAGCTGCCCAACGGCAACCTCGTGATCCAGGCCAGCAAGGAGCTCGCGCTGAACCAGGGCAACGAGCTGATCCAGGTGCAGGGCATCGTCCGCACCGCCGACATCGGGCCGGACAACACCGTGCCGAGCACGCGCGTGGCCGAGGCCCGCATCGTCTACGGCGGCCGCGGCCCGATCGCGCGCAGCAACGCGATGGGCTGGCTCGACCGCTTCTTCAACGGGGCCTGGTTCCCGAACTGACGCCGGCCCGCGCTGGCCCGGGACTTGCAGCCCAAGGCCATGCGGCCCATCCCGCCGGAGCCACCGATGTCCCGACCCGTCTTCCATCGCCCCCGCCCGACGCCGCCCGCCGGTACCGGCACGCGCGTCCGCGCCGCCGCCCGTGCGGCGCTGCTCGCTGCGCTGGCGCTGCTGGCCGCCGCGCCGGCGCTGGCCGTCGAGCGCATCAAGGACCTCGCCCAGGTCGAGGGCGTGCGCGGCAACCCGCTGATCGGCTACGGCCTCGTGGTCGGACTCGACCGCACCGGCGATCGCACCGCGCAGTCGCTGTTCACGACGCAGAGCCTGCGCAACCTGCTCGACGAGCTGGGCGTGACGCTGCCGCCCGGCGTCAACCCGCAGCTGACCAACGTGGCGGCCGTGGCGATCCACGCCGAGCTGCCGCCGTTCGCGCGGCCCGGCCAGACCATCGACGTCACGGTGTCGTCGATCTCCAACGCCGTGAGCCTGCGCGGCGGCGCGCTGCTGATGGCGCCGCTCAAGGGCGCCGATGGCCAGGTCTACGCCGTGGCCCAGGGCAATCTCGTGGTCGGCGGCTTCGGCGCCGAGGGCAACGACGGCTCGCGCGTGTCGGTGAACGTGCCGAGCTCCGGCCGCATCCCCAACGGCGCGATCGTCGAGCGCGCCCTGCCCGACGCCCTCGCCCAGAGCGGCGCCGGCGGCGCGATCACGCTGAACCTGCACCGCCCCGATTTCACCACCGCAAGCCGCATGGTCGACGCGCTGAACGCGCGCTTCGGCGGCGGCGCGGCCACCGCCCTCGACGCCGGAACCGTGCAGGTGCAGGCGCCGACCGATCCGGGTGCGCGCGTGGCCTTCCTCGCCCGCGTCGAGAACCTGACGCTGCAGCCGGGCGAGATGGCGGCCAAGGTCGTCGTCAACGCGCGCACCGGCACGGTCGTGATCGGCAGCAACGTGCAGGTGCTGCCGGCGGCGGTGGCGCACGGCGCGCTGACGGTCACCATCACCGAGGCCGCGAACGTCAGCCAGCCGGCGCCGTTCAGCCAGGGCGAGACGGTCGTGGTGCCGGAGTCGACGGTCGAGGCCACGGTCGAGGGCTCGCGGATGTTCCTGTTCCGCGGCGGCACCTCGCTCGACCAGATCGTGCGCGCCGTCAACGAAGTAGGCGCCGCCCCCGGCGACGTCATCGCCATCCTCGAGGCGCTGAAGCAGGCCGGCGCGCTGCGCGCCGAGCTCGAGATCATCTGATCCCGCTGCCGCCCGAGCCGTCATGCGCATCGACGCCCGCCCCATCGCCCTCGCCCCCGACGCCGCGCCCGACGCGGCGCGCATCGACGCCGTGGCGCGGCAGATGGAGGGGCTGTTCGCGCAGATGATGGTCAAGCAGATGCGCCAGACCACGCTCGGCGATTCGATGTTCCCCGGTGCTGCGGCGCAGTTCCGCGACCTGCACGACGCCGAGATCGCCAAGTCGCTGACCGCTGGCCGCGGGCTCGGCCTGGCCGACATGGTCGCGCGCCAGCTCGGTCGCGATGCCGCGGCGGCGAAGGCCGAGGCGCCCGCCGCCGGCGAGGCGCCGCGCGCCGCGCCGATGGCGCTCGACGCCCTCCGCAAAGACGGCGCTGGCGCGGCAGATTTCCTGCCGCTGCACGGCAAGCCCCTGCCGCTCACGCTGCACGACGCGGCGCCGCTGCTGCCGCTGCCGGCTCACGCGCGCCCGCTGGCCGCGAAGCCGCTGTCCACCAAGCCGATCGCTGCCGACGTGCCGCCGCTGGCGCTCGCGGCAAGCCGGTCGGCCGCGCGCGCCGACTGGATCCCCGCCGACGCCGTGCCGCGGCTGTCGTCCGCTTTCGCCGAAGACGCCCGCCGCGCCGCCGATGCGGCGGCGGCGACTCCGGCCCCGCGTCGCGCCGATGCCGCGAGTCCGAATGCGGGCGCCCCGAATGCGCGCGTCGAGGCCTTCGTGGCCAAGGTCTGGCCGCACGCCCAGGCGGTGGCCCGCAAGCTCGGCGTCGATCCGCGCGCGATCGTCGCGCAGACCGCGCTGGAGACCGGCTGGGGTCGCAGCACGATCGCCGCGGGCGGCGAGCGCGCCAACAATTTCTTCGGCATCAAGGCCACCGGCGGCTGGCAGGGCGACCGCGTCAAGACCGAGACCCGCGAGTACGTGGGCGGCGCCTTCGTGACCGAGCGGGCCGCGTTCCGCGCCTACGGCGGCGTGGCCGAGAGCTTCGCCGACTACGCCGCGCTGCTGAAGCGCCTGCCGCGCTACGCCGAGGCCGTGGGCCGCGGCGACGACATCCGCGGCTTCGCCGAAGCGCTGCAGCGCGGCGGCTACGCCACCGACCCGGCCTACGCGCGCAAGATCGAAGCGATCGCCACCGGGCCCACGCTCAACCGCGCGCTGGCGCGGCTCGGCATCGACGACGCCACCGGGCCGGCCGCGCCGGCGCTGTCGCGCGCGATGCTGGCCGGCGGCGGCATGGGAGGCCTCTGATGCCCAGCATCCTCGGCAACGGCACCAGCGCGCTGCTGGCTTTCCAGCGCGCGCTGGCCACCAGCAGCCACAACATCGCCAACGCGACGGTGGAGGGCTACACGCGGCAGCGCGTCGAGCTCGCCAATCGCCCCGGCGACGGCCTGCGCCAGGGCTACATCGGCGCCGGTGTCGTGGTGGGCGGCGTGAGCCGGCTCTCCGATCCGCTGGTGACCAACCGGCTGCTCGACAGCCGCGGCGAGATCGGCCGGCTCGAGCTGCTCGGCGGATTCGCCGCGCGCATCGACCAGCTCTTCACCGATGCCACCACGGGGCTGGCGCGCCCGTTCTCGGCGTTCTTCGACGCCGCGCAGGGCGTGGCCGCCGAGCCCGCCTCGCAGGCCGCGCGCACCGAACTGCTCGGCCGCGCCGAGGCGCTGACCGCGCGCTTCGACCTGCTGCAGCAGGGCCTCGAGGCCATCGATCGCGAGATCAACGCGCAGCTCGCCGGCGGCGCGGAAGAGGTGAACCGCCTCGCCGCCGAGATCGCCCGCCTCAACGTGGAGATCAGCCGCAGCGGCACCGCCAACGCCGCGCCCGACCTGCTCGACCAGCGCGATCGCCTGGTGGCGCGCGTGGCCGAGCTCACCGGCGTCAGCACGCTGCCGCAGGACGACGGGGCGCTGAACGTGTTCACCGCCGGCGGCCAGCCGCTGGTGGTCGGCGCGGCGGTCTCGCGCTTCGTCGTCGCCCCCGACGACTACCGACCCGACCGCAGCGTGCTCGCCCTGCAGACCACGAGCGGCACGGTGCGGCTGGGCGCGGGCAGCGTGGCCGGGCAGCTGGGCGGCGCGCTGGCGGCGCGCGCCGAGCTCGTGGACGCCGGCCGCGCCGAGCTGGGCCGCATCGCCACCGCGCTGGCCGAAACGGTCAACGCGCAGAGCGCCTCGGGCCTCGACCTCAACGGCGCCGTGGGCGGGGATTTCTTCGCGCTGCCGCCGCCTGCGGCGCTGGCCAACCGCAACAACGCCGGCGGCGCGACGCTGTCCGTCGACGTGGTCGACGTGGGCGCGCTCGACGGGGGCGCCATCGAGCTCCGATTCGACGGCGCGGGATGGACCGCGCGACGCGTCGACACCGGCGCAGCCGTGCCGCTGGCCGGCCTCGGCACGCCCGCGAGTCCGTTCACCGCCAACGGCCTGTCGATCGTGGTGGGCGGCGCGGCGGCGGCGAACGACCGCTTTCTCGTCGAGCCGACCGCCACCGCCGCAGGCGCCATCGGGGTGGCCATCAACGACCCCAACCGCATCGCCGCGGCGAGCCGCATCCGTCCGGGCGCCGACCTGACCAACCTCGGCCAGGGCCGCGTGGTCTCGCTGGCGGTGCTCGATCCCGCCAATCCCGCGCTCGCGGCCCCGGCCACGCTGCAGTTCCTGACGCCGACCACGTTCAGCCTCAACGGTGGGCCGGCACAGGCCTACACCCCCGGCGCCGCCATCGACGCCAACGGCTGGCGACTCGTGCTCGACGGCGCGCCGCGCGCAGGCGACGTCTTCCGCGTCGGACCGAACGGCGCGGGCTCGAGCGACAACACCAACATGCGCGCGTGGGCGGCGCTCGACAGCGCCCGCGTGCTTGGCGGTGGCGCCAACTCGCTCAACGACGCGCTCGGCGCGCAGGCCACGCGGATCGGCTCGGCGGCGCGTGAAAGCGGCTTCTCGCTCGAAAGCCAGCGCGGCATCGATGCGGCGCTGGTGCAGCAGCGCGAGTCGCTGTCGGGCGTCAACCTCGACGAGGAGGCCGCCGACCTGCTGCGCTTCCAGCAGGCCTACCAGGCTGCCGCGCAGGTGATCTCGATCGCCGACACCGTGTTCCAGACCTTCCTCGCCGCGGTGCGGCGCTGATGCCCCGCTGACGGACGCCGCGCCATGAGCCTCAACCGCATCTCCAGCAACACGCTGTTCGAATCGAACATCGGGCGACTGCTGAGCCGCCAAGCCGAGCTGATCGCCACGCAGGACCAGATCAGCAGCGGGCGGCGCGTCAACACCGCGGCCGACGACCCGCTCGCCGCCGGCGCGGCGCTGGCGATCGACCGCTCGATCGCCGAACTCGACCGCTTCGAGCTCAACGCCAACGTGCTCGGCAACCGCCTCAACCTGCAGGAGAGCAACCTCGCGCAGGCCGGCGACGCGCTGCAGCGCGTGCGCGAACTGACCATCCAGGCTGCCAACGCGCCGCTGTCGACCAGCGATCGCGCGTCGATCGCGCGCGAGATCCGGCAGATCCGCGACGGCCTGCTCGGCATCGCCAACGGCGTCGACGCCGCCGGCCGCTACCTGTTCGGCGGCGCGCAGGACGACCGCCCGCCGTTCGTCGATTCGCCCACCGGCGTGAGCTACGTCGGCGACCAGGTGCAGCGCCGCGTCGACGTGGCGCCCGCGCTCGCGCTGGCCGACGCCGACCCGGGCAGCGAGGTCTGGATGCGCGTGCCGACCGGCGACGGCCGCGTGGCCGCGGCCGCCGCGCCCGGGAATACCGGCACCGGCCTTGTGGGCACGTTCGGCATCGTCGACGCGGCGGCGTGGGCCGCCGGCGGCAGCGCCGGATACCGCATCGCGTTTTCCTCGCCGACGGCCTACGAAATCCAGGACGCGGCGGGCCTGCCGCTGGTGCCGCCGCAGACCGGCACCTACGCGCCGGGGGCGAGCATCGCCTTCGAGGGGCTGCAGCTGCGCCTTGATGGCGCGCCCGCCGCGGGCGACGTGTTCACCGTCTCGCCGTCGGCGCGACAGGACCTGTTCGGCACGCTCGACGCGCTCGCCGACGCGCTGGAAGCACCCGCGACCACCGCCACCGAGCGCGCGCGCCAGCAGAACGCGATCTTCGTCGCGCTGGCCAACGTCTCGGCCGCGCAGGACCATTTCGTCGACCGCCGCGCCGCCGGCGGCGCCCGCCTGGCGGGCATCGACGAGGCGCGCGCCCTGCGCGAGGCCACCTCGGTCACGCTGAAGGCCACGCTGTCGGACCTGCGCGACGTCAACATCGCCGAGGCCGCGAGCCGGCTGGCGCAGCAGAGCACGGCGCTCGACGCCGCTCAGCTCAGCTTCCAGCGCGTGGCGAGCCTCTCGCTGTTCAATTACTTGCGCTGATTCACAACTCCTGGGCCGACGGGCCGCGCGAGGCGCCCTAAAGCCGGGCCGGACCGGGCCGTTACTGGCCATAGCAGCGGGGAGATCCGGGCCACGGCCCCCCACCGCGGCCCCGGACAGCCCGACGCTGGACCGGTCCACCTTCGCCCCAGGAGAGCACGTCCATGAGCGTCATCAACACCAATACGATTTCGCTGAACGCCCAGCGCAACCTGTCGACCAACTCGGCCACGCTGGCGACCACCATCCAGCGCCTGTCCTCGGGCCTGCGCATCAACAGCGCCCGCGACGACGCCGCCGGCCTCGCCATCTCGGAGCGCTTCAGCACGCAGATCCGCGGCCTGAACGTCGCCACCCGCAATGCCAATGACGCGATCTCGCTGGCGCAGACGGCCGAGGGTGCCCTCGCCGAAGTCGGCAACAACCTGCAGCGCATCCGTGAGCTGGCCGTGCAGGCCTCGAACGGCACCAACAGCCAGAGTGACCGCGACGCGCTGAACGCCGAAGTCACCCAGCTCAAGGCCGAGATCCAGCGCGTCGCCGAGCAGACCACGTTCAACGGCACGCGTCTTCTGGACGGCTCGTTCTCCGGCGTGGCCTTTCAGGTCGGCGCCAACGCCGGCCAGACGATCACCGTCGCGTCGATCGCCAACGTCCAGATCGCTTCGCTGGGCGGTACGGTGAACCGCTTCACGGCGACGGTCGGTACCGCGACGCTCACCGACTTCGCCACGCCGATCGCCGCCGGCGGCGTGACGATCAACGGCGTCGACATTGGCGCGATCGGCGCCGCGGCCAACGCGCAGGAGCGCGCCGGCCAGCTCGTCGAGGCGATCAACCGGGTGTCGTCGCAGAGCGGCGTGGGCGCGTCCTTCGACCCGATCGCCGGCCAGATCACGCTCTCGGGCGCGGCGCAGTTCGCGATTGGCGGTACGGTTGACGACGCGGCGGTCGCGGGCTTCGCCAACAGCGCGACGGCGGGCGTTTCGACGCCTTCCGTCGGCATCACGAGCGGCAACGTGTCGAGCTTTGCCGGCGCCCAGGCCACGCTCGCGCTGGCGGACGCCGCGCTGACCACCGTCAACAGCGCGCGCGCCAATCTCGGCGCCGTGCAGAACCGCTTCTCGTCGGTCGTCGCGAATCTCAACACGACTGCGGAGAACCTGACGGCTTCGCGCAGCCGCATCCGCGACGCCGACTACGCCCGCGAGACGGCGGAGCTGACGCGCACGCAGATCCTGCAGCAGGCCGGTACGGCGATGCTGGCGCAGGCCAACCAGATCCCGCAGAACGTCCTTTCGCTGCTGCGTTGATCCCGAAGTCGGCCTGCGCGGCCGGCGACTCCAACAGAGCCAGCCCCCGGCGAAAGCCGGGGGCTTCGCTTTTTTGGCGGCGTTGATCCGCTCGCCGACGCGCCGATGGGTCGCGGAAACCCCGCGGCACGCGACTTGCAGCCGCAGCGGTGGCCCGACGGCTTGCCGCCGGGACGTCCCAACGCCCATGAGGATATCCGGCAATGAGCATCATCAATACCAACACGATTTCGCTGAATGCCCAGCGCAACTTGTCCACCAACTCCGCGTCGCTGGCGACCACGATCCAGCGGCTTTCGTCCGGGTTGCGCATCAACAGTGCCCGCGACGACGCGGCGGGCCTCGCGATCTCCGAGCGTTTCACCACGCAGATCCGCGGCCTCAACCAGGCTGCACGGAACGCCAACGACGGCATTTCGCTCGCCCAGGTCGCCGAGGGAGCCCTTGGCGAGGTCGCGAACAACCTGCAGCGCATCCGCGAATTGGCGGTGCAGGCGTCGAACGGCACCAACAGCCAAGGCGATCGCGACGCGCTCGACGCCGAAGTGCAGCAGCTCAAGGCGGAAATCCAGCGCGTTGCCGAGCAGACCAGCTTCAACGGCAACCGCCTGCTCGACGGCTCGTTCGCGGGCGTCAGCTTCCAGGTTGGCGCCAATGCGGGCGAGATCATCACCGTGTCGTCGATCGCCAATGTCCAGATCGCCGCGCTGGGCGGGACGGTGAATCGCTTCACCGCCACCGTGGGCACGTCCGCGCTGACCGGCTTCGCGACGGCCATCCCCGCGGGTGGCGTCACGATCAACACCGTCGACATCGGCGCGATCGGCGCCGCGGCCAACGCGCAGGAGCGCGCCGGCCAGCTTGTCGAGGCGATCAACCGCGTGTCGTCCCAGACTGGCGTGGGTGCGGCGTTCGATCCGATCGCAGGACAGATCACGCTCTCCGGCCCGGCGCAGTTCGCGATCGGCGGTACCACCGACAGCGCAGCCGTCGCCGGTTTCGCCAACAGCGCCACGGCGGGCGTCTCGACGCCAGCTGTCGGACTCACCAGCGCCAGCGTGTCCAGCTTCGCCGGTGCACAGGCTTCGCTGGCGCTCGTGGATGCCGCACTGACCACCGTCAACGGCGCCAGGGCGGATCTGGGCGCGGTGCAGAACCGCTTCTCGTCGGTAGTGGCCAATCTGAACACCACGTCCGAGAACCTCACCGCCTCGCGCAGCCGCATCCGCGACGCCGACTACGCCCGCGAGACGGCGGAGCTGACGCGCACGCAGATCCTGCAGCAGGCCGGCACGGCGATGCTGGCGCAGGCCAACCAGATCCCGCAGAACGTGCTCACGCTGCTGCGGGGCTGAACCGGGGCGCCACTGGCGACGGCGGTGCGGGCGGCGTAGCTTCAGCCGCGCGCGCCGCCGCCGATACCGTTGCAAGCCTTGGGAGACCGTCATGGGTTCGCTGTCCAGCCCCGGCATCGGGTCGGGCCTCAACGTCAACCAGCTGGTCAGCCAGCTGGTGGCGGCCGAGCGCGCGCCGCAAGACCGGCGCATCGCCCGGCTCGAGTCCGACGCCCGCGCCGACCTCAACGCCTTCGGCCAGGTGCGCGGCGCGCTGTCGGCGCTGCAGGCGGCCGCCAATGCGCTCGACGGCGCGGCGGGCAGCGTGGGCCGTCGCGCCACGGTGCAGGCCGAGGCCGGCTTCACCGCAAGCGTCGCGGCCAATGCCGCGCCCGGCCGCTACGCCATCGAGGTGGTGCGGCTGGCCGCGGCCGAGAAGCGCCAGAGCGAGCCGCGGGCCGACGCCGCCGACCTCGGCACGGGAACGCTGGCCTTCACCGTCGGCAGCGACACGTTCAACGTCACGCTGGGTCCCACCACGACGCTCGCGCAGCTGCGCGACGCCATCAACGCGAGCACCGGCGGGCGCGGCCTGTCGGCCACGGTCGTCCGCGGCGATGCCGGCAGCGTGCTGGTGCTCAACGCAACCAACCCCGGCACGGCCGGCGCGATCGGCGTTTCGGCCAGCGGCAGCATCGCCGGCTTCGTCGGCGCCGATGGCTCGCTGCTGCAGGTCACCACGCCCGCAGCGCAGGCCGAGGTGCGCATCGACGGCATCGTCCGGACCGCGTCGTCGAACCGCCTCACCGACGCGATCGCCGGCGTCACCCTCGACCTGACCCGGGCGGCGCCCGACGCGCGCTTCAACCTCGATGTCGGCACCGACACCGCCGGCGTGCGCGGCGCGGTGCAGGCCTTCGTCGGCGCGTACAACGGCGCGCTGGCCGTGCTGCGCTCGGTCTCGGCCGTCAATCCCACCGCGGGCACGGCTTCCGCGCTGGCCGGCGACTCGGCCGTGCGCGGCCTGCAGCAGCAGCTCCGCGGGCTGGTGGGCGGCGCCTTCAGCGAGCTTTCGGCGCTCGGCATCCGCGGCAGCAAGGACGGCACGCTGAGCCTCGATGCGGCGCGGCTCGACGCGGCGCTGGCGGCCAATCCGTCGGCGGTCGAGGCGCTGTTCGACAAGGACGCGCCCGGCAGCCTCGGCGCCCGCCTGGGCGCGCAGCTCGACGGCGCGGTGCAGCCCAACACCGGCCTGCTCGAGGCGCGCACGCGCGCGCTCAACGACCGCCTGCGCGGGCTCCAGACCGACCGCGAGCGGCTCGACGTGCGCATCGCGCGCATCGAGGAAGGGTTCCGCCGCCAGTTCACCGCCCTCGACGGACTCGTGGCCCAGCTGCAGTCCACCCAGAGCTTCCTCACCCGCGAACTCGCCCGCCTGCCGGGCGCCAGCAGCTGACGCCATGATTCCCCGAAACCCCGCCGCCGCCTACCGCAGCACCGCCGTCGAGACCCGCGTCCACGAGGCCGACCCCCACGCGCTGATCGCGCTGATGCTGGAAGGCGCGATCCAGCGCCTGCGCACCGCCGAAGCCTGCATCGCCAGCGGCGACGTGGCGCGGAAGGCCAAGGCCGCTGCCGAAGCGGGCGCCATCATCGATTCGCTGTCGGGCTGCCTCGACCTGCAGCAGGGCGGCGAGATCGCCGCGCGGCTCGAGGCGCTGTACGACTACGCGTCGCGTCGCGTCGTGGGCGCCAACGCCGCCAACGACCCGCAGGGCTTTGCCGAGGTGGCCGCCCTGCTTGACGACGTCTACGGCGCCTGGAAGCAGATCCGTCCGGCCTGAGCCTTGCACCGCGAGCCCGCCGCATGAGCGCAATCGACGACGGCGAACCGGCCACCGCCTACGCGGCCGCCATGGCGCGGCTGCGCGCTGCGCGCGACGCGCTCAACGCGCTCGATCTCGGGGCCGCCGCCGACCTGCTCGCCTCGCACGACGCGGCGCTGCGCGCGGCGTTCGCCGACGCCGGCGCGCCGGCGTTCGCCGTGGCCGAGGCCGAGGCGCTGGCCCACGCGCAGGCGGAGCTGCTGGCGCAGCTGCAGGCCGTGCAGCGCGGGGTGGCCGCTGATCTCGGCGCCACCCGTCGCGGCGGTGCCGCCGCACGCGCCTACCTCGACACCCGTGGCGACTGACGACGCGCTGTTCGGCGACGGCCTGGCGCTCGACGCGGCGCTGCGCGTGGCCGTGCTGCCCGGGCCGCTGCCCGCCGGCGCGCTGGCCGACGCCGAGCGCCTGCTCCGCGACCTCGCGGCGATGGAGGAGCGGCGGGGCGACGAGGGCGATGCCGCGCATCCGCCGGATCCGGCGCTGCGCCGCATCGAAGCCAAGCTCGATCTCGCGCTGCAGCTGTTCGCGCAGGCGCTGCCGGAGCGGGCCGGCCCGGCCCCGGTCGACGTGCGGATCGGCCCGCGCGGACTGCGCCTGCCGGCCGCGGCCGTCGCGCCGCCGGTGCGCGCGGCGATGGCGGCGTCGGAGGTCGACGCCGTCCTGCGCTGGCAGCCCGGCGACGCCGTGCCGCTGTGCCTGCACCTGCCGCTGCGCGCCGCGCCGGCCGCGTCGACCGCCAGCGCGCTGGCGTTCTCGATGGCGGCGCTGCCCGAGCCGCTGGACGACGCGTTGGCCCGCCACCTGTTCCGGCTGCACCGGCGCGCGCTGGCGGCGCAGCGTCGCGGCTGAGGGCGCGCCGCGCCGGGATTCCGCCGCGCGCCGTCGGCGCAGCCGCGGCGAAGCCGCCGCAACTGTGCGCCCGGTCACGCGGCGGTCGGTGGCACGCGGCTTGCATCGGGCTCCGGCACCTCCGAAGGACGTGCCGCCATGAAGAACCGCCTCGCCGCCGCGCAGACGCAGTCGCAGAGCCTCAACGCGCAGGTGCTGCAGTCGATCCGACTGCTGGGACTCACCGGCCTCGAGCTCGAGCAGGAGCTCAACGAGGCGCTGGCGCAGAACCCGATGCTGGAACGCGACGAGGACGCCGTCGACGGCGACGACGAGGCCGAGCGCGGGCTGGCGCCCGAAGCCCGCGCCGCCCTCGAAACCGCCGCCTTCGACGAGCTGCCGGATTTCGGCGGCAGCGCGGGCACGGCCAGCGGCTTCGATCCCGACGACGGCGAAGACCGCACGGCCCGCATCGCGGCGCAGGGCAGCACCGATCCGGCGGTGCGCGTGCTGCAGGGACTCTCGCTCGAGCTGTCCGCGGCCGAGCTGGCGGTGGCCGCGGCGTGGCTGGAGCGCACCGACGATGCCGGTTACCTCGACGGCGATCGCGCGGCCATCGACGCCGCCCTCTCGGCCGCCTTCGCGCTGCCCCCCGGGCACGCCGAAACCATCCGCCAGCGCCTGCTGCACGGCAGCCCCGCCGGACTCGCCGCCGTCGACCTGCGCGAGTGCCTGCTGGCGCAGCTGGCCGACCTGCCCGCCGCCGACGCCGGCGTGGCGCTGGCGCGCGACCTCGTCGACCGCAGCCTCGCGCAGGTGGCCGCCCGCGACTGGCCCGCGCTGGCCGGCGCGCATGCGGCGCCGATGGACGCGCTGCGCGCCGCCGCCCGGCTCGTGCAGTCGCTCGATCCGAAGCCGGGGCTGTCGATCGTCGAGGACGATTCGATGCACGTGCTGCCCGACGTCGTGGCGTGGCCGGCCGACGGGCGCTGGCACGTGGCGCTGAATCCGCGCACCGCGCCGCGCCTTCGCGTGGCCGGCGAATACGAGGGCGTGCTCGCCGAGGCCGGCGACTCGCCCTCGGTGCAGCAGCTCAAGTCGCTGATGAACGAAGCGCGCTGGCTCGCGCGCGGCGTGGCGCAGCGCCACGACACGCTGCTCAAGGTCACGCGCGCCGTGGTGGCGCGCCAGCGCGCCTTCCTCGAGCGCGGCGACGAGGGGCTCCTGCCGCTGACGCTCAAGGAGATCGCCGCCGAAGTGGGCGTGCATGAGAGCACCGTGTCGCGCATCACCACGGGCAAGTACCTGCAGACCCCGCGCGGGCTGTTCGAGCTCAAGCGCTTCTTCGGCGTGAAGCTCGAGGGCAGCGCGATCGCGGGCGTGGCCATCCGCGCGCTGGTCAAGAAGCTCATCGACGCCGAGCGTCCCGAAGCCCCGCTGGCCGACGACGTGCTGGCCGCGCTGCTCGCGCGCCGCGGCGTGCAGGTGGCCCGGCGCACCGTCGCCAAGTATCGTGAGCAGCTGGAGATCCCGTCGGCGCGCCAGCGCGCTGCCGCCATCCGCGCGGCCTAGCGTCCGCCGCCCCGCCACGCACCGAGACCCGCGTCCGCCATGACCGCCCCGCGACCGCCGCTGCGCCTGCTGCTCGTCGACGACCACGAGGCCTTCCTCAACGCCGCCGAGCGCCAGCTGCGTCGCGTCGACGGGATCGAGGTGGTCGGCCGCGGCGCGGACGGCATCGAGGCGGTGGCGCTGTCGGACGCACTGCGGCCCGACCTCGTGGTGCTCGACCTGGCGATGCCCGAGATGGGCGGGCTGCAGGCCACGCGCCTGATCAAGGCGCAGGATGCGCCGCCCTTCGTCGTCATCGCCTCGCATTTCGACGACGCCGAGCACCGCGAGCACGCCCAGCGCGCCGGCGCCGACGCCTTCATCAGCAAGCTCAACTACGCCGCCGAGCTGCTGCCCCTCATCGACGCGCGGCTGCAGGCGGCCAGGGACGGCGGATGAGCGAATCGCGGATCCTCGTCGTCGAGTCCGACGACGCGCGCGCCGAGCGCATCGGCGCCCTGCTCGACTTCCTCGACTTCACCCCGAAGCGCGTGGGCGCCGTCGACGAGCTCGACCTCGCGCGGGCCAAGCCGCGCGACTGGCTCGCCATCGTCGTGGGCGGCGTCGACGACCTCGACGATTTCCGCCGCTTCGGCAGCTGGCTGTCGAAGGCGGCCCTGCATCCGCCGCTGCTGCTGCTGCCCAGCCTGCACGGCCTCGTCGACCAGCTCGGCGTGCATCCCGAGCAGGCCTGGCCGCTGGAGTGGCCGCCGCGGCAGGCCCAGCTCGACGCGCTGCTGCGCCGCGCCAGCCTGCAGGCCATCCGCGGTGCAGAGGGCGGCGGGCGCGAGGCCGGCCCCGAGGGCGACAGCGAGGGCGTGCGCCGACTGCGGCGGCTGATCGCGCAGGTGGCGCCGTTCGACACGACGGTGCTGATCCTCGGCGAGAGCGGCACCGGCAAGGAGGTCGCCGCACGTGCCATCCATTCCGCGTCGTCGCGTGCGAAGGGCCCGTTCGTCGCGCTGAACTGCGGCGCCGTGCCGGCCGAGCTGCTGGAGAGCGAGCTGTTCGGCCACGAGAAGGGCGCGTTCACCGGCGCGCTCGCGGCGCGCAAGGGCCGCTTCGAAATGGCCGAGGGCGGCACGCTGCTGCTCGACGAGATCGGCGACATGCCGCTGCCGATGCAGGTGAAGCTGCTGCGCGTGCTGCAGGAGCGCAGCTTCGAGCGCGTCGGCGGCACGCAGACGCTGAAGTGCAACGTGCGGGTGATCGCCGCCACGCACCGCAACCTCGAGGACCAGATCGCCCGCGGCGGCTTCCGCGAAGATCTCTACTACCGCTTGAACGTGTTCCCGATCGAGATGCCCGCGCTGCGCGAGCGCATCGACGACCTGCCGGCCCTCGTGCAGGCGATCGGCGCGCGGCTCGCCGAGGACGGCCGCGGCGAAGTGAGGCTGGGGCCCGACGCGATGGCGGCCCTTGCGGCCTACGCGTGGCCCGGCAACGTGCGCGAGCTGCACAACCTGATCGAGCGCCTCGCGGTGCTTCATCCGAATGCGACGGTGTCGGCCGCCGACCTGCCGCAGCGCTACCGCGGGGCCTGGGAGGCCGCCGTCGCGCGCGGCGAGGCCCCGCCGCCTCCGGCCCAGCGGCCGGCGCCCGAGCCGCCGCCGCTCGACGAGGCCGAGGCGCTGGCGGCCGAGCGGGCCGCGCTGTTCGGCGCCCCGGCGTCGCCCGCGCTCGACCGGCTGCCCGAGGAGGGCCTCGACCTCAAGGAGCACATCGCCGCGATCGAGTCCTCGCTGCTGCGGCAGGCGCTGGAGCGCAGCGACAACGTCGTCGCCCACGCCGCGACGCTGCTGCGCCTGCGCCGCACCACGCTGGTGGAGAAGCTGCGCAAGTACGGCATCGAGCGCGGCGGCGACGAGGCCGAGTAGGGTTCGGGCCAGCCGCCGTGCGGTTGGCACGCTTCGTGTTTGGTTGCCGGGGCGCCACCCGCCGGGTGGCCGTT
>ERZ1066123.311-NODE-311-length-37606-cov-17.876808_pt1 | contig 37606 bp, 63 predicted proteins | sample MGYA00382770_ERZ1066123 | MGnify/ENA primary metagenome ERZ1066123 (study PRJEB33369, sample SAMEA5778353) | biofilm metagenome | biome: Industrial cooling water; feature: Water cooling tower basin; material: Biofilm | place: United Arab Emirates | collected...
GCCAGCATCGGCGCCCGCGCCAGCATTGGCGACGACGCCAGCATCGGCGACGGCGACTGGTGGATCAGCTCCTCGCCGATCGGCACGTACCAGCGCGTGGTCACCGCGGTGCACAACAAGAAGCACGGCCTGCGGTGGTGGGTCGGGTGCCAGCATGGCATCACCACCAAGCGGTTCCAGGAGCGCCTGCAACAGGACCATGCGCCGGGCGGCGCCGTGGATGAAGTGGCGCAGGATTACATCCACTTCATCGCCTACGTCCTCACGCACCCGGCGCTGCTGCGCCGCGGGGGTGTGGCATGAACGCTGCCATCCCCGCACGATCCCTGACCCACACCCGCCCCTGCCGCGCCTGCGAAGGCGGCGGCGAGGTGACGGTCAACACCAGCAACCCGCACGGCTACGGCCCGGACCCGCAGTGCGACGAGGACGTGGAGTGCCAGGCGTGCAATGGCGCCGGCGAGGTCGCGTTCCGTCCCGCTGACCCCCTGCTGCTGCTGCGCCGCACGCGCCGCTTTCCGCGCCTGCACTACTACGCCAACGCGCGCGCCGCTGCGATGCGGTTCCAGCCGCGGCTGCCGGGAGTGCGGGCATGAGCGCGCCCGTGGATGTGTTGGCGCCGGTGGTCGAAGCGAAGCGGATAGACGCAAAGTTGCGGCGCCATTCCTGCGGCCGGTTCCGCAGCATGCGGCAGCTCGCGACCACTCCGCTGTACGTGCCGACGCTGCGCGTGCCGGAGTTGGCCGACGCCTACGACGCCATGCAGGCAGCGCGCGGCGATGCGAGGAGGGCCTGCCGATGAGCGCGCAGCCCCTCGACGCCATCCTCGGCCCCGACTTCGCCAAGAGCTTCCAGGCGATCCCGCGCCCGACGACGCCGGCGCCCTACGCACCGCGGACGGTCACCACGCTGGCGCCGGCAGGCCCCGACCACGACAACGCGCTGGAGGCGCTGCACCGCCGCGCGTATGGCGGTCAGGACATCGACGCCGCGCGCATCGAGCGCCGCAACGCCGTCCTGGCCGACGCCTCCCGCCGCTTCGCCCAGTACCGCCATGACCCGGCGCGCCTGGTCGCGGCCCTACGCACGCTGGCCGACGACTTCGAGGCCGGCCGCGACATGGCGATGGTGGACGTGCTGCTGCATGGCACCCCGTCGGCGATCGGCATCCAGTTCGCCAGCGCGCGCGACGCCCTGGTCCACGTGCAGGCGCTGGACGACGCGGCTGACGCCTACGACGCACGGGAGGGCACCTGACATGGTCGCCATGCTTGAGGAGCGGCCGCACGAGGGCGTGGAGCTGCAAGAGGACGCCGGCGTCCCGCCGATGACCCTGCGCGACTGGACGCACCTGTCGCTGTTCTACACGACGGTTGCGGCGGTGTTCCTGTCGTGCCTTGCGCGGAACCCGGTGCCGGCGTTGATCGTGCTGGCGGTCGTGGGCGCGACGCTGCTCGAGGACTGGATCGCGCGGGGTGCGCCATGAGGCCCGTCGACAACACCCGCCTGTGGGCCATGGCGCTGGGCGACTCGATGCTGCGGGCGGGCGGGAAGCTGCCCGCGTCGCCGCGGCGGTTCCGCATCGCGCTGTCGTCGGTGCTTGGCTGGGCGCTGGTCGCTGGGCTGCTGTTCGCCGTGGTGCAGGCGATGGCGGGTGCGCGATGAACGCCCAGGCGCACGACATGCCCGCGCTCACCGGCCAGATCCTGCTGGACGTGCCGGCGGCGGAATACCACCGGCGGGAGCTTGGGGTCGCCAGCAACACGGTGCTCAAGCTGCTGCGCGAGAAGTCACCGGCGCACTACCGCCACTGGGTGGACGCCGAGGACGACAGCGAGACGCCGGCGCTCGCGTTCGGTCGCGCCTACCACTGCCGCGTGCTTGAACCGGAACGCTTCGCCAGCGAATACGTCGTGGCGCCGGACTTCGGCGACATGCGCAGCAGCACCAACCGTGCGAAGCGCGACGCATGGCTCGCCGGTCGGCCGGGCGTGACGCTGCTGTCCGCCGACACCAGCGCGCAGATCGAGGCGATGCACGCCGCGCTGATGGCGCACCCGGTTGCGGCCGGGATCATGCGCCAGGGCGTGAGCGAAGTGACGATGCGCTGGACGGACCCGGAGACGGGCGTGCGGGTAAAGGCGCGCGCGGACTGGTGGGTACGCGGCAAGTTCTTCATGGACCTCAAGACCACCGAGGACGCGAGCCCGGAAGGTTTTGCGCGGAGCGTGGCCAAGTACGGCTATCACGCCCAGCACGCCTTGTACTGCGAAGGCGCGCGCGAGTGCGGCGAAGCGATCACGAACTACTTGATCGTCGCGCAGGAAAAGGCCGCGCCCTACGTGCCGGCGATCTACCACATCGACACCGCCGCTGAGGCGCGCGGCTACGAGATGGTCCGGCAAGGATTGCTGACGATGGCCGAATGCCTCACGGCTAATTCCTGGCCTGGCTACGGCGCGGGGATCAAGGAGCTATCGCTGCCGCCATGGGCATTGAAGGAGGGCGCGGCATGATGGTGGCGCGCGATATTGCCGGCAAGCGGTTCGGACGCCTGACCGCCGTGCGGAGTGTGGCAACGGACCGGCATCGCAATCGGATATGGCTGTGCCGTTGCGATTGCGGCAATGAATCACAGGTGCCCGCAACCAGCCTGAAGACCGGACACACGCAGTCTTGTGGCTGCCTCAACGCCGAGGCGATCCACAAACACGGAGACGCGAAGTACGGCAAGCATGCGCCGGAGTATTTCGTGTGGCGAAACATGCGCACGCGCTGCAGCAATCCGAGCAGCAAAGACTTCAAAAACTACGGCGGCCGCGGCATCCGCGTTTGCGATCGATGGCGGACTTACAGCCAGTTCATCGCGGACATGGGGCGCAGGCCCACCCCGAATCACACGATTGATCGCATCGATGTCGACGGCAACTACGAGCCCTTGAATTGCCGATGGGCAACGCGCCTCGAACAGACACAGAACAGGAGAACAAGCTGATGAACGCTGTCGTTTCCATGCCCCCGGCCGAGCCTTCCGCCGCCGCCTCGCAATTCGAGCTTGCGCAGCGCCAGGCGCTGGCCATGTGCAACTCCACGCTGGTGCCGCAGCAGTACCGCGGCCGCGAGAACCTGGGCAACGTGCTGATCGCCATGCAGATGGCGAACCGCATCGGCGCGGACCCGATGGCCGTGATGCAGAACCTGCACGTCATCCAGGGCAAGCCCTCGCTGTCGTCGTCGTTCCTCATCGCCACGGTGAACGCGTGCGGCCGGTTCGAACCGCTGCGCTTCGAGGTGGAGGGCGAGGACCCGACAAAGGACGGTTACCGCGTGCGCGCGTACGCCGCCGACAAGAAGTCCGGCGAGGTCTGCCGCGGCACGTGGATCACGTGGGCGATGGTCAAGGCCGAGGGCTGGTCGAAGAAGCCGGGCAGCAAGTGGCTGACGATGCCCGAGCAGATGTTCTTCTATCGCGCGGCCGCCTTCTGGGCGCGCCTGTATGCGCCCGAGGTGTCGCTGGGCATCCAGACCGACGAGGAAGTCGTCGACGTCTGGGGTGGGGCGCCGCGCATCGAGCCGATCGCGCCGACGACCACCAGCAACCTCAAAGCGCTGGAGCACGAGCTGACCGGGCAGCCGGTCGATGCCGAGCCGGCGACGGAGGCGGAGCCGGAGCGCCCCCTGCAGGTGGACCCGGATACCGGCGAGGTTCTGCCGCCTGAGCTGCAGCACTGATCCCCACCCCGGCGCCGCCACCACGGGGCGCCAAGGAGTCCGCCATGTTCGACACGCCGATTGCGCGCAACAAGGATCCCAGCAGCTCGCACGACGCCGCGGCATTCGTCACGGCCAGCGGTATGCGCGCAGCCCAGCAGCGAATCGTCGCCGAATCGGTCGCTGCGTATCCGGGGTGCACGTCGCTGGAGCTGTCGGCGAAGTCGGGCATCTGCCGGTTTGTGATCGCAAGGCGCTGCCCGGAGCTTGAGGAGGCCGGCGCCGTCGTTCGTGGACAGATTCGCCGCTGCACCGCCAGCAAGTCTGGTCGCACCGCCTGCACCTGGTGGCCGCCCGGCCACGTCGAACAGCTCGACCTCTACCCCCGCGCCGCCTGAGCGCCAAGGAGCCGAAATGGAAACCCCCGCCTACCGCATCCGCTACGCCGACGGCTCGAAGGAGATCGCATGAACGCTGAGACTTCCGCGCCTGCGTGGCGCTATGACCGGGTAGTTGTAACGCGCGCAATCAACGGCTGCGTGCTGCACGCACGGCTGACGCCAGCGAAAGGCGAGCCGATCGGTCGCGAGGACGTTTACGTCGCAAAGACCGATGCCGAGTTGGCAAAGCTCACCCTCCGCATCCTCGCCCACACCGCCGCCCAGCGCGGCGAGGGGGTGGGGGCGTGAAGTTCAATGCAGAAATTGAAGACGAGTTTCTAGACGAGGCTGTGCGACAGGCAGTTCGCGCCGCTGTTGAAAGCAAGCTCCGGAAGTGGAGTACTTCGGATGAAGTGAAGAAAGCAGTCAACGCCGCGTGGGATGAATCGCTGAAAAGGCTCGTCGTCGAGGTGTTAACGGATCTGCCGGCCATGCGAGAAATGGTTGTCGCTCAGGTGCAGGCCAAGTTGCGCGGACAGATTAACGCTGCAATGAAGGCGATGGAGAAGTCCCCATGACCACCAGCGGCCTGCGGGAGAGGGTGGATGTGCGCCGCGCCCTGCACATGGCTCTGCAGCACGTCGTCATCTGCGGCCCCGACGAAACGATTGAAAGCGCGCTGCGTGCAGTGGATGACGCCGTGGCCGAGCTGATCGAGGCGGCCCGGCGAGTGTCCAACCGCCGCCACACCCATAGCGCAATCGACAGCGTTGATGGTGGCGAAACTTGCGGGCTGTGCGGACGCAACTGGCGTGACACCGGCCACCACTTTGTAGTGGGCGAGTCCATCGAAGGCGATATGGCTCGTCTCCGCACCGCCCTCGCCGCCCTAACCCCGGAGCCGACCCGATGAGCACGACACACGCGCAGGATGGGGCGTTGGACGCTGCGGCGAAGCTGATCGCTGACCACGTTGGTCACGGCATGCGAGAGAAGTGCGAAAGCGTAGCCGCACAAGTTCTCGCCCTCGCCCGCGATCCCGCACCGCAGGCCCCGGCCGATGCGGGGGAGGCGGTGGAGCTTCTGAAGCACGTCGCGCTATATGCGGACGGGCTGGATGGTGTGAGCTACGGCGGGCGACCGATCCTCGATGTGATCGCGGACGCTTTGGTGGGCGACCACCCCGCGCCTGCGCACGCGGCGGGGGAGTGGGTGATGGACGAGCTCACGTTCGACGCGAATGATCCGCACGACAGTCTGGAGTATTGCAGCGGCTTCAATGAATGCCGGCGGCAAGTGCTCGCCGCCGCCCCGCCCCCGCCCGCTGGGGATGCCCGTCAAGTCGATGGCCCGTGCGTTGCGTGCGAGGCGGGTGCTGGCGACCGTGAACATTCGGTGCAGTGTGCCTACGAGCACTTCCTCGCTTACTCCGGCCTCGCCGACGATCCGCTGCTGCGCTACGCCTATTTCCACGGCGCCGATGCACCGATGGATAAGCCCCAGCCCGCGACGCCTGCGGATGCGGGGGTGAAGGTCATCGCCGAAGTGGTCGGCCACATGCAAGACGGCGCCCTTGTTTGGGTAAACGGCGGTGGCGGCTGCGACATACCAGATGACGTCGAGCTATGGGTCATCCCGGATGTTGCGCCGGTCGATGGCTCCGCGTGGCTCTACACCACACCCCAACCGCCCGCCCCGGCGCGGGTGGAGGTGGATTCGCTGCTCGCCGTTGCTCTGGAGGCAAACGACCTCATGCGCAGTGCCCACGCTGTCGCGGAGCGCGTTTCGACGCAGTACGCCACGGTTTATGCCGGCACGAACTTCGGCGCGCTGCATGAGTGTCTGAACTCCGCTTTGGTGCGCCACCATGAGGTGCTGCGGCCATTCCGTCTCGCCGCCCTCGCCCCGCAGGCGGACCTGGCGGGTGGGGAGGTGGGCGGTCATGGGTAAGCGCATCAATCGCACATTGCTCAACCCGCGCTGGTGGTTGGTCCTACCGCTGTTCCCGATCGGAGTAGCGGTCGCCTTCGTCCTGGTCATGTGCCAGGCGACGGTAGACCTCTTGGATGCAGCGCATCACAAATTCAGCGGCCCCTTGTTTCGTTGGGTCCGTGAGGGAGACCGCGAATGACCCCCACCGATAGCCCGGCGCTGCGGGATGCGCTGATCGAAGCGTGCTCGCTTCCTGACGGTACGCCGCTGCCTGACCACGCAGAGCCGTGGGGCGCAGACGTTGGTCTGCTGCGTCGCGCGATTGCGGCGCTAGATGCGGTCGCCTCGCCAGCCGAGCGGGCGGATGCGGAGTGGCTGCCGATTGAGAGCGCGCCGAGGGATGGGCGCGGCTTGCTGCTTTGCGATGCCGACGATTCGTCGCCTTACGTCGGATATCGAGGCGAGGACTTCCCCGACGAAGCCGCGTGCGATGTTTTCGGAACTGCGTGTTATCCGAAGTGGTGGGGACCGCTTCCCGCACCACCCGCCCTCCGCGCCACGCAGCAGCCGAATGACGGCGGGGAGGGGTGTGGTGGCTAAGAAGATCAGTCCTCTACGCGCATGGGCCACCACCGTGATCGGCGGCTCTCAGATCATTCCCTCGACCGTGCGGTTCACGCGCGCTTCGGCCATCCGCGCGCACTGCGAACTTGGCCCCGACGAGGACTACAAGAGCGCGTGGGCGAGTTGGCAGAGGGATGGCTGCCGTGTCCTGCGCGTCACCATTACGCCGGAGCCCGACCATGCCGACTAACCCCCAATCCCCCATCGCGGCGCTGCGCGAGTGCGAGGCGCTGCTGGCGAAGGCGACGCCGGGTGAGTGGTTCGCGTGGGATCGAGGCTGCGACGTGTTGGGCTGCCACCTCGCACTTGACCCTGAGGGCGATGATTTTCTGCCGAGCGGGATGCGCGCCGACTTGACGATGAAAGACGCCATCGCCATCGCCGCCACCGTCAACACCCTGCGCGCCCACCTGCCCACCATCCTCGCCGCCCTGGAGCTTGCCGAGCGGGAGCCTGAGGTGTCCGTCGCGCAGGCGGTGGAGTTCGCCGAGTGCGTGGAGCGGCAGGCCAAGGGCGCGATGGTCGAGGCGGCACGCAAGTTCCTGTCCGTGCCTTACGCGCAGGAATTGCGGGCGAAGCTGCGGCTTGCCGAGCGGGTGGCGGGGGCGCCTGCTGAGGAAGTTTTCACCGACGACTATGGGGACGTTTACGTCTACGTGCCGGATGCCCTGCGCAAATGCCAGCGCGTCGCCCTCCTCCCGATCACCGACGACGCCAGCAGTGGGGGTGGGGAGTGAGTGAGGTCTACGCGATCTGGGAAACGGGCTACGAGCACGCGAACATCGTTGGTCTCTACGAGTCGCGTGCCGATGCCGATGCCGACCTCCAGGCGATCATCGACTATGAGAACACATGGAAAGCGCCGCCCGACGTAGAGAGCGACCGTGCATGGTCGCGCTGGTGCAAGTGGCACGACCAGTGGATCAAAAAGCACCCCGCCAAAGCGACATGCAAGGGCGAGAACTACTCAATCGGCGCGCTTGAGCTGATCGCTGCGCGCCCCACCGCCCAGCATGGGAGCAACGAGGGATGAGTGCAGCCCTGTTCCTGTTCAACGTCACCGACACGATGGCCAGGCCTTGGGCCGAGGCCGGGTTCGACTGCTACTGCGTGGACGTGCAGCACCCGAAGGGCGAGAACCGCGACGGGCACATGATTCGCGTGGGCGCCGACGTGCACCGCTGGGTTCCGCCGATGCGCCAGTTCGCCTTCGCGTTCGCCTTTCCGCCCTGCGCCGACCTGGCGGTGTCCGGTGCGCGCTGGTTCGCCGGCAAGGGCCTGTACGCACTCTCTGACGCCATTGGACTGTTCGCCCGAGCCGCCGAGCTGTGCAACGCCACGGGCGCGCCCTACGGCATCGAGAACCCGGTCAGCACGATCAGCAGCTACTGGCGCAAGCCCGACCACACGTTCGACCCGTGCGACTTCGCCGGCTACCCCGGAGGCGATGCCGACACCTACACGAAGCGCACGTGCCTGTGGACCGGGGGGGCTTCGTGATGCCGACACCGCGCAGGCTTGACCCGGTGCACGGGAGCCGCATGCACCTGTTGCCGCCATCGAGCGAGCGGGCGAACCTGCGCAGTGCGACGCCGCCGGGGTTCGCGAGGGCCGTGTTCGAGGCCAACGCGCCACGTGCGTTGAGGGCCGCCGCATGACCGCCGCCGATCTTGTGGGCCGGGCCGCGCTGGGGGTGGCGTCGTGAGTGCGGCGGAGCGACTGCGCCTGGAGGGCAAGGACTGGTTCCGTGAACCGGAGGCGGCCGAATACTGCGGCCTCTCGGTGGACGAGTTCCGGGCCTGGTACACGACCGCTAGCATCACACCCCGCCGGGTCGGATCGGGCAAGCGCGGCCGGAAGCTATATTCGCGGGCCGACCTGTACCGCGCCATCGACACGAGCCCGGAATGGCCACTCTCTACCCCCGCGGCCGGTCCATCTACCTCAGCTGGTCCGAAGGCGGCGAGCACTACCGACGCAGCCTCGGACCGATTGACCCCAAAGAGGCTGAGAGGATTCGTTCCGCGAAAGAAGCCGAGCTGAAGCACGGCGTCCGCATCCTGCCGCGCCTGCCGACGCTGGGCGCCTTCATGGAGCGGTACGGCGAGTGGTACAGGGAGACGCACCCGGCGACGGCCCGGCGATTCGGCTATGAGGTGCAATGGTGGGTCGCCCGATTCGGGGGCCGCCCCATCGACCACATTCGCCCCTTCGAGTTGGAGACGGCCGCGGCGGAGCGCTTGCGCACGCATGCGCCGGAGACCGTGGGCAAGGAGCTGCGCCGGTTCAAGGCGGCGATGAAACGCGGGATCAAGTGGGGGGAGATCGACACGAACCCCTTCGCTGACGTCGTAGCGCCACGTGGGGCGCGCTCGGTGGCGGTCCGGTTCTACACGGTGGCCGACGTGGGCCTGCTCGCCAGCACGCGCAGAGGGGCGCTGTGGCGCGTCCTAGCCTGCACCGGGCTGCGGCGGGGCGAGGCTGTGCAGGTGCTGCAGTCGCGCGACGTGGTGGCCGATGGGCGCACAACGGTGCTGAGGGTGGAGTCCGACCCGGGCGGCAAGGGCCGCACGAAGTCCGGGCGCTGGCGCGAGATTCCGCTGAACGCCGCGGCGGAGGCCAGCCTGATGCAGCTGCCCGATCGCATCGCCGACTGCCACCCCGACACCCTGGGCGACTGGTTCCGGGCCGATGCCCGCTCCGTCGGCCTGCAGGGCAGCGTGCACCGGCTCCGCCACACGTTCTGCGCGCACCTGGCCATGGCCGGGGTTCCGCTGCGCCGCATACAATTGCTGGCCGGGCACGCGGACTACAAGACCACGGAGATGTACGCCCATCTGGCGCCGCAAGGGGCCGATGACGCGGTGGCCAAGCTGCGGTTCTGAGTGGAGGGACTGCACACCCACTGCACAGGGCATCCCGGAAACCCTTATGGCCCCGTAGCTCAGCTGGATAGAGCGGCCCCCTCCTAAGACTCACGGCAGGCACTAGAGCCTTGATGCAGCAAGGCTTTCAGGCCGGCGATATGCGCCTTTGTGCGATGTTTTCGGGCACCGACTGCACAGACTGCACAGGCTCTAATCCCGCCGCCGCACTGTCCGCCACCACCGGCACGCCGCCCAGTACGCTTCCACGCGCGCGCGCCCTTCCTCCGGGCTCGCCACGCGCACCGTGCGAGTCCGCCCGCAGTTGTTCACCGATGCCACCCAGGCGTCGCCGTCGGGGCGCACAAAGCCGACCGTCACGTAGCGCATGTCCAGCCCCCACCGGCCGCCGTAGTCGATCCAGCGCCATTGGTCGTTCGGGAGCATGCCCGCAGTGTGCAGGCGGGCGTCTCAAGGGAAGCGCCGCGCGGGGCAGGGACTTTCCTGCTGCAGAGTCGCCGGTCCGCAGCCCGGCTCAATGCTCGTGCCCTGAAACGAACCCCCGCGCGGCACAGATACGATGCCGGCGGGGGCGTCCTACGCGCAACCTGATTGCGGTGTGGGAAACGTCCTACTAACGCTCGAGGAGCTTGGCCTCAAACTCGCGCAGTCGGGCCTCCTGCCCGACGGCGATCCACATTGCGAGTTGGTCGTATCGCAGGCCGTAGCGGCTGCCTGCGGCCCTTGCTTGTTGCACCACTACCCCCTCGTCGCTGCGAATCTCGTCATGCGCCTCCCATGCGTCGAAACACAGGACGCCGTAGCGGAATCCATCCAGCCCATAACGGTTGAACAGATCGCAAACAGCCTGTGCCGTGGGCCCCACATGCAGGCGCGCTGAATCCCCCTTTGCCTTGAGCGCATCACGCCACTGATAAATCCCGATGAGGGATGCAAGTTCCATAGCCACCCTGGCCTCGGCCTCGGACAGTTGTCGTAGCGGAGTTTTTTCGTCTGCGTCCGACGTGTTGATCGTGCCTGTCGCCGCGTAGACGACGGACCACCGGAACGATGGATCGCCGCACGCGCGCGCATTATCCGAAGCCGGGAACAGGGCGGCGGAGTTGAATACGTACGCACCCGACCAGCTACCGCCGCTGTAGATGTCGATGCCAAACCCGAAGTTGACCGTATCGTTAAAGTTCCCGAGGAACCTCCATCCGTTGATCCCGGAAGGCGACAGCATTTCGTACGACGCTACGTTTTTCTGACAGCGGAAGTCCTGCACGCTCTCAAAATGGGTTGTGGTTGCTCCCGCGATAACCGAGCCGCTGTTGTAAGCGAAGGCAGCTACCCACTTGCCGTCAACGGCACCCACTTTTCCTGCCCAGCCGCTGCCTGTCGAAAGCTGCGACCAAGCCGAGGCTCCGGCGGATACTGAGGGGTTGTGCGCGGAGAGCTGCCAGCCGGACAGTCCCTCATTGGAGCTCGCGCGAAAGGGGCCTGACAGCGTGTTCGCCCAGCTCTTGTCACCCCGGTAGAACTGCCCTGCCGTGCCCGCCGCGAGCGCGGCTTCAGCCCCCAGCGTCGCCCGCTGCGCCGCAGCGTCGGCGTCATCCAGTAACGCGCGGCCGGCGGCGGTGATTGCGCCCAGCGTGACCGTGTTGGCTGCCGAGTAATACGGAAAGGTGTTGGCCGTGCCCGCATTGTTCAGCAGCGCTCGGCCACCCGCCGTCGTGGTCGCAAGGCTCCACGTATTCGCGGCCGACAGGAAGGGCATCCCGTTGGCGGTGCCGCCGATGTTCCACAGGTTGACGCCGGAGGTGGTGACCGGCGCGTTCGTGATGGTGTTGAGCGCGCTGAAATACGGGCTGGTGTTGGCCGCGCCGGACACGCCGCCCAACGCTCGTCCACCGGCTCCGAGTGTGTACGTGGCAAAAGCATCGGCGCCGGTGGCGTACACGCCCTGATTGGCCGAAACCGACAATCCGGCCAGCGCGGTGAGCGTGGCATCCAGAGGTTGCCCGCCGAGCGCAGACAGCGCCGCGCTGGCCGTCGCCGCGCCGGTTCCGCCGTTCGCAACGGCGAGCGTGCCTGCAAGCGTCAGCGTCCCCGAACCAGTGATCGGCCCGCCGCTGAATGACAGGCCGGTGGTGCCACCCGAGGCGTTAACGCTGGTCACTGTGCCCGAGCCGCCAGCGTCCGCATTGATGGTCACGTCGCCGGACCCGACCAGGCGCCCGACCGTGGTGCCCGACAGCGTGATGTTGGTGCCGGCGATCAGCGAACCCTTGGTAAAGCTCGCCTCCTTGCCTGCCAGTGCATCAAAGACTGCATTTCGGCTGGGCGCGCGTGTGGTGTCGCCATCGGCGATGGTGTCCAGCACCTTGCCGTCGGCGTAAGCCTGTGCGGCGGACTGCGCCGCCGATGCGCTGCCCGCAGGATCCGCGCCCACGTCGGCGGCCGAGTAGATCACCGCAGCCTTTATCTGCGCTGCAGTGACCGCGCCGACCTGGCCGACCACGGACTGCACGGGGGCCGCCGCTGCGGCTTCGGCTAGCGTGGTGTACTGCGGGTGCGGGTCGGGATCAGCAAGGTGTGCCGCCATGAAGGCGGCGGCGGTGCCAAGCGCCTCGTAGCGTCCGTCCAGGTCCACCGTGTTCACGGTGCGCGTGAGCACGTGCCCGAACTGGTCGAACGTCACCGACAGCGACTGCAGCACCACGCCGCCGGCGTTCGTGCTGGTGAGGTCAGCGACCGACGAGGTGTCGGCGTGGGCAAACGTCGTGACGCCGGTGCCGGCATCCACGGACTTGGCGGCGCCCGCGCCTGCGTCGAAGGCGTCGCTCAGCGCCTGGAACCCACGCTCACCGGCCGGCCCGGTGCCGTAGAACCACGACGGGCCGATGGATTCCGCATCGCCGACAAGGCCGATCTGCACCATGCCGTTGGCGAGGGTGCCGGCCGCCTGGATGGACCCGACGCCCTGCACCTGGGTGGACAGGGAGAGCCACTGGCCCTCCTGCGGGGCAGGCTGGACGACAGCCGCTTGCAGGGCCGCGATGGCGGCGTCGCGCTGCCGGAAGTAGGCGTACCACGGGCGCGAAACGCTGCCGCCATCCCAGAGATTCTCGGTCGCCCGCGGCAACAGGCTCACGGGATGACCTTGGTCCCGATCGCGAACCACGTGAACGGCACGGCGTTGATGATGTTGCTGCCGCTGAAGTTGTCAGCGGACGTGCCGCCCGTCGTCGTGCTGAAGTTGACCGTGAAGCCGGTGCCCGATGACGTAGTGACGGTGATCTTCGGGACAGCGCCGCTGCTCGTCACCGCGTTGTTGGTGATCGTGACCCCGACGTGCTCGAGCGCGGTGAAGGCTTCCGGGAAGCTGACATTCGCCGATGTGGCCTTGTTGCCCGAGGCCGCCGCCGAGCCGGTGCCCGTCTGGAACAGCTTCTTCGTCGTGTTCGTCGACACGCCAGCCTGCATCTTCGCCGTGGTGACGACGATCTGCGGGTCGGGCGCCACCGGGTTGGCGACGGTCTTCCAGAACACGTTGGTGCCGTCGTTGGACAGCACCTTGTCGGCCGAGCCGGTGGGGTCTGGAACCTGCTGGATCGTCTGCCACGACAGGACCGCGCCGTCGCTGGTCAGGAAGCCGTTGGGCACCAGCGCGGGCAGGCTGGACCCACTGCCGCCGCTGATCTCCACGTTGTCGCGCTCGCTGCCGGGCACCATCGTGCCGTCGTCGCGGTACAGGCGCACGCGATAGGCGCCGTCGCCCCACACGTCCGATTCCAGCCGCCCGTCGGAGCCCAGGCCCACGACGGAGCCGAGGTTCACGTTCAGGGCCTTGTTGCCATAGACTGCCTTGGCCGTGGTGGTGCCGGTTTCGTAGAACCGGACCTCGCCGTTTTCAACCGGCTTGCCCTCCTCGTCGAAGTAGACCGGGGCCTGGTCGAGAATCCTGAAAGCCGGCATGCGGCACTCCTAATGAAAAAGCCCCGGACGGGGCCGGGGCTGGGATGGGTCGAAAGGTGAAGCGAGTTCAGGGCGTGGTCGTTGATGACCCGATGCCGCCCATTGCTCGCAAGCAGTCGCGAATCAAGGAGTGGCTACTCAAAGGCGACCGAGCTGAGGTGGTCTTCAGCCTGCCCGTCATTGCCGCCCTCGCCTTCGGGTTTCACCTGTGGCGCTGGTCGTTTCTCGCCTTCTTTTTCGCGGTCTGCTTTGCGTTCGTGCTGGGCTGGAACTTGGCCGCGCGTCATGTGCGCAAGCACGGCTATGTGGACAGCATCTAGCGCTGCGCCTCAGTGAGCACCGCGGAGCTGAGCGCTGGCGACTTGCCCGCGGACTGAGCGCGCAGCTTCAGCGGCGCATTGATCGCCCGGTTGGCTTGGATCGTTGCGCGCAGCTCGGCCACGCCCTTGACCATCTCGCCGACGATGGGCAGCCCGCCGCCGACCTTCTGGAACAGCATGCGCGCCACTCGCTCGCCGGTGCCCGACGTGCGGGCGAAGTCGCCTTTCGCCACCAGCGGCTCCAGCGCTCGCGCCAGTCGCAGCACTTCCGTCCACTCCTTCTCGGAGTAGAGCGCCCGTAGCACGCTGGCGTTGTTGTATTCGGTCTCGCGGATGTTGCGCACGATCTGGCCCATCGCGAGCGGCTTGCCGTCTTTCCCCCGCGTCATGCGCATGAAGTGCGCAGCGCGCAGGTTTCCGATCACCGCGGGGTCATCCCCAGCCGCGGCACGTAGGCGCTCGATGAAGCGTGCGCTGCTGGACTTGCTCACCTGGCTGGCGCCGAGGGCGACGTTGATCAGCTCCTCTGGAGTGCGTGTGCCGTCCAGCAGGCCGCCAATGAAGCGGTCGGCGTCGGTCCGCCCCTCGAACCGGCGGGAGAACTCGGCGCGCAGCCCGCGGGCCTTCTTGATCGCGTCGAGTGCCGATGCGTCACCGGAGACAAGCGCCGTGTCGATGCTGTCGTCCAGCCAGGCATCGAACTCCCGCTTGATCTTGGTCAGCGCGGCACGGTCGGCGTTGTTCGACGCGGCATTGATGTTGTTGTTGAGGATGCGGCGCTGGGTCTCCAGTCCCTTGAGGGTGACGGCCGCAACGTTGGCGCCTTCGGTCTCGCTCAGCCCACGCACCGACGCGGCCATCTGCTCGAGCGTCTTGGCGGTGACCGGCGTGGTCGTCTCGTTCGGCGCGAAGTCGGCGACGGCGGTGCGCAGGATCTGCGGCAGGCGCCGCACGGCGTCGATGCTGATGGCCGTGCGCCCGCCCTGCCCTGCGACCTGATAGGCGTCGGCTACGCGAGCGCTCAGGCCCTCCGCCTGCGCCGACAAACGCTGCGCTGCGCCCTGCGTCATTTCGGCCGGCGTGGCGCCGGCGCGGCCGCCAAGGTTCGTCTCCAGCGTGTTCAGGGCCGTTTCCAGCTGGCCGGTGTTCGCCTCCTCCATCGCGCGGAACTGCGTGCCTGCAGAGGGCGACTGCCGCAGCAGCTCCTCCCGAGAGAGCTGCCGGAACTTCTCGACGGGCTCGGTCAGGCGCTGCCCCTGCGTGTACTGCAGCCCATAGCGCTGCTGCCCCATGACCGTTGCCGGGTCGGCGCCCGCGGCGATCTGGCGCGAGCCTTGGGCAAGGGCAGTGGTCTGCTGAGGCGTCGGCTCGGGAATGCCAGACGCCTGCGCCAGCGCGTTGACCTGTGCGGGCTGCGCAGCGCGGCTCGCGCGCCACGCATTGACTCCTCGCGCGATGCCGGTGCCGATGACCTCGCCTGAGGCGCCGCCAGCTGCTGCTTCCACGACGCGCGAGGGGTCAACCTCCTGCGTCACCGCAAGCTGCATCGCTGCGTCTGCGCCACCTGCCGTGCCTGCTTGCAGAGCTGCACGGCCACCGAGCCCAAGCGCGCGCGCCTGACCCAGCTTGGCCGCCCAGGTCGCAGGCAGGAAGAATGCGGCGGCGTTGCCCGCAACGTTCGCAAGGTCCGTGGTGTCGATGCCGTCGTCGTTCACGCGGTAGCGCGTGCCGTCGGGCAGCTCCACCAGCGGATCCCCGTCGGCAGCGAACGCGACCTTTCCGCCCGCCTGCTCCGCGAGGTATTCGGCCACCGCCTTGCGGCTCCCGAACATGTCCTTCGCCGCGGCCCACAGCATCGTCCCGGCGCCCACGTCCGCACGGTCGGCAAAGTCGGAGTCCATGCGGAACAGCGATGGCCTGGCCGGACCGTACTTGTCGCGAAGCTCCGCTTCCTGCGCCGCGATCTGCGCCGGCGTGCTGAGCGTGCCGCCCACGATGTCGATTTCCAGCCCGCCATCATCGGCAGGGGCCGAGTCTTCGGCCACCATCTCGAATCCCGGCGGCAGCGGCGGCACGTCCGGTGCAGCGGTGGCGCGCGCCGCAGGGGTCGGCGCCTCGTCGTCGATCAGCTCAAATCCCGGCGGCAGCGGAGGCGTGCTCATCGGACCGGCACCCACGCGCCGTTGCGCAGCTCAAGCACCTCGCCGGTTTGCGGGTTGCGGGCGCGTCGAATTGCGGAAGACGGGGCTGCACCCTGCGTGCGGAGGTACTTGCGACGAAGCTCCAGCATCTTGTTCGCAGCGGCCAGGCGCGTCTCCACGGGCAGGCTCGCATTGGCGAGATCGCCGGCCGCCTCTCGATAGAACTGCACGTCGATGTTGGACTGCGGCCCCTCGAAGCGCGGGACCTTCGCCACGAGGTCGGCAGCGATCAGTTTGAGCTGCGCGTTCGCGCGCGCGCCCTGAGTCGACACGCCAGCGGCACCTGCGGCCGCATCGTATGCGGCGCCAGCCATGCCGCCCGTGGCCTGCGGTAGCAGGCGCACAGCCTCCTCCAGTGAGGCGATGGAGGACTCGGCATCGCGCACGCGCGTCCGCACCTGGTCGGACCGATCGGCGGCCGACTTGCCAGCAGCCGTCGCAGCTGCCACGGCGCCCGCGCGGTCGGCTTCGAGCGCCGTCTGCCTCGGGTAGACGGCGAGCCGCGCGGCCTCCCTCGCCGCTTCCGTCTGCCCGGCGATCATCGGGTCGAACTGCGCACGTACGCCAGCATCGGCGAGAGCCTTTTCTGCGGCCACCTGCGCCTCGGATGGGCGCGCGGTCGCGGTCGCCACCGGTGCGGCAACTGCCGCTGCCGGGTTGAGCTGCTGCTGCACCCAGGCGTCCACCTGCTCGGCAGGCACGTTGCGCGCGATCATCTGGTTGGCCGACGCCATGATCTGCTCGACTGCGGCGCCAGCACCGCCTGGCGGCAGTGGGGCTGTCTGCGTCCCCATCGCTGGCGCCACTGGCTGGGAGGCGCCGACAGGCATGGCGACGCCATCTTTGCCGACCAGTTCCGGCGTCATGCCGGGGTGGTCGCGCAGCCACATCTGGCGATCCGCCTTGATGCCGGTGTTGACCATCTGCCCGTCAGACATGGCGTTGTAGATGAAGCCATCGGCGCCGACCTTCTGCGCGAACACCTTGCCGTTGCCACCCGCATCCAACATCGCAATGCGCGCCTTCGCCTCCAGCATCTTCGGCTTGGCTTCGGCATAGGTGGCCGGCGGCGTCATGCTGTCGGGCGAAATGCGGTTGAGGTACGGCGCGACCTGGTTCTTGTAGGCGGCCTCTACCGCCGCGGTGTTGCCGGTCGCCTCCAGGTCCTCCAGGTACTTGATCGCGCCCTTCATGCGGCGCAGCTGCGAGTCGCCCGCGTTCTGATAGGTCTGCGCGACCTCGGGGTTAATCGCGGCCGCCGCATCGAAGGCGGCGGGATCGCCGGAGAGAATGCCCTGCCCGTAGCCGCGCAGTGCGTTGCGCTCCTGCTCGGCCTCTCGGCTGGCACGCACCTGCCGGCCCTGCGCGAAGGCCGCGAACGCGTTGTTGAAGTCGCTCATCAGACGCCCCCCCAGCCCCAGGAATTGCCGCCGCTGTTGCCTCGCTGGCCGCCGTAGTAGGCGATGCCCTGCCCGACGGTCTGGCCGAAATTGCTCCACGCGTTCGCCTGCTGCTGGTAGGCGCTCGACCGCGCGTTGGCGTTCTGCATGTAGGCGTTGCCGATGTTGTTCGCCATCTGCGCTCCATAGCCGGCGAGGTTCTGCGCGGATGCCTGGCCCTGACCTGCACGTCCCGCGAGGCGCGACCAGTAGTTGTTGAAGTTCTGCGACGCCAGCCCGTCGAGGTTGCGCGCCATGTCCACGCCGTAGCCGCCCGAATAGAGCCGCCCACGCGCAGCGGCGCCGCGATCCAGCCCGGCCTCCATCTCGCGCCGCGCGTAGAGGTAGTCCGGCGCGGACTGGAACCCTGACCAGTCGCCATCCAGCGCTCGCTGCTGGCGATTGAGCGCATCGCGCCCCGCCATCAGGAAGTCGGCCTGATCCTGTCGCGTCAGGTCGAACTGCCGGCGCTGCTCGCCGACCGTGGCCGCCGTCGCCTTGTTGGAGGCGTCGGCCGACTTCTTGGCGGCATCACCCTGGGCGTCGGCGGCGATGCCTGCGCCAATCACCGCACCCGCTACTGCCCACGGCATGTCACGACTCCTCGAAGCCGACGGCTTCTTGCTTGATCTCGACGCGGCCAGTGCGCGAGGCGTTGTGGATGCACAGCACCAGCGTGTCGTCCACGCGGCTGCGGAAGGTGTGCAGCGTCCCTGCCGGCACGAACACCGGGGCCGGCGCCTTGACGTGGCGGACCGGCTGGCCGTCGCAGTACACGTCCACCTCGCCGCGCGCCACGTAGCTGGTGTGGTCGTAGGCGTGGCTGTGCTGCGGGACCAGCGTGTCGGCCTTCGGGATGCGCATTTCCTTGACGAACACGCCATCGGCGGCCATGTATTCCTCGCCGTAGGGCTGGCACTGCGCGCGCACGGCGCAGCCTCCGCAGGGGCTATCCATCGGCTCTCCGGATGCAGACGATCAGGGTCATGCGCTCGCGCTCGGTCGGGTTGATGACCCAGTGCGTGCGCTGGTTGATGAAGGTGTAGAGGTCGCCCGGCATGGGCGAGAGCCATGCGTCCTCGAAGCAGAACGCCTGCCCCGGCGCGCTGCGAAGCTGCACGGCGAACTTCTCGTAGTGCTCGGCGTGCCAGCCGTGGTCCTGGTGCGGCCGGACCTCTCCGCCCGGAGGAATCCGGGTGATCAGCACGCCGCCCAGCTCACCGCCGCCGACGGCGCGCATGACCGACTCCACCAGCGGCTTGACCGCGGTGAGCACGTCGCACACCGGATACCAGACCGATTCGTGCGGCCCGTTGAACGCCTGCGGGTCGCCGGTGAAGTTGGCCCAGTCGTTGTAGCGAACCCAAATGTCCGACACCGCGCCGTGCGCCGTGCCGTAGTGCTCGGTCCGCATCCGATGCGTGTTCCAGACATTCGGATGCGCGTCGATCTGCTCGAGCAACGGATCCACGTGGAACCCGCTGGCGAGCATCCGGATCGACTTCATCGAATCGACGCCCCCATCAGGTCACGCTTGACCGGCGACGACACGCGAACCTTGAACACCCACTGCTTCGCCAGCCCGCAGCGGTTGAACACGGCGCGCTTCACGAACTCGCCGGTCGCGCCCAGGCTGCGTTGCTTCCATCCCGACCACGTGTTGCCGCCGTTCTTGCTGTAGGACAGGTCCACGGTCGGCTCCGGCTGCACCATCGACGCCGGCGCCGGCTGCCCGGTGTCGAACATCAGCTGCAGGCCGTTAACCGGCACCGGGTTGCCGTTGGCGTGCAGCACGGCCGTGGTGCGCTCCGAGACCATCGGGAACTCGGCCTCGCTCATCACGTTCCAATCCAGCCGGTAGATGCGGCCGCTGCTGAAGTCGCCGCCGTACCACTGCCGGTTCCAGCGCGTGAGGGTGTTCAGGCGCCACCGCGACAGACCATCGCTGGCCCGGCGGTGCCATTCCTGCGAGGCCACGTCAAAGCCCCACGTCTGCCCGTCCTGGAACGTGAGGTAGAACACCTTGTGTTCGCGGTCCTCCCACGTCGTCGCGAACGCGCGGGAGATGTCGAGCTTGCTGATCGCCTGCTCGATGGGGCCGGTACTGACCCGCTGCGGCGCATAGCCGGCGAGCCGGTAGACGATGCCGTCGTGGCCGAGCCAATAGACCGTGTTGTCCAGCCGCGCGACCGCGAACTCCGACGCGCAGCCGATGTCCAGCTCCGCGCCGTTCTTGCGCTCGAAGGTGCCCGTGGCCGTGCCGACGTTCTCGAACACGTCGCAACTGCGCTCGCCGAACACCAGAACCTCGCGGCGGCTCACGATCAGCGTCTTGATCTTGTCCGGCTGCGATTCCGCTTCGGCGCGGTCGATGGTGCTGTAGCTCGTGCCCGCGGCGAGGTCCGACCAGCCCCAGAACCGTCCGCCCGGCTCCACGAACACGAAAAACCCGTCGCAGAAATCGAACACCTTCGCGCCGGGGAACCCGTCATCGGTGATCTGCACCAGCGCGTTGGTCGCGGTGCTGTAGACGTACCCTGCGGTCCCGTTGGCGATGGCGACCTGGTTGCCCCCGGCGACCTGGTTGTGCGCCATCGACACGCGCTGCACGCCGGGGATCGTCCCGAGCGCCGTCGTGGTGCCGTTGCCGTTGACGCGCACCAGCGACGTGCCGATCACCGCCAGAAACGCGCCCTCCGCGTTGTGCGCGCCACGCACCGGAGCCGCCGCAACCGGCGTGTGGTGCACGGCCAGGCCCGGCGGGCTGCGCAGCATCCAGTCAGTGCGCGTGCCCGGACGCTCCGTGCGCACCGGCAGCCAGTTCACGGTGTCCTGCACCGACCACGGCCGCGTCTCGTCGGCGTAGGCGCCACCGACGATGGGAGCGGGTCGCCAGTTCATCAGTGCCACGTATCCGTCCGGTAGTCGTACCAGCCGGGGCGGGTCAGGCCCGTGCGCTGGGTCATGTCCATCGTCTTCAGCACGTCGCGCCGCAGCAGCGCCAGCCCGTCGGTCGCCATCTGGATCACGTCAGGCGCGATGGCGACCTGGTACTTGCTGCGCAGCCGGACGGCGAGGTTTGCGCCGACAGTCTCCAGCGCCTCGGGCGGAAGCGGCGCCTCATCGGCCACGGCGATCACGTCCGCCCAGCCCAGCGCGATGCCGTTGGCCTCCCAGCGACGCATCATGTTGTTCAAGGCATAGATGCCGTCGCGCGCGTCGTCCGCCTCGATGGCCTCCCCGGCGTCGATCACGCCCAGGTGCCCGAGCGCATCACGCAACACGTCTTCGACCGTCGCCATCACGCGCTCCAAAAAGAGAGGGCGCCCGGATGGGCGCCCTCAAGCACAACACCCACGAGGATTACTTCGTCGACTTGCGGACCTTCGGCGCAGGCACTTCCACCACCTGCACCTTGAAGTCCGGCGTGGGCGGGTTGTCGGCTTCCGCCTTCGCCTGCGCCTTCTCGGCCTCCGCACGCTCGGCCTCGCGCTCCTCGGCCTTGCGGGCTTCGATGCGTTCCTCGCGCACGGTGTTGGCGCGCGCCACCTCTGCCGCGTTGGAGGCGGCCGACACGGCGTCGGCCTCCTCCTCCGGGTCGTTCCACGGCTCGCCGTTGGCCTTCATGCCCGTCGGGAGCTTCCAGCCCGCGCCCTGGCGGTCCTCCACGTCGTCCGCGTGCACGAGTTCCACGCGGCCCGTGTCCGGGTTCACGAGGTACAGGGCGCGCGCCTTGTCGTTTTCAGCGGTCATTGCGGGCCTCCTTAGGCGGTGGTCTGGATCAGGCCAAGGGAGGCCAGCGCGGTGGCGAGCTGGGCGGTGGTCACGGTGCCCAGGCTCACGGTCGGGCGAACGGCCGGGACGGCGCCGAAGAACCCCACCTTGTCGTCGGAATTGCGACCCACCAGGGTGCCGTCATCCGTGCCAGGCGCAGCCGCCCACAGGTTCGGCTGCGAATCAACAGTCAATGCAGGCATGTCGTCTCTCCTATCAGAGCGCGGTGACGGTGGCCGGGATCCGGACCGCCAGTTCGGGACGCAGGATGCCGCCACCCCACACGAGGTCGAAGCGGCTGAAGAACGTGTCGTTCACCGCGTCGAAGCCACGAATGAAGCGCAGCGTGATGCCCTCGTGCGTGGCGGACGCCGAATCGACGCCGTAGCTGTTGGGCGGGTTGGGGAGGTCGGCGGTGACGAAGAAGAACGCGTCCTTCGCAAACGCCAGGTTCTGCGCGTAGGTGACGCCCGCAGTTCCCTTCACCGTGATGGCCGCGTTGTCCGCCGGCACGTTCGAAACGTTCTGCTCGCTGCCAGTGGCCGTGATCGCCGGGGTGATCGCAAGCGTGCCGGCCCCGCCGGCGTGAGCCGTGGTGACGGTGAACTGCTTGAGGTTCGGCAGCACCTTCTTGGTCTGCGGGTGCACGTCGAAGACGCCGGCGATGGTGAAGGTGTCGCCGGGGTTGAGCGTGCCGGTGCCGGTGTCCACGATCAGGCTGGAACCGGACTGGTTCGCGCCGTTCACGAGATAGCCGGCGTTCGCGGTGCCGCGCGTCACGGTGGAAGTCAGGTTCGAGCTGTACCAGTCGAAGCCCGCCGTGTCGGTCCCCATCTCGCCCTTGCGGTACTGGCGATCCACCTTCTGCTGCGAGTTGAAGACGTTCTTCAGCGCGTCGACGATGTCCACCTGCGAGTAGGTGTTCAGGACCATCGCCCGCTGCGACGGCGCGAGCTGCGAATCGAGATACGCCTTGGCCTGCAGGGCAGTCTTGTAGTCGTCGAACGCGCCGTAGTCGCCCACGGTGCCAGGCACCAGCGGCGTCACCCGGTTGATGAAATCGGCCTCGACGTTCACCAGCAGGTCGGAGATTCGAGGCGTGATGTACTGCGCGTCGAAGTCGTCGATCTGCATCGCCATCTCCGCAGAGGTGGCGCCGGTGTCCATGCCGTAGTACTGGTCGATCTTGACCGGGATCGTGCGGTCGATGTTCGGCTGCAGGTCCATGATGCGACCCTTGCGCACGATGCCGCGCTGCGGGACACGGACACTCACCGTGTCGCCATAGCGGGCGCCGCCCTTGTAGCCGAACTCCACGTCGTACTGGCGGTTGACCATGCTCAGGATCGACGTGCGCTCGGTCAGCTGAGCGAGCGCACGCTTGACGATCACCTGACTGGTCAGGAGGTTGTTTGCCATCTGTGTTTCCTCGGAGTCGCAGGCCCTTGCGGCTCAGGTGTGCGAGGGCCTACCGGTTGCGGTTGGCGCTCCGGATTGCGGCGATGTGGTCGTTGATGGACATGGCCGCCACGTCTTTCGTGGCAGCGGCCGTGCCCTGCACCGTCGGCGCAATCGCGGGCGCGTTGGTCACGCTTCGCGGCCGACTCGGAGTTGGAGTGGCAAGTTGGGACTCGATGCGCGCGATGGCACGCCCCGCCGCGGCCGGTGATAGCCCCGCGATGCGCGCGGCTTCCTCCGGGTGGTTGGCGAGGTGGTACGCCACCGCAGGCGGGTCGTCGGCCTCGTAGACCGCTTCCCACGCATCGGCAGGCAGCCGCAGGTCCTGCACGGCCTCGAAGAAATCCGGAACCGTTGCCGCGAAGGCGTCGGTCTTGGACTTCAGCTTGGTCTCGCGTTCCTGCGTCTTGGCCTTCGTCTCGCGCTCGCTGAGCTTCTGTTCGACTTTCCAGTCCGCCACCGCTTCCGCGTAGGCTTCCTGGTCGAAATCGAAGTCTTCGAGCTTGGGCTTGCCCTCACTGGCGGCAGGCGTAGTCGCCGCGGGCTTTGCAGCTCCGCCGGCACGCGTCTCGGCCAGTTCTCGTTCCAGGTCAGCGATGCGCATCTCGCGCTCGCCAACCCTCCGGGTCAGCTTGTTGATCTTTCGCTGCACCGCCTTCGGCAGTTCCGGCTTGCCCGGCTGTCCTTCGGTCGGTTCAGGGGCCGCGGCTGGTTCCGCGTTGGAGGGGGCTGGGGCCTCAGGTTCAGCCGCGGGGGCGGCTTCAGCGGGGGCGGCCTCGGGGGCCGGTTCGTTGCTGGTTTTGATCTTGGCCTCAATGGCCTCGATGCGGTTCTGCTCGGTCATGTCATCTCTCGGATGCAATCAACCGGATGGCCGTCCGGTGCGGTCTCGCTAAGCGCCGGGCAACAAAAAAGGCCCCGAAGGGCCTTGTTCTGTTGGCAGCGGCATGGGTGGTCCGATGGGCACGGGCGGCAGGCCCGGCACGTCGGTTGGGATCGGTGTGTTGGCAAGCGCAAACTGGTCTTGCGCGACCATGCGTTGCGTCTCGACCGTGGTCTGCTCGGCCTCCGCCGTCGCCTTGGCGGCCTGCGCGCCCTTCAGTTCGGCGTCGGCCACGTCCTTCGGGCTCGGCCCCGGTGGCGCCGGTGGCGGACCGTCCTTTTCGCCAGGCTGCAGTAGGCCCTGCTGGATTAGGATTCGGCGCATGCCCGCCTTCACTTCATCCATGCCCGGCACGTCCATGTTCACCAGCGCCGCGTACTGCGCGAGCAAGCCGCCAGGGCCTGCCGTCTGCGCGAGCTGCATAAAGGCGTCCAGCGCTTCCATCCGCTGTGTGGTGTAGCTGGGCCCGGTGGTGATCGTCACGTCATAGCGGCCCTGCCGCATGTCGTTCTTGACGATCCACTCCGGGCCGTTCGGGCCGCTCGCCAGCACCGGCTCGTTGATCTTGACGAACTTCGAGCCGCCGTCCTCGCCAAGGATCCGCACACTGCGCTCGGCGTCGTACACGTGCGGGATCAGGTCGTCGATGATCTCGCCGGTGTAGCGGATCGCGCGATGGATGTTGTCGGCGTAGTCGAAGTTGGCGATGTCGCCTTCGCGCTGCCGCGCCATGATCGCCCGGCCGCTGGTCTCGTTCGACCGCGCGCCAAGCCCCGCGTCGTAGATCCCCGTCGTTGACTTGATCGCGTCCGACGTGAGGTTCAACAGCGCCATGTAGCCGGGCGAAATCTCCGGCGGCATCTCGCGCTTTGGCAGCCCTCCCGGAAAGTCCGGGTCCGGGTTGACTGGCAGGCCGAAGTCGTCATTGACCGCCGCGTTGCGCCACTTGTCCTCGTGCCCCTCGACGTGCTTCGGCGTGTAGAGGAACGGCGCATTCGGCTGCTTGGCGACGACCTCGGCAAAGGTGGACATGGCGAAGTTGTTGAGGATCACCGCATCGCGCGAGTGACGCGCCATGCCGTACCAGTCGTCCTTGCCATCGACGTGCACGATGTCACCCCACACCGGCACCAGTGGGATGAACTTGCCGGGCCAGTCGAACGGGCCTTCCAGCGTCTCGCGTCCGTTGACGATCTCGACCGTGACCTTCGTCGTTTCGACCGTGCGCCGCTGCGTGACGGTGATCGGTTCGGGCAGCAGCGCCGCCGCGCCCTCGTTGAAGTCCTCGGCATCGACCACCGCACCGGTGGACAGCAGCAGCCGCTCCTTGCGGACAGGCACGCGCTTCCAGTACTCCGCGATGCGCACCGCCTTGTCGGTCGCCCAATGGCGCATGCTGTCCGGCAGGTCGGCCTTGAACTCGATGCACTCCTTGCCCGGATAGCGGCGCTTGTACTCTTCGCGAGTGATCTCGTCCTCGACGAACGCGAAGGCCGCGTCCCGGCGGTCCAGCTCGCGCGCGTTCGGGTCGAAGCGGATGGAAAACGGGTTGTGCACCCGCTCGATGCGCAGGTCCTGGTCGAAGCCGTTGTCGTCCACGTAGACGCGATTCACGCGCCATGCGCCGTAGCCGCAGCTCACCGCGTACAGGCCGCCCCAGTCGTACACCACGTCGGCGTTCGACTGCGATTCGATGTTGCGGATCATCCCCTGCCGAATCTCGGCAAGGTCCACGTCGCCATCCTCGAACGCGCGCACCTTGATGCTCGGCGTGTTCTGGCGCATGTCGTTGACGACTTGCTTCACCGCCTGCCGCAGCTTGTTGAACTCGTACTTCGGGCGTGTTCCGCGCAGTTGGCCGAAGTTGTTGTCCCACTGCTGGCCAGCGATCCAGATGAACTTGAAGTCCTCCACCGCCTTGGCGCGAAGGCCCATCTCGGCGTCTACGCACGCGGCGTAGCGACGGCGCATCACCTCGTAGTGGTCTTCCTTCGTGCGCGGCGCGTCATCCACCACGGCCTCGGTCGTCGCGTAGGCCATCAGTAGCGCGCTCCGAACGGAGAGGCGAAGTCGATGGACTTGACCTTGCGCTCAGCCGGCCAGCTCAGCGCCAGCTCCGGCTCTGCAATGCGGGCCAGCGCATCCAGCATGTCGTCGTGCAGCGAGACCGGGAACGCCTTGTATTCCTCGTGGAGAAACACGCTCACCATGTCCTCCACCTTGCCTTCGTAGTTGGTCCGATGCTGCGTGCGCGGCAGGTAGACCCGGCCCTGCTCGAACAGGGGGATCAGCCGCTTGATACGGTCCGGCTTTGAGGTCTGGCCGCCCACTTCGATGATGTCGAAGCGGTAGTTCTGCTGCGCCTGCACGAACTTGATGTGCTCGATGTCCGCCATCAGCCCGTAGCGCTCATAGCGGACTTCCTTCGGCTTCCACTTCCGGTGCAGGTCCATCACCAACTCAGCACGCTGTGTCAGGTTCAGGCGGTCGCGCACGATCTCCAGCGCGTAGTAGTTCTGGTCCGCGCCCAGCCCGATCACCCAAGCAGCGGTGTAGTCGCTGCCCTTCTTCTTGCTGCTGGCCGCATCGACCAGTACGTAGCGCGTCGTCCCATGCGCCGCGTCCCCGTCGTAATAGCGGGGCCACTCCTCGCGGAAGCCCTGCGTTTCGTCCGCCTTCGGGTTCTGCAGCATCTGGCAGGCGAATGTGTACGGCCCCATGTCGCGACGCTTTTCGGCCAGCGCGTCGGCGGCCAGCAGCACGGGCTCGCCATCGACCGTGCCGTCCTCCGTCGCCGGATACACGCGGGCAACGGCGGTGCCGCGGTCGATCACCGTCTTGTAGCTGTCGTTGAAGTGGTAGCGCGTGCCGATGAACCGCTTCGTTCCGCCATCGGCACCCAAGTTGTAGCTCAGTTCCAGCGCCTGCGTGGTCTTGGCGATCATCTCCGGTGTCGTCACCGATTCCTTCGTCACCAGGTCGTCGTAGACCAGCCGTGTGAAGTGCTTGCCGGTCGGCTGGCCGTCCACGACGCCCCACGCCTCGATGGTCGCCTCCTTCGGATTGGTCCGCCGCTGCACGACGATACCGTCATCCTCAGACCACTTCGGCGCCTTGCGCGTGTCCGCCCACAGGATGTCCGGGAACAGCGCCTTGAGGCGCGCGTTCGTCTCGAACTCCACCTTGATCTGCCGCAGAAAGCCCTTCGCGATGGGGCGCGTATGGCTGAAGATGCCGAAGCACAGTTCGCGTCCACCGTATTCCGGCAGCGGGTTGTCCCCGTGGCTGCCGAGCACCTCCATGATCGTCAGCCCGAAGGTGATGATCGTGGACTTGTAGTGCTCGCGCGCCCACAGGTCCAACTGCCCGTTGCGCGCCTCCTGGACCTCCCGGCAGCGTGCCTCCAGCCACGGGCGGTCCATGTCTCGACGGTTCAGCACGTCCGTCAACAGGAAGAACAGGTCGGTCCTGCACCGCTTACGGGTCTCGAACCGGTCCCGCGCCTCCAACAGCGCCAGCAGCTCCCGCTTCTCTGCCGCCGACATCGCATCGGCGGAGAAGACGGCGTTCATGGGGTCAGTCGGCTTCCAGCACCGACTTCAGCAGGTCGCGGGCCTCAACAGCGCCTTCCAGCCCGATGTGGACGTAATCATCGAGGTAGTACAGGAGGCTCACGCCCTCGCCAGCCTCCAAGGCTTCGTTTGCCATCCTGATTGCTTGTTCAAGCGTCATGGCGCTGCGGGACCGGCTGCGGAGCGCTTCCGGCGCTCCTTCTCTTCCAGTAGTGCGACCAGCTCCCGTTTCTCCGTCAAGCTCATGCCGAATAGATGCGCAAGCTCATCTCGCAAGGGCTGCGCCTTGTAGTGCCCTTCTCTCGCCAAAGGCTCAAGCAGGTCCACTAGCATTTCCGCCTCGTAACGGTCGATCGTGATGGTGATTTCCCTAGCCATATGCTGATTTTAAGCTGTTACCGTGATCGTCTTGCTGCCGCTGGTCGCGTACGTCTCACCCTCGAACCACGGCGAGGCCGCGACCCGCAAGTCGATGACCTGCACGTACCGCTCGCCGTTGTCCAGCGTGACCTCGCAGCGGATCGCTCCGCCCACACTCGCCGCCAGCGTGCAGCGCGTCGTGCGGCCCTCGATGGACGCGGACGACAGCACCGCATCGCCCATGCTGCGCCAGGTCGCCGACGCGATCGCGCGGCCCTTGGCAATCGCACCGTTGAAGTCCGCCAGCAGGCATCGTGTCTCGCCGCGCAGCAGCCGCGCCACGTGGACGCGCTGCCGGTCGTAGCCGGAGGCGTAGACCCGCGTGGTCCGGCCGAACTCCTCGCACGTCGGCAGCGGGTCCGGGAGCTCGACCTCGACAAGGAAGGAGTTGGTGGACGCGCCGTTCTCACCCGTGCCCGCCGAGAACAGCCCCATGTCCTCGCCGGACGTGAACGGGATCGTGACTTCGAACGGCGTCGGAGCCCATGACGTGGCAGGCGACAGCGACGTGTTGGCGACCTCGGCCAGCACCGTGTCCGGGACCGGGTTGGAACCGTCGTAGGTGCCCGTGGCGAACTCGACCGGGTTGCCGTCCGAAGCGAAAGACTGCGCGGTAAGGCGCAGCTTCACCGAGGGGCGGCCGGGCACGTGGTCGAACACCAGCGCCCACTGCCCGATCTGCGACGACGAGGGCGGCGTCCCCGTGCTCACGGACGCAACGCTACCGGCCCACGTCGCAGAGCCCCCGAACTCGGAGTAGTCCACGAACGCGTGCTGGACACCGGACGTGGCAAGCGCGACCCAGGCCATCAGCCCTGCCCCTTCGCCAGCAGCTCGGCCAACCGGGCCTCCACCTGCGCCTCCGTCAGCCCCTGCAGCGGCGCGTCAGGGTCGCCGGCCAGCGTGGTGCGCTCACCCCACTTCTTCGGGTTCCACTTCGCCAGCAGCTGCAGCCGCGTGTGGACGCGCAACTTGGAGCGCTGCACGTTTTCAGCGTTGAAGGCGAGGCCCTTGTCGGTCTGAACGTAGTCGTTGGCGCTGTCGTCGGCGATGGCCAGACAGTCGTCGGCGATCGCCTCCTCGCCAGCCTCCCGCGCGGTCTGATAGCGCTTGGCCAGATTCGGGTCGTCGTAGCACCACTGCGTCCAGGTGCGGCGGTTTGGCATGCCTTCGCGCCGGCACACGGCCGCGAGCGTTTCGCCCTCGGCGATCGCTTCCAGCACCTCATCGACGAGCGCGTCGGTGCGCTTGGTGGGGTAGGCCATCACTTCCTCCTTGCCCGCATGGCGGCCTGCCACACCCGATCGACCGCGCGCCAGCAGTCCCGCTCCCGCGTGTACGCCTCGCCCGACTCGGCGATGATCCGGCCGTTGCGGGCGACGAGGCGCCAGCGGTAGCCGTCGGCGGCGGGGTAGACGTGGAAGCGGGTCATTCCTGCACCCTGCGTACCGCAAGCTCGAGCAGGCAGCCAGCCGTCTGGAGGCGGCTCATCGTCGTGGAGCCGAACTGGCGGTAGGTGCCGTCCCGTAGCTCGGCGATGCCGGAAACGGTCAGGACCTCGCCGGCCTCCGCGTCGGCCAACAGGTCTTTCAGGTGCTGCACGGCGTCCTCGTTGCACTCGACGGCAACTGAGCGCAGCTGGGAAATCTTGGGGCTCACTGCCCCAACCCCCGGATCTCGGCCAGCTTGCCGTTGCACGCCTTCAGGCTGGCGAGGCGGGCGTTGGCGAGGCGGATCGCTTCCTCGTAGGTGTCGTCGCGCTTGGGCACCAGGTCGCAGGGCTCGGTCAGCGCCACCGGCACCGGCACGATCACCTCCACAGGGACGCGGACCACCTTGGGCACGGTCGGCGTGGTCTGGCAGCCCGTGAGGGCCAGCAGGGCGATCAGTGCAGGGCCGCGCATGTCATCCGGCCTTCGCGAGCTCCGAGCGCAGCCTGTAGCCTTCAAGCGCCCAAATCTTCTGGCGGGCGTTATCGCGGGCTATCTTGCGGCCCAGCTCAGCGTCGAAGTTCTCCGGACTGGCGCACGCAGACTCACCCGTTACGGTGAACCCGTTGGCGAGCGTCAAACAGCACACGGTCAGCGTTGTGCCGCCGAACACGTGGTACTCCTCGCCCTTGATGGCCGCATCCACCTGCGCAGGCGTCACGCGCTGGGCGGTGAGGTTCTTAGCGATGATTTCGGACTCAACTTGCTGCTCGTTCATGGTGATTCGCCTCTCATTGGCGGTGGGTGATCAGTGCAAGGCAGCGCAGGCGCGCGCCTCAAGGGCTTGACGGCAGTCGGGGTTGCGCTTGGCCTTGGCGATGTCTGCCTCGATGGCTGCGAGCTCCGCGCGGGCTGCTTTGGCCGCTTGCTCGGCGCGCTGGGCCGCGGCGGCTGCACGCTGGGCATCTGCCTTGGCCTGCGCCTCGCGCTGGGCCGTCTCGTCGTCGATGCCGCGCAGGGTCTCGGCGAGGATGGACGCCTGCATGGCCGCGGCATTCGCGCGCCCGTCCGCGGCCTCGATGGCCTTCTGGTCCTTTGCGTACTGGCGGGACTTGCCGTGCTGGCAGCCGCCGATGAAAAGGCCGCCGGCCAGCAGCGCGATCAGCCCCCACTTGAGCAGGCTCGCGTAGGGCGCGATGGCGTCAGGGATGCGCATCGGTTCTCTCCACGACGGTGCCGGCCGCAGTGGCCGTGGCGGTGGCCTGGCCGCCGGGCGGAATCACGATGGCGTCCGGCGACTGCGGCCGCAGCGCCTCGCTCAGGTTCGCCACGGTGTGGTCCTTCGCCTTGTTGCTGACCGAGCTGCCGAAGTAGAAACCGACGACCAGCGAGACGTTGGCCGACAGGATCCCGATCAGCACCGTGAGGGCTTCACGGTTGGCCGCGGGGACTTCCCGGTAGACCAGCGCCCAGGTCAGGAACGCCATCACGGTCATCAGGCTGCACGCAACCGCGGCGCCGGCGAGGTTGAGGGCGCGCGAGACGTTCACGGCCGCGTCTCCAGGCGGTCGATGCGGCCCTCGATGCCCGAGCGCCAGTTGGTCGCGGCCGTGAGGTAGACCCCCGTGCCGAACACCGCCAGCGTTACCACGATCCCGACCATCCAGCGCAGCGCACGGATGGCGCCATCGAACGCCGTTACCTTGTCCGCGGTCTGCTGGTTCGTCAGCTCGTGGGCCTTGCGCCATTCGCTGTTCTCGACCGTGGACTTCTCGATCGCCTTGGCGAGCCGATCCAGGCCGCTGCTGTGCGAGGTGAAGTCCGCCTGGGCCAGTGCCAGCGCGCCGAGCTGCTTGCCCATGTCGCGCATGTCGCCCTGCACCGAGGCGAGCTGCGAGGACACGTTGCTCAGCCCGCCGGAGACCTGCTGCTGCAGCAGGGCCAGCGTGCCCTTCACCTCCGTCACCTCGACGGCCAACTGCGTGGGGTCGGTCAGGTCCCGGTGCGATGCCTTCGGCGTCGTTGGGCTCACCCGTTGTCCCTCGCCGCGTGCCGCAGGTTGCCCGCGACCCGGTTGACCCAGCCCCGTCCGAAGGTGTCGAACGTCCGCAGCTTGGCGTAGAACTCGAGCCGCTCGGCGTTGAAGCGCAGCACCAGGTCCGCAGGGTCGGCGGCACGAACCGCCGCAAGCGTCACCGGGCCGAACACGCCGTCATCCGCCACGCCGGCCGCTCGCTGCATCCAACGCACCGCGTTGCCGATCCCGTGGTTGATGGCCGCATCCAGGGCCTGAAACGCGAACTCGGATGGCAGCTGATCGCCCCGCACCCGCGCCCAGAAGTCCCGGCGGTAGATGTCGATGGCGTCCCGACGCGTGAGCGCCCGGATGTTCAGGTGGGGATAGCTGCGCTTGGCGATCCCCCACTGGGTCTCGCCGCCGGGGTCGTCCCGGTGGTTCACGTACCCGCCCTCATGCGCCAGCACCCTCTCGATGTAGGCGTCGAAGCTCATGGGTCGGTCTCGTAGGTGGCCCCGCCTCAGCCCGCTGTGGCGGATGCTTGGTCGGGTCGCGGTTGGGGCCGTGGAGGGTGCCCGGTCCGCCGCGAGGAGGTCGGCGGCCGGGCTTCAGGTCCGGCAGGGGCCTGAATGCAAAAAGCCCCCGCCGGATGGCAGGGGCTTGTTTGGATAGTGGCCTTTTACGCCCCTATTTCTGTCCCGTCAAGCCGCTTGCTCCCAAGTGGGGTCTCGCAACACCTTTCGCAGGCCGATCAAGGCTTCGTCCATCTCGCCAACCAGCCATCGCTGCGCATCCTTCATTCGTTCCTGCAGCCGTTCGCGCCGGCTGAAAACGAGGTACGCGAAGTGCGCCAGTTGCGGCGTGCCATACCGCATGCTCGCGAACTCGCGGATCGCAAGCTCCCCGGCGAAGCGGGTAAGCACCACGTCTGCGGCTGGGCGGCCAGGTCGGTGTTCGCGCTCGTCCCATGCCCGCAGCAGTGCCTCGGCATGACGCAACGTGCTCGCGTAGTGCGTTTCGAGCACCAAGCACGCGAGTCGCCCCCTCTCCTTGGACACGATGCCCAGCGCTGCCGCAAGGTCTTGGTCGGTCAGCTCGGGCCGCCCCGTACCTCCGAAGCCCTCGCGAATGTCGCGATACGCCGTCCGCCCCATCAGCGCGGCGATGCGTTCCTCGATTGGTCGCTTCTTGTCGCTCATGCCCCCTCCACAGTGACCTCAAGCCGCGGCGCCTCTCGATCCATGCCGGCCGTGCGGATGTGCAGATCAACGATCTGCGAGTCGTCGTCGAACAGCCGGGCGGCCTGCAGCGAGTCGCCGGCGGCCTTCCACAGGTTGTCGATGTCGCGGCGTCGCGCGTCGGGCATGAAGGCATCGACGCACACGCGCACCTTGCGACGGCCGAAACCCTGCACGCGCGCCTGGGCGACGCACAGTGCCACCGACTGCCGGTAGGCCCGCCCCTCGCGCGATATCAGCACGCGGCTGCCCACGTGGCGCCAGATGCGGTTCGTAGACGGCGGCCACGGCAAGGTCAGTCGGATCACCGCCGCGTCTCCCGCTTCCGATCCGCCACGCCCTCGGTGTGGCCCGTTTCCCACGCCTCTGACTCCGTGCGGCACGCCGGCTTGTTCGCGTACGGGTTCGCCGTCGCGGGCTTGCCGACGCTTCCGGCTTGGCGCCCCGCGTCCTTGATTTGCTCCCAGATGCGCTGGTTCATGCGCGCAGGCCCGCCATCGACGTGAACACCTGGCGGCAGACCGGTCGCACCGTGGCCGCGCCGTGGTCGTGCCGCAGCGGCCGCGAAGTCGCGCCGGTGGGCAGCCGTTCGACGGCGCCGCCACGGGCGATGAAGCGGGCCACGTCCGCCGACACGTCGGTGTGTGGGGGTGGCGCGGCGGTCACGCGCCGCGGCTCGACGATGCGCGCGGTGGGCTTGGGCGCCGGCGTGACGGCCGGCTTCGGCGCGGAGCGCTTCCGCACGTACGGCACGGGCTCGCGCTTCGGGGCGAGCTCCCGCACCGGCAGCCCCCGTGCGACCCGACGCGCCCGGTACTTGGCACGCCGCGCGGCAAGCGGGTCGGACGCCGAGAGCGCCTGCCCGCGCACCGCGAGCACCTCGCGCCCCAGCGTGTACGCGTACGGTCTACCCTCGCCGTGGCGGACCAGCAGCCCGGCGCGCCACATGACGGCCAGGGCCTGCGACACGGGCACCGGCGACAGCCCGAGCGCCGCGCACAGCTCCGCGCAGGTGGTCGGCTCGGCGCGCTCGGCGATCAGCTCGCGCAGCTTGGCGGAGAGGTTCATGACGGATCGCAGGGAATGCGGAATCCGAACGCTGGGTGGAACGGGCGCTTGCGCGCCGCGATCCGCTTCGCCTGCGCGCGCTGCAGCCTGGCTCGGCAGTGCCGTCCAGTGAGGCGCCCCGGCTGATTCATCGGGTTGCGTGGGTTGACGCGTGCGGCAGCAAACAACTCTCGGATGTTCATCGGGCGACTCCAGGGGAAAACGCGCGCGGGCGCGATGGGAGGGGGTTCATTGGGGCGGGCGCGACACGCTGCGAGGACACCGCATGCGCAGCCCGTGCAAGCTCGACGGCGTTGCGTGCAGTGCTGGTCGAGCACTCGTAGCGCGTCGCGGCATCTGCGATGAGCCGCGGGGTGCTCAGATCAAGCAACGCGGGGTGCTCGGTGATTTCGGTGGCGATCCGACGCAGCAGCGTGCCGGGCTTCGTCCACGTCTGGAGCGGTGCGATGGCGGCGCTCATGCGGTCCTCCGGTGGTGGGCTGCGATCTCCTCGACGCTGGCGCCCTCGGCGACCAGCGGGCTGACCTCGATGCCGAGGCTGCGCATGCGCTCGATGCGGGCCTCGCGGGTGCCGGGGATGGCGGTGGGTGTGGGCTCAGGCTTGGCCTGCGTGATCGCGCCGGCGAGCGGCCCGGGCAGCGCCTCGCCGCGCATCACGGCCTCGCAGGTCAGCTCGTAGGCGTCGCGCCGCATGCGCTGGGCGTCCTTGGCCGGCGCGTGGCGATGCGCGTAGCCGTCGATGCGTGCCCACACGGCGCGGGCGAACGGCGATCGGTCGAGGTCGGGGCTGGTGAGGATCTCGGCGTTGATCGCCTCGAAGCTCGGGATGCCCAGGCACTTGCCGCGGAACTCGGGCAGCGTGGGCGGCCACGGGTCGGCGCTGGCGATGCAGGCCTCGAGGCCGTGCCCGATCTGCTGCGGCGTGAGCCCGGCGAGGCCCTTGGCCCAGGTGCTCGCGCTGCCGCCGGTGGCGCCCTCGCCGTGCACGCTGGTCCAGCGGTGGCCGTAGACCTCGGTCATGCGCACGCGCAGCCGGGCGACGACGGCGTCGGCGAGGTCACCGGACACGGCGTGCGCTGCCGTCGATGACGGTGAGGCCTGGCCTGCCGTCGGCGAGCTCGCGCTCGGACTGCTGGGCACGCTCGACAAGGCTCGGCCGGCGGCCAAGTGGCTGGGTTCCATGGGGGGCTCCTGGCGCGCTGGCGCCTTCGGTGTGCTGGCGGTGCGCTGCGGCGATGACGTAGCCGGCGGGCTTGTCGGGGTAGAGCTGGGCGAACTCGAGCAGCGCCGCGGCGGTGACGCCCGCCTCGACGGCGGCGATGAGCTTCGGGTTCTGCGAGGTGACGCGAAGGCCGGCGCGCTGCAGCGCAGCCGCCACATGGCCCACGGGCGTGCCCCCCACACCGTCCGCGCCTTGCGCGGGGAGATCGCGGTGATGTGTGGGGGGAGAGCTTTTGCTTTTGTCTGGAGTCTGGAGTCTGGTGTCTGGTGTCTGGCTAGGTTGGTATTTCGTTGAACGATTCGTGCACGGGTCGTCGCACGATTCGTGCTCGTTTCGTTGGTCTCGCGCAGCACGTCGCCGGGCCTCGCGCTCCGCTGCGATCTTCGCGTTGGTCTCCGCCTGGGCGTTTGCCTTGGCCATCTCCTCGAGCGCGCGCTTCTGCACGTAGCCCGCGTCGGTCAACTGGAAGAACAGGCCCAGCACCTGGTCGACGTTGTTGCGCTCGGCCTTCGTGAATGCCCGGCCGATGCGGTAGAGCTCCGCCTTCGTGAGAGGCAGGGGGAGCTCGTTGGCGTAATGCCAGTCCAGCAGCAGGTCGTAGGCGCCCATCGCCCCTTGGGACAGGTGCCCACACGCTTTGGCGACGTCGCCGAGATGGCGCTTGTAGAAGTTCACCCCGCGCCCCCCAGCACATGCCGCAGGTCGGCGTCGATGACGCGCTCGAGCGTGAACGGGCTGGCGCCGGCGTAGACGCCGACCAGTTCGTCCTCGACCTCCCACCCGGGAGGCTCCATCCACACCCGGCCGTCCGGGTCGACGGTCACGGCCACGGGTCCGCCGTTGGCGGCAATGGCGCGCGCGGCGCGGTCGCTCATCTCGCCGATGGGCGTCTGGCGGTGGCGGCCCAGCAGGGTCTCGTCGCTGATCACGACCCCTCCCCGTACAGCGCCGCCTGCAACGCCAGGTCTCGCTTCAACGCCGCCTGCCGCATCGCCTCCCGCCGCCGTTCGCCCTCCAGACGCGCGGCCCAGGCGGCCAGCGCCTCGTCGGGCTCGACCTGGTTGGGCGCGCGGGCGTCGGTCTCGCGGATCGTCACGGGCTGCCAGGTGCTCATGCCATTGCCTCCGTGTTGAGGTGGGCGGCCTGCATGACGGCAAGCAGTCGCGGGTTGTCGAGGAGGGTTTGCAGGTCCGCGGCCTTCTCCTCCGCCTGGCGCTGCGCCCTCATCGCCTCGGCATGCAGGCGCGCCAGCTGCTCGGCCATCACCACCGGCTTGCTGCGCTCGTAGCCGGTGTCGTGGTTGAAGAAGTCGTTGAGCGCGTGGCATCCGCACTCGCGCCCCCACTTCGCCAACTGCAGCAGCTCCTCGGGGTCCAGCTTCTGGGACCGATTGCGGTTGAGCGCGTCCAACAGGCGGCCCTCCGCGGTCTTCACCGGCAGCGATGGCCACAGCCGCTTGCCGACGGCCGCGGCTGCGCCCAGCGCCCTCACCACCGCTTTCGCGGCCTCGTAGATGTCGTCGTGGTCGGTCATGGCAGGTGGTGTCCGAACGATTCGGAAGATTCGGAAAGCGGTGCGAGAGACAACAGCGACCCGCATCCAAGGAGGCGAGCCGGTGGGAATTGAGTTAGGAGGTGCTGCGCGCGGGCACTCAGGCGGCCCGGTCGTGATCGGCGGGACGCTTGTAAGCGCGCACCCACAGCAACTTGCCCGCATCGAGCAACGGGTCGAAGGCGACCAACTTCTCGGCCAGGTCACGGCCAATGCCGCGCGAGCCGTTGCAGACGCCAGCGATGGTCGAGTAGGGCAGCCCGGATTTATCGGACAACGCGGCGGGGCCGCCCTGCTTCTCGACGTAGGTGTCCCAGTAGTCCCGTGCGTTCATCAGTCCACTACGCGTTGTGCATTTGACCCGAGTATGCGTTACGCGTACCCGGTGCGCAAGCCGCGTAGTTAGCCTTCTGTCGGGTCGATCACATGGCGTCGCACGCTTTGAGCAAGCTCAGTGACAATCTCACCAATCGGCGAGAACAGTTAGGCCTGACGGTCCCAGAAGTGCATGCGCGCCTAGTCCGCAGCGGCACGGAGGTCGCGTTCTCCACTGTCGCCGGCTGGTTCAATGGCAGTCGTGGAGTGCGCTCGATGGAGCATTTGAAGGCGTTGTGCAAGGTGCTGGAAACAGACCTGAACAGCCTTACGGGGGATGACGTGGAGGTGGCCGAGGGACCTGAAGAAGTTACGCTGGCGCGAGAAATCCGCGAGCTGCGTCCCGCGCAGCGGGAAGCGGTACTGGCCCTTGTTCGCTCGATGAGAGGAGGATGACGTGAAACAGCTTCTGCCTGCATTGATGGCGGTGTGCGGCGGCTGCGCAGTGCCGTCAGAACCCGCTCTGACCGCTGATCTAACCGCTAGGCAGACGCTGCAAGAGCACGCAGCCAGGCTTGACTCGCTGCAGGCCGATGTCGACTCACTGCGGTCGTCGCAGGCGCGCCAGGCGCCAGAGTCGGTCAAGGCCTCCTCGGCGTGGGTCTTATGGGAACGGAGCCATGTGGTTGCAAAGCCGGGGGCGGTGCTGGCGCGCCCGCTGCCCGCAAAAGCGATAGACGCGCTTGAGAACCGCACTGCGTGCCTGAGTGCGGCGCGAGCACTAGTGGCAAGCGGCGGAGGTCATTCCGCCTCGCTGACGGTTTATCGCGCCAGCCACGATGGCGCGGTCCGCCGCTACAGCTATGCATGCTTGCCCGAAGGAACGAACGGCTAACCGTTCGTCGGGTCGCGTAGTTTTACTACGCATTGCGCATTGACGATCGCTACGCGTAACGCGTAGTCTCTCCTCCACGCCGCACCCGCGGCCTGGAGGCGAGATGACGGAAACCTTCGACCACCTGTTCGGTGGCTGGCACACGGCAAAGGCCCGGCGCTGGCAGAACGCGAACGGCACGCAGGGCGGCATCGTTGCCGCCGACACGCGGATCCACCCGGATGCCGTGATCCCGCACGACGCGGTGGTCTGGCCGGGCGCCAGCATCGGCGCCCGCGCCAGCATCGGCGACGGCGCCAGCATCGGCGACG
>ERZ1066123.317-NODE-317-length-36955-cov-43.622547_pt1 | contig 36955 bp, 24 predicted proteins | sample MGYA00382770_ERZ1066123 | MGnify/ENA primary metagenome ERZ1066123 (study PRJEB33369, sample SAMEA5778353) | biofilm metagenome | biome: Industrial cooling water; feature: Water cooling tower basin; material: Biofilm | place: United Arab Emirates | collected...
CAAGAGCTGGCGCTTGTACTCGTGGATGCGCTTGATCTGCACGTCGAACAGCGAGTCGACATCGACGGCCACGCCCAGCTCGGCGCGGATGCGCTCGGCGAGCTTCTGCTTGTTCGCGCGCTTCACGGCCGCGAACCGCTGGCCTAGATCCGCGTCGTCGGCGTGCGCTCGCAGCGCGGAAAGCTGCGACAGGTCGCGCCGCCAGCCGGTGCCGATCGCATCATCGAGAACGTTCGACAGCCCCGGGTTGCACTGCTGCAGCCAGCGCCGCGGCGTGACGCCGTTGGTGACGTTGGTGAAGCGCTCCGGATACAGGCTCGCGTAGTCCGCGAAAATCGTATCGACCATCAGGTCGGAGTGCAGCTTCGCCACGCCATTCACCTGGTGCGAGGCGACCACGGCGAGGGCGGCCATGCGCACGCGGCGACCGTGCTGCTCGTCGATGATCGACACGCGCGCGGCGAGCGCCTCGTCACCCGGCGCTTTGGCGCGAACGTCGCTCAGAAATTCGTGGTTGATGCGGTAGATGATCTCGAGGTGGCGCGGCAGCAGGCGCTCCACCATCGCGACCGGCCACGTCTCCAGCGCTTCCGGCATCAGCGTATGGTTGGTGTAGGCCACGGCCTGGCGGGTGATCGCCCAGGCCTCGTTCCAATCAAGCCCGTGCTCGTCCACCAGCAGGCGCATCAGCTCCGCCGGGGCGAGGGCCGGATGCGTGTCGTTGAGATGGATGGCGTTGCTGCGACCGAGCTCGGCCAGCGGCCGGCCTTCGGCGAGGTGGCGCGCGATCAGGTCCTGCAGCGAAGCGGAGACGAGGAAAGCCTCCTGCTTCAGGCGCAGCGTGCGGCCGGCCTCGGTGCTGTCGTCGGGGTAGAGCACCCAGTTCAGCGTGTCCGCGCTGAGCTGCGCGGCGCCGGCGGCGGCGTAGTCACCGCGGCAGAACGCCGCGAAGTCGATGGGCGCGTCGGCGCTGGCCTCCCACTGGCGCAGCGTGGCGACGTGGCCGTGCGCGTGCGCCGGCACCACGAAGTCGAAGGCGCGGGCGCGAATGCGCTCGGCCGGCACCCAGCGGCGCGCGCCGCCGGATTCCGATTCGACGTGGCCGCCGAACCCGACCACGAAGGCGACGTCCGCGCGTTCGAAATCCCAGTGCGTGCCGTCGCGCTGCCAGTCGTCCGGGCGCTCGACCTGCGCGCCGTCCTGCAGCCCTTGCGCGAACATGCCGTAGCGGTAGCGCAGGCCGTAGCCGAACGAGGGCAGGCCGAGTTCCGCGAAGGAATCGAGGAAGCAGGCGGCGAGGCGGCCGAGGCCACCATTACCGAGCGCAGCGTCGGGCTCGGCCTCGAGCACGTCGGCGAGCGACACCCCGCGCTGGCTGAGCTCATCGCGCAGCGCCGGTTCGAGCTGCAGCGCCGCGAGCGCGTTGCGCAGCGCGCGGCCCATCAGGAACTCCATCGACAGGTAGTGCACGCGGCGCACGTCCTTGCCGCGCGCCGCGTCCTTGGCCTGCGTTGCAGCCCAGCGCTCGGCGAGCGGGCCGCGGCAGGCCTCGGCGGCAGCGCGCAGCGCAGCGCGAGCGGCAAGCGCCTCGCGGCCATCGGTAGTCGTCATGGCCAGCGCTCGACGGAAGGCCGCGACGAGTGCGGCGGCGGGCAGGGCGGCCGGCGTCGTGGCCGGGACGGTGGCGGACTGGGCATTCATCCGCGGGAGCTTAAGACCCGCCTCCGCGATGAGACGGGCGTGAAAACGTATTCATGCCGTGCCGCGCGGCTCAGCGCCGCGGCGGTCGCATCGCCGAGCGCGGAATGCGGCGCTGCGTCACGGTCCCGCGCGCTGTCGCCGCTCCGCCGGGCGCCGCGCATCGCGCCGATCCAGCAACCGCGCGATCAGAACATCGGCAGCGTCGGCCCGAACCGGTTGATGTTCGGCAGCACCAGCGGCAGGTCGCTGTCGGGTACGCCCATCCATCGCGCCATGGCGCCGGCGTACTGCTCGACGCTGGTGGTGGGAATCATGTGCCCCTGCGCACCGGTGTATTCCGAACCGCCGCGCGTGTCCATGCTGGGGAAGGTTCCGAACACCCGGCCGCCGCGCAACGCGCCGCCGACCACGAAGTGATGCGCGCCCCAGCCGTGGTCGCTGCCGGTGCCATTGACCTGCAGCGGTCGGCCGAAATCGCTGGCGGTAAACGCGGTGACGGCGTTGCCTTTGCCAATCGCGACCATCGCGCTGTCGAACGCGGCAAGGCCGTCGCTGATGGCCTGCAGCGCGAAGCGGTGGTGTTCGAGCGAATTGTGCATGTCGAAACCGCCGATGGCGACGAAGAAGACCTGCCGCTTGACACCCAGCGACTCGCCGGAGGCGATCATCCGCGCGACGCCGGCGAGCTTCGCCATCAGGTCGGCGTGCCAGCCGCTGGCCGGGTTGGGCACGTCCGCCGGGGCTGAGGCCGGGAAGCGCGCCAGTATCGACGTCGTCGACGCATACGCCTGACGGATGGCCTCTTCGCCGCCAATGGAGCGGCGGAAAACGCGCACGAGCTCCTGCTCGAGCAGGTTCTCGCGCGGCGCGGCGAGCATTGATTCGAACGCGGCGCCGTGCCCGCCGTCGCCGCGGTTGAACAGCGCCACCGCGCCTTCGCCGGCGTCGATCGGGAAGGGCTGCACTTGCCGCCCAACCTGCCAGAGATTGCTGCCGGCGACGCTGATCGCCGCCGAGACGCGCGCCCCCTCGTTCGCCGCGGCCATCACGTCGGCGATGCGCCCCCCCCAGCCGGCGTCCGCACCGTAGGACGGCATCATCGTCTGCCAGAAGTTGGCCTGGTCGGAGTGCGAGAACAGCTGCGGCGGCACCGGCACGCTGCCGTTGTCGTAGCTCACGCGCGTGGTCGGCGCGCCGAGCAGCCCCACGTTGGCGACGACGGCGGCGCGGCCGCGGTCGTACAGGCCTTTCAGGGCCGACATTTCCTTCGGCAGCGCGACGACGCGGCCGTCGGGCAGCGCGGGCAGCGGCAGCAGGTCGGCGCGCAGCCGGGTGATGCCGTAGGGCCGCGTGGCCGATCCTTCGCGCGCCACGATGTAGCGCGTGTGCTCGGTGGCGTCGTAAGGCATCACCGTATTGCCGCTGTCATTGCCGCCGTAGAGGAACAGGCACACCAGTGCGCGGTAATCGGTGACGTTCTTGGGCTGCGCTGCCGCTGCGGCGATGCCGTGCAGGCCGAAGGCGAAGCTGCCCGCGGCACCGGCCAGCCAGGCGGCGCTTCCCTTGAGCACGCGGCGGCGCGCGGGTGAGAAGCCGGCGTCGTCGATCAGGCGCGGGGCGCGCGGGCGGTGGTCGTCGCTCATCGGCGCGTCCTCACTTCAACACGTGGTAGTCGGGGGAGAGCAGCACCAGACGCAGCGCGAGCTTCACGCGCTCGGTGTCGCTGCGCCAGTCGGGTAGGCTGCGCACGGCGTCGATTACCGCCTGCCGCGACGCCGGCCGCAGCGTGCGGTAGGTCAGCAGCAGGTCGAGCTCGTCGACCAGCGCTTCGGCGTTGCGCGCCAGCGGCAGCAGCGCACCGAGGTCGTCGTGGTGCTCGCCATACAGGCCTTTGTTCTCCCAGCTCGTCCACAGCGTGAACTCGTTGTGCGTCGCTGCCGCGGTGAACTCGTGGGTGATCTGGAACTCCGGCGCGACGAGGCCGGCTTGGCGCAGCGGCCCCGGCGGCGAGTAGTCGGGGCGATAGAAGTTGAAGACGCTGGGCGAAGCCATCGGCCACTGGCCAAAAGCAGGGGTCATCCGGTTGAAGTCGTAGTAGGCGCGATCGCCGTTGCCGGCGCGCGCCGTGGTGTGCAGGTACTGCCACCAGCGCGCCATCGGCTCGCGCAGCTTGCCCGCCGTCGGCTTGCCGGCCGCGCGGTCGTCGCGCGCTTCCGGGTCGAGCAGCACGGCGCGGATCACCGCTTTCATGTCGCCGCGCACGCCCTGGCCGTTGTTGTTGAAGGCCGCGGCGACGCGACCGACGTAGGCCGGCGAGGGGTTGCTGGTGACGAAGCGCTGGATGAGCTGGCGGCCGACGAAGGGCCCGACGTTCGGATGCGCGAAGAGATGGTCGAGCGCGTCGTCGAGGTCTTGGGTCGCGGTGCGGCCCGCGGGCAGCGTGCGGCCGAGGAAGCGCTTCTCCGAGGTCGAGTGGAAGCGCTCGAAGGGCACGATGGTGCCCTCCTGCCACCAGTTCAGCCGCGAGCCGTGCATGCAGATCCACGGGTTGGAGTCGGTCAGGCAGCGGCGAAGCGTGAAGCCGGTGAAGACCTTGGCCAGTCCGCGGATGTCGTTTTGCCCATACGTGGGGATCGGCTGCCCGTTCGTGCCGAGCTTCCGCGTGCCGTCGGCATTCAATTCCCACAGCCCGATCGTGAAGAGCTGCATGATCTCACGGGCGTAGTTCTCGTCGGGAAGGCGTCCCGTCGTCGGGTCTTCCTTCTCGTTGCCGATGTGGCTCAGGTAGAGACCCATCGATTGCGACAGCGTCACGTCTTCGAGCAGCTGGCGGTAGTTTCCGAAGGCGTTGCGATTGATGATGTCGAGGAAGTAGCGCCCGTTGCTCGAGTCGATGGCGGGACTGCCGGCGCCGATGACGAAGATCTGCGACAGGGCCCACGCGGTTTTCTGGCGCAGCGGATCCGGCCCGTAGGCCGCCTGCAGCATGATGGCCTCGACGTTCGCGAGCGGCCCCTGGTTGATGCCGCCGCCGTAGTGGCGGGTGGCGATGCCGGTGACCATGTCGTAGTACGACGCCACCGGCGCATTGAACTGCGCGTCGATCCAAGCTGGCAGCGTGCTGCGCGTCAGCGCGTCGATGTCGGTGCGTCGCCCGCCGAACCCCGCCTGGTTGAGGAAGCGCGACGCCTGCGCCGGCGTCGGTGCGCGCGTGAGCGGGGTGCTGGCATCGATGCATTCGGAGGGCGTATCGGCCACGCGCGACAGCGGGATGGTGCCGGTCTGGCCGTTCATTTCGCCGGTCGTGAAGCGATAGCGCATCGAGCCGGCCCGGCAGCTGTCGAAGCGCAGCGTCGCCACGCCCACCTGCCGGATGCGCGTGCCGCCACCGGCCGCGAAGCGTCCACCCGTGGTCTCGAGGATGGGCACGTCGGTGAGCTCGCGGGTGAGGGGACCGACGCCGCTTTTCTGCAGCGTGAACCAGCGATGGTCGGCGTCGCCGGACGGTGCATAGGTGTACCAGGCGCCGAAGAGCAGGTCGCTGCGGGGGTTGAGTTCGAGGAACAGGCCTTGGCCGGCGGTGCGCGGCTCGTACCAGGCGCCGCTGCTGGTGAACGACGGCGCGGCGTTGGCCACGCGTGCGCCGGTTTCGCAGGACGCGTTGGCGAGCAGCCGCTGCAGCGCGACGCGCCCGGACCGCCCGCCTTCGGCGGCTTCGAAGCGGTAGTCGAGCGTCGCCTGCGTGCAGCTCTGGAAGCTCACCGTGGCGCTCCCCACCCGCCGCGGTGCGGCGGTACCGCTGTTGAAGCGCGCCGGCGCGGTGCGCGCGATGGCGACATCGAAACTGCGCGCGCCCGCCGCGCCGGTGCCCTCCAGCGTGTACCAGGCCTGCTCGGCCACGCCGCCCGCGACGTCGGTGTAAGTGAACCAGCCGGCGAAGAAGTAGGGGCGACCCACGCCGGTGCGCGAGCCGCTGTCGATCATCTCGACGACCAGACCTTGTCCGGCCGTGGCGGGCTCAAACCAGCCGCCGGAGACGTCGAACTGGTCCGCGCTGGCGATCGACTGGGCATCGGCGGTACCCGCGACGAGCGCGGCTACGCACAGCCCGAGGGAAGCGACGCAGCCCCGCAGGGCCGACTTGGGCGAAGCGACAGCGGGCATGACGCGTACGTCCGGGGGGAGGTGCCGTCATCGAGCGCTCCCCACGACGTGAATGTCAAACGCTGTCAGCGCCGAAACGTGTCGTCGGTCACGAAAACGGCGACGCTTCGCCCCGGGATCGAGAGCCGGCCGTTGGCATCGAGTCGCGCATCGCCGAGTCGCGCATCGCGCGGCGCTTCGACGGAGCCGCCGGTAGCCTCCAAGGGCCGCAATTCGGGGTGTCGCGTCCACGTCTCGCCGGCCAGCGTCGCGACGAGGCTGCTGCGCGTGCGGGGATCGGTATTCAGGGCGTACGCCAGTCGCCGCCCGTGCGCTGGGTGCGTCGGCGGGAGCGCGCGGCCATCGAGCTCGCCGATGACGAGGCCGGGCTCGCCGTCGACCGCGTGGAAGCGCAGCGCGGCGCGCACCGCATCGCGGGTGTCGAGGCGCAGCAGCGGCTCGTCGCGGCGGATGCGCAGCAGGGCCTTCGTCCATTCGTTGACGAAGGCGGCGTCCTCGGCGCGCGGCGTGAGTTCGGCCGCACGTTCCAGCACGGGGCGCATCTGCGGCCAGCTGTCCTCGTTGTCCCACGCGGGCGGCAGGCCGATGCCGAAGGCGCTGCGCGCGCCGGTCCAGTCGACGAAGTTGAACGCGTCGCCCGAGTTGAAGCTGTTGCGGTCGAGCGACTTGCTGCGCATCAGCTCCTGTCCGGCATGCAGGTAGCCGACACCCTGCGCCAGCAGCACCAGCGCGTTGCCCAGCACCTGCACGCGAGCGCGCTCGTGCAGGGGCGTATCGAGCGGCAGGCGCAGCGCGTTGCTGTCGAACAGCGTCAGGTTGTCGTGGTTCTCGGTGTAGTTGACGACTTCGCCCGGCTGGCTCACGTAGCCGGCCGGGCCATCGCCGTAGCGGAACTCGGAGAGCGGCTTGATCACGCCGTCGGCGTCGAAAGTCTCGAAGTCGACGAGCGTGCCGGCCAAGCCGACGCGGATCAGCGCCTCGGCCTGGCGCAGCTCGGCTTCGGTCTCTGCGCGCGGGCGGCCGGCGTTCGCGGCGTTCGGCGCATGGTGCAGGCCGGAGAGCCAGCCCTGCGCGTGCAGGGCCTCGCCGCGATCGCCGGCGCGGCCGCCGCGGGCGGCGTCGCGCATGCGGTCGCTGAAGGTGGCGATGCCGGTGCCGTTCAGCACGCCCTGCGCCGCCTGCGCGAATCTCGCGCCGTTCTGCACTTCACCGAAGTTCCAGCCTTCGCCGAGCAGGTGGATGCGACGGCCGGTGGCGGCGTCGACGGCGCGTTGCAGTTCGAGCATCGCGGCCTTCGGCTGGTGGCCCATCAGGTCGAAGCGGAACGAATCGATGCGGTAGTCGCGCGCCCAGATCACCGCCGATTCAATCATCAGCTTGGCCATCATCGTGGCCTCGGTGGCGGTGTTGGCGCAGCAGGTCGAGGTCTCGACCGCGCCCTCGGCGTTCAAGCGGTGGTAGTAGCCGGGCACGATGCGGTCGAGCACCGACTGCCGGCCCTGGCCGCTCTCGAACGTGTGGTTGTAGACCACGTCGAGCCCGACGCGCAGCCCGGCGGCGTGCAGTGCCTGCACCATCGCGCGGAACTCGCGCACGCGAAGCGCGGCATCGTCGGGGTTGGTGGCGTAGCTGCCCTCGGGCACGTCGAAGTGCCACGGGTCGTAGCCCCAGTTGTAGCAGTCGCGCTCGCGCACCGCGCCGATCGCGGCCTGCAGCGCGTCGTTCGCGGCTGCGGCGTCGGCCGGGCGCCGCGGCGACACGCAGTCGCGCTCCGGCACGGTGGCGAGATCATAGGTGGGCAGCAGGTGGATGTCGGTCAGGCCGGCGTCGGCCAGCGCGCGCAGGTGGCGCATGCCGGCGGTGTCGGGATGGGTGAAGGCGAGGTACTTGCCGCGATGCGCTTCCGGCACGGTGGCGTCGTCGCGCGAGAAATCGCGCACGTGCAGCTCGTGGATCACCATGTCGGTGTGGCCCTGCACCGTGTCGGGGCGACGGTCGCTGGCCCAGCCCTTGGGCTGCGTCGCCGGGTCGTCGAGGTCGAGGACGACCGATTCGCGCGAATCGGCGTTGAGCCCGAGCGAGTACGGATCGGTGACGCGGTTGCGCACGAGGCCGACGCCGGGCACGACGACGTCGACGAGGAAGGCGTAGCGACGGCCGCGAAGGTCGGCGTCCACCGCGTGCGTCCAGACGCCGCTGGCGGCGTCGACCGTCATCGCCCGAACCTGGACGCCGGTGGCCTCGGCTGCGGCCTCGCCAGGCGCGTCGAACAGGCACAGGTCGATCTTCGACGCCGTCGGCGCCCACAGCGCGAAGCGGGTGATGCCGCCCTCGATGCGCGCGCCCAAGGCGGCGTCCCGCGCGGCCGGCGCGAACGCCGCGTCGAGCGCGCCGGCGATCTGGATGCCGGTGGCGTCGAGCACGCGGCCTTCGGCGTCGAGCGCCACCACCAGCATCGCGCCCTGCCAGGCGGTCGCGGGCAGCGCGGCGTCGAGCGCGAAGACGTCGCCGGCAACGTGGCTGAAGCGGCGGTCGACGTCGCCGGGCGAGGGCACGCGCGTCAAGGCGAGGCGCTGCGCGGCGCCGTCGAGCGCCGCGCCCTCGCGCGCGACGATCGAGGGCGTCGGCGCCAACGCCAGCACGACCGATTCCGCCGTCGCGGGCGCGGCCCAGCGCAGGCGCTTTGCGTCGATCCACGCGGCGCGCTGCGGCGCCGGCATCGCGGGCGACCACGCCGCGAGCACGGTCGCGCCGGCGTGCGTGGCGCAGACCTGCGAACGCGCGTCGGCCGCCGGCCGATCGGAGGCCTGTGCGCCCAGCGGTGCGGCCAGCACCGCGGCAAGACCAAGGAGAAGGAAACGCGCGGCCATGCGAGGACCTCCATCGAGCGGGCCTGCATCGTAGGCCGCGGTAGCGGTCGCCGCGGCGCCTGCATACGTATGCGCCGCGGCGGTCGATCAGAGCGAGGGGCTACGCTCGGCCTTTCCGACCTGCGCCGTGGCCGACATGTTGCATCGCGTCATGATTCCCGTTTCTCTCGCGCTGCTGGCCGCCGCACCCGTCGCGCGGACGGCCGACGCGGGCGTCGACGCGCCCGCCTTGGCCCTGGCGCGCACCGGTGGGCCGGAGGGGCGGGGCCAGCGCATCGTGGCCAGCGACCAGCATCGCGGCGATCTCGACGCGCGCGCCTTCGAATGGCGGGGCGGCAGCGGCTACCGCATGCACGCAGGGTCGGGGCCGGGCGATCTGTCGCTGCTGCGCGGCTTCGCCGGCGTCGTCGATGGCGCGGTGCTGCCGCGCGCACAGGCGCAGACCGACACGCTGCGCCCCTGGGGCCACGCGGTGCGCTACGCCGACGGCGCGCTCGAGGCCCTGCAGCTGCAGGCGGGGCATCCGGCGCTTTCGCTGCGCGTCGACGCGGGAACGCATCCCGGCCCGGGTTCGACGCGGCGCGTCGGGCTGCTGCTGATGCTCGGCCCCGACGCGACCCGCCGGGCCGTCGGCGGCAGCGTGCCGCTGCGCGAGCGCGACGTGCCCGAGGCGATGCGGGAGGCCGTCTGCCGCGACGCGCGCGAAGCTGTGAACGCGTCAGGCGCGGCGACCGGATGCGATGGCCTCGTGCTGCGACTGCTCGAGCCCGACGAGCCGCTTCCGGCCGGTGCCGTGCCGTCGTCGCTCACCGTGCATCTCGCGTTCGGCCCAACGCAGGCCGCCGCCGAGGCCACGCTCGCCGCGCTGCAGCGCGAGGCCGACGCGGGCTTTGACGGCGACGCGTGGGCCGCGGGGCTCGCGCGCCGTGCCCATGGCCTCGACGCGCTGCGCCTGCGCACCGGCGACGCGCGCTTCGACGCGGCGTTCCGCTGGGCTGTTGCCAGCAACGCGACGTTCCGCGCCGATGAGTTCGGCCCGGGCCTGTGGGCGGGGCTGCCGTGGTTCCGCGACAACTGGGGCCGCGACACCTTCATCGCCCTGCCGGGAACGCATCTCGTCACCGGCGAGTTCGATCGCGCGAAGGCGGTGATCGCCAACTTCGCGCGCCTGCAGAATGCGGCCGAGGGCGCCGAGCGCGGCCGCGTGCCGAACCGCGTCGCCGCCGCCACCGAAACGCTCTACAACACCGTCGACGGCACGCCGTGGCTGATCCGCGCCGCGTGGGAGACGGCGCAGGCCAGCGGTGACGCGAGCGCGCTTCCGGCGCTGCGCGCGCTGATCCGCGACTACGTGGCCGGCGCCGAGCCGCACCTCGACGCCGACGGCCTGCTGCGCCACGCCGAAGCCGACACGTGGATGGATGCGCGCATCCGCGGCGGCCGCGGCTGGTCGCCGCGCGGCGATCGCGCCATCGAGATCCAGGCCCTCTGGCACGCGGTGCTGGCGATCGGCGCCGACCTTGCGGCGCGCGCGGGCGACGAACGCGAGGCCGCGCGGTATTCGGCGATGGCCGGCCGCACGCGCGACGCCGTGATGAGCCGCTTCTGGATCGACGGCCGGCTCGCCGACCGCCTGCTCGCCGACGGGCAGGCCGACTTCAGCGTTCGCCCGAACGCGTGGATGGCCGTTTCGGTGCCGCCGCTGCCCGAGCGCTTTCCCTTCCTGCCGCGCGACGTCGCGGCGCGCGTGACGCGCGAGACGACGGCGGCGCTGCTGCTGCCGCGCGGGCCGCTGTCGCTGTCGCCCGACGACCCGCGCTTCCATCCCACCCACGTCAACGACGCGCACCACCACAAGGACGCGGCCTACCACAACGGCACGGTGTGGCAGTGGACGGCCGGCCCGGCGATCGCGGCGCTGGCGGGCTTCGGGCAGCAAGAGTCGGCGTACCGCGTCACCGCCGAGCTGGCGCGCCAGATCATTGAGGACGACGCGCGCGGGCACCTCGCCGAGCTCGCCGACGCGACGCTCGATGCGGGCGGCCGCGTCCGGCCCTCGGGCACCTACGCGCAGAGCTGGAGCAGCGCCGAGTTCGTCCGCAACGCCGTGCAGGACTACCTCGGCGTGCGGCCGCGGCTGCTCGATGGCGCGGTCGAGATCACGCCGGCGCTGCCCGCCGCGTGGACCGACGTCGAGGCCGTGCTGCCGATCGGCCGCCCGCCGTCGGTCGACGCATCGACGCCCACGGTGCCCGAACCGCTGCACTTCACCGTCACGCAGCGCGACGGTCGGCAGCGCTGGACCTTCGCCGCGCGAACCGCGCCGCTGACGCTGGCGCTCGGTGGGCCGCTCGCGCAAGCCTCCGCGTTCGCCGTCCCGATGCCGGGCAGCGGGTCGGCGACGCCGGGCGCATCCGCCGCGCGAAACGCCCGCGTCATCCTGCATGAGCAGCCGATCGTGCTTGACGTGGAGCTGCCCGAAGCGCCCGCCTCGTGGCCGCTGGCCGCCGAGCCCGTTGCGCCGGCGGAGGGCTGGACCGTGCTGCAGGACCGCGACGTGCTGGAGCGCTTCATCGAATCCGGCGGCCTCGACCGCCATCCGCAGCCCACGCGCGCGCAGCTGCTGGCGCCGACCGAATCGACCGAGGACTTCCGGCCATGACCTCCCTTTCCGGTGCGTCGCGCCTGCTCGCCGCGCTGCTGCTGGTCTGCTCCGCCGCGCTGTGGCCCGCGCTCGCCGCGGCGCAGTGGCGCCATCTCGAATCGCTCCCCGAAGCGACGCGCGACGGCAACACGGTCACGTTCGCCGCCGAAGCGGACACCGGCCGGGCCGAGCGCGTGGCCATCAGCGTACTGTCGCCCGAGGTGGTGCGCATCCGCTTCTCGCCCATACCCTTCGGCCGCGACCACAGCGATGCGGTCGTCGACCGGAATCTCGGCGCGCAGGATTTCCGTTTCGAAACGAGCTCGACGTCCAGCGTCATCGCCACCGCCGCGCTGCGCGTCGAGGTCCAGGCCTCGCCCTTCCGCCTGACGATCAAGGATGCCGACGGCCGCGTGATCCACGCCGACGACCCCGGCCGCGGCATGGCGCACGACGGCGCGGCGGTGCGCGCGTGGGCGGAACTGCGCGACACCGACAACGTCTACGGCTTCGGCGAGAAGAACGGCGCGTTCAACAAGCGCGGCTGGGCGCTGGGCGGCTACCACTACGTGATGTGGAACAGCCGCCGCGCTGGGCGCTGGGCTACCACCAGAGCCGCTGGAGCTACTACCCGGAGTCGCGCGTGCGCCGCCTCGCCGACACGTTCCGGCAGGAAAAGGTGCCCGCCGACACGCTGTGGCTCGACATCGACTACCAGGACGAGTTCAAGCCGTTCACGTGGAGCGCCGAGCGCTTTCCCGACCCGGCGAAGCTCGTCAGCGACCTGCGCGCGCAGGGCTTCCGCACCGTCGTGATCGTCGATCCGCATCCGACGAAAGAGCCCGGCTATCGCATCTTCGACGAGGGTGTCGCCGGCGACCACTTCGTCAAGAATCCGGACGGCACGCTGTACGAAGGCCCGGTGTGGCCGATCAATGCACCGAACAAGCCCGGCAACAGCGTGTTTCCCGACTTCACCCGCCCGGCCACGCGCGCGTGGTGGGGCCAGCAGTACCGGATGTTCACCGACATCGGCATTGCCGGCATCTGGAACGACATGAACGAGCCCTCGGTGTGGTTCCAGCCGCAGAACTCGATGGCGCTCGACGCGCGGCACGACCACGACGGGCAGCCCACCAACCACGCCGAGGTGCACAACATCTACGGCATGCAGATGACGCGTTCGACCTTCGAGGGCCTCACCGCGCTGAAGCCGAACGAGCGACCCTTCGTGCTGACCCGAGCGACCTTCGCCGGCGGCCAGCGCTATGCGTGGGTGTGGACCGGCGACAACCGCGCCGAGTGGGCCTCGCTGCAGCAGTCGATTCCGATGCTGCTGAACTTCGGGCTCTCGGGCTTTCCGTACATCGGCGCCGACGTCGGCGGCTTCTCGGGCTTTCCGTCCGGCGAGCTGTTCACGCGCTGGCTGCAGGCGGCGCTGTTCTCGCCGTTCTTCCGCGGCCACACCGAGCAGGCCACGCCCGACCAGGAGCCGTGGTCGTTCGGGCCGCCGTACACCGCCATCAACAAGAGCACGGTCGAGCTTCGCTACCGACTGCTCCCCCACCTCTACACGGTCGTCGAGGAAGCCAGCCGCACGGGCCTGCCGGTGATGCGCCCGCTGATGCTCGAGTACCCCGAGGACCCGCAGACCCACGGCCGCGGCGACCAGTTTCTCGTCGGCACCGATCTGCTGGTGGCGCCCGTGCTCACCGAGGCGCAGACCGCGCGCGACGTCTATTTCCCGACGGGCGAGTGGATCGACTTCCACACCGGGGCGCGCGTCGAGGGCGGCAAGACCCACAAGGTCGACGCGCCGCTGCACCGACTGCCGATCTTCGTGCGTGCCGGTTCCATCATCGCGATGCAGCCCGTCGTGCAGCACACCGGCGAGATGGCCGCGCAGCCGATCGTGTTCCGCGCCTTCCCCGATGCGCAGGGCCGCGCCACCGGCACGCTGTACGACGACGACGGCGAATCGATGGCCTACCGCGACGGCGCCTTCCTGCGCCAGCGCGCCACGCTGCGCAGCGTCCGCGGGTCGGCCTGCGTGGCGCTGGAGACGGTCGAAGGCGATACGGGGGCCTCGCCGCGCGAGCGGCGCTTCGAGGACGTGCAAGGCCAGCCGCTGCCGGCGTGCTGACGGCGCAGGCCTGCCGGTTGGCGAGCCCGATCAGCGCGCCGGCGCTCCGCCGGCGTCGCGCGGCGGAAGCAGGAAGGCGAAAACGCCATCGAGCCGCGCGGCCCACGCGTCTTCCGAGTGGTCGGCGTTGGGGAACGCGAGGCTGCGATAGTCGGGAAAGGACCAGCCTTTCGCCACCGCGATGCGGTCGGCTTCGGCCTGCAGCGGCGGATAGAACGCGTCAAGCGTTGCGTCGCCGTGGTCGAAGTAGAGGCGGTGCGCGCCCGGCGCCGGCAGGCGCTCGCGCAGCCACGTGAAGAAGGCCGGCGGCACCGGGTTCTCGGGGCCCGGCACGATGCCCGGCCAGTGCGTCGACAGCGCGCCGAAGCCCCCCCACGCGTCGGGCCGCGACAGCAGCGCGTCAACCGCGGCAAGACCGCCCATGCTGGCGCCGATCGCCACGCGGTCGCCCGGCGCGTTGGACACGGGCACGCGCGCGGCCACGGCGGGCAGCGCGACCTCGACGACCCAGGCGTGGAAGTCGCGGCTGTAGACGTCGGCGGCGAACAGCGGCGCGTCGCCGCGCCTCGCGTCGCGGCGCAGCGTCTCGCGCACGGCCGAGGGCAGCGACTCGAAGGGCGCCTGCGGGAAGTACTCGGCATGTCGCGCCGCGCCGGCGTTCGGCAGCGCGACGACCACGAAGGGCCGCGTGCGGCCGGCGGCCTGCAGCGCGCCGGCGGTTTCGTCGACGCGCCACTCCTGCCGATTCCAGGTGATGCCGGCGTCGAACAGCATCTGCCCGTCGAACATCACCGCGACCGCGTATGGCGCGGCGTCGGGAAAGCCCGGCGGCAGCCAGACGTCGACGGCGCGCCCCGGCACCGCCCCGCGGCCCGGGACGTCGATCCGCTCGATGCGACCCACGGACGGCGCGACGATCGGCGTGGCCGGCAGCGGTTCGACAACCGGCCCGGCGGCCGCCGCGCCCGCGCCCGGGTGGGCGCGATCGCCCATCACGGCGCGGCCCTGCGGCGACCCCAGCAGGGCGGCGGCGGTGATGAAGGCGAGGGCGCACGTCTTCACGTGGACAGTCCGGGGTCGGGTCGTTGTAGCTTACGGCTCCACGGATCGGCGCGCGGGCGCCGCCGCAGCGCAACGAAGGCCGCGATGATCGAAGACACCGCCCTGCGCCGCATCGTCATCGTCGGCGGCGGCACCGCTGGATGGATGTCGGCGGCGCTGCTGGCCACCCTGCTGGGGCGTCGCGCCTCGATCACCGTCGTCGAGTCCGATGCGATCGGCACGGTGGGCGTCGGCGAGGCGACCATCCCGATGATCCGCCTGTTCAATGCCACGCTCGGCCTCGACGAAGACCAGTTCGTTCGCGAAACGCAGGGCAGCTTCAAGCTTGGCATCGAGTTCCGCGACTGGCTCGAGCCCGGGCAGGGCTACATGCACGCCTTCGGCCCGGTGGGCGGGCCCGACCGGGGCCTCGTGCACTTCTGGCACCACTGGGCGCGCGCCCGTCTCGAAGGTCGCGCAGGCCCTCTGGGCGACTACGTGTTCAACAGCGTCGCCGGCTACGCCGGGCGCTTCATGCGGCCCGCCGCCGAGGCCGGCAACTCGCCGCTGGCGCGCATCCCTTATGCCTTCCATTTCGACGCGGCGCTGTACGCGGCGTTTCTTCGCCGTCTGGCCGAGGCGCGCGGCGTCATCCGCGTGGAAGGCCGCATCGTCGAGGTGCCGCTGCACGCCGAGACCGGCTTCGTCGAGGCCGTTCGCACGGACGGCGGCGCGCGCATCGAGGGCGATCTCTTCATCGACTGCTCGGGCTTCCGCGGTCTGCTGATCGAGGAGGCCCTGCACAGCGGCTACGACGACTGGTCGGCGATGCTGCCCTGCAACCGCGCCGTGGCCGTGCCGTGCGCCAGCGCCGCGCCGCTGACGCCCTACACGCGCGCCACCGCGCGCAAGGCCGGCTGGCAGTGGCGCATCCCGCTGCAGCACCGCACCGGCAACGGCTACGTCTTCGACATCAATGCCATCAGCGAGGATGAAGCCACCGCGACGCTGCTGGCCAACCTCGACGGCGAGCGGCTCGCCGAGCCGCGCACGCTGCGCTTCACCACCGGCATCCGCCGCGAGCCGTGGAAGCGCAACGTCGTCTCGATGGGGCTGGCGAGCGGCTTCCTCGAGCCGCTCGAGAGCACCAGCATCCACTTCATCCAGTCGGCGCTGGCGCGGCTTGTGGAATGGCTGCCCGACCGCGGCTTCGACCCGGCGTCGACGGCGAAATACAACGCGCTGACGCGCTTCGAGTATGAGCGCTGCCGCGATTTCCTCGTGCTGCACTACCGCGCCAACGGCCGCGTGGGCGAGCCGTTCTGGGACGCGCGCCGCCACGCGCCGATCAGCGATGAGCTGGCCGAGAAGCTCGCGCTGTTCCAGTCGCACGGCCGCATCCACCGCTTCGCCGACGAGCTGTTCACCGAGACCGGCTGGCTGCAGGTGATGGTCGGGCAGGGCCTGATGCCGCGCCGCCCGAACCCGATGGCGATGGCCGGCGACCCGGTGCCGATGCTGGACGACGTCAGGCGCGTGCTCGCCGCGGCCGCGCAGGCCATGCCGACGCACGAGGCCTTCATCGCCCGCCACTGCCGCGCGCCCGGCGCCGCGGCACCCGGCCTTTCCACCGCCACCGCCCTGTCAGGAACGCCCGCATGAGCGACACCCGCGTCGAACGCATCGTCATCCTCGGCGGCGGCACCGCCGGCTGGATGAGCGCTGCGGCACTGTCGAAGACCCTCGGCCCGCGTTACGCGATCACGCTCGTCGAATCGGAGGAGATCGGCACGGTCGGCGTCGGCGAGGCGACGATCCCGATGATCCTGCAGTTCAACGCCGCGCTCGGGCTCGACGAGCCGGACTTCGTGGCGCGCACGCAGGGCAGCTTCAAGCTCGGCATCGAGTTCGTCGACTGGGGCCGCAAGGGCGATCGCTACATCCATGGCTTCGGCAAGATCGGCCAGGCGATGAGCTTGGCACCGTTCTACCACTTCTGGCTCAAGCAGCGCGCTGCCGGCGCCGCGGGCCCGCTCGACGAGTATTCGCTGAATACGGCGGCGGCCAGGGCGAACAAATTCCTGCCGCCCTCCGACCGGCACCCCGGTTCGCCGCTTGCCGACATCGCCTACGCCTACCACTTCGACGCCGGGCTCTACGCGCGCTACCTGCGCGAGTACGCCGAAGCCCGCGGCGTGCGGCGCGTCGAGGGAAAACTCGCCTCGGTCGAACGGAACCCGGAAACCGGCTTCATCACCGCGTTGTCGCTCGAGGGCGGCGAGCGCCTCGAGGGGCAGCTCTTCATCGACTGCTCGGGCTTCCGGGGCCTGCTGATCGGCGAGGCGCTGGGCACCGGCTACGTCGACTGGACGCACTGGCTGCCCTGCAACCGCGCGGCGGCCGTGCAGTGCGAGCGCCGCGAGGCGCTGACACCCTACACGCGCAGCACCGCGCGCGAGGCCGGCTGGCAGTGGCGCATCCCGCTGCAGCACCGCGTCGGCAACGGCTACGTGTTCTCGAATGCGCACCTCAGCGAGGACGAAGCCTGCGCGCGCCTGCTCGAGCGCCTCGAAGGCCCGGCGCTGATGACGCCGAAGATCCTGCGCTTCACCACCGGCAAGCGCGAGCAGTTCTGGGCGAAGAACGTGGTCGCCGTCGGCCTGGCCAGCGGCTTCATGGAGCCGCTGGAGAGCACCAGCATCCACCTCGTGCAGTCGACGATCGCGCGGCTGACGACCTTCTTCCCGCACGCCGGCTTCGACGCCGAGGACATCGCGGCCTTCAACGCGCAGTCGCACTTCGAGTTCGACCGCATCCGCGATTTCCTGATCCTCCACTACAAGGCCACCGAGCGCGACGACGCGCCGTTCTGGCGCCACGTGCGCGACATGCCCATCCCCGATTCGCTGCAGGCCAAGCTCGACCTGTTCCGCAGCAACGGCCGGGTGTTCCGCGAGAGCGATGAACTGTTCGGCGAGCAGAGCTGGGTGCAGGTGATGATCGGCCAGGGCGTGCTGCCGCGACGCTGGCACGCGCTCGTCGATTCGTTCGAGGACGCGGCGGTGGCGAGGCACGTCGAGGAAACGCGCCGCGTCATCCAGAACTGCCTGCGGGTGATGCCCGACCACGCCGAGTTCATCGCCCGCCACTGCGCCGCGCGGGCTGAACCGGTCGCGGCACCCAAGGTGGCGTGACCGCGCCCGCCGCCGCCGCGGCGCTGTTCAATCCCGATCCGCGCATCGAGCGCCGCGAATTGCCCGGCGGCGTCTCGGTGTTCGTGGTCGACGACGCGCTGCGCGAGCCGCGGCGGCTCGTCGACTTCGCCGCCGAGCACTGGGCGCTGGCGCGCGAGGCCGCGCACAACGCGTTCCCGGGCCCGGAGCTGCCGATGCCCGATGCGTTCACGGCGCGGCTCGAAGCCTGGTTCAACGCGCACCTGCGTCGCCTTCTGGGCGGTCGGCGCACGCTGCGCGCGCACAGCCGGCTGGCGATGGCGACCTGGCCGGTCGGAAGGCTGCAGCCGCGGCAGTGGCTGTGCCATCGGGATCGCGACGCGGTGCATCCGGGCGAGCGCGTGGCCGCCTCGGTGCTTTACCTGTTCGACGACGCGGCGCTGGGCGGCACGGCGTTCTACGCGCCGCGGCGCGACCCCGCGTCGACCGCGATGCTGGTGCACGACAGCTGCACGCTGCCCGAAGCGGCATTCCGCCAGCGCCATCCCGACGTCACCGCGGGCTACCTCGTCGGCGACAACGCGTGGTTCGCGCAGATCGGCGCGATCGAGCCGCGATTCAATCGCCTGATCGCCTATGATGGCGACGTGTTCCACACCAGCCACGTCGCCGACGCGGCGCGGCTTTCCGGCGACCCCCGGCGCGGACGGCTGACCATCAACGGCTTTTTCACCCTGCGGGCCGCGCTGGGGCGCGACGCCTAGGGGCGGGAGACTGCGGATGCTGAGCGTGCACCTGCTGGGCGAACGACGCCTGCGCAACGGCGCCGTCGACGTCAGCGCGTCGATCCAGTACCGCAAGGGCTGGGCGCTGCTGGGCTATCTCGCGGTCGAGGCGGGGCGCCGGCACTCCCGCGAGCACCTCGCCGAGCTGCTCTGGCCGTCGCTGCCCGCGCTGGCGGCCCGCACCAACCTCCGGCAGGTCGTCGCCAACCTCAACCGCGCGTTCGAGGCCCACGACGCCGACGGTTCGCTGCAGGCCACCCGCGAGGACATCGCGCTGCAGCCTGGCCCCGGGCTCGCCGTCGACGTGCATCGCCTCGAGCACGCGGTCGACGCGCCCATCGAGGCGCTGCTCGCCGCCGAACCGGCGCTGCTCGGGCTGGGAGGCGCCTTCCTCGCCGGACTTTCGGTCGACGACTGCCCCGCGTTCGACGCGTGGCTGCGGCCCGTCCGCGCGCGGCTGGCCGGCATGACCCAGCGGGCGCTGCGGCGATTGTTCGAGGCGCAGCAGTCTTCGGGGCGGCGCGGGGCCGCGATCGCCAGCGCCCGCAGGCTCGTCGAGCTGGATCCGTGGGACGAGACGGCAACGCAGCGGCTCATGCTGGCGCTGGCCGCCGAGGCCCGCCACGACGAGGCGCTGGCCGCCTTCGAGGCGCTGTCCGCGGCGCTGCGCGCCGAACTCGACGTGCTGCCATCGCCCGCCGTCCGCGCTCTTGCCGAGCGGCTGCGCGCGGCGCGCGGCGGGTCGGTCGCCGGCATCGGCGCCTCGCCCGCGGCCCGTGGCGCGGGGGCGCGGCAGTGGCTGTGCGGCCTGCGGCTGCACGCGCCCGCCGATGGATCGGACGCGCTCGACCCGGGCGCCATCCTGCAGCTGGCGCAAGCGCTGCGCGACGCCGGCGCCGTGGTGCTGTCGACCGACGCGACCGGCGTGCAGGCTGGCGTGCCGGTCGGCGCCACCGACGCCGGGCTCGCCGATGCGGCGCGTCGGGCCACGCGCCTGGCGCGCGAGGCCGTCGCGCAGCGTCCCGCGATGGCGGCGTCGCTGTGCCCGGTCCTGGTCCAGCCGCAGCCGGGAGGCGGCCACGTCGCCTTCGGCAACCCCGAGTCGTGGAGCGAGCCGCTGGTCGCGCGCGCGCGCGCCGGACAGGTGCTCGCCTGCGAATCGCTGTTCGAGCCGCTGTTCGAGTCGTTCGCGCTCCACCCGGAGCTGGACCTGCCGGTGCCGGGCATGGCGCGTCCGCTGCGGATCTGGCGCGTGGGCGCCGACGGCGGAGCGGCGTGGGCACCCGAAGAAGCCACCACCGATCGCAGCGATCGCGTGGCGGTGCGCGTCGATCCCGATGATGCCGCCGCGCTGCTGACGCTGCGGCTCGGCGACACCCCGCCGGCCGCGGGCGAACCCGAGGTCGACGCGTGGCTGACCGTCGTCGAGGGCCCCGAGCGCGGCGTCCGCGCCGCCGTCGCCGCCCGTCCGCTGGTGGTGGGACGCTCGCCGGACAGCGACCTGCAGCTGCCGCGCCGCACGGTGTCTCGCCACCACTGCGTGGTCTGGCGCGACGCCGAGCGCTACCGCGTGCGCGACCTGGGCGCGACCAACCGCACGCGCGTCAATGGCGCGGTGGTGCTGGAGACGCGGCTTCGCGAAGGCGACCTGCTGGCCGTGGGCGAGTACGTGCTGCGCTTCGGCCGCGAGCTTTGAGCGCGCCGCGCGCCGGCGGTGCCGCGCGGGGCGGTCGTGTCGGCCGCGCCTATTGGCTCATCCGCAGGTAGCCCTGCACGAGCGCGACCTGGTCGTCCGGGTTCGTGCCGCCGCCGAGGTTGGCGCGGTCGTCCGCGCTCCAGGGCTGGGGCGGCGTCGGCGTGGACAGCGCGTTCTGCCGCCCGACTTCGCGGAACCGTCCGCGCAGGGGATCGACCCGGCCATCGAGCTTGGCGTCGAGCGTCGCCGCGAGGGAAGGCGTCAAGCCTTCGAAGCGCATGACGTTGCGCGGCCGCAGCGCGAAGCTGCCGACGCTGCCCGCCGGCTCGGCCCAATCCACGGCGCCGACGCACACGCGGACGTCCTGCGGATTGCCGCGGGCGTCCTGGTACACGTAGCGGTTGGCCAGGCCCTCGCCGCGACCCTCGGGCAGCGTCACGCCGGCCGCCAGCATGGCGTTCTGCAGGTCGAGGTCGCAGACGAAGCGGTTGGTGCCGCCGGCCACGAGGCCCGTGGGGTTGTCGAAGCTGTCGCCGGGGACCGTGCCGGTGCCGGCGACGAAGCGGTCGTAGGCCAGCAGCCACGCCTGCACGAAATCGCTGCTGAAGCGCTCGGCCCGGGCGCTGCGGTACAGATCGCGACCGACGGCCGCCGCGCCGACGATCAGCGCGATGACGACCAGCACCACCGACATCTCGATGATGGTGAAGCCGCGGGACGGGGGAGCGGAAGTCGCGTTCTTGGGCATGGCGGCAGGTTCAGTACAGGCCGATGGCGTCGGCGGTCTGGGCGTTCTGGAGGATCACCGGCTCGAGCGCTCGTGCGTCGTCGATCAGCTCGACGATGCAGCCCGGGATCGGGTTGCCGCCGTCGTCGACGCAGTCGTGGACCTCCTCCGCCTTGTCGCGGGCCTCGACCGACGCGGCGACCAGCGCGCCCGCGGTCGCGGTGACCGCCACGGCGGCGATCGTCGCGACCACGCCAAGGGCCACGCGGTAGGCCACGATGCCGGTGCTGGCGAGGCCCTCGGAAATGGTGTCGGCCGTGCCGCCGGCCGCGCTCGCGGTGCCGGCGACGCCGTTGAGCACGGCGGCAGCACCGCTGTCCACGTTGGCCTCGGCGAGCTTCAGCGCGATCGCCAGCTGGCTGCGGTAGTCGCGCAGCGCGGTGTGCACGACGGTGATCGCCGCGGCGGCGTTGAAGTGGGCGTGCGAGGCGGTGGCGAGCGTCTCGCCGCAGCGCATGCGGGTCCACAGCTGGTCGAGGCCCACGGCCAGCACGCGATCGGCGTGGTCGGGATTGGCGCGCCGCCGCGGCGAATCGAACGCCGGCGCGTTCGTGGCCTGTCGGCCGCCGAAGCTGCGGCCCGGCGCCGGGAGCGCCACGGCGTAGGCCACGTGGTCGGCCAAGGTCGTCGGCGCATCCGGTCGGGTGACGTGCAGGAAGGCCGCGTCGGTGGGCGCGGCCTGCGCGGTGCGCAGCGCCCAGCACAGATCGATGCCGTTGGCATTGCCGAGCGGGAACTCGGTGGTGAGCCCGCCGCCCAGCACCTGCATTGGATCGAAGCGGTCGATGGCGCGCGCGAGGTCGGCGTCGAGCTTGCGGTCGTCCGGACGGCGCAGCACGCCATAGCGGATGCGCCGCGCGCCGGCGTCGGGCAGCCCGATCGTCCGGTAGGGCAGCAGCCCCACCTGCCCCAGCGCGCAGTCCTCGACGCCGGTGCCCGGCGCCGCGGGGCAGGGCAGGCGGCTGTTGACCATCGCGAAGGCGAGCAGGGCGTCGTCGGCGCGCTGCAGCAGGTCGCGGCCGGCGGCCTCGCTGCGCTGCAGCGTCGCGGTGCCCAGGAACTGCACCAGCACCAGCGACACGAGGCCGATGGCCACCAGGGTGACCGCGAGCTCGACCAGCGAGAAGCCGCGCATGCGGCCGACGGACGTCGCGATCATGGCTCGAGCCCCTTTTCGTCGAGGACGCGCGCGTGGGTCAGCGCGCCGCTGGCCAGCGTGTCCATCCGCTGCAGGTTGGTGTTGGCGGCGGCCAGCTGGTTCTGGGCCACGAGCTGGTCGGCGCGCGCGGCTTCGAGGTCTTCGACGGCGGCGGCGAGGTTGCTGATGGCGATCCCGAGCTGGATGGTGGCTGTCACGTGCGACGCGATGCCGGTGGCGATGGCAAGGCCGTCCGGCGGCCAGCCCGCGGCCTCCTGCAGGATCGCGACCGCCTCGAGGAAGACGCCGTAAGCGACGTCGAAGCCGGCGAACAGTTCGGCGGTCTCGGCGTTCTCGAGGTTCATCTCGGCGACGCTGATCGCGAAGGCGCGCATCCGCTGGTATTCGTTGGCCACCCGCGCCACGTCGTAGGCCGCGTAGGCCGCCCGTGCCGCGCCGTGCGCACGCGCGACGCGGTCCGGGCAGCCCAGCCGGCTCGCGAACTCGCCGGGGCCGACGGCCAGCACGCGGCGGTCGCCGAGACCGGGGCTGCCGGGCAGCGCGAAGGCGGCGGTGGCCATGGCCTCGTGGCCGGCTGGACCGCCGTGCATCAGCGCGAACGCGGTGGGGATGTTGTCCATGCCGGTCAGGCTGAGCGCCTCGGCGCCCTTCAGCGCCATGCAGAAATCGAGCCCGTTGACGAAGCCCGTCTGGACCGGCGCGGCCGGATCGATGACCGGATCAGGCGGCAGCAGCGGGCGGAACTCATCGCCCGGCGACACCGTCAGCGAGGGCTGCACCTGGTAGCGGACCGCGAGGCGCTCCGGCAGCCCGAGGTCGTCGACGGGCAGCACGCCGACGCCGTTGCGCAGCGCCGGCGCGGGCAGGCGGCCGTGCGCCAGCACGTGGCCCACCAGCGCCTGCTCGGCCTGCGCCAGCTCGCGGCCGGCCAGGTCGCCGGCCGCCACCTGCGGCGCCAGCGGCAGCAGGCGCCACAGCAGCACGCCGATGGCGCCGACGACGACCAGGACGACCGCCAGCTCAACGAGCGACCAGCCGCGCGACGCTCGGCGGCTGGCGATGCGACCGCGCCGGATCACGGCGGGCTCCGGCAGTCCACCGGCGTGATCGCGCCGGTGGCGCCGCGGCAGTTGGCCGCCTGCATAATCGCGCTGGCGCCCGCCCACATCGGCGGCTGCTGCGTTCCGCCGCCGTTCGCGCCCGCGTTGAGCGCGCGCAGCGTCTCGCACTGCGCTTTCGCGTTCTGGTAGGCCTCTTCCTCGCCGGCCAGCTCGTCCTCCTTCTCGCGCAGCGACACCTCCATGCCGATCAGGCTGTAGACCAGCTTGGCGTAGGTGTCGCGCTCATCGTCCTCGGCCTGGTTCGGGATGATCAGCGGGTTGCAGAAGCCGAAGATCACGCAGTCCCAGCGGCCGGCGTAGATCCCGCTGTTGTTCATGTACGGCTTGATCGGCGGCACCGGCAGATCGATGGCGATGCGCTCGAGGCGGTCGAACTCGGCGTTCGCCGCGTTGCTCCGCGCCACCGCGGTGGCGAGGTCCTCCTGCTTCCACGGCAGGCACAGGCGGTCGCGGACCTGCTCGGCCGTCAGCGCACTCGCGTCGCAGGTGGTCATGCCAAGCAGCGCGCGGCGCATGTGCGCGCATCGCGCCTGGCCGGAGCGGTCGGCGGGCGGCGAAGCGTCGCAGAGCGCCACGTCGGCCGAGAGCCGGTTCACCGAATCCTGCATCGTGGCCAGCTCGCGCCGGGCGTTGTTCGCGAAGTCGGCGGCGGCCTCGGCGTCGAACTGCGCCTGCTTGGCCTGGCGGATCGCCTCCAGCTTGGCCTGCAGCACCGTCTCCTGGTCGCGGCGGCTGTCGCGCCACGCCTGCTCGCGCGCCGCGAAGTCGGCGTCCGACTCGCCCGTGCGTCGAATCGGCGGCGGCGGATACTCGATCAGCTCCACCGACGGGATCTGCTCGAGCAGCGCGACGCGCGCGCGGCGTTCGGCGATCTGCGTCCGCAGCGTCGCCAGCTCGGCGGCGGTGGCGTCACGCTCCTGGCGCAGGCCCGGGCGGAACACCGGCGGATCGCGCGGGACGAGGTTGCCGTTGAGGTCGGCCTCGACGGTGACCATGCCGCCCTCGGCGGCGATGCACGCGCGCTCGGTCGCGGCGCTCAGGTCGACGGCCGTGCCGGCCAGCGGCTGCTGCGCCATGTTGTAGGCCTCGATGGTCTTGTCCAGCGCCGTCGCGGTGGGGACGATCGCCGCGGTGGCCAGCACGGTGGCACCGGTGGCCAGTCCGATCGCCACCTTCGCCGCGATCACCGCGGCCGTGTAGGGCGGGATCAGGCCGCAGGCGATGAAGGGCGGGATCGCGCAGGTGGCCGTCGCGGTGGCGAGCTGGCTGACCGCGGTGGCCAGCGTCGAAACCGAGTTCGCGATGCTGGCGGCGGCCAGCGCCACGTTCACGCCGGCGAACACCGTCGACACGGTGGCCATCGCCACGGCGAGCGTGGTGTCTTCCTTGTTGCCCTCGTGCTGCTCGGTCACCTCGTCGCTGACGTCGAGCGCCAGCCCCAGCATGTCGACCGCGGCCAGCGCGAGCCCGTCGGGATTGGCCGGGTCGACGTGGCCGCAGCCCAGCGTCTCGGCGAGGCTGCCGAAGTCGCGCACGCGCGTGCGGTCGTCGTAGGCGCTGTCGGAGCCCAGCGACGGCGCCGCCACGACGGCGCCGGCCTGCTGGTTCACGCCGTCGAAGCGCCCGCCGCCGTCGCCCGGCGTGGGTCCCGCGGCGATCAGGCCATAGGCGATGTTCAGCGGATCGCCGTCGGCGTCGAAGGTGCTGGCGCGGTTGGCCTCGAACGTGCCCGCGGTCTCGCGCGCGGCGTTGGCCAGCTTGGCGCACAGGTCGAGGCCGTTGATCGGGTCGAGGCCGTGCGAGACGCGCTCCCAGGTGTGCGGACTGAAGGCGTTTGTCGCCACCGCGAGGTCGCTGTCGCCGACGCCGCGATAGACCACGTAGCGCAGCGGCACGGTCGGTCCGGCACCGCCGACGTGCACGGCCTCGAGCGCGCGCAGCGGCAGCCAGCCCTTCTCGCCCGGCGCCACGCAGGCCGTGGCCGCCGCGGTCGGACTGCTCACCGGGCACGGCAGGCGCGCATGGGCGGCGGCGTAGGCCACGAGGGCCTCGTCGGCCCAGCGCAGGGCCTGCTCCTGCTGCGCGGCTTGGTCGGCGGGGATCGATGAGCGCAGCAGGGTGGTGCCGGCCACCACGGCGGCGCCGATCAGCACGATCAGCAGCAGGGCCTGCAGCAGGCTGGCGCCCTGCTGCGCGCGGCGACGTTCGGGAGCGGGTTCGATGGGGCGCACGGCGGGCCTCCGGTCAGAACTGCGGGGCGGACATGGCCTGCTTCACCAGGTCGTAGACCGGCAGCAGCAGGGCGACGATGAGCAGGATGAACAGGCCGCCGGCCAGCAGCACGACCAGCGGCTTGATGATTTCCGAGAGGTTCGCGATCAGCCGCTGCAGTCGCATGCTGTACTCGGCCGACAGCCGCGAGAGCTGCGCGTCGAGCGTGCCGGTGTCCTCGCCCACCGACACCATGCGCACCAGCATCGGCGGGAAGCCGCCGACCTGGCGCATCGCCGAGGACACGCGGTCGCCGCGCTCGAGCACCTGCCGGATCGCCACGATGCGCTCGCGGTAGTACTCGTCCTGCATGGCGCGCTCCATCACCTTGAGGCTGCTGACCACGTCGACGCCGGCGCGGATCAGCAGCGCGAGGTACTCCGTAAGGAAGGCGAGCCCGGCCGAATTCATCACCGTCTGCGCGATCGGCAGGCGGTGCAGCAGGTTGTGGGTGAAGCGCCGGAACGGGCGGCTGTGCCGCCACGCGACCCACAGCGCGAAGCCCAGCAGCACGAGGCCGATCAGGATCGAGGCGATGTGGGCGGTGAACCACTCCGAGAACGCGATCACCGCGATGGTCAGCGGCGGCAGGTCGGCGTTCATCTGCTCGAACAGCCCGGTGAGGTTCGGGATGACGTAGTAGATCCAGAACCCGCCGGCGGCGAAGATCGATGCGAACACGAAGGCCGGGTAGATCAGCGCCTGCCGCGTGTCGGCGGACATCTTCGCCACGCGCTCCACGTGGTCGGCGGCCTCGGCGAGCATCTTGTCCATGCTGCCGGTCTCGTCGCCGATCATGACGAGGTTGCGCACCGTCTCCGGGAAGGTGTCGGGATAGCGCGCGAACGCCTCGCTCATCGACGCGCCGGCGTCGAGCTCGTCCATCACGTTGCGCGCCACCCGCGCGGCGTTCGAGGCGCGGCCGGTGCCGACCTCCTGCGCCACCGCGCGCAGCGCCTCGACGACGGGGATGCCGCTGCTGGTCATCACCGCCATGTCGCGCAGCATCCCGGCGAGTTCGGGCGGCCGGATGTTGGGACGGATCAGGTGCGCGAGGCTGCGCTGGGTCTCGGCCAGCCAGCCCGGCAGCCGCGTCAGGTCGACGACCGTGGCCTCGAAGTTCTTCTCCAGCCACAGCCGCGCCGAGCTGTCCTGCTCCACCGCGAGCTGGGCGATGCCGGTCTTGGTGCGGCCGCTGGCCAGCAGCACGCGGTAGTAGTAGACGTTCATGGCTTCGGCCCGTCGCCGACCACGCGCAGCACTTCCGCCGGCGTGGTCTGGCCCATCGCCACGCGGCGCTTGGCCACGTGGGTCATGTCGGCGAAGCCGCTGGCCAGCGCCAGCGTCCGGACGGCCTCGCGGCCGGCGTCGTCGGCGATCGCGTTGGCGATGGCCTCGTCGAGCACCAGCACTTCGTAAACCGGCAGGCGCCCGCGGTAGCCGCTGCCGCGGCACTCGGGGCAGCCGGTGCCCTTGCGGCCCATGGCGTCCGGGTCCGTGATCCCCAGCCACTGGCGCTCGGCCGCGGTGAACGGCACCGGCACGCTGCAGTGCGGGCAGTTCTGCCGCACGAGGCGCTGGTTCACGACGGCGAGCAGGTTGTCGGCGATCACCTGCGCCTCCAGCCCCAGCGGGCGCAGGCGCGGCACCACGCCGAACACCCCCGAGACGTGCAGCGTCGACAGCACGAGATGGCCGGTGGCGGCCGCCTCGATCGCGGCCTGCGCGGTCTCGGCGTCGCGCATCTCGCCGAGCAGGATCACGTCGGGGTCATGGCGCAGGAAGTGCCGCAGCGCCGAGCCGAACTCGTAGCCGGCGCGGCGGTTCACCTCCGTCTGGCAGGCGCCGGGCACGCGGTATTCGATCGGGTCCTCGACAGTCAGCACGTTGCGCTCGATCAGCGACTGCATGCGCAGCGCGGCGTGCAGCGAGCTGCTCTTGCCCGAGCCGGTGGGGCCGGTGATCAGGATCAGGCCGGCGGGCTTGGCGAACATGCGCTCCAGCCCCGCGACGTCCTCCGGGAAGAAGCCCAGCTCGCGCAGGCCGGAGAGGTCGCTGTGCTCCGGCAGCAGGCGCATCACCATGCGCTCGCCGGCGTCGCTGATCAGCGTCGAGACGCGGACGGTCAGCGCGCTGTCCAGCACCGTGGCGCGGAAGCTGCCGTCCTGCGGGCGGCGCTGCTCGGAGATGTCCATCTCGGCGGCGAGCTTGATGAAGCCGAGCAGGCGCTGCAGCTGCGGCGGCATCGCGAACATCGGCCGCAGCACGCCGTCGACGCGGAACAGCACGTGGATGCTGCCGTCGGCCGGCGCGACGTGGATGTCGGTGGTGCGCTCGCGGACCGCGAGGTGCAGCAGGTAGTCGAGCAGCTTCTCCGGGCTGTAGGCATGGTCGACGTCGGCGGAGATGCGCTTCAGCTCGCGCTCCAGCAGCGACTCGACCGGGTTCTGGGCGAAATAGTAGGTGTAGCGGATGAGCTGGGCGACGCGGGTGAACTCGCCCTGCACGAAGCGGCAGCGCAAGCCGGAGCGCTGCAGCACGATCTGCGCGACCGAGTCGGCGTCGGCGTCGCCGAGCAGCACCTCGAGGGCGTTGTCGACGCGTCGCAGCGGCAGGAAGGACCGCAGCAGGCACAGCTCGCGGTTGAACAGCGCCAGCACCTGCGGCTCCGCCGCCGGCAGCGTGTCGACCGGGGTGAACGGCACGCCCTGCAGTTCGGCGATGACGCGCACGATCTCGGTTTCGCTGGCGAGGCCGTGCTTGATCAGCAGCTTGCCGAAGCGCTGCCCCTCGATGGCGTGCTTCTGCAGGGCGTACTGCAGCTGGGCGCCGTTGAGCAGGCCGCGCTCGAGCAGGATCTGGCCGAGGCGCTGCGCCTCGGTGCCGGCCTGGCCGGGCGGCGTGACGTTAACCGCGGCCATGCGCGAGCTCCGTTTCGTCGGTGGCGGGACGTTCGGCGGGGGCGAACCCGAGCGCAACAAGGCTGCCCGCCAGCGCCACCGCGGCACCCGCGAGCGCCAGGCGGCGGAATCGCGCCGAGCGGCTGGCCGCCCGGAGGCGACCAGCCAGGCGCGATACGCGCGGCAGCAGGGTGCCGACGGCCGCCGGCGCGAAGCCGGCTTCGGCAGCGGCGCGACGCACGAGGCCGGCGCCGACGGCCGCGTCGCCGGAGGCGATGACGCCGTAGAGGCAGCGGTCCATGATCAGGTGCACGCGGCGGGGGTTGCCGGCGCTGTGCCGGTAGAGCGCGTCGAGCGCGGCCGCATCGAGCCGCACGCGACCGTCGTCGCCGGCGCAGGCCAATCGGAAGTCGACGTAGCGCGCCAGCGCCGGCGGGTCGAGCGGCGACAGCCGAACGTGCTTGACGATGCGGCTCGCCAGCTGGCGCAGGCCGTGGGCGCGCAGCGCGTCCTCCAGTTCGGGCTGGCCGGCCAGCACGATCTGCAGCAGCTTTTCCTGCCCGCTCTCGAGGTTGGTCAGCAGCCGGAGCAGTTCGAGGCTTCCCGCGTCGAGATTCTGCGCATCGTCGATGAACAGCACGCAGGTCGTCCCGGCGCGCCAGCACGTCAGCAGGAACCGGTTGAGCTGCGCGATGTTCCCGGCCGCATCGCGGCCCGGGCGCAGCCCGAAGTCGCGCAGCACCGCGGCCAGCAGGTCCGGGCCCTGCAGGAAGGTGTTGAAGATCAGCGACGACCGCGCGCCGTCGGCCTCCACCGCGCGCAGCAGGCGACGCAGGAAGGTGGTCTTGCCCTGGCCCACTTCCCCGGTCAGCAGCACGAAGCCCTTGCGGGCCAGCAGGCAGTGCTGCGCTTCGGTGAGATCGCGCTCGAGGCCCGGCGTCTCGAAGTAGTGGTTGGCATCCGGGGTGGGCGGGAACGGCGAATGCGAAAGCCCGAGCGCGGCGAGCACCGCGCGCGTGGCGGCGTCCCCGTGTTTCGGCGCGGCGATCCGGGCGCTCATCGCGGCATCGCTCCCACTTGCGCCATCGCCGCCGCGAGCTCGGCGGAATCGCCGCCGCTGGCGCGCAGCTCGCGCAGCCGCCGCGCGGAGCCTTCGACGTCGCCCTGCGCGGCCTCCAGCAGCGCGAGGTTGATGGCCGCGTTGCGGTCGCCGGGCATGCGCTGGGTGATCTCCCGGTACAGCGCGACGGCCTCCACCGTCCGCCCGGACTGGTGGGCGTGCCAGGCCTCCATGCGCTGCAGCGTCAGGCTGCGCGCGGGCAGCAGGGCCGCCAGGGCGTCGATCGCGGTGCGCGCCGTGCCGAGGTCGCCGAGGCGCATGGCCTGCTCGACTTCCGCCACGGCCAGCGCCACGGCGGCGGCGTCGGGAGCATCGGGGTTGGCGGCCGCCTCCGGCGTCTCGCCGGCGGCCATCGGAACGTCCGGCGCGGCCCGCGCCACTGGCGCTGCCGGTGCGACTGGTGCGGCCGCTGCGACCGCCGCGACTGGTGCAACCGGCGCTGCCGGGGCTGCCGGCGCGACCGGCGCTGACGTTGGAACCTGATCCACGGCCGCGGCGGCGGTCCCAGCCGGCGCCGCGGGCGATGCGGAGGCTGCAATCGCTCCGCTGGCGCTGGCCTTTGCCTCCTCCGGCCCAGACTCGTGCCGCGCAGCGTCTTGCTGCGGGGCCTCTTGCGGTGCGGAATCGCGCTGCACGGCCGGGTTCTGCGCGGCCTGCTGCGGCGCAACCTCCGGCCGCGGCTCGCCCGGCGCGTCGCCGGGTGGGCGCAGCACCAGCAGCGCTGCCGCGAGCGCGCCCGCGGCGCCCAGCGCGCCCAGCGCCAGCGGCACGGTGCGTGGCGGGGCGACGCGGGCGCGCCCGCCCGACGCCGACCGCGCCGGCGGCGGCGCCTGGCCGGCTTCCAACGCCTGCAGCGCGGCGTGCATCAGGCTCACAGCACGGTCACCCGCAGCACCATGACCAGCTCGCGGCTGCTGTGGCCGCGCGACTCCGCGCCGAACAGCTTGCCGACGCCCGGCACGTCCGAGAGGCCGGGGATGCCGCTGTCGCTGGTCTGCGCCTGCTGGTCGATGAGCCCACCCATCAGCACGGTGTCGCCGTCGCGCAGGTTCAGCGTGGTCGTCATGCCCTTGAAGCTGATGACCGGCAGCGTGACCGAGTTGCCGTTGCCCACGTCGACGAGGTCGAGGCTTCCCGGCGCGACGTCGGTCTGCATCGGATGCACGAGCATCTCGACCTTCCCGTCGTCGTGGATCAGCGGCGCGACGCCGATGACCACGCCGGCGAACAGCGACTCGGTCTGCACGTCGGCCGAGGTGTTGGTGGCGCCGCCGCCGGGATTGCTGAAGGTCGTCGTGGACTTGCTGACGTAGCGGATGTTGCGACCCACGCTGAGATAGGCCGGCGTCGCGTTGCGCACCCGCACGCTGGGGTTGGAGAGCACGGTCACGTTGCCGAATCCGCGCAGCACGTTGATCGCCGCCGAGAAGGTGTCGCCGGTGTAGCCGATGCCCGCGCCGCGGCCGAGCGGGCTGCCGATGCTCTGGCGCGGGATCGTCAGCAGCCGGTCGAGCGTATCGTCGCGCGGTCCCGGCAGGCTGCCGGACACGGGATCGAGCTGGATCGGCGCATCGCCGAAGATGCCGGCCACGCGCCCGCGCAGCAGGTTCCAGTCGACGCCGAACTGGAACTGGTCGTTGAGGGCGACGTCGACGAGCTGCGCCTCCACCAGCACCTGCCGGCCGAGGATGCGCTGGTTGCGCTCGATGACCTCCGCCACCGCGCGCACCTGCGACGGCCGCGCGCGCACGAACAGCGTGCCGGTGAGCGGGTCGAGCGAGAACCGCGCCGCCTCCTGCGGCGTGGCGCCGGGCCCGGCGCGCAGGCTCGGATCCTCCTTGAGGATGCCTTCGATGGCGGCCGAAAGCTGCTTGTACGGGTCGTTCTCGCGGCCCACGCTGCCGTCCATGATCAGCGTGCCGCGCAGCGAGTTGCCGCCGCCGGCCGCGCTCGCGCCGGCGCCGAACACGTCGCCGCCCGTGCTCATCTGCAGCGAGGTCGTGCTGTTGAGCGTGTCGACCAGGAACACGCGCTCCTGCATCGGGCTGACCACCAGGGCCCCGCCGCGGATCTCACCGTGCAGGTCGAAGGCGGTCAGGATGTGGTTGTAGACCTCGCGCGCGGTGACATTCTTGAGGAACAGGCTGGCGCGCTGGTCGCGCGACTGCACGCTCGGGTCGATGATCAGGTTCATGCCGAGCTGCTCGGCCAGCGCCCAGAGCAGCGCGTTCACGCTGGCCTCGTTCATGTTGATCGTGACCACGCGGTTCTCGAGCGGGTCGTAGACCGGCGCCAGCGGCGCGGCGGCGGCGGCCACCGGCGCGGCGCGCTCGATCTCGCGGCGCAGGCGCGCCTTCTCTTCGGCGAGCTTGGCCGATTCCGCCGCCGCCTTGGTCGAGAGCTGCTGCAGCGCCACCGTCTCGGCAGGCGGCATCGACTGGACGCTGCGCGGCACGGTGCCGCATCCAGCGCCGAGCGTCGCGAGGGCGGCGAGCAGGGCGAGCGACAGCGCGCCGCGGCGGGCGTTGCCTTGGGGGGCGCGGGGATCGGGGTGGCAGGACATGGTCGATTCGGTTCCGGAGGTCAGGGGCGGCGGTTCGGCGGGTGGAGGGGCGTCGGCGTCAGCGGGACTTCGCGGCAATCCAGCCGAGCAGCGCGGTCGCTCCCTCGGCGACGACCACGTCGTCGTAGGCGCTGTCGCCCCGGCGGGTGGGCGCGGCGATGCAGGTGCGGCCCGTCGCGGCCATCGCGGCGTTGACGCCGTCGAAGCCGGGCGGCCCGGCGCCTGCGCCGTCGCGGTCGGTCACCGGCGCGATCAGCACGAAGGCGGGATTCGACTGCACATACGTGCAGTCCTCGGGCGATGCGGCCGTGCCCGGACCGGTCAGGAACGGTCGAACGGTGTCGGCCGGGAGACGGGCGGTCGCGCCAAGCGCCGCCCGCAGTCGCGCGCCGCCGTCGAGGTCCGGCCCGAAGGCGACCGCCGGCGGTGCCACCAGATCGACGCCGGCGCCGCGGCTCACCGCGTAGCGCAGCCGCGCCCCGCGGTCCGGGCGCGTCAGCCCGAGGCTTTCGTACGGCAGCCAACCCACCTGCGCGCCCGCCGGGCAGGTGCCGCCGAGGCCCTCCCGCGAGACGTCCCCGAAGGCGCTGAAATCGGGGCAGGGCAGGCGCTTGTTGCGCAGCACGAAGGCGCGCACGGCTTGGCGCGCCGCCTCCGCGTCGGCCTTGGCCACCATCGTCGCGCGCACTTGCGCCATGTCTTCGTATCCGGCGCTCAGAGCGAGCGTGAGCAGGCCGATGATCGACAGCACGGTGGCGAGCTCGACCAGCGTCGCGCCGGCCTCACGGTGCCTCGGGCCGGGCAGGGCGACGCGGGGCGCGGCCGGGCGCACGTCAGCCCCCGGCCGGCGGCATGGGCGGCTTCGCGCCCGGGCCCAGGTCGGTCCGGACCTGCGCCTGCAGCGCCTTGATCTCGGCCTGCAGCGCGTCGATCCGCGCCTGCCGTTCCGGCGTACGCGGCTCGGCCATCGTGGCGCGCAGCTCGCGCACCAGCGCCTGCATGCGCTCGCCGATGGCGAGGTTGTGGCGCACCGCCTCGAGGTCGATCTGCGCCTCGACCGCCGGGTCGTCGAGCGCATCCAGCGCATCCAGCGCCCGGCGCACGTGCACCGTGCTGGCCGCGGAGCGCTCCAGCGCGTCGCCCACCAGCGCGTCCATCGACTGTTGGACCTCGGCCATCCGCGCCGCGCGCCGCGCCGCCTCGGCGTCGGCGGCGGTCGCGGCTTCGGTGGCCGCGGGCTGATCTGCGGCGGCGCCGGTCGCCCACGGGGGCGGCGCCTCGCTGGCGGGTGCGACGGGCGCGGGCGCCGCGCCCACCGCCGCATGATCCGGTGGCGCAAGCGCTGGCGGCGCGGCGGCGGTACCGGTCTCCGTCTCGGTCGAACCGTCACCGCCCGCGACGCTGCGCAGCCCCCAGACGGCCACGACGCCGATGAGCACCACGGCGCCCACGACCAGCAGCAGCGTCCGCGGCGTCGTCATGGCGTCCCCGACGCGGCGGCGGCCGGCGCATCGCCGGGGGTCCGCAGCGCCAGCGTGCGCAGCGTCCCATCCGCTTCCTGGATCCGCACCGAGCGCGGCCCGATGCTGCGGACGATGGCGCCATCGTCGAGCCGTGCGCCGGCGCCCACCAGTCGGCCGTCGATCATGGCGCGGGTGGCGATGCTCGCGCCGGACAGGATCATCGACACGACCCGTTCGGCCGGTCCGCCGGCTGACGCTGCGAGCGTGCCGGGGCCGGCGCCGCCCTCGGTCTCGGGACGCGGCGGCGGTTCGGCGACGATCCCGCCCGTCCACGCGGGCGCCGGCGCCGCGGTCAGCGCCTGCAGCGCCGCGCCCACCTGCTCGGCGCGCTGGATCTCAAGCTGGATCTGGGCGGCCGTCGCCGCGTCGGTGTCGCCAAACCCGCCAATGAAGGCCTGCGGCTTGCCGACCACCATCGAGCCGACCCAGCCGACCACGGCCAGCCAAGCCACCAGCGCGGCGGCGGCGTAGTGCTTGGCCCTCATGGCGACACCCCGCTGGCGGCCACGGCGGCCGGTGCCACCGGCGCACCGGGTGCACCGACGCCGTCGGCCGCTGGCCGGGTGAGCTGGTAGGAGAACAGGCCGCCCGGCGCGATGGCCTGCGCGTTGCCGGCCTGCGGGTCGATCGCGGTGGGCACGTAGCCGGCGTCGCGCAAACGCTGCACGAAGCGCGCGACCTGCTGCCCCTGGTCGGCGCTGGACGCGGCCGAGTAGTTGACGGTGCCATCCACCCGCAGCACCAGCGGCTGTCCCGGGGGGCTGTCGAGCCGGAGGCGGAGCAGGCGGACGTCGGTGCCGGCGGCCGCGCGCAGTTCGACCAGCGTGGCCGCCGGATCGAGCGCGGCGCCGAGCGCCGTCGCCCGCGCGATGAAGCCGAGCACGGCGGGATAGTCCGCCGGCACGGCCTGGCGTGCGGCCAGCGCCCCGATGCGCTCGTCGAGCGCGGCGACTTCGCTGCGCAGCGCATCGGCGCGGGTGTTCTCTTGGTGCGCGGACAGCGTCCAGCGCCCGCCAAGGGCGCCAAGACCCAGCGCGAGCAGCAGCGATGCCGCGCTCGCCCACGGGAGCGCTCGCTCCGCCCAGTGCATGGCACGCGCCGCACCGGAGTTCACCGCGATCGCCGCGCCGGCCTGTGCCAGCAGGGGCGGCAGCGCGCTGCGGTAGCGGCGACCGGCGGTGTCGGCCACCACGGCGTGGGGCGCCAGCGCCACGGTCGCCCCGCTGTTCGCGGCGAAGATCTCGGCCAGCGCCGCATCGAGCGGACCCCCGGAACCGTCGCGCGCCGCCGGGGCGGGCGCCGCCGGCGCGCTGGCCCCGGCCTCGGCCGCCGCGGGCGGCGCTGCGTGGGCGTATTCGTCCTGCCCGTCGAACGAGAGCCCGTGCGCGGTCGCCGGCGTGCGCTCGGTGGGCGTCTCCTCGGGTGTCGGCCAGCGATCCAGGACCGGGTCGGCCCGATGCGCGGCCGTCGTCGGCGCGGCGGCACCGGTCGCGATCGGCGTCAGGGCGCCGATCCACTGCACCTCCAGCGGCTCCAGCGCGCCCTCGTCGGCCGACAGCAGGCGCCCGGCGCGTTCGCCCAGCGCCGCCACGGTCATCATCAGGTCGTCGCGCGCGTCGCTGAAAGCCAGCGCCGAGGCGTGCAGGACGCCGCCGCGGAGCGCGGCCAGGAACACGACCTTGCGCCCGCTGTGGAGCACCACGCCGCGGCCGGGCTTCAGCAGCCGCCACAGCAGCGCCGTGGTGGGCACCAGCAGGCAGTGGTCTTCCTGGTCATCGGCCCACGCGTACAGCGGCTGCCAGCGGTCGAGCGGGACGGCGGTGAACAGCGCCTGATAGCCGTTGCCCACCGTGCGCAGGTGATGGATCAGCACCTTGCTGTCGCCGTCGAGCAGCCCGTCGGCGCGCAGGCGGCGCTCGATCAGCGCGGTGGCGTGGGTCGGACTGCCCTCGAGCGACGCGACGTCGCTGACGCCGCCGTCGAAATCGGTGATGACGACGCTGGACCGGTCGACGCGCGGACGCGCGTCGAGCAGCTTGACCGACTCGCCCTCGAAGGCCAGCCACTTGCCGTCCTGGTGCAGCAGCAGCTGCGGGATCATGGCGCTTCCTCGGTGCGGAACAGCAGCGTGCCGCGCAGCGTCATCTGCAGCGGCGGGCTGCGCGGGTCGTTGGCATCGAACAGCCCCTCGTCCGGGCGCGTCACCGACAGCTCGAACGACTCGGCGCCGAAGATGCGCGAGTCGTCCCGCGCGACCGAGGCCAGCAGGTTGTTGACGTCGGCCCGCTCGAGCTGGCCCTGGGACACGTTGATCAGCCGCTCGCCCCAGCGCGACTCCACCAGCCCTTCGGCGTTGGCCCGCGTGACCAGCGCGGCGGCGTTCTCCGCCAGCCGGACGCGCAGTTCGGCCTCCTGCAGGCGCTGCTGGGCGGAGGCCAAGGCCTGCTCGGCCGCACCGACCTCGGCGAACGCGTCGCCGAGCGCCGAACGCGCGGTGGTGAACCACACCGCGGCCAGCAGCAGCGTGCCGAGCGAGATCGCGAAGGCGATGAGCAGCGTCTTCCGCGACGCGGTGACGCGGTGGAGCAGCGAGGGGGCGGCGGCCATGGCGGTTCGCCTTACTGGTTCATTTTCAGGTGCGCGACCATCACGCGAACCTGGTCGGTGTCGAGGTCGGTGCCCACCGCCGTGGCCGTCCCGGTGGCGCCGATGCCCTGGGTGTTGTTGCCTTCCCACTGGGCGCCCGGCGCGCCGGCAGCGCCCGTGGTGCGGGTGATGCCCTCCTGCCGGAAGGCGCCGTTCTGCGCGTCGGGCTTGCCATCGATGGCCTGGTCGAGCGCGCGGGCGAGATCCGGCGTCAGGCCGGTGACCACCATCACGTTGCCCGAGCCGGAGGCCGTGCCCGGCGGGTTCCACTGGAAGCAGACGCGGATTTCCTGCGGATTGCCGTTGGTATCGAGGTAGACGTAGCGGTCCTCGAGGCCTTCGCCGCGGCCCGGCGGCATGGTGACGCCGGCCGCCCGCATCAGGTTGCGCAGGTTGAAGGCCTCGCCGCCCTGGATGCCGCGCGCGATGGCGCCGACGTCGCTGCCGCTGCAGATCGCCGACGGCGGCTGCACGCTGCTCATGTCGCCGCCCGACAGCGGCCCCGTTCCGCCGCCCGCGTTGAAGTTCGCGCCGTTGACCATCAGCCGCGGGGCGGTCTGGCTGTCGCCGACCGGCGCGCCGAGGCGCTGCGCGTAGGTGTTGTAGGCCACCACCCACTGGTCGACGAACTTCTGCTTGATGCGGGTG
>ERZ1066123.321-NODE-321-length-36760-cov-10.538864_pt1 | contig 36760 bp, 30 predicted proteins | sample MGYA00382770_ERZ1066123 | MGnify/ENA primary metagenome ERZ1066123 (study PRJEB33369, sample SAMEA5778353) | biofilm metagenome | biome: Industrial cooling water; feature: Water cooling tower basin; material: Biofilm | place: United Arab Emirates | collected...
CAGAAGCCGCGAGGGGCGCGAAGACGCGAGAACGGCAACGGCAACCGAGCAGGGGAAGACGAACTGAAGAAGAACTGAAGAAAAACGAAGAAGGGCAACTCACCCCGGCGTCGGGCGACTCGGCGAGCGGCCGGCTTGCGAGGCAGTTGCTCTTCTTTGGTTTATCTTCCCCTTCTTCGGTTCGTCTTCCCCCACGCGGTTGCCGTTGCCGTTCTCGCGTCTTCGCGCCCTTTCGCGTCCTCGCGTCCCGCAGTTCCCCCGTCGCTCCGCATGATCCCGGTGGCGAGCACCGAGCGCCGCACCTTCCCGTAGCTGCCGGAGTACGCGACACTTCAGCGGTCCGGCTCGTGCTCCACACTCACTTCAGCCTCCTCGACCGTGCGTCCTGTTGCCGCTTCCGTGATCTGTTTGATGTCCGCCGCCGCCTTGACGGTGAGTTCGTTGTCCGCCCAGTCCGGCGCGTACGTTGCTGCGCCGAGCACGCGCGCCACGGCGGAGGTGTCATTCACGCTCGCCGACACGGCGGCGCAGCGCGCGGCGGGCGCGCCGAAGGTGATGCGCATCGACTACGGCCAGCCGCATCTGCGCGGACGGCGCATCAACACCGAAGGTCTCGTGCCGCTCGGCACCGTGTGGCGTCTCGGCGCAAACGCGGCCACGCTCATGACCACCGAAGTGGATCTCACCATTGGTGACAAGCCGGTGCCGAAGGGGCGCTACGTCGTGATGGCGTTGCCCGAAGCGAGTGGGTGGACGCTGATCCTGCAGGCGGAGACGACGGGCGCGGCGTCCGTCATGGCGGGGGCGTACGACACGTCGAAGGATTTTGCGCGCATCCCGCTCACTGCCACGACGGCCACCGAGTCGCTCGAGAGTCTGCAGATTTCCCTGGTGCCGGCGACCGGCAGCGGCGCGGCGCGCGGCACGTTGCAGATCGGATGGGATCGGGTGCGTCTCAGCGCGCCCTGGGCGACGCGCTAAGTGAGTGTGAGTGCGGCGACGCGGGGAGTGCACCTGCGTCGCCGCTTTGCTTTGTCAGAGTCCAAGGTCGAGCGCAGGGCCCGCGGGAGCGTAGGCCGCTTCGACCGCAATGAGTCGCTGCTTGCGCCACAGGCCGCCGCCGTAGCCGGTGAGTGAACCATCGGCCCCGATCACGCGGTGACACGGAATGACGATCGCGATCTGGTTGGCACCGTTGGCGCGGGCGACGGCGCGCGTCGCCGTGGGGCGCCCGATCGCGCGCGCGATGTCGAGATAGCTGCGCGTCTCACCGGCGGGGATGTCGCGCAGCGCGCGCCAGACGCTGCGCGTGAACGGTGTGCCGGCCATCGCGAACGGTGTCGCGAAGTGCGCGCCGCGACCGGCGAAATACGCGGTGAGTTCGTCGCGCACCTGCGCGATGGCGTCCGTGGTGCCGAGCGCGGGCGCGCCGCCACCGTCCTTGGCGAGCCGTTGCAGTTCGCGCGGAAGCGCCTTGCGGTCGGCGAACTCGAGCAGGTGCAACTGCGTGGCGCTCGCGACGGCGACCATGGGGCCGAGCGGGGTGTCGATCCAGTCGGCGCGCAGCGGGCTGTGCGTGCGCACGAGGTCCTGCGGGGCCACGCCGAGCAGGCGGGCGAAGGCGTCGCGAAAGCCGCTGGCCGATTCGAAGCCGGCGGTGAGCTGAGCGTCGATCACGCGATGGGTGCGAGCGAGGTGCTGGAAGGCGCGGCCCACGCGCGCCTGGCGCGTGTACCGCAGGAAGGTGACGCCGAAGTGTCGGCGGAAGGCGCGTCGGACTGTGGACGGGTCGTAGCCGAGCGCGGCGACATCGGTTTCGGTCCAGCGCCGCTCGGGGTCGGCGTCGTGGCGGGCGACGAGGTCGGCGACGATCGGGTCGTCGGGGGGCGGCAGCACCGGCGTGGCGGCGGATGACGGCGTGGACATGCAGGAATGATGGGGGCGGCCGCGCGCGCCTGCAGCCGAAAATCGGGCAGCGCCCTAGCTTGATGTGTCCGGAGTCAGGCCCCACCGCGTCAGGAGTGTGTCATGCCGATCGCAGTACGCGAGGATGACCTGTCGTCGGCGGAGGTGCAGGCGCTCGTTGCCGAACACCTCGCCGGCATGCACGCGTATACGCCCGCGTGCGGTGTGCACGCGCTGGCGCTCGATGGGCTGCGCGCCCCGTCGGTGACGTTCTACACGGCGTGGGTGGATGACGCGTTGGCCGGGTGCGGTGCGCTCAAGGCGGTCGACGCGCACACGGGTGAGATCAAGTCGATGCGAACGCGCGACGCGTTCCTGCGACGCGGCGTGGGCCAGGCGGTACTCGAGGCGATCGCGCGCGAGGCGAGCGCGCGTGGCTACACGCGACTGGTGCTCGAAACCGGCAGCGGGCCGGCGTTCGATGCGGCGCACGCGCTCTACGTGCGCAACGGCTTCACGACGTGCGGTGCATTCGGCGACTACGTCGCGTCGGACTTCAACGTGTTCTACGAGAAGTCGATCGGTCGGTGAGCCGCCGTTCGTCCCGGGCGGTGCGCCGCTCGCCCGGCTTGCGGCGGCCGTGGTAGCCATCGCGACGCAGCGCGCGTAGGGTGTCTCATGGTGCTCGGTACACATCGCCTGCGACCGCTCTTGCTGTGTGTCGCACTGCTCACGTGGGCGCGGCCGACGGTTGCGCAACCCGTCGCACCGTCACGCGTCGACGCGGACTCGACGCTGCACGCCCGCATGACGCAGGCGCTTGCCGAGACTCGGCTGACCGGTGTCGTGTGGGCGCTGCTCACCCCCGATACCGTGCGCGTCGGTGCGGTTGGCGTGCGCGATGCGGTGCGCGGTGGCGCGCTGACCCCGTTGCACCGCGTGCACGTGGGATCGGTGGCCAAGACGCTGCTCGCGACCGGTGTGCTTGCGCTGGTGACGGAGGGACGCGTCTCGCTCGACGATGCGGTACACGTCGTGTTGCCCGAGATCACCGTGCAGAACCCGTGGGCGGCGCAGTCGCCGCTGCGCGTGCGCCATCTGCTCGATCACACCGGTGGACTCGATGATGCGCGGCTACGGCAGGTGTTCACGGCGCGTGGTGATCCCGACGCGCCCCTCGTGAACGGCTTGGGCGTCGAGCCTGTCGTGCGTGTCCGTCACCCACCTGGCGATCGCTTCTCGTACTCCAACACGAGCTACCTGCTGCTCGGGCTGCTCATTGAGCGCCTCACGGGTGAGCGGTACGAAGCATGGCTTGATCGTGCGTTGCTTGCACCACTCGGCATGCAACACAGCACGTTCCTGTTCACCTCGCATGGTGGCGTGCGTGCCGATACGTCGATGGCCGTGGGCCACTTCGACACCGATCAGCCGCAGGACGCGTACGCGATTCCGCTGCGACCAGCGAGCCAGTTCACCACGACGGCGGCCGACATGGCGCGTTTCGCTCGCTTCCTGATGAGCGACGGTGTGGTGGCGGGGCGTTCGCTCGTCGATTCGACGTTGCTGCGCGCGATGGCGGTGCCCTCGACGACGGAAGCGGCGCGCGCCGGTCTCGCGGCGGGCTACGGGCTCGGGCTGATGCGTCGCGAACGCTGGGGCCGCACCGGGCACTGCCACCTCGGTAACATCGGGACGTTTCGCGCCATCCTGTGTCTGTATCCGACCGCACAGCGTGCGTTCTTCGCGTCGTACAACATCGACCCCGAGAACGCGCCGTGGGATCGGGTGGACTCGCTGCTCGCGATGGCGCTGGAAGTGCCGCCCACGGCTGCGGTGCCGCGCGCGGCGCCCTCGATTCCCGTGCACGACTGGAACGGCTGGTATCTCGTCCGTCCCAATCGTTTCGCGCAGTTCGCCTATCTCGATGCGATCGGCGGTGTGACGCGCGTCCGCTGGACGGGGGCGCAACTTGCGCTGGTGCCGTTGCCGGGGACGGCGCGCCTGCTCGATCCGGTGGGCGGCGCGTTGTTCCGGTTGCCTGGTCGATCCGAGGCCACGCATGTGTTGTCACGCACGGTCGACGGCACTCCGCTTGTGACCGATGGTCTGCGCACGTACGAGCGCGTCTCGCGCGCGGGGGTGATCGTGCGCTGGATGGGCGCACTCGTGGGGGTGTTCGCCGTGATTGCGCTGTTGCTGTGGGGTACGAAGCGCTGTGTGCGCGCGTGGCGACGCGGTGCGTTGACACACGAGCCATTGCGCTGGCCGACCCGCGCGGTGTGGTGCCTCGGGGTGACGCCGCTGTTGTACCTGCGGGAGCCCGCGCTGGCGATCGGCGATCCAACGGTCGCGAACGTGCTGATGGCGGTGGTGACAGGGGCGTTGCCGGTGGCGATGCTGGTCGGGCTCTGGCATCGCGCGCAGACGGGCCTCACCGGACGCCGTGCCGTTGTCGACGTATTGCTGCTGCTGGGCGTGCTGCAATGGTGCGCGACGCTGAGCGCGTGGGGGCTGCTGCCGCTCACGTTGTGGCGCTGAGGGGGCGTGGGAACCCGGCGGGGACGCCGTCGCGTTGCGCCGATACCCCCCCCATCTGCGTGTCCCATGGCCATCGAAGCGGTCGCGAACGCTGACGAACTGGTGAAGTCCGTACTGGGCTTCTGGCGATTCCTCGGGTCCCCGTCCTACCGCGCCTCGGTGCGCGAGCGGTGGGCCAAGCGACAGGGGGTCGCGCAGCTTGCGACGCTCGCGGAGGTCCTCGGCGCGACCTTCTTTGGCCTCGTGATGCCGGCCCTGCTGTTATACGTGGCGGTGCGCGCGCTCGGGGCGTAGTGCCCTCGCCGGGCTCTGGAAACCACGCGTCGGACGGCGCGTAGGGACGAGACGATCTGTCCGGTCCTTCCTCAGCGCATCGGAGTTCCCATGCACGCCCTGATCCGTACCGCCGTCACCGTTGGTCTCCTCCTGGCCCCCGCCGTTGCCGCGGCGCAGCTGCCGACCGTCGCGCAGGTGTATGATCGCTACGCCGAGGCGGTGGGCGGGCGAGACGCATGGCGCGGCGTGCAGGGGCGCACGGAGACCGGGACGGCCGACATCACCTTTGCCGGCTTGTCGGGGAGCTACACGCGACATTCGGCGCTGCCCAACAAGACGCGCCTGCTGATCGACCTCGGCGTCGTGACCATTGACAACGGGTTCGATGGAGAGCGCGGCTGGGAAGTGCAGGGCGGGCCGCCGCAGCGCATGTCGCCCGAGGAGGAGAAGGACCTCGCCGAGGTGCAGCGGGATGGCGCGCATTTCCTGGATCCGTCGCGTTACGCCAAGGTCGAGGTGGTGGGGCGTGAGACGTTTGCCGGACTGGACGCCTTCAAGCTCGCGGTGACGGCGCCGTCAGGTCAGCAGGTCACCGAGTACTTCGATGCCGCCAGCGGGCTGCGCATCGGCACCGTGCGTCAGGTGGCCGGCACGGAAGTGCGTGCGGTGTTCAGCGACTACAAGGCGTTCGAGGGGCGCAAGGTGCCGACGCGCATCGTGCAGAACAACGGGCAGGGTGATGTCGTGATTGTCATCACGAGCGTAACGTTCGGCGTGCCCGATGCGGCCGTGTTCAAGTCGCCGCTGGGTGCGCCGTAATCCAACGGGGGCGGCGCAGGCGTCTTTCTCGAGGGTGTGATCATGTCGTCGGCTTTGCTCATCATCGACGTGCAGGAGGCGCTCTTCGCACCAGCGCCCCGTCCGTTCGAAGCGGATGCGGTCATTGCGCGCATCAATGCGCTTGCGCACGCCGCTCGCGCTGCTGGTCGTCCCGTGGTGTTCGTGCAGCATGAACGCGATGGCACAGCACTGGCCTACGGGACTGACGGCTGGCAGCTCGCGGCAGGACTCGAGACCGCCCCAGGCGATCAGTTCGTACGCAAGACAACGCCTGATTCCTTCCTGCGCACGTCGCTGCAGTCACTGCTCGAGGCACACGGTGTGCGGCAGGTGATGGTGGCGGGCTACGCGTGCGAGTTCTGTGTGGACACCACGTGTCGTCGTGCGGCGGCGCTCGGGTATGACGTCTGTCTGGTGGCAGACGCGCACACGACGCACGACAAGGCGCACGCGTCGGCCGAGCAGATCCGGGCACACGAGAATGCCACGTTGCCCGACATCACGAGCTTCGGGCCACGTCTGGTCGCGCTGCCGACTGCTGCGGTGGAGTTCCGCGCGTGAGCGTGTTGGTGACTCGCCCGACGCGGCGATATGCGTCGCGTCTGTTGTTCGCGAGCACGCTGCTGTCGCTGGCTGCGTGCAATCGCGCCCGCTACGCGACGTCGGCGATCAGCGCCGATGCGATGGCGACGTGTACGTCGCTGCCAACCGCCACGCCAGCGTCGCTGGGTGTACCGCAAGCGGCGATCGATTCGCTGCAGCGAGCGGCCGTCGCCATGAAGAGTGATGCGTTCGTCATCGTGCGTGACGGACGCATCGTGCACGAATGGACCGACTCGGGGTTCGAGCAGCCGTTCAATCCGCAGTCCATCACGAAAGCGATCACCGCGCTCGGCGTGGGCGTGCTGCTCGATCGCGGCGCGTTGCCGTCGCTCGATGTGCCGCTGGGGACCTATTTCCCCGAGTTCACCACGGGCGACAAGGCCGCCGTGACGCTGCGTCATCTCATGACGCACACGTCCGGTATCGCGGCCGATCGAGGGGAGGCACAGTTCTACGTGCCCGGGCGGAGCGACGCCGGCGCGTTCGTGCGTGGTCAACCGCTGGCCGAGCCGGTGGGCACGACGTTCCGCTACAGCAACGTGGGCGCGCAGCTCGTGAGCCACGTGGTACAGGCCGCGGCCGGCGCGCCGTTGCACGCCGTGCTCGACTCGGCCGTCTTCACGCCGCTGTGCATGCGCGATTGGCGCTGGGCGGTGGACGCGCGCGGCGCCTCATACGGATACTCGCGCGTCGAGCTGCGGGCGCGCGACCTCGCGGCGCTCGGCCAGCTGGTGCTCGATCGCGGCGCGTGGCAGGGACGGCAACTGCTGCGCGCCGAGATCATCGATACGCTCACGGCGATGCGTGGCGGTCCGGTGGCTGAGCTGGCACCGACGGCGTTCGTCGGTTTGTGGCAGTACTACGGCGCGGACAGCGTGCGGCTCGACAGCGCGCTGCTTGCGCAGCTGCGCGCGGTGCCTGTCGCTGACTCGCTGACGCAGGTGGTGGCACGCCTCGTGGCGTCCGGCTCGCGCGTGATGAGCACGGCGGTACTGCGCGCCACGCTCGACAGCACGTTCGGGGCGGGCCGCGGTGTGCCGCGGTGGTACGCGGACACGAAGGGGCGTGTCATGCCGACGCGCTGGCGGACGCCGGCACAGGCGGTGGCGCACTCGGGTTCGTGGGGGCAGTGGCTGCTGCTGTTTCCGGAAACCCGGACGGTCGTGGTGCGATTGGCGCGGTGGGACCACCCGGGTCGTCGCAGCGAGGACGACGGGTATGAGTGGTCCGCGATCGTGGGCGATACGTATCGCCTGCTGGGGCGTCGCACGCCCTGAGTGGCGACCGCGTTCTTGTGTGCGGTGCGCTGGCGACGGGAAACCACGCTGCACGCCAGCGCGTATCTTGGGGTAGTCGTGGCCGGCCACGAGTGGTCGGCTGCACCACGTCCCTTCACCCGTGACGCCAACATGCTGAAACGATTCGCCGCCGAAGCGCTGGGCCTCTCCGACATCGGGATCATCGTGCCGCCGTCGGACTTCGACAAGGTCGATTCCGACGACTATCTGTTTCACGAAGACAAGGAGCGCATCTTCTTCCTCATCAAGTCGAAGAAGGACGAGTACTGCTTCACGAACCTCGCGCTCATTCACGTTGACGGCGATTCGGCGGTGTCGAGCAAGCGTTCGATCAAGCGTTACGACTACGCGAGCTATCTGATTGACGATGTCGCGATCGAGACGGCCGGCACGGTGGATCTCGACGTGGAGCTCAAGTTCACCGTGGGTGGTTCGCGGTTGTCGATCGATGTGCGCAAGAACTTCATCGAACAGCTGAAGGACATCTACAAGGCGCTGCACACGATCGGGAAGCTGCAGCGACTCGACGCGCAGGCGCGTGAGCACGCGCTGCACTGTCTGGGGCAGATGGGCGGCATGTTCAAGCTGAGCGATGTGTCATCGCCTGACGCACCGGTGCGCGTGTTCGATGCACTGCTGGCCGGTGTGAACGAGGCCATTCAGGTGCGCCACACGCGGCGCGACTTCAGCGCGGTGTTCGAGAAGTACATCCACGCCTGAGCGCGTGGGGCGTCCGGCGGTGTGGGGCGTCGGGCCGAGATGCGTGGCGCGATGGGGGCGATGAAAAACCTGGCGGGAAACTGCGCTTTTCCTGGTGAGGGGACACCAGCTCCGGTGTCGCCCACTCGCCACGGAGACCGCCATGCCCAGCCGCCGCCCCCACCGTTCCCTCGGCCTTGCCCTTGCTACGATGCTTTCGCTGTCGGCGTGCGCGGACGCACCGGTCGCGCCCGCGCCGCTGCCCAGTACGCCGCCGCCATCGACGTCGCCGACCGCACCCCCGGAAACAGACGCGGGGGGCCCGACGGGCACGTCGCCGCTGGGTTCCCTCACGCGCGGGCAGCTCCGCCTGAGCGGCGAGATCCACGAGTCGCCGACGGAGACGCGAGTGCGAGGCGCCGTCGGGATGACGATCGCCGGCCGCACGTTGGAGCTGGCGGACGCCGACGTCGCACTGCAGTTCGCGCCAGACGGTCGCCTCCGTAGCATGCGCGGCACGGCGCTCGTTCCGGCTCCGAGCGATCGCGTACACATCAGCACGCCGGTCCGGGCTGACGTTGCCTACCTCAACGGTCGTGACGTGAACGCGAGCGGACTCGTGCCCATTCCGCTCCACGCACAGCGCGACTACCTCCTGTTCCGTGTGGCAGCCCGCCTTCAGATGGGGATTGCGACGGGCCCGAGCGACGTGACGCCGCTGGTCTTCAGCCCCGTGCCGGGAGGCGAGGTGCTCCTGGTGCTCGATCCGCTCGATCCGATGTACTACGTGCACGGTGCGCATGATCAGCTTGGGCTCGCTGCCGGCATTGGCTGGTCGGCGCACAGCCGCATTCCCTTTGTGCCGATGCTTCCGGTGCGCGACTTCGGTCCATTCGAGGGGAGCACCACGCGCACGGGCACGTTCCCCGTGAAGAAGTTTCTTTCAATCACGGGGCAGATCGTCGAGAATCAGGACACCGAGGTGCACCTGGTGCGCTCCGATCCGTTGTCGTCGTCGCTGCGGTCGGATTACCGCATGGGCTTCAACGGCGCCGCGACGATCGCGCTCGATCTCAAGTATGCCTGGTCGCTTGAGATCCCCTTGGCACGGGCGAGCGGTGGGCTCAGGCGCACGCTCTCCACCACCGACGGATTCAGCGGCAACGTGTGGGTGCGCGGCGCCACCGACCCCGCGTCCGCGTGGTGGCCGACGGTGCTGCCGGTACAACCGACGAGTGGGCTGCAGACCGAGGCGCTTCTCACCACGGAGGGGGACTTCGCCGTGCAGTTGGATGGTGAGTTCGGTTGGCAGCTTCCGGTCGGACGGAGTGCGATGGTCGGGCAGTTCGATGTGTCACCGCAGGGGATGCGGGTGCGAGGGACTGTCGTTGCCGGTGCCGATTCGCTGAGTCTCGTCGGGAGTGTGACAGAGGCTGCGACAGCGATCGGTCTGCAGCCGCCCTCGTGGATGGGGAACGCGATGCGTGTGGCCACCATGCAACAGGTGGACGCGCGACTCGCCGCCGCTCGCGCCGCGCTGGCGCACTATCAACGGGAGACGGCCAACTACGAGTTCGAGCTGAGCCTGCGCGGCCTGCGGTCGGGGATTCCCGCGATGGCGCGTACGGTGCGCAACCTCGTGACGCTCACCATCGATAACGCGGCCGACGCGCATCGTGGTATGCCGTATCACGGATCGCTCAGCCGTCACCTGCGGGCGCAGGCCGCGCCGCATCTGGCGCGTCTCGATCAACTCGCGGCGCGCGCAGCCGACATGCGTGATAACGACCAGACGCGCCGCGAACTCGAGTCCGCGTTGCGCGCCGTGCTTGCCAACCCGCGCTTCGAGACGACGTACGAAGTCAAGGCGGGTCCGATCACGGTCAAGACCGTGCGCGTGTCGCGCACGATCCTGACGTCGGATCAGCAGACACATCTCCAACGCGCGGCGGACCATGTGCGCCACATCAAGCCGGCGTCGGACCGCACGCTCGCCGCACGGGCACTCTGGCAGCAGTTCCCGAGTGAAGCCGTGTTCGCGGAGATCCGCGGACAGATCGAACGAGGGACCGCGATCATCCCCGCCGTGACGGAATACGGCTTCACCGTCGGTCATCGCGGCGGCGGTGCCTTCTCGCTGTACGTGATCATGGACGGACGCCGTCACGAGCTCGGCCTCATCGATCCGTTCAACCCGCAGGCAGTCCTCGATGCGGCCGCCGCGTGGGTGGCGAAGGGACTTGGCGCGTGAGCGTCGAGGCGTCGCGAGTGGCTGCACGCGCACCCGCGCCCCATATTCGAGGTGCCGCTGCGCGCCGGGTGGGCGGTCATCGCCGCGTCTGGATCGCGTCGATGGATCGCATGATCGCGATCATGCGTCACGCACGAGGACAAGCGATGACGGCACACGCCGATGATGACGTCAGTCGCCTGCTGCTGGCGTGGCAGGCTGGGGATGAAGCCAGCCTCGAGCGGGTGCTGCCGCTGGTGTACGCCGAGTTGCGGGAGATCGCCTCGCGGCAGCTGCGCGGAGAAGCCAACGCCATCACGCTGCAGCCGACGGCGTTGGTCCACGAGGCCTACCTTCGCCTGGTGGGTGCTGATCTCGCCTGGTCCGGTCGCACGCATTTTCTGGCCGTCGCGGCGCGCACGATGCGCCGCATCCTCGTGGACCACGCGCGCCGTCGGCACGCGGACCGACGCGGCGGTGGCGCTGTGCAGGTCACCATGCCGTCGCTCGTGGCGCCGCAAGCGGATCCGCTCGACCTGCTCGCGGTCGATGAGGCACTCGCGCGACTGGCGGCGCATGACGAACGCAAGGCGCGCGTAGTGGAGTTACGCCACTTCGCCGGATTGACACTCGACGAGATCGCCGGCGTGCTCGAGGTGTCGATCGCGACGGTGCATCGCGAGCTACGATTCGCGACCTCGTGGTTGGCGGCGGAACTGGCGTCGGAGTAGCGAATGGCCGATGCACGGTGGCACCAAATCGAGGCGCTCTTTCACGAAGCACTCGAACAGCCGGTCGAGTCGCGTGATTCCTGGCTTGTCGCGAACTGTACGAATCCTGACCTGCGCGCCGAGGTGATTCGATTACTCGCGGCCGATGCGCAGCTCGCTGATGTGCCGCTCCTCGATGCGGCGGTGCAGGCGGCGGCGCGTGACGTGCTCGCGTCGGAGGCCCCGCCCCGAGCCGACGCGCGGGTGGGACCGTGGCGTCTGCTGCATGAACTCGGACGTGGCGGCATGGGCGTGGTCTGGCTGGCCGAGCGCGCTGACGGCGCGTACGAGGCCCGAGTCGCGATCAAGCAGCTACGCAGCACACGAGCCTCCGAGGAGCTGACGCGTCGGTTCCGCACCGAACGGCAGATCCTCGCTGATCTCGAACATCCGAACATCGCGCGCCTTATCGACGGCGGGTCGTCGGTCGACGGGACCCCGTACCTGGCCATGGAATACGTCCCCGGTGCGACGATCACGGCCTGGGCCGACGCCCAACGGCTCAGCCTCGTGGCACGGCTGCGTCTGTTTCTCCAGGTGTGCGACGGCGTGGCCTACGCGCATCGGGCGCTCGTCGTGCATCGCGATCTCAAGCCCTCGAACATCCTTGTGACATCCGAGGGCGTTCCGAAGCTGGTGGACTTCGGCATCGCGAAACTGCTCGACGCGGCGAGTGCCGATGAGACCGGCGACGTGCGTCCGATGACGCCGGCCTACGCGAGTCCCGAGCAGGTGCGGGGGGAACGGCTCACCGTCGCGACCGATGTCTTCTCGCTTGGTGTCGTCCTCTACGAACTGCTCACTGGTACGCAGCCATTTCGTGAGCTGGGCGATGATGCATCGTCGGCGAGGCACCGCATCCTCACGACCGATCCGCCACTTCCCTCACGCGCTGTTGCGGCGGGAGCGGCGGGGACAGTTCGACACGTCGATGCGCAGCGACTCATGGGCGACCTCGACACGATCGTACGCACCGCGCTCCGCAAGGATCCGAGGGAGCGTTACGCCAGCGTCGAGCGCCTCGCGGATGACTTGCGTCGGCACCTCGATGGCCGACCGCTGCTCTCGCGACCGGCGACGCCGTGGTACGTGCTGCGCAAGTTCGTGGGGCGCCATCGGGCTGCCGTGGTCGCGAGCGCGTCGGGGTTCGCGTTGCTTGCTGGCGCGACGTCGTACTACACGTGGTCGTTGCAACGCGCACGCAACGTGGCCGAGGCCGAGCGCCTGACGGCAGAACAGACCACGAGCTTCCTGACAGACATGTTCCGGCGCGCGGATCCCACGCGGGCGCGCGGGGACACGCTCACCGTGCGAGCAGCGCTCGACGAGGCGCGCGGTCGTCTGGCGACTGAGCTGGCATCGCAGCCCGCCGTGCGAGCGCGACTGCTGCACGCCATGGGGATCACCTATCGCAATCTGTCGCTCTTTGCGAGCGCCGATACGGTGCTGCGTGACGCCTTGGTGCTCTACGAAGCACTGGAAGCACCGATGGGCGGCGTCGGGACGGCGAGTGTGCTCGAGCAGCTGGCACAGCTGCAGGTCTCGCGCGCTGCGGCCGAAGGGCGCACAGAGGAGGGCCGCCGCTTCGCGGCACGGGCGCGGGCGATTCGCGAACGGATTGGCGATCCGCTGCCGTTGGCGGGTTCGCTGCGGCAGCAAGCCGCATTGCAGATGCAAACATCGCTGGATAGCGCGCGCTTGCTGTATGAGCGTGCGCTCGCACTACAGGAGCAGGTGCTTGCGCCTGAGCATCGCGAGATGCTGACGACCCGCTATTCACTGGCGATGGTAGCCTTGCGACAGGGACGGACACAGGATGCGATCGACGCACTGCGTGCCGTACACGCGGCGCGATCGCGGGTCCTGCCGCGCAACGATCCGCAGCGCGGGGAGTCCGCCAATCTGCTCGCGGGTGCGTGGGCGCAACGCGGTGAGCACGACAGTGCGCGCGTCTACTACGAAGAGGCGCTCTCGCTTGCACAGGACGTGTTCGGGCCGGAGCACGTGGAGGCGGCCGATGCCATGCACAACCTTGCGACGGCGGTGCAGGCGTTGGGCGACCGCGATAGCTCGCTCGCGTTACTCGAGCGGGCGCTCTCCATCCGGCGCGTCGCGTACGGCACGACCAGTGGTCCAGTGGCCAATACGCTCATGACCATCGGGAACGCGCATAATATCGCCCAGGCGTACGAGGAGGCCTTGCCGTGGTATCAAGAAGCGATCAGGGTGTATGACATGGTCCTGCCTCCCGGACATCGGAGCGCCTACTATCCGCGCTTCAATCTCGGCATTGCGCTCAACAGTCTCCGTCGCTTCAGCGAGGCGGAGGCGGTGTTGCGCGAGGCGTTGCGTATCGCCGAGACATCAGGTGGTGCGGACGCGCATACCGCCCCGATGACGCAACACATGCTGGGCGAAGTACTCCTCGGGCAGCGACGTGTCCGCGAAGCCACCGTGCTGTACGCAACGGCGTTGGAGCGACTGCTGCCGATTGTCGGACCCGAGAGTTTTCGCGTCGGCCATCCGGTCGAAGCGCTCGCGAAGCTGGCGGCGACACGTGGGGATCATGCTGAGGTGGTCCGTCTGTACCGGAGTTATTGGACCGCGATTATCGCGCGATATCCGGGTGACGAGGCCGGGCTCGCGTCAGCCCGCGCGCGCTTCGAGCGGGCGCTGCGCGCGACCGGTGCGATCGCCGCTGCAGACTCCGTACGCGACGCTTCGAGTACGACAAACGCGTCGCAACCATAGACCAGCTGTGCATCTTCCTTCGCGTCGACCCGACGCGGCCGGCAATGCGCCACGTCCACGCATCCTGCTGCTGGCCTACTCGTGCGCGACAGTCGCCCTGGGGCTCGCGACGCGACGCTTCCCGTCTGCGTTCCCGGCGGTCGTGACGACGTTCGGCGGCGACGCGCTCTGGGCCATGCTGATCTTCTGGCTCGCGGCGTTGGTGCGACCGTCGGCGTCGGGTCGCACTCTGGCGATTGCGGCGCTTGGCATCTCGATCGCCGTCGAATGCAGCCAACTGGTGCACACGCCGTGGCTCGACGCCGTGCGGGCGACCCGTCTGGGCGCCCTGGTGCTCGGACAGGGGTTCCTGTGGAGCGACCTCGTCGCGTACGCCGTGGGTGTGCTCGCGGCGACGCTTATCGATGCGCTGTGGTGGTCACGACGACACTGATGCGCGACGATCGAGGCTTGACCACAACACATTGCGATCGATCGATTCGATCGTGGAACGTCCGGTGAGCGCCATCGCCATCTGCAGTTCGGTGTGCAGCAACTGCACCACGCGCGCGACACCGTCGGCACCATCCACGGCGAGCGCGTAGGTGTACGGACGGCCGATGAGCACGGCGGCGGCGCCGAGTGCGAGGGCCTTGAGGACGTCGGTGCCGCGGCGGATGCCGCCGTCGACCAGCACGGGGAGGCGACCGGCGACGGCGTCGATGACGTGCGGCAGCGCGGTGACAGTGGGTGGCACGGTGTCGAGATTGCGTGCGCCGTGGTTCGACACGATGAGACCGTCCACCCCGGTGTCGACCGCACGACGGGCGTCTTCGGGATCCATGATCCCCTTGAGCAGCACCGGTACACGGGCAATGCGACGCAGCCATTCGACATCGCGCCAGGTGAGGCGCGGATCGAGCACGTCGTTGTAGATCGCCCCGTCTGGTGGACGATGTGACGCGTTGGCCGGTGCGTGCGCCATGCCCTCGAGATTGACGCGGGTGAGGCCATCGGGCAGCGCGAAGCCGATACGCGTCTCGCGGTGTCGCGCGCCCAGCACCGGTGTGTCGACGGTGAGACAGATGGCTTCGCAGCCGGCGTCTTCGGCGCGCCGGACGAGCGCTTCGGCGAAACCACGATCGGGCGAGATGTAGAGCTGAAACCAGAAGGGCACCGTGGCGTGGCGCGCGACGTCCTCGAGCGACGTCGTCGAGAACGAGCTCAGCACGAACGTCGTGTTGGCCGTCGAGGCCCCGCGTGCCGTGGCGCATTCGCCGTCGGGGGTGAAGAGGCGCTGGTACGCGGTGGGCGCGAGCAGGATCGGGTGGGCGTGCGTACGCCCAAGCAGCGTCGTGCGCGTGTCGATCGTGCCGACATCAATCAGCGCGCGCGTGCGCAGCCACAGCGTGTTCCACGCGTCGCTGTTGGCGCGGAGCGTGCATTCGTCGCCGGCCCCACCGCAGAGGTACTCCCACGCCATGGCGGGGAGGGCCGCGTGGGCGGCGCGTTCGTAGTCGGCGAGGGAGGCGAGGACGGACATGGTGAGGTGCGAGAGGGTGCGTCGAATGTGGCGATGGATCCTGTCGCTGGCCACCACCACCTCGCGCGACGCGCCCGGGTGGTGCCATGTTTCGGGGGCGAGGTGCGATGGCCGAACGCGACGACGCGCCGAACGACGTCTCGCGCAGGTGGTTTCTTCCGATCGGGAGCAGACATGAGCAGGCCGCTTCCTGCCGGCTTGAGTGCGGCTCAGCGCGCGTTCGTCGACGCGGCGCGTTCGATGGGGGCGCTCGCACCGGATCGCGCGCAACCGCTCACCGCGCTGCCGCGCCTGTCCGGCCGCGAGCTCGATGCGCTCGTGGCGCAGGGGCTGGTGCGCGAAGCCGCGTCGTGGACGTACTACGTCTTCGAGTCGAACGCGCCCGCTGCGCCAGCTCCCTCGCCGTGGCCCGTGGTTCCACCGCGACGACGAGTGATGGGCGGACTCGTGCGCCTCATCTTCTGGGTGGCGCTGTTGCTCGTGCCGATGCTTGCCATCCTGCTGCTCAGTGCGTCCGCGCTGCCGGCGCAGGTGTCGGAACTCACCGTCGGGACGCGCGTGCGGGTGCGTGCACCAGACGCGGTGGCCGGTCGGCTCACGGGGGTGATCGTGGGGCAGGGCGGTGGGATCATGGCGGTTTTTCGGTGTGCTGTTCAGCGAGTATTAGGAGCGGATCGCGTTGCCGCGACTCGCGATCGGCCCGCGTCGTGACGGTGCGATGCAGGTGGGCCTCGCGTGGCGCTGGTGAGGCCCGAGTCACCAGCGCGCTGATTCGGCATCCAAACACAACCGGCCGCCTCGCAGTGCGAGACGGCCGGTTGTGGTATCGCGAGGGAGCAACTGCTCAGGGATTGCGATCGAGGCAGGTGCCGGCACCACCCGTCGGGTTGTTCCGCTCGACGAACGGGATCGGGAAGTTCACATCGGTGCCGTAGTTGCCGCCCTTGTGCCACGCGCCGGTCGGGAAGACGGTGTTGGCGGCACGGTTGTACTGACGGATGAGGCGTCGCAGGTCGCCTGTGCGCGTGCCACGGCCGAAGAGCGTGAAAGCGCGCTCGCGGAAGAGCTGACTCACGCGCGCCGCTTCGCTGCCGGCGTCGGTGAGCGGCGTGAGCCCGGGGACCGTCGCGCGCACGGCGTTGAGCGTGGCCAGTGCAGCGGCCGGCTGGTTGGCCCGCAACTGCGCTTCGGCCTCGATGAGACGCGCCTCCGTGCCCACCAGAATCGCGACCGACGTTTCGCGCGCCGGCCAGATCCGCTGCACGTAGAACGGCGTGCTCAGATCGTCACGATTGGGGCGCACGGCCCCGATGGTGCGGCACACAGCATCATTGCCCTGACAGATCGGCAGGCGCGGATCGTTCGCCGTGGCGAAGTCGAGACCGTTTACGCCTTCGTTCACGCTGACGCTGTAGCGGCCCGCGATGTTGCCCAGATTCCAGTAGGTGTTGCTCGTGGTGGTGAGCGAATGGAACTGCAGATACTGGAAGCTGTTCGGCACGCCGGTCACCGCGCTCGCCGCGGCCGACGGGTTGTTCTGGTTGAGCAGGATGCGTCCCTTCACGATCTGCAGCGCGTAGCGCACGCGCAGGTCGTTGGTGGACGTGCCGGTGATGAGCGCCAGTCCCGAATCGGCGTGTGCCAGCGCGCGCGCGTACACGTCGGCCGTGGGCGTGGCGGCCCCGTACACCTCGGCGCCGTTCACGATGCTGCTGAACACGATGCCGCTGCAGAAGTGATCGGCCGCGAGGTTCTCGAGGTACGCCTGCACGAGATACATCTCGGCGAGCTGCCAACCGGGTGCGGCCGGCGCGTATTCGCGCAGCAGCTCGATGGCGAGCTGCGATGCGATGCGCGCGCGATGCCAGACGCGGTCGGCGGCGGTGACGAAGGAGTTCTCGATGGTAATCGTGCGCTGATCGATTTCCTGGCGGGCGATGAACGAGTCGCCATTGTTCCACTCGTCGGAGAAGAGGCCGCCGAGCTGCAGCAGGCTTTCGTCACCGCTGGTGGCACTGTTGAAGCGGGCGAGTGCACCGAGGCGTACGGCGTCGGCGCCGGCAGCCGAGGTGACATCGCTCGGGTTGATGAGGTCGGGGTCGGTGACCTCGAGGACTTCGGTCACGCTGCAGGCCGAGAGCGCGAGCGCGGCGGCGAGCGGTGTGACGAGGTGACGCAGCGATCGGCGCGCAGAGGGCACAGAGCGCGCACGAAACGAAGGGAAGACGGACATGCGGGGCGCTCTCCGGTTAGAAGCCGAACGTGAAGCGGAACGACGCATAGGTCGGGGGGGCAAAGGCCTGGAACGACGACGGTGCATTGACCGTGGTCCCGAAGGCCTCGGGGTCGACGCCAGTGTACTTGGTCCACAGGATGCCGACGTTGCGCACCGACGCGGTCACCGCCAGCGACCGCGCGCGCGCGATGGCGGCCCAGCGCTCCGGAAGCGTCGCGGTGAGCGAGATCTCGCGCAGCCGGAGGAAATCACCATCCTCGATGAAGCCGGCCACCGACCGGCTCGGGTGTTCACGCACGAGCACCGTGCGCGCCTGATCGAACAGCGAGGCGTTCGGATCGAACAGCCCCTGGCAGTTGTTGCGGCTCGCACAGCGGATGCGCTCGGTGTTGTTGTACACCTTGTGGCCGCCCTTGTAGTCGAGCTGGGCGGTGATGCGCACGCGGTTGCGGAAGAGATCGACGCCCGGCGTCACCACCAGTTCCCGCGTGGGGAGGGGTGCGCCGAGAAAGACCGCCGTGTCGGTGACGGTGATCTCGTTGAGGTCGGCGTTGGTGCTGTAGCGGATGATGCCGTCGCCGTTCTTGTCTTCGAAGCTCGTCAGCCCGCGTGACCACCACCCGAACAGCGGATAGTTCGTGCGATGCTGCTGCGTGGACGACAAGACGATGTTCGGCAGCTCACTCAGGGTCACGAGGCGATTGCGCGTCGTCGTGCCGTTGAACGTGATGTCGAAGCCGAGCTGCTCGCGCTTGATGAGCTGCAGGGTGACGAGCGCTTCGATGCCACGATTCTGTACCTCGCCGACGTTCTCGAGGCGTGCGGTTGCGCCCGTGCCGAGCGACGGCGGCAGGATGCGGCTCACCAGCGCGTCCTTCGACGCCTTGTTGTAGTACGTGAACTCGGTGACGACCCGATTGCCGAAGAAATTGCCGTCGATACCGACCTCGAACTCCGTGGAGCGCTCGGGACGGAGGTTGCGATTGCCGAGCGTCGTGTAGACCACCGCCGGTGCGTCGCCGCTCTCACCGCGGAACTGCGTCGCCGAGAAGAAAGGCACGGCGTCGGTCGTGCCGGGCTGCACGCCAGAGGCGCCGTAGGCCGAACGCAGGCGCACCTGATCAATCCACGAGGCATCGGGGAAGAAGCCTTCGTCGGAGATCACGTACGAGGCCGACAGCTTCGGGTAGAAGACGGTCTTGAAGTTCGCACCGAACGCGCTGTTGCGGTCGGAGCGTACGGCACCCACCAGGAACAGCCGATCGTTGAACGCGAGGCTCTGCTCGACGTAGGCGCCGAGTGTGCGCGTCTCGCTGCTCGCTTCGTCCGCATTGCGCGTGGCGGCCGCCGTGATCTGCACGGCACCCGGCGGCAGTCCCTGACCGGACGAGCCGTTGCGGTCGAAGGTATTGCGAATGAACTGGAAGCCGACCGCAGTCTTCGATTCGATCGACGACGTCAGCGAGCGCGTGGCCGTGGCGCCGGCGTCGACGGTGTACGTGAAGAACGTGGTGCGATTGTCGATCTTGAAGCCCTGCCGATCGATGATGGACGCGCAGTTGGCGAAGCGGCAGATCTGCTCGTCGGTGCGGCTGATGAAGTCGACACCGGTGTTCAACCGACCCGCGAGCCACGAGGTGGGGCGCCAGCTGCCCACCATGGAGGTCGTGAAGCGTTCGATGAGCTGTGTCGTTTCCGTCTGGTAGATGTCGCGTGGCGTGAACTCGCGCCAGCCGAACAGGGTGTCGCCGGCGGCGCTGGTATTGTTGCGGAAGCCGGGGCCACCGTAGATGTTGGCCGCGATGCCGGGCGTGCCGCTGTCATCGCTGCGCGGCAGGTTGAGATCCTGCGAGATGTAGCCGGCGCTGATGCCCAGATCGGCCTTGGGCGACAGCGTGATGTTGAGATTGGCGCGCGTGGTGATCTTGCTGAGCCCCCCGGGGTTGCGCTGACGGGCCGTGAGTGAGCGCGCGCGAGCCGCCATGTAGCGCTCCTCGAACGCCGGCACGGTGGTCACGCCGTCTTCACTCTCGAACTCGCCGTGCACGAAGTAGCGCACGGCCTCCGAGCCACCGCGCACCTGCAGGCCGTGCTGGTAGCGATACGCGGTACCGAACGGCGTTGCGTCCGGATCCTTGGTGAGATTGTACGACGTGACGCTATCCTGCACGCACGTGCCAGCCGCCACCTGCGAGAGCGTGCAGAAGACGGCGAGCGCATTCGTGGTGGTGGTGCGTGTTGCGGCCGTCGTGCCGGTGCGCCAGCCGGTGTACGCGGTGGGGTAGTTGTTGCGATCACTCACCGCCGACTGCTCCGTGTAGTACGTCCACTGCGGACGTCCGGCCACACCCTTCTTGGTGGTGATCACGACGACGCCGTTGGCGGCGTCGGTGCCGTAGAGCGTGGCGGCCGACGGACCGCGCACGATCTCGATCGTCTCGATTTCCTCGGGGTTGAGATCGCCGATGCGGCTCGGGGTCGTACCACCCACGCTCACCGACGACGAACCCGTGGTCCCTTCCATGCGAATGCCGTCGATGATGTAGATCGGATCATTCGACAGGGACAGCGAGCTCGTGCCGCGAATGCGGATGCGAATACCCGCGCCGGGCTGCGTCCCGCCGAACACGGCGACACCGGCGGCGCGGCCATTGAGCAGGTCGCCGACGTTGGTGATGGGACGCGTGGCCGTGAGATCGGCGGCGTTCACCTGCGCGATGGCGTTGCCGACTTCGAGACGACGTTGCGTCCCGGTTGCGGTGGAAACCACGGCGCTGAGCGATGCCGGCACCGACGTGATGACGACATCGAGCGTCGTGGTCTGACCTGCCGCGATCGTGGCTGACTGCCGCTGCTCGCTGTAGCCCACGCGAAGCACGCGAATCGTGACCGATCCGGCGGGGACGCGCAGCGTATACTGGCCTTCGGCCGAGGTGATGGTGCCGTTGGTGGTGCCGACGATGCTGATCTGCGCGGCAGCGACGGGTTGCCCGCTGGCGGCATCGGTGACGCGACCCGTGAGCGTCCCGGTGGCAGGTTGGGCGGCAAGAGCGCTGGGCGGCCAGGCGGACCAGAGCGCGAGCAGCAGACAGGCGGCGAGTCGACGCGGTCGAGACATGAGGTGGGGCGCAGAGGTGGCAGAGGCGCAGCGTGCGAGCGGTTCGTGGAAGGAGAGGAACCGGCGCATTTCCCCAACATTCAGTGCCGAACCGATTTGCGCCAGCAGTTCGCGCTAACTTTGTGGTACCCGGCGTTCGCCGTTCGTCCCTCGTCGTGTGTCGACGCAACCATGTCCGTGATTCACACCGCCTCGCTGCTGCCTGCACTGCACGACGCGCTCCTCGCGCTGCTGCGCACGTTGACGCCCGCCGATTGGTCGCGCCCAACGGTCGCGCCCTCCTGGTGCGTGCGCGATGTCGTGGCCCATCTGCTCGATGTGCAACTGCGACGCGTGTCGCAACAACGCGATGGCTTTTCCGGGCCAGCCCCGGAGCAGGCGATCGTCGATCATGCGTCGCTGGTCGCGTGGCTCGACACGCTCAACGCGCGGTGGTTGCGTGGCAGCGCCTGCATCAGCCCTCCGCTGCTGATCGACCTGCTCGCCATGGTCGGCCCGCAGTGTGCGACGGTCCTCGGTGCGATCGATCCCGACGCGCCGGCGCTGTATCCGGTGGCGTGGGCCGGTCAATCGACCTCACCGCACTGGATGGATGTGGGGCGGGAGTACACGGAGCTGTGGCACCATCAGCAGCAGATCCGCATGGCGGTGGGGGCACCGCTCCTCGAGGAGCCGCGCTGGCTGCACCCGGTGCTGGCGCTCTCGGTTCTGGCGCTCCGACGCGCGCTCGCGCCGCACGCGCGCGACGTGGGCACGCGCGTCGTGGTGCAGCTCACGGGCGAGGCCGGTGGCCTCTGGCACGCGGAGCGCGTCCGCGAGGCGTGGATCGTCGGGGTGGGTGACGCACCGGCGCCCGTCGCACGTGTCGTGTTGCCGGCGACGACGGCGTGGCGGCTGTGGTTCAACGCGATCCCGCGCGAGGCCGATGTGTTCGATCAAACCGACGGCGATCCGCTGCTCATCGACGCGATCCGGGGCATGCGGAGCGTGATGGTGTGAGGCGGGTGGATCTGCTGCGCGATCCGCCCCGCCTCGTGCCCTCGGCCTACCGTCCCAACCAGCGCGAGAACTTCACGAGGAACACATGCTGGCCGGGATCGGCGAAGGCGCGACCGACCTGCCGCGGCAGCCCCGTGGTCGCCTGCTCGAACGCGGCTTCCCGCTGCTGGGACCAGACGACGAAGATGGTCGAGCCCGGCTGGTATTCCCAACGGAGCACGGCGTTGCCGCGCAGCGCCCGCACGGTGAAATCCTGGGTTGGAATCTCGAAGAACGGCGCGTCGCCGTCCGCATCGGGGTCCACGCGCAGACCACCGCCGATGAACGTCACGCGACCCAGATCACGCCCGTACTCGGCAAACGTGAAGGTGCGCGGCGTCCGAAACTCCTTGAAGCGTGTGAAGGCACCCGACGAGGCGAACGGCTGCAGGAAGAGCTGCAGTGACAGCCACGGGGAGAACGTCCAGTCGACCCGCGTGTCGAAGCGCGCCTCGCGCTGCTGCACGTCGGCAAACACGTAGCGCGTGCCGAACGTCGCAGTCGCGCGCGCGTCGGGCACCGCCTGGACGTACTGGCCCACGATCCGTCCCGTCTCGAACGACGGCCCGACGCGCACGCGCGCCTGCGGGAGCGGTCGCCAGTCGAGTTCGAACTCCGCGCTGTGCGACCGTCGGCCGCCAGCGTCGGTCGTGCGCTGCACTTCGAGCGATCCGATCAGGGATCGACGCTCGTCGCTCGTGACTTCGAGCGCATTCACGACTTCGGTGGGACGCAACGCGAGCGGGCCACCGCGCAGCAGTCGATCATCGACGGTGCGAGGCGATACGGACAGTCGATAGTTGGCCGACCAGAAGTTGAGCGCGGTGACATCCGCGAGCAGACTCGTGCGCGTCTCGGTGCGGTCCCCGCCGAAGTTCCAGCCGAGGGTCTGAAAGACGCTCGCACTCCATTCGCGCGACCATCCGCTCAGAAACGGATTGCGATACGTGAGCGCACTCGAGAGCGAGCGTACGTCGCTGCGCACCTGGAAGCCGAGATCGTTGACCTCGAAACCGGGACTCGTCTCTTCATACGTCAGGCTGCCCAGCGTGCGTTCGCCGGCCAGCTTCGCGATGGAGAGGGCGGCGAAGTGTCCGGTGAGCGAGGTCCGCTCCGGATCAAACCCGAGGTGGTCAGCGTCAGGGCGCTGCAGCGCGCGGTAGTTCGCGAGCTGTAGACGACGCAGTACGTCGGTCGAACCCTGCACGCGACTTGCCGCCCACACCGCACTCACGGCGTACGTGCGATTCTGCCACGCATGCTCGGCATCGAACCCGAGCACACTTGCATTCGAGGCGAGGCGCGCATCGAGCAGCGAGTCGCCCAGGGCGCGTCGCGTGTCGGCGAGAAACGCGCCCACGCCCGTATTGCCTCCATCGAGCAGGCGACGAACGCGACTGACATGATAATTGGTGCGTGGTTCGACGGCTTCGCGCGTGATGGAACCATCGGTGCGCAGCACGTCGGCTTGTTCGCGCACGGTGACCGCGTTGAGCACGCCAACCTGCCAGCCGGAGGGTGTGGTGCCCGAGAGCTTGAGTGCGGCGGCGATGGGGGTCTGCGGCGCGACGCTGGTGGCGACGACGTTACCCGTGGGGCGCCGCTGCGGCGCGCGTCCGATACGACGGCTGTAGAAGAACTGTGGTGGATCGTTGTCGTTGAGTGTGCGCGTGCCACCGAACGCGAAGCCGTCGGCGTTTTCGAGAAAGAACGCGCGGCGCTCGGGGAAGAAGATCTCGAAGGCGCTGAGGTTCACCACGGCCGGATCGGCTTCGGCCTGGCCGAAGTCGGGGTTGAGCGTCGCGGTGAGCGTGAGCGACTGCGGGAGCTTGATGCGTGCATCGCCACCGATGGCCGACGCGACGTCGCGCGTGGGCGTGAAGCGGGACCGCTGCGCTGGCGGCTGGAGCTCGAGTTGCGAGCGGACATACGGCAGCAGCTCGAGTCGCGACGCGGGCTGCAGCGAGTCGAGACCCGTGAGCGTGCCGAACCGCGAGACGAAGCCCGGCGCATCGGCCGGCGTGGGCGCCCAGAACGACTCCTCGCCGTGTCGCGCGATCACGCGCGAGAAGTTGAGTCCCCATGGGCGCACCGCGCCACGCTCGCCGCGCACATCGTAGCGCAGCTGCGACAGCGGAATGCGGAACTCGGCCGTCCAGCCGGCGCTGTCCACGCGTGCGACGACGTTCCAGACGGCGTCCCAGGACTGATCGCCGTCATCGTCGTTGAAGAGGTACTCGTCGCGCAGCACGCCGCGCGGATTGACGCCGAACACGAAGGCGGTGCGCTTGTCGCCGTAACTGTCGAGTCCGACGAAGAACCAATCGGCGTAGATGTCGTCGGCATCACGACGGCCGAGCTGCTGCGCGATGGAATCGGCGGCCGTGTCGTGATTGCGCACGGCGACGTAGAGCGCGTGGGCGTCGTACGCGACGCGGACCTCGGTCGCCTGCGACGCGGGCGCACCATTGGCGGGCTGTCGCTGCACGAAGCCGCTGGCGACGGGTGCGGTGGACCAGATCGGTTCGTCGAGGCGTCCGTCGAGCGCGATCGGAGCGGTGAGCCAGACCGCGCTGAGTGCGGGGGGCGGTGGCGTCGTGGTCTGGGCGACGGACGGCCGCGTGGCGCTCGTGGCCAGGAGCAGCGCGGCAGCGAAACGACGGACGGGAAGCACAGGGAGCAGTCGCACGGAACAGGAAGGGAGAGCGTTGCTGAACGGTCGCCGAAAGCAGCGCCCTGCTTCAGTCACGGACCGGAGGTGCCGACAGTTTCAGGGAACGAATCGGACGGAAGTTAGCCGGGGCCGTGACGGCGCCGGAGGCCGACGAAGGCCACGTCCCATGGATTTCACCGGACAGGCCCATGTTCCAGCACCAACGACTCGGTACGCGCGTGTTCGCCGGCTTTGCCAGTGTGGCGGTGCTGATTGTGGTCCTCAGCGGGTTGTCGATCGGCGCGATGGCGCAGCTCGACGCGGGCGCGCGCACGATCTACGCCGACCGCGTGGTGCCCCTGCAGCAGCTCAAGGTCGTGGCTGACGCGTACGCGGTGGCCATCGTGGACGAGGTCCACAAGGTCCGGGCGGGCACCGTGACCTTCGCCGCGGGTCGCGCCCGCATCGCGCGCGCGACCGTGACCATCGACAGCGCGTGGGCCCTGTACCTCGCAACCACGCTGACGGCGGAGGAGCAGGCCCTGATCGGGCAGGTGGAGTCGGTGCGCGCCGCAGCGAATGCGGCGACCGAGCGGGCGCAGGCGCTCATGGCGGCGAGCGACACCGCCGGACTGCGCGTCTTCGCGGAGTCGGCGCTTTATCCGGCGATCGAGCCCGTGTCCGATCGCATCAGTCGCCTGATCGACTTGCAGGTGCGAGTGGCGGCCGAGGCGTTCGCGTCGAATTCGGCGCTCTACCAGCGCATGCGTGTGCTGCTGGCACTGACGGCACTCGGCATTCTGATCGTGTCGCTCTGGTTGGGACGGAGTACCGCGCGTTACTTGTCGCATGGCGTCTCAACGCTCGTCGGACGAATGCAGCAGCTGCAGCTCGCGCTGTTGCCGAATGTCCGATCGGCGGCGGAGTCGATGGCGCGAGGCGATCTTGCGCCCGTGGACACGCCGGTGCTCACCCCGTTGCCAGTGGCATCGCGCGACGAACTGGGCGAACTCGCAATTGCCCTCAATGCCGTGGCGGATGAGGCCGGGCGTGTTGCCGAGGCGACGTCACAGTCGCGTGAGACGTTGGCTCGATTGCTCACGGAAGCTGGTGCCCTCGTGACGGCCGCGCGCGAGGGACGACTGACGGCGCAGGCCGACGCGTCGGCCTTCGAAGGTGCGTACGCGCAGCTGTTGCATGGCTTCAACGAGGCGCAGTCCGCCGCGCAGGCGCCAGTCCAGGCGGCGTTGCGCACGCTGGAGCGCGTCGCGCATCACGATCTGTCGGAGCGTGTGGTGGGGTCGTTCGCCGGTGATCACGCGCGGCTGGCGGGCGCCGTGAACACGGCGATCGGGAACGTGGCCGATGCGTTGCACGAAGTGGAAGTGGCGGCCGAGCAGATTGCCGGCGCTGCGCGTGAAGTGGCGGGTGGCAGTCAGGACATGGCGGGTGGTGCGTCCACGCAGGCCGCCACCGTCGAAGAGATCACGGCCGCGATGCAGGAGCAGGTCGCGCTCGCGACGCATACGGCCACACGCATTCGCGACACGCGGACGCTTGCGGAACAGGTGCGCGTGCAGGTGAGCGAAGGCAACACGAGTGTGGCGCTGTTGGCGGAATCGATGCAGCGCACGGTGGAGTCGGCGGCGCGCACGGCGTCGATCGTGAAGTCGATCGACGAGATTGCGTTTCAGACGAATCTGCTGGCGTTGAACGCGGCGGTGGAAGCCGCGCGCGCCGGTGATGCAGGCCGTGGTTTCGCGGTCGTGGCGGATGAGGTGCGTGCGCTCGCATTGCGCGCGGCCGAGGCGGCCCACGAGACCGCGCGATTGATCAACGAGACGCAGGAGACGACCGCGCAGAGTACGCAGGTCACACGCGACGTGCAGACGCAGCTGAGCACCATCGACGCGGGCATTCAGAACGTCGCGATGCTCGTGGCGACCGTCGCGGGCGATGGCGAACGACAGCGGGAGCAGATCGACGCCGTGCGCGCCTCGGTGGATGGTGTGAATGCGCTCACGCAGCGCCTGGCCGCGAACTCGGAGGAATCGGCGAGTGCCTCGGAAGAACTGCATGCGCAGGCCGCCATGCTGCGTGGGCTGGTGCAGCGCTTCCGCGTCCGCAACGCCGAGGGTGGCGCCCGCCCGCTGGCGCGACGCGATGTGCACGACGCGCCACGCCCTGTCCACGAGCGGCGGCGTCGCGATCCGCTCGTGGCCAAGTGGGCTGGCGCTGGCGTGTGAGCGCGCGCCTTACTGCGGCGGCGCGAGCACGAGACCGGCGAGTGTGTTGAGCTCGGCCTCGGTGGTGTTGAGGGCGCCGCGTGAGAGCGTCTGAATGGTGAGGCGGTAGAACACCGGTCCCTGCACGAAGGCGAGCTGCGGTCCGCCGCCGGCCATGGAGTAGTCGAAGAACACGGCGGCGTCTCCGAGCCCGGTGACGTCGCGCGCCTTGCCTTGCGGGTCCATGTCCTTCGCGTCCGTGAGGAACTTGCGCGCCTCGTCGGCATCCGGCTTCGCGCGAATCTCGAGATCGACGTGATAGACCATCGGATCGTCGCTGCCGGCCTCGCTGTAGCGGCATGCGGACAGCGCTTCGTACGGCGTGGGGGGATCGTCGCGCCGTGATTCGACCGCGAACTGCTTGCCGGCGTACACGGACTGCACCTCGTCGGCGGTGAGCACCGCGCACGCGGAGACCGCCGTGACGGGCGTCTCGACCGCCGCTGGTGGCGGCGCGGCGGCATCGTTGGTGGGCGGCGCACTTTCGGCCGAATCGGCCGAGCCGCCGCCGCAGGCGAGCGCGCTGGAGGCGAGGAAGACAAGAGGCGCGAGCCGTGCAGCGGCCGAACGCGGGCGGGACATGGTGACCTCGTGGTGGTGGGGCCAGTGGGGAGGGGCGCGCGACGAGGCCCCGGCGGGTCGCGCGCGCCGAATCTGCGGTGTGCCAGCGCTGCGCACCAGCGAGGCCGTCGTCTGGTGCGTAGCTTCCCGCGACCGATCGTGATCGCCGGGTCCGCCGGCGGATCACCCGCCCGCCGACCTCGTCCCGCCGAGTCCCGCCATGGAACGCAAGACTGCCCACGATTTCGACCAGGACCTGCTGATTCTGTTCGACGCCTACGTGCACGGCGGCATCGATCGTCGCACGTTCCTCGATCGCGCGTCGAAGTACGCCGTGGGTGGCGTCACGGCGATGATGCTGCTTGAGCAGCTGAGCCCGAAGTTTCTCGAGGCGCAGCAGGTCGCCCCGACGGATGAGCGCATCACGCAGGAGTACGTCGAGTATCCGTCGCCCAACGGCTACGGCACGATGCGCGGGTATCTCACGAAGCCGGCCGGTGCGGCGGGCAAGCGGCCAGGCGTCCTGGTGATTCACGAGAACCGCGGCCTGAATCCGCACATCGAGGACATCACGCGGCGACTCGCGGTGGACGGCTTCGTGGCATTCGCCCCGGACGCGCTCTTTCCCCTGGGCGGCTATCCCGGTGACGAGGACAAGGCGCGCGAGGTGTTTCCGAAGCTTGATCAGGCGAAGACGCGCGAGGACTTCGTGGCCGCCTGTGGTGTGCTCAAGGCGCGCCCCGAGTGCACGGGGAAGATCGGCGCGGTCGGCTTCTGCTATGGCGGCGGCATGGTAAACTTCCTGGCCACGCGTGTGGGTCGTGATCTGTCGGCCGGTGTGGCCTACTATGGGTCGTCGCCCAATCTCGAGGACGTGCCGAAGATCACCGCGCCGCTCATGATTCAGTCGGCCGAGAACGATCCGCGCATCAACGCGAGCTGGCCGGCCTTCGAAGAGGCGCTCAAGGCGGCGAAGGTGCCGTACGAACGACATCTGTATCCCGGCACGCAGCACGGCTTCAACAATGACACGACGCCACGGTACGACGCGGCTGCGGCCAAGCTCTCGTGGGATCGCACGCTCGCGTTCTTCCGGAAGCACGTGGGGTGAACAGCGCGCACCGGTCGCGCGTTGGTCGCAGGTGACGATGTCCTGGGACGACGCGCTGGCGGAGCATGCTGCGGTGCTCTCCGCCTTCATCAGGGCGATGGAGGCGGTGCCGGCACCGCAGTGGCAGGTGTCGCCTGGCGCGACGACGTGGAGTGCAGCCGCGCTCGCGCTGCATGTGGCCGACTCCTACGCGTTCGGGCGAGAGGCCGCGTTCGGGCGCGCGGCCATGCGTCGACGCACGCCGGCGCCGGTGGCGTGGTTTGCGCGCACCGTACTCCTGCCGCGGTTGCTCGCGTCCGAAACGTTTCCGCGCGGCGCGCGGGCACCGGACGAAGTGGTGCCGGATCCGCACGCGGCGGCGTCGCTCGACCAGGCCGAGATGCGGGTGCGCCTCGAGCGGGTGGCGGCGGAGGCGGTGGACGCCCTGCAGGAGGCAGCGCGCACGCGACCGCGTGTGCGGATTACCCACGCGTACTTCGGACCGCTGCGCCCCTTGCTTGCGATGCGTCTGCTCAGCGCGCACACGCGGCACCACACCGAGGGGATGAGGCAGCGGGGACTCGTCGCGGACGCTTGAGGGCGGACAACGTCACATACCGTCTCTCTATGTCGGACCATCAGATCTTGAGCCTCTCGGCGGCGTGCTGCTGAGACCCTCGTGGTCGACACTCCTCAACGATCTCCTGCGACGACGCAGGCCTCCGGACACCCGCGCACTCCCCAGTGCCCCCGTCCGACGTGAGTGTGTCATGCGATGGTTCCTGAATCTCCCGCTGTCTCGCAAGCTGCTGGTTTTCACGCTGGTGCTGCTCGGTGGTGCCGGGCTGAGTACGACCGTCTCGATGCGCCAGCTGGCGCGAGTGAATGCGGCGAGCGATGAGGTCACCGGTCGCGTGATTCCGGCCCTCGACGCGATCACCGATCTGCAAGCGGCGATCCTCGATCGACGCGTCCTGCAGTTTCGACACATCGCGAGCGACTCGCCGACCGAGAAGCAACGGGTGCGCGCCATGCTCGGCGCCACCGACTCGCTGATTCACGATGCGCGCACGCGCTACGCGACGCAGACCTCCGCCGACGCCCAGCGTGCTGGCATCGATTCGCTCGGCGCACTGTGGGATCGCTATCGCACGCTCGCTGACTCGGCGTTGCTGGCGTCGGACGACGGCCACACTCTGATCGCGCTGGCGCTCCTGAACGGTGACATGCGCCGGTTGTACGACCAGGTCGCACGGCTCCTCGAGGCGAGCGTCGGCAGCGCGCGAGCAGAGGCAACGAGTGCGGCTGCGGCTGTGGATGCGGCGTATCGCAGCGCACAGTGGACCGGCGCTGCGATGTTTCTCGTGTTGGTAATCGCGGCTGGTCTGGGGCTGCGTGCGTTCAGTCGGCAGATGGCGAGTTCGGTCGCCGCGATTCAGTCCACCTGCAATTCTCTGCAGCAGCACTGCATTACCGGCCTGCGCGATGGCTTGCAGGCATTGGCGCGTGGTGACCTGAACCACGAAGTGACTCCGGTGACGACCCCGATCGACTCGGACACGCAGGATGAGTGTGGGGCCATCGCCCGAGCGCTGGACGCCATCGTGCGCGATGTTCGCCTGACAGCGCTGGCGTTCAACGAGACGCGCGGCGTCGTGGCGAGCGTGATTGCCCAGGTGAATGGTGCCGCATCGGCGGCGCAAGCGGGCGATGTCTTCTATCGCGCCGATGCCGATCGCTTCAACGGCGGCTTCCGCGAGGTTGTGGCTGGGGTGAATGGCACGCTGCATGCGGTGGCGGTGCCGCTTGACGAGGCGCAGACCGTTCTCGAGTCGCTGGCGGGGTGTGACTTTACGCGCCGCATGCGCGGCGACTACGTGGGCGCCTATGCCCGCATGCAATCGGCGATGAATCAGACAGCCGATGCGTTGCAGTCGGCGTTGCAGCACGTGCAGGAAGCAGCTGAGCATGTCTCCGCTGCGGGTGGGCAGATCGCGGCTGGGAGTCAATCGCTGGCGAGCAGTGCCAGTCAGCAAGCGGCCAGTCTGGAGGAAGTGTCGGCCAGTGTGCAGGTCGTGCGCGCGACCGCAGCGACGTCGGCCACCGCGGCCGAGCAGGCTCGTCAGCTGGTCGTGGCGACGGCTGATCACACGACCTCTGGTATCGCTCGTATGCGCGCCCTGACGGACGCGATGTCGGAGATCGCGGCGTCGAGCACCGAGACTGTTGGCATCGTGAAGACGATCGAAGCCATTGCCTTCCAGACCAACCTGCTGGCGTTGAACGCGGCGGTGGAAGCCGCACGCGCAGGCGACGCCGGTCGTGGCTTTGCGGTCGTGGCCGAGGAAGTGCGCGCATTGGCGCAGCGTTCAGCCGACGCGGCTCGCACGACGTCGGAGCTGATTGAACGCGCAGCGGCGAGTACGCGCGAAGGCGTGGCGCTGAACACCGAGGCGCGCGAGGCCTTCGAGCAGATTGCTGCGCAACTGATTGAGGTGCGCGGCGTCGTCTCGGAGATCGCTGACGCCGTTGCGGGTCAGGCGTCGAGCATCACGCAGATCAACGCGTCGGTCGAGGAGTTGAGCGAGGTGACGCAGCGGTCTGCGGCGAACGCCGAGGAGTCGGCCAGCGCCGCCACCGAGTTGGACAGTCAGGCCAACGCGCTGCAGGAGCTGGTCGGGTCGTTCCAATTGGAGCATGCCGGGGGGAGCGCGAGTGGCCCCGCTGTGTCGCGGGCGAACGGTCGGTCGTCTCTCACGTATGCCGATTGTTCACCGGTCTCTCGGGTGGTGCGCCGCCCTGCTTCTGCTCGCCGCCTGCAGTTCGGGTGAGCGGCGCCCTCGCGCATGGGGCGCCCCGCGTTTGGCGGAGGGAGATGCCTGTCCCGTGCTCATCGGGCGCTATCTGGTAGATGACTCCCCCGTCCCCTTCCAGCTCGCCGTGCGGCACGTGCGTGGCGGTGAGGGGCGGACGCCCGTCTCGTTTGCGGTCGAGGATCAGGGCGATTCCACGCTGACCGTGTCGGTGCGCTACGAACAGGGCGAGGACGGGCAGGCCGTGCTGCGGCGTGGCAACGCGTGGGCCGGCGACTACTACTGCGACGACGGGTGGTTCAAGGTCGCGATGGATGGGGTGTCGTCGCGCTGGCCGGATCTCGTGCGGCCTGGCGGGCACGCACCGAAGCGAGGTTCGCTGCGCATCGCCCCTGGAACGAAGGGCGCACTGATTGCGAAGCTCGTGGGCCACTGGTTCGAGGGCTTCCAGCCGTACTCGCCAGGAAGCGGCGATGGCATTCCGTTGCCCTGGACGTGGAAGTCGGCGCACGCGTGGTTGCGCACGGAGTCGTTCAGTCCCGCCGCGCTGGCGCGTCTGCGAGCGCGCCAGCCCTCCTCGATCGAGGCACAGATCGCGGCGCAGGAGGCGGGCGTCTCGGTCAGCGAGGCCATCGCGAACGATCCAGTGTGGCAGGCCAATCACGCGCTTGAACACGGGCCGCCGGCCACGGGGCAGCGCGAGGCGTCCGAGCGCATCACGGCGGCAGTGCCGAGCGGCCTGCGCATCCTCGTGATTGCGCCCCGCGATAGCGGCTGGCACGTGAGTGTGGCGATGACCGATCCGGCGCGGTTGCCGCACTTCCTCTCCAATCTCGCGCAGCGCGAGGACGTGCGGGCGGTGCAGCATGACGCGCTGACGCGCGGCATGACGGAGACGGGTTTGGAGACGACGGCGGTGTACGTGCGGTTCGCGGCGACGCGTCGGTAGCGACGCGTCGCCAGTCGTTCAGCAGCGCGCGAGCACCCCATCCACAAGCGCCTGCGCCTCACGCTGCATCTGCGCCAGATGCTCGGTGCTCACGAAGCTCTCGGCGTAGATCTTGTAGACGTCTTCTGTACCCGACGGGCGTGCCGCAAACCACCCGTTTGCGGTGGACACCTTCACGCCACCGATCGCGGCTCCGTTGCCGGGCGCATGAGTGCGCACATCGGTGATGGCGTGACCCGCGAGTTCCCCGACGGACAGATCCTGCGCGGACAACGCGCCGAGTCGCGCCTTCTGCGTGCGCGAGGCCGGGGCGTCGATGCGTGCGTAGTGCGGCGCCCCGAGGTTTGCGGCGAGCGCGGCGTAGCGTTCGCTCGGATCGCGACCGGTGCGCGCCGTGATCTCGAGTGCGAGCAGGCCGGCGATGATGCCGTCCTTGTCGGTGGTGAACACCGAACCATCACGTTGCAGGAACGTCGCACCGGCGCTCTCTTCGCCGACAAACCCAAGTGAACCGTCGAGCAGTCCGGGGACGAACCACTTGAAGCCCACCGGCACTTCGTACAACGCCCGACCGTGGCGCGCAACAACCCGATCGATAAGCGCACTGCTCACAATGGTCTTGCCGATACCGATGTCGCCACGCCACGCGGGACGATGCGCGAGCAGATAGTCGATGCAGACCGCGAGATAGTGATTGGCCGGCAACAGCCCGCCCGAGGCGGTCACGATACCGTGGCGATCGTGATCCGTGTCGGCGGCAACGATCACATCGTACGCGTCACGATGCTCGAGCACACCGGCCATCGCGAACGCGCTCGACGGATCCATGCGAATCTGACCATCCCAGTCGCGCGTCATGAAGCGAAAGGTGCCGTCGACCGTGGTGTCGAGCACGTGGAGTGGCAGCGACCATCGTTCGGCGAGATTCGCCCAGTAGTGCACGCCGGCGCCGCCGAGTGGATGAACAGCGGCACGTACACCACTCGCACGAATGACATCGAGGTCGAGCACGCCACCGAGCGCCTCGATATACGCGGTGCGAAAGTCATGCACGGTAGCGTGCGTCCGTGCCATGCGCGCACTCACGCGCCGCACACCGCGCAACCCGTCGGCGAGCAGCGCGTTCGCGCGCTGTTCGATGGCCTTGGTCGCGTCGCTGTCGGCTGGCCCACCGTGGGGTGGGTTGTACTTGAACCCACCATCCGCAGGTGGGTTGTGCGACGGCGTGATGCCAATACCGTCGGCACGCGACTGCGGATGGGCCGCGTTGTGGGTGAGAATTGCGAACGAAAGCGCCGGCGTGGGCACCCAGTCGCCGGCAGGCGCGATGCACACCATCACGTCGTTTGCCGCGAGTACTTCGAGCGCGGTTTGATGCGCCGGCGTGGAGAGCGCGTGTGTGTCGGCGCCGAGAAACAGGGGCCCCGTGATGCCCTGAGCCGCGCGATACTCACAGATCGCCTGCGTAATCGCGAGAATGTGCGCTTCGGTGAACGACGTGCTGAACGACGAGCCACGATGTCCCGAGGTGCCGAAGCTCACGCGCTCCGCCGGATTCTCCGGATCGGGGCGGTGCGTGTAGTAGGCCGTGATGAGCGCGGCGAGATCGGTGAGCTCGTGCGCGGTAGGGCGTGTACCGGCGGTGGGATGGGTCATGCCGGAAAGTTACGGTGCGAACACCAACTCCACGCGCACCTGCACGACGGGCTGCACGCGAATGGTACCGAGCGCACGCGAGAGCCCCTTGCTGACCTGATGCTCCGGGAGCGACACGGGGAAGGTGGCGCCGAGCTGCCAGCCGCCATCTGCGCGCGGCTGTACCGTCCCGGTGGCGATCACGGGCCGAGTGATGCCGTGCACACGAAAGCGACCGTGCAGGCGCACCGGCCGAGCGTCACCCGCACCCGTTCCGGCAGGGTCGGGCACCAGCGAGTCAAGCTCGAAGCGCGCGCGGGGATGCGTCGAGGTCTCGAGTGCCTCGCGCATGTGTCGGTCGCGCGTGCCGTTGCCCGTGCGCAGCGAGTCGAGCAGCACCTCGACCCAACCGGTGGCGGCACGTTCGGTGCCGGGACTCGAGACGGTGCCGGTCACGCTGCTGGTCACGCCGGTGAACGGACCAAAGGTTGCCCGCGCGGTGAACCAGGCGGTCCCCGACTGCAGGCGCAGCGAGGTGGTCTGTGCGACGAGAGGGTTGGCCAGCGCGACGAACAGCAGCGCCGCCGACAGGCAGCGCTGGGCCCACGCGAGGCGATGTGTCAGCGCAGGGTCCACTGACCGGTAAGCCGCACCGTGGAGGTTCGACCCGGCACCACGTAGCCCACCACACCGATCGCCGCGCGCTCATGGACGCGGCGTGCCACGCCCGCAGTGAGCGACGCCCGTGTGTCCTCGAAGCGAATGCGCGTGTTGTCCACCACGCCAAACGCATTGGTGAAGTTCACATCGAACTGCGGACGCGCGTGCACGGCGCCGACGCCTAGTTGAGCCGACCAGTTGGTGCCGAACGCCCGCGTCGCCAGGAGCTCCGCCCCGATCGCGTTGGGCGCGTACCGATCGGACGACGGCGTGTCACCGAAGCACGGTTGTGTGGGATCGTTCTGCAAGGCGTCCCGTGAGCACGTGACGGGTCCATCGACGTAACCCAGGGTCCCATGGAGGCGCGCGTGTACACTGGTGGACGCGTTCATGCTGCGCGCGTAGCTGAGCGCGAGACCGGCGAGGAACGGCGTGGCGTCGGCGACGGTGACCGGCGGCAGGAGGCTGGCCTCGGCGGTGAGCCCGGCCGGCAGCCCCACGGCAATGCGTGGGCGTGGCAGCACCGGGCTGAGCGTGGTGTTCTCGGCCTTGTCGAGATAGCACTCGCCGCTGCGGCGCACATCGGATGGTGGTGTGGGCAGCCACGTTGTTTCGAGGGCGATCGCGATCTCGCCGGGGCGGAGGGCGCCGCTGGGCAGCGCCGTACCGAACGTGAGCGGGACCGCGTAGCGGGTGAGCAGCTCGGCTTCGTTGCTGCCGGGAGACGGGCGGCAAATCCTCGACTGCGCGCCGACGGGCACCGCGGTCGCGAGCGCGATCACGCTCAGGGCACCCTGCACAGCGCGCGCGAGACGCGGCCCGCTCATGTGGTCGTCACCGTGACCACGCGCGTCGCACTCGCGAAGTCCACCGCGAAGCTGCCGAGGCCGCGGGTCGCCGGCCCGACGAGCACGCTTCCGTTGTCGGCGTCGAACGTGGAGCCATGGCACGGGCACACGATGCGGCGGTTGCTGACGCTGGCCACGAGACATCCCTCGTGCGGGCACCGTGCCGTGAAAGCGCGAAACGTGTCATTGCCGAGATTCACGACGACCGTCGGCGGGTCCGCGACGATGATGAACCCGTTGGTCCCTTGCAGCGTGGTGGCTGCGCCGAGGTCGATCCGCAGTAGATTGCCGGAGCGCGTGACGCCAGTCGGCAGGGCGCCACCGCCGCCGCCCCCCCCACCGCCACCGCCGCCGCCTCCACCACCCCCTGGACTGGTGGGGCCCGCGCCCTCGCCGCCACCACAGGCGCTTGTCAGAAGCGCGGCGATCGACGCGGCGCCGGCCGCCGTCAGGAAGCCGCGGCGATCAACCAGCGGCGTGGTCGGGTCGAACTGCCCGCGGTTCGGGGCGATCACGGGGTCAACAGGGTCCGACATCGGAACTCCAGCGCAACGGGTGGGACGAACCGCGAGGGTGCGTAACGACACCCGAGGGGAGGTCAGTGACCAGTGGGTTCCGGGCCGAACGGGTCACGTCGTGCTGACAGTGAGCTGTCGTGTCGCGGCGTCGAAGGCGACGGGGAACTCGAGCAGCCCTTCGAGGGCCGGCCCCACCAACACCCGCCCGTTCCGCCGATCGAAGGTCGAGCCGTGACACGGGCATACGATGCCGGCGCTGGTTACGCTGCCCACGAGGCAGCCGGCGTGCGGGCAGCGCGCCGTGAACGCGTGGAACTCATTGTTGGCAAGGTGCACGATGACGGCCGCCGGCGTCGAGACGATCACGAAGCCATTTGTCCCGCGAAGGGTCGGCACGCGATCCACGTCTACGCGCAGGGTGCTGCCATCGCGCGTGATCCCAGCGGGGAGCGCGCCCGGCGGCAGCGGCTCGCCGACCCCCGTGGGCTCCGTGTCGCCATCGCCGCACGCTCCGACCAGCAGCGCCGCGATCGATGCCTGACCCGCTGCCGTCAGGAAGCTCCGGCGATCGAGCAGCGCAACCTGCGGATCGAATCGCCCGGCGGCTGGCCGGGCCTGAGCCGGGTGCGAACGCGACATTGGCGATTCCTCAAGGCGAGAACGAAGGCGGCCGATCACATCGCGCAACCGCTAGTCACATAGCGCGGAGGCCGCGCCGATGTTCCCGCGAGTGATCCACGACGCGAAGGTGGCGCGGCCGTAGATTCGCAGGCATGTCGCCTTCCGTCGGATCGTCGTCGCGTGGCTGGGATGTGATCGTCGTCGGGGTCGGCGCGATGGGGAGCGCCATCGCGTACCACGCCGCCGCGCGCGGGCTGCGCGTGCTCGCCCTCGAACAGTTCGGCCTCGGTCATGATCGTG
>ERZ1066123.324-NODE-324-length-36661-cov-19.213189_pt1 | contig 36661 bp, 32 predicted proteins | sample MGYA00382770_ERZ1066123 | MGnify/ENA primary metagenome ERZ1066123 (study PRJEB33369, sample SAMEA5778353) | biofilm metagenome | biome: Industrial cooling water; feature: Water cooling tower basin; material: Biofilm | place: United Arab Emirates | collected...
CACCGACGGTGGCCCCGCACGCGGATGCCCCCGTCGGGCTGCGGTTCCTGCAGTTTTCTGCTGTTCCTGCTCTTCTTCTCGCAGTTCCCGCGGTTCGCAGTTCGCGGAGTCCGAAGATTCGAGCGGATCCGCGATGGCCGCGAGGCTCAGGGATTGAGCCGTCGCCGCAGTGCGGCGTCGAAGTCGGCGGCCGACTGGACGGTGAAGCGCCAGCGGCCGAAGCCGGACTGGTCGACGAAGACGAGGCGGAGGCGCAGGTCGACGTAGTCCCACGCCTGGAGCCGGCCGCGGACGCCGATCGTGTTCTGGCCCTGCAGGCCGCCCTGATCGAGGACCTGGTCGGGTTCGCCGAAGGCGACGTAGGCCGAGCCGCGGTCGGACGACCAGCCGGCGGCGGCGTCCTCGCGGAAGCGCTCGTTGGCGAAGCGGATGCGGCGGAAGTAGTCGCGGAGCCCTTCGTGTTGCGGCGTGCTCGCGATCGGGTCGGTGCTGCGGAGGAAGCTCACCCACGCCTGCGCGCGGCGCTGCGGGTCGGCGCTGCGCAGCTCGCGGAGCTGGCCGCCGCTCGCGTAGAAGCGGAGGTAGCTGAGCAGCTCGTCGAACGAGGCGACGGGGATGTCCTCGCCCAGGTTGACGAGGAGCGACGTGCGCGCCGTGTCGGTGGTGCCGGCGGTCCAGGCGAGCGCGGTGAGGACGCCGATGCCGAGCTGCGGGAGCGGGACGCGGACCACGTCGGCGGCGAGCGCACCGCGGCGCGTGAGCGTCACCGAGTCGCGCCAGACCGTGGCTCCCTCGGCGTTGCGGAGCGCGAGGAGGACGGGCGCCGCGACGGGGGCGGGTTCGGGGCGCTCGAGGTAGAGCGGGAGGACGTCGTCGACGCCGTACTGCACCGCGTGGCGCGGCCCGGCGGTGAGGTCGGGCGGCGCGGCGCGCGTGGCGCGGGGCGCGGCCTCGAGGACGACCAGCGGGGCCGAGGGGCGCGTGCCGTCGAAGCGCGGCACGGTGACCGGGCGCTCGACGGTGACGGTGCGCGGGCTCCCGGCGTCGCGCAGCTGCATCGCGACGATCGCCTCGCCGGCGGGCATCGGGACGACCTGCTGGAAGACGACGCTCTCGTCGGTGCGCTGCGTCTCGCGGAAGGAGGCGACGCGGACCGTCTCCTTCGCCTCGGCCCGCGCGACGACCACGGGCCCCTGGCGCGCCTCGATGACGACCTCGTAGCCGCCACGGTACTTGTCGCCGTCGCGGGTGAACGTCATGGAGATCGACGGGATCGACATCGCGACGACCGCGTAGGCGGTGTCGGGCGACGGGCCCGGGAGGAAGTCGATCGCGGCGACGAGCGGCGTCGGGAGCCCGGTGGCGAGGAGCCCCATCGACTGGTAGATGCGCACCGGGTCGGTCTGTGCGGCGAGGTCGCCGCGGCGCACGGTGCCGTCGGTCGTCCCGCCGGCGGGCGCGGGCGTGCCGCCGGGCGTCGCCCCGCCGGCCGGGGCGCCACCGCCGCAGGCGGCGAGGGCGGCGAGGGAGCCGACGGCGAGCCACCGGACGGGTGGCGACAGCGGGGCGACGGGGCGGGGCATGGCGGGCGTGCGGTTCACCGGGACGCGGACGGGCCGGGCGGTGGTGGGCCGGCCGGCGCCGAAGTCTACATGCGCGTCACGGTGCACGATCCGCACCCCCCGCCCGTGCGCCCGCGCCGCACGCCGGGAGCCCGCCCCACCGCCATCGGGGCTCGCCTTGCCGGGGGTGCGGCCGGGCCGTACGCTTCCGCGCGTGAATCGCGATCAGCTCGTCGGCTCGACGATCGGCGGCTACACCGTCGAGGGGATGGTGGGCGAGGGCGGCACCGCGCTCGTCTACCGCGCCACGCATGCCGCGCACGGCACCGTGGCGCTCAAGATCCTCCGTCCCAAGCTCCGCAACGATGCGACCGCCGTCGCGCGCTTCGAGCGCGAGGCGGGCTTCGGGCTGCGCGTCGTGCACCCGAAGGTCGTGCGCACGATCGAGCTGGGCGAGGTCGACGGGCTGCGCTACCTCGCCATCGAGTGGGCGAAGGGCGAGCTCCTCGAGAAGGTCGCCAAGCGCACCGGCGCCTTCGCGCCCACGACGGCCGCGGCGATCGTCTCGCAGATCGCCGCCGCGGTGCAGGCGGTGCACGACGCGGGGCTGGTGCACCGCGACCTCAAGCCCGAGAACCTCATGTACGACGAGGCGACGGGCGAGGTGCGGCTCCTCGACTTCGGCATCGCGGCCGAGCCGACGCAGGGGCAGGACCAGCGCCTCACGCGCGACGGCTTCTTCGTCGGCACGCTCCTCTACGTCGCCCCCGAGGCGCTGAGCGGGGTGCTCGTCGGCCCCGCCGCCGACCAGTACTCGCTGGCGACGATCGCCTACTTCCTGCTCGCCGGCGTGCACCCCTACAGTGCGCGCTCGACGCGCGAGCTCCTCTCGGCGCTCCTCTCCTCGCCGCCGGTGCCGCTCAACCAGGCGAAGCCCGAGCTCGACCTGGGCCCCGAGGTCGAGCGCGTGGTGATGAAGGGGCTCGCGCGGCAGCCCGCCGAGCGGTACGCCGACGTGACGACCTTCGCGAACGAGCTCGAGCTCGCGGTGCGCGCGATCCCCGCGAAGAAGGAGAGCGGGGCCGGGCTGTTCGGGCGCGTCAAGAAGCTCTTCTCGTGAGCGACGGCTCGCGCGAGGCGCTCGTGCGCCTCATCGCCGCGCGCTCGGTCCGGCGCGGCCGCTTCACCTTGGCGAGCGGGCGCGAGAGCGACTTCTACGTCGACTGCCGGCTGACGACGATGAGCCCCGACGGGCTCGTGCTCGTCGGTCCGCTGGCGCACGCGATGCTCCGCGCGACCGGCTGGACGTACGACGCCGTCGGCGGCCTCACGCTCGGCGCCGACCCGGTGAGCTACGCGATCGCCTACGCGTCGCAGCTCGCGGGCGACCCGGTGCGCTGCTTCACGGTGCGGAAGGCGCCCAAGGCGCACGGCTCGGCAAGACGCATCGAGGGCGGGTTCCGTCCGGGCGACCGCGTGGTGGTGATTGAGGACACGATCACCACCGGCGGCTCGGCGCTGAACGCCGCCGACGCGATCGTGGCCGAGGGGGGGACGGTGGTCGGCGTCCTCGCACTCGTCGATCGCGAGGAGGGGGGCCGCGAGGCGATCGCCGCGCGTGGTCTCCCGGTCGTCGCGTTCACCACGGCGCGCGAGCTGCTCGCGCACGTGCCGGCGTGACCGGCGAGCGTCGGGGCCGCGGGAGCGCGCACGCCGATCACGCCGGCGACGAGAGCGGCATGAAGGACGACAGCGCCTCGACGTACGGGTCGACGAGCTCGGCGCAGAAGCGCGCGAACATCCCCTCGCCGTCGTAGCGCTTGCGCCACTCCGAGGCCGGGAGGCCGAGCTGGAGTCGGACGTGTCGGCCGAAGGCCTGGGGGCTCGAGTAGTCGAGCTTGTGCGAGACGGTCGAGAGGCTCGCGCGCGGGTCGTCGAGCAGGACCGCGGCGCGGACGAGGGCGCCGAGGGCGACGTAGCGCTTCGCGGCGGGGAGGCCGTGGCGGACGAAGCGCGACTGGAGCGTGCCGGGGTGGACGCCGAGCTGCTCGGCGAGGGCGCGCACGGTGTGGAGGCAGGGGTGCGCGACGAAGAGGAGGTCGAGCATCGCGAGGCAGTCGTCGCCGGCGCGCGGGAGCCTGCGGCGCACCTCGGCGCAGGCGACGGCGGGGGTGAAGCCGTGATCGGCGCCGGCGACGGCCTCGCGCAGGATGCGCCAGCCGCCGGGGTGGCGCGTGTCGACGACGGTGCGCACCCCCGAGCGGCCGAGTGCGAGGAGCGACTGCGGGTGGACCCCGTCGCCCTGCGTGACGACGGCGAGGAGCGGGACGCGCGGGTGTTCGCGGAGGAGTGCGGCCATGCGGACGGCGTCGCGCGGCGAGCAGCGGGCGGCGGAGACGAGGAGCGCGTCGGCGGCGTGGCGGGCGAGGTCGGCGCGGAGCTCGTCGAGCGAGGTGCGATGGAGCGCGCGGTAGACGCCCGAGCCCGCGGCGTCGACGGCGGCGCGTTCGTCGGGGGCGAGGAGCGTGGCGACGGCGATCGGGGCGGCGGGCGGGCGCGACCGCGCGGCGGCGGGGCGCGGTGCCGGCGGGGTGGTGGCGCGGTCGAGCTGCATGGAGAACCTCGTCGGGGGCGGGTGGGTGTGCTCCCCGGCATCGTGCGTCGTCCGCGTCAGCGGCCGGTCATCGTGCGTGTCGCCCGCCGCGCGCCCGGCATGATCGAAATGCCGCCGAGTGGCGCGGTGCGGGGCATGGCGTCAGCCGCGTGTCATCGATCGCGTGACGACGTTATCGTTCGCGTGCGATGGGTATCGGCCGGACGGTCGCGACACGGGTCTTCGGACGTCCGGTCGAGGAAAGTCCGGGCTCCACAGGGCGGGCCGCCAGGTAACGCCTGGGCGTCCCGGCGCGCGTGGCGACACGGGCGACGGGGCGACGGACAGTGCCACAGAAAACACACCGCCGACGGCCGCGCGAGCGGATCGGGCAAGGGTGAAAAGGTGCGGTAAGAGCGCACCGCGCCTCCGGCAACGGAGGTGGCAGGGTAAACCCCGGCTGGAGCAAGGCCGAATAGGCGGCGAGGGACGGCCCGTCCCGACCAAGACGCCGCGGGTAGGCCGCTGGAGCGTGCGGGTGACCGTACGCCGAGAGGAATGACCGTCCACCACGTCCGCGTGGTGACAGGACCCGGCTTACAGGCCGGTGCCCATCGCGCCCCCTCCCTCCTTCCTTCCGTCCGTGCGCGTGTTCGCCGTGCCGTTCCCGGTTTCCGTGCTTCGTCGCGTGTCGCGCTCCGTGGTCGGCGTCGTCGAACCGCGTCAACACGGAGGCGCGGAGGACGGCCGGAGGCACGGCCGGTGCGCGGAGCGACGAGCCGTGTCGGGTCCGGATCGGCATTCACCGCAGAGGCGCAGAGGATGCTCGTCGGCACCTCTGCGCCTCTGCGGTGAAGCACGACCCCGACCCGACACCGAACAGCGCACGCCGCACCCTCCGTCCTCCGGCCGTCCTCCGCGCCTCCGTGTTGACGCTGTTCCGTCGCTGCGCCGAGCCGTGACGATCGCGATCGGGCTGCTGCTGGGCACGACGGCGTTGCGAGCGCAGCAGGGTGTGGCGATCCAGGCGCCCGCGATCGACTCGGCCGCCGTGCGCGCGGTGCAGGCGGCGCGGGTGACGGGGCGGGGCTACCTGTTCGGGTCGAGCGCGATCGTGGCGATGGAGCGCCCGGCGCCGCAGGGGGCGCTCGTCGACACGGTGACGACGCTCGCGCGGCTCGGGGTGACGCTCGTGCCGTCGGCTGACGGGGCGAGCGATCAGGTCGCGGTGCTCGCCTTCGACTCGCTCGTGGTGCGGAGCACGGGGCTCGTGCGGCGCCCGGCGACGGCGGCGCTCGCGGGGGAGAGCATGCGCGTGCGACTCGAGGGCGGGCGCGTGGCGCGCGTCGCCCCGGCCGACGGGCGGAGCGCCTGCGACGGCGAGGCGCCGCTCGCGTCGCTGCTGGCCGAGCTCGTGCCGGCGGTGCGCGGCGACCGCCCCGGCGACTCGTGGAGCGACACGACGACCGTGCTCGCCTGCCGCGCCGGCGTCCCGGTGACGGTGACGACCGCGTGGCGCTACACCGTGAAGGACGAGACCGGCCCCGCGCTGGCGCTCGCGCGCGAGGGAACGATCACCCTCGCCGCCGACGCGCCGGTGAAGGACCAGCGGCTCCTCCTCACCGGCGCCGGCACCTCGACCGGGACGATCACCGTCGATCGCGGCACGCGCGCGCTCCGCACGCTGCGGGCGACGTCGGTGGTGACCTTCGAGCTGACGAACGGGCAGCAGAGCCGCCGCTTCACGCAGACGGTCGCGGACGAGGTGCGGCTGGCGCCGTGAGTGTGGTTCGGCGCATCCCGGTTCGGACCTCGGGGCGCACGTGGGCACGGAGGGATTCACCACAGGGGTCACAGGGGACACAGGGACTGCGGAGCCCCTGCCTCCCCTTCGTGTAGTCCCTGTGTCCCCTGTGACCCCTGTGGTGAATCCCTCCGTGCCCTACGTGCGTCCCCGCGGTTCCCGAACGCAGACCGGAGTCAGTCCGTCAACCGCAACGGCATCAGGATCGTCAGGTACGACGCCTGGTCGGTCCACCCCTCCGGCTCGATCGTCGCCGCGCGCTCGGGGGCGCGGAAGGAGAGGCGGATCTCGGGCGTCGGCATGACCTTGAGGATCTCCTGCAGGTACGCGCCGTTGAAGCCGATGTCGAGCGGGTCGCCGTCGTAGCGCACCGCGATCTCGTCCTGGCCGTCGCCCAGGTCGGGGCTGTTGGCCTGGAAGCGGAGGATCCCCGCGTTGAACGAGAGGCGGATCCGGTGCGTCTGGTCGCTCGCGACCGTCCCCATCCGGCGGAGCGCGCCGACCAGCGCCTCCTTCTCGGCCACCGCCGTCTTGTCGTTCTCCTTCGGGATGACCTGCTCGTAGTTCGGGTACGGCCCCTCGATGAGGCGCGTGAAGATCTGCTTGTCGCCCGAGATGTTGCGGAAGCCGAGGTGGTTGTCGCCGCGGGCGACCTCGAGCTCGTCGGCGGCGGCGAAGAGCTTGCGGACCTGCTCGAGCGCCTTGGGGAGCACGATCAGGTCGGCCGACTGCCCGCCGCCGGCGGTCGGGATGTCGAGCTTGGCCAGCCGGTGGCCGTTGGTGGCGACCATGCGCATCCGGTCGGGGCGCAGCTCCCAGAGGACGCCGTTGAGGATCGGGCGCGACTCCTCGGTGCTCACCGCGTAGCTCACGTGCTGGATGAGCTTCTGCAGGTCCTCGGCCTTGAGCTTCCACGACTCCTGGAAGCGGATCGCGGGGAAGGCCGGGAACTCGTCGCGCGCGATGCCGACGAGCTTGAACTTCGCGCGCCCGCACTCGAGGGTGACCTTGGCCTCGCCCGACAGCGCGATCTTCACCGGATACGGCGGGAGCTCGCGCGCGAGGTCGAGGAGCTTCTTGGCGGGGATCGTGATCGCGCCCGCCGCCTCGACGTCGGCGGCGACCTCGGTCGAGACCGCGATGTCGAGGTCGGTCCCGCTCAACCGGATCGTGCCGCGCTCGGTCGTCTCGACGAGGATGTTGGCCAGGACGGGAAGCGTCGTCTTCCCGGGAATCGCCGCGGCGACCGCCGCCAGCGCCTCCTGGAGCTTCTCACGCGCGATCGTGAATCGCATTGCGCCCTCGACAGGTGCCGGCGCCGGGCGACCGCCCGTGTGGCGCCGTCGCGCCTCGCACACCGGCCAGGATCGGCCCATGTGGACGCGCTAAGAAGAACCAAAGAGAGATATCTAAACAGTCGCAGTCGTAGGGGCGGCCGCGGCTGTGGAGAGACGCCGGAAGCTACGGCGGACCAACGACTTCCGAAAGCTTGAGCCGTGTTGAACGGCTGCGGACAACACCCTCGTTCTCCCCGGTCGTCCCCAGCCGCCGACCGCCGGCCGGTGGCCGCTGTGGACAAGTCGCTCAGGCGCCCCCGTTTTCCAGCGCCGTCCGCACCTTTTCCACACGTGCCGCGAAGCCCATGTCCCCCTTGATCGACTCCTCGGCCCGGTCGAGGGAGTGGATGACCGTGGAGTGGTCGCGCCCGCCGAAGGCGTTGCCGATCTCGACGAGCTGGAGCGCGAGGAGCTCGCGGCAGAGGTACATCCCGACCTGCCGCGGGACGGTGAGCTGCTTGGTGCGCGTCTTCGACTTGAGTCCCTCGGTGGTCACCCCCCACTCGCGGGCGACCGCCCCCTGGATCGCGGCGACGGTGATCACCGGCTGCACCGCCTCGCCGCCGCCGTCGCGGAGCTTGTCGCGGAGCGCCTCGCGCGCGAGCTCGACGGTGATGTCGGCGTGCTTGAGCGAGGCGAAGGCGAGGAGCTTGATGATCGCCCCCTCGAGCTCGCGGACGTTGCTGCGGATGTTGTCGGCGATGAACTGGATGACGTCGTCGGGGATCGTCAGCTCGAGGTGGTCGAGCTGCGCCTTGCGGCGGAGGATCGCGACGCGGTGCTCGACGTCGGGGAGGGCGATGTCGGCGACCATCCCCCACTGGAAGCGCGACACGAGGCGGGCCTCGAGCCCCGGGATCTCGCTCGGCGGGCGATCCGAGGTGAGGATGATCTGCCGCCCGGCCTCGTAGATCGCGTTGAAGGTGTGGAAGAACTCCTCCTGCGTCGCCTCCTTCCCCTTGAGGAACTGGACGTCGTCGACGAGGAGGAGGTCGGTCTCGCGGTAGCGGCGGCGGAAGTCCTGCGTGCTGCGCCCCTGGATCGCCTGCACGAGCTCGTTGGTGAACTGCTCCGTGCCGACGAAGGTGATGCGGGTGTCGGGGTCGCGCTTGAGGAGCTCGTGCGCGACGGCCTGCATGAGGTGCGTCTTGCCGAGCCCCGTGTCGCCGTAGAGGAAGAGCGGGTTGTAAAGCTTGCCCGGGGCCTGTGCGGCGGCGATGGCGGCGGCGGCGGCGAGCTCGTTGCTCTTGCCGACGACGAAGTGCTCGAAGGTGTAGCGGTCGGAGAGCGGGGCGGTGACGGCCCCGGGGTCGCGGCGGCGTGGGCGCTCGGGCTCGGCCGGGGCGACGAAGAGGTCCATCTGGGGCCGGGCGCGCACCCCTTCGTGGACGACGAAGGTGACGGTGAGCGGGTGGCCGAGGGCGACCGGGGCGGCGCCGGCGAGGACGGCGGCGTGCTTGGACTCGTTCCAGTCGGCGGCGAACTGGTCCGGGGCGCCGACGATCAGCGTGTTGCGCTCGAGGCGGAGCGGCTCGCAGGGTTCCAGCCAGGTGCGGAACGTCTGCTCGGGGAGCTCGAGCCGCACGCGATCGAGGAGGCGGGACCAGGTTTCGGCGGCCGGGAGCATGAACGAGCGCGACGGGTCGGGCGGGGGCGGGGGACGCGAACGTACGCGGGGCGGGATGGTGGCGCAAATCGCCGGCGGCGGGCAGACGTGGGAGCGAGCAAGGAGGGCGCCGATCGGGTCGTCTTGACCCAAATCGTTGTGGCGACTACGCTTATCGGTCTTTCCCGCACACCACGTCGTCGTTACTTCAGGAGTCGTCATGGGCAAGCCGACCTATCGCCCGCGCAACAAGCGCCGCATCCGCAAGCACGGCTTCCGTGCGCGCATGGCGGACCGCTGGGGTCGCGCGGTGCTGAGCCGCCGCCGCAAGAAGGGGCGCAAGCAGCTGACGGTGCAGCTGCCGAGCAAGTACGCCGGCGCCTGAGCCGGCGTCGCGAGCGGCGGATACGTCGTCGCCCGGTTCCTTCCGGCTCGTCCGTGCGCAGCGGCTGACGCGGCGCGGCGACCTGGAGCGGGTGCGTCGGGAGGGGAAGCGCGTGCGCGCGGGGGCCTTCGAGCTCCGCGTCGGCGCTTCCCCTCTCGCCGTTCCGCGGGTGGGGTGGATCGTGCCCAAGTACGGCCATGGCTCGGTCGAGCGGAACCGGGTGAAGCGCCGGCTGCGCGAGGTGGTGCGGCTCGAGTGGCTCCCGGTGCTCCCGCCGTGCGACGTGGTGATCCGCGCGCTGCCGCCGGCCTACGCGCTCGACTGGGACGCGGTGCGGCGCGACCTGCGGAAGGCGCTCGCGCGGCTGCCGGGGGAGTTCGCGGCGCGCACGGCGGCCGAGCCGGCGCCTCCGGCGCGAGGCGCGCCACCGGATGCGGCCGTGTCGCGTGGTGACGGGCCGGGCGCGTTCCCGCCGCAGGGCGAGGCGGGCGCTGACGACGTGCCGGACGGCGGCCTGCCGGGTACCACGACGGCGTGACCGCCATGCCCGCGTCGCTCGCTCCGCTCGTCCGCACGCTCGCCGGCGCCGCCCGCTGGACGGCGATCGCGTTCGTGCGTGGCTACCAGCTCTTCGTCTCGCCGCTCTTCCCCGCCTCGTGCCGCTACATTCCCACCTGCTCGACCTACGCCGTGGAGGCCATCGAGCGGTACGGGGTGGTACGCGGCGGCTGGCTGGCGGCGAAGCGCATCGCGCGCTGCCACCCCTTCCGGCCGGGCGGGCCGGATCCGGTGCCATGACGCCGGATCGGCGCGCCGCGCGCGGCGCCCGCTTCCGCACACAGTCCCTGCCCGTGCCGGCGCGCGTCGCCCGCGACGCACGGGTCGTCGTTCGTCCCTACGCGTTCCCATGAACAAGCGCCTGCTGCTCGCGCTCGCCCTGTCGGCGGCGGTGATCGGTCTCACGCAGTACCTCTTCCCGCCCCCGGTGCCGCAGAAGCCCGCGGCGACGCAGGCGGCGAAGGCCCCCGCCGGCGCCGCGGCGGCGATCGCCGCGCCGGGCGCCGCGACCGTGGCGGCGAGCCAGGGGGTCGCCGATTCCGCGGTCGCCGCCCCGGCCGCGATCGCCCTCGACACCGCGACGATCCGCGACCGCGTCGCGACCTGGCGCATCGCGAACACCGGCGCGGCCCCCGTCTCGGTGTCGCTCCCGACGCACGCCGCGCTCGACGCGAACGGCAAGACGAGCCGCGCCGTCGAGCTGGTGCGCCCGGGCGAGTCGCTCTTCTCGTGGCAGCTCGTCGTGAAGGAGCCGACCGGCAACCGGACGATCGACTTCTCGAAGGTCCCCTTCGCCACCGAGCCGGTCGACCCGACGACCGTCCGCTTCCGCGGGACGGTGCAGGGGGTGACGCTCGCGGTGACGTACAAGTTCGTCGCCGACAGCTTCCTCGCGCGCGTCGGCGGCGAGGTGACGGGGCTCGCCGGGCCGGCGGTGCTGCAGGTGACGCTGCCGAGCGGGCTGCACTCGGCCGAGGCGGACACGCTGGAGGACCAGCGGCACTACGCGGTGGCGGTGAAGCCGACGCGGGAGAACGCCAAGAGCGTCGCCTTCGCCGACCTCGAGCCGGGCGAGAGCGAGCTGCTCGCCGGCCCGCTGACGTGGGCGGTGAGCAAGAGCAAGTACTTCGTGCTCGGCCTCCTCGTGATGCCGGGCGACCGGCCGTTCGACGAGGTGCAGGTGACGGGCGGGGCGCGGACGGGGAAGGTCGAGAGCCGCGTGAACGCGGTGGTGCGCCAGCAGCTCGACGGCGGGCGCTTCCGCTTCGAGCTCTACACCGGGCCGCAGGAGTGGAAGCGGCTCGTCGCGCTCGGCCGCGACTTCGAGAACAGCAACCCGTACGGCGGCTGGCTGCAGGGGGTCGTGCAGCCGTTCGCGCGGCTGGTCACGACCTCGCTGCTCTGGATGCACGAGTCGCTGCGCCTCGAGTACGGCTGGGTGCTCGTGCTGTTCGGGATCGCGATCCGCCTCGTGCTCTGGCCGTTCAACCAGAAGGCGATGCGGTCGAGCATGAAGATGCAGGCGATCCAGCCCGAGCTGCAGGCGGTGCAGGAGAAGCACAAGGCCGATCCGCAGCGGATGCAGCAGGAGGTGATGCGGGTGTACAGGGAGCACGGGATGAGCCCCTTCAGCGCGCTGTCGGGGTGCCTGCCGATGCTGATCCCGATGCCCGTGTTCATCACGCTCTTCTTCGTCTTCCAGAACACGATCGAGTTCCGCGGGGTGCCGTTCCTCTACCTGAGCGACATCTCGCAGCCCGACCACACGTTCATCATCCCGATCCTGATGGCGGCGAGCGCGTACGCGCTGTCGTGGATCGGGATGCGCGGGATGCCGCCGAACCCGCAGGCGAAGATGATGGGCTACGTCTTCCCGGCGATGATGTTCGTCTTCTTCTGGTCGGCGGCGGCGGGGCTCAACCTGTACTACTTCGTGCAGAACCTGGCGGCGCTGCCGCAGCAGTGGCTGATCTCGCGCGAGCGGCAGAAGACGCAGTCGGCGAAGGGCGGGGCGGCGCCGGTGATGGCGGCGAACGGGCGTCCGGCGCAGCCGAAGAAGCGGTGAGCGGGTCGCCGTGAGGTGCAGGGCGCCCGGTCGCGGATCGTCGTGACCGGGCGCCTTCTCCTTCGGGGCGGGGAGCGGCGGGGTTCACCACAGGGGTCACAGGGGACGCAGGGGACTGCGTGTCTCGGCACGCAGTCCCCTGTGTCCCCTGTGACCCCTGTGGTGAACCCCGCCGCTCCCCCCGGCCTCAGGCCGAGGCGGCGGTGCGAGCGAGGGTCATGAGTTCGGCGGCCGAGGCGCGGAGGGCGCGGGCGATGCCGAGTTCGGCGACGGCGGGGGCGACCATCGTGTAGCCGAGGTAGTAGCCGGCGCGCTCGGGGACGACGTGGCGCTCGATGGTGCGGGCGTCCTCGGAGACGCCGTCGGTGAGCCAGCGGAGGCGGAGCCCCAGGCCGGCGCGATCGAGGTCGGGGGCGACGGCGCGGGCGAGGAGTGGCTGCAGCTCGCGGATGCGGGCGTACTGGCGCCGGCCGTAGCCGAGGTACTCCCACGGCGCGTAGCCCTCGCAGACCTGCTCGGCCGCGTGGACGGCGAGCCCCTCGTTGACGAGGAGTTCGCGGAGCGTGGCCTGCTTGCCCGTCTCCCAGAACGAGTAGTAGCCGTCGCGCTGGGCGACGAGCGCCTTGAGGTCGGCGCGCGAGTCGGGGGCGCAGTAGCGGACGCCGTGGGCGATCTCGTGCGCGAGCCAGGGCGGGAGGAGCGCCGGGTCGAGGCCGAGGGCGTCGGTGTCGGGGTTGCGGACGCCGGTGAAGTGCTCGAGGCAGACGAAGGCGATGGGGCGGCCGTCGACGACGAGCTCGCCGGCGTTGGCGGCGCCGACGCCGACCATGAGGACGACGTCGGGCTCCGCGGCCAGGTCGAGGGCCTGCATGGCGCGGGCGACGGTCTCGCGGGCGCGGACGACGAGCGGTTCGCGCTCGACGAGGGCGAGGAGGTCGCTGCGGTCGGCGTCGACGACCTTGCGGACGATGTCGGCGACGTGGGGCCCGGTGGGGTCGACGACGTAGTTGTCCCAGTAGGCCGACAGGATCGCCTTGTGGGCCTGGAAGTACCGCTCGTAGGCGGCGACCCGGTCCGCGCTGCGGAGGACGGCGAGGAACTCGGGGACCAGGTTGATGAGCATTCGGGGGCGGCGAAGTCGTGGCGCGGTCGGGCGGGTCGGCGCGTCGCGCGAGAATACCAGCGCCGGGGGGCACGTACAAGTGAGCAAGCGGGCGGCGACGCAGGGGTGTCGGGCGTCGGTCGACGCGTGGTGATGGAGGGCGGAGCGTGTGGACCGGGGGACGGTCCCCGGTGTCGCCGGCCGGGGACGGAGGGGACCGTCCCCATGACCCTGCAGGAAGTGGGCGTGGGTGAGGCGGTGGCGAGTGGGATCGGCGCCGCCGGTGGATGCCAGTCCGCCGCGGCGCAGTGGCCTCACCGTCATCCTTTGTCACGTGGGGTCACGTGGGGTCTGGCACCTCTGGCACCGGCCGGTGCCAGAGGTGCCAGACCCCACGTGACAAAGGATGACGGTGAGGCCGCAGCGCCCGACGCGCTCACGAGACGCATCCGCCGGTGCCACTCGTGACTGGCACCTCCGCTCCTTGCCGGTGCCACTCGTGACTGGCACCTCCGCCCCCGCGCGGTGCCGGAGGTGCCTGACCCCTCGAGCCCCCTCGAGCGAGGCCTCGGGGTGCGCACGCCGGGAGACACGCCGACATCGGGCCCGCCGCGCGCCGGCGGCCGGAACCGCGTGCCACCCCCCCCGCCCGGGGCCGCTCGCGTGGCACCGTCGATGCGAAGGACACCTCACAGGGGTGTCGGGCATTAGTCCCTTGACACCGACCGGTCGAGACTGACGGGAGGCCGGCAACGTCGCGCCGGACCAGGTGGACCGGAGCCGATCGACGAACAGGGATCGAGGGAGGGTGGGGCGATGACGAGCCTGCAGCAGATCGAACTGGTGTGCCCGGTGTGCGACAACCACTTCCAGTCGCGCGCCGTGGTGTCGACGAACTCGTTCGGCGGGAAGCGCACCGACTTCCACGAGCGCGCCGCCGGCACGCAGCCGCTCCCCTTCCTCGTCCACACCTGCGTCGCCTGCGGCTACACCGGCGCGGAGCGCGACTTCAGCGAGGACAGCGACGTCACGCCGTGGCTCCGCGAGCAGGTCCTCACCGTCCTCACCCCGACGCTCTCGAACCGCCAGGAGCTCACCGGGAGCGAGAAGTACGAGGCCGCCGCCAAGGTCGCCGACTGGCAGGGCGGCGACGCGCGCCACGTCGCCGACCTCCTCCTGCGCGCCGCGTGGTGCTGCGTCGACGAGGACGACAGCGAGGCCGAGCGCTACTACCGCCGCCTCGCGGCCCGCCGCTTCGAGGAGGCGCTCGACAGCTACGAGGGCGTCGCCGCCGACGAGCGCGCCGTCATCACCTACCTCGTCGGCGAGCTGTGGCGCCGCATCGGCGACGAGAAGCAGGCCGCGAGCTGGTTCGATCGCGTCGAGGGCGAGATCACCGACCCGGTCGCGCAGAAGTGGGTGCTCGACTCGGCGCGCCAGCAGAAGAACGCACCGCGCGAGTGGTTCGGCTGATCGCGCGCCGCTGACCGCGCCGCGAGGGGACGCGCGACGTCGTCAGCGCGTCCCGAACAGCCGGTCCCCGGCATCGCCGAGCCCGGGGACGATGTACCCGTGCTCGTTCAGCCCGCGGTCGATCGCCGCGCAGACGATGCGCACGTCCGGGTGCGCGGCGCGCAGCCTCGCGATCCCCTCGGGGGCGGCGACCAGGCACATGAAGGTGATCGCCCGCGCGCCGGCGGCCTTGAGCGACTGCACCGCCGCGACGGCGCTCCCGCCGGTGGCGAGCATCGGGTCGAGGACGAGGAAGGCGCGGTCGGCGGCGTCGGCGGGGACCTTGAAGTAGTAGTCCACCGGCTCGAGCGTGTCGTGGTCGCGATAGAGCCCGATGTGCCCCACGCGCGCGCCCGGCACGAGGCGCAGCACCCCCTCGACCATCCCGAGTCCGGCACGGAGGATCGGCACCACGGTGAGCTTCTTCCCGCGCACCGTGACGCCGCTCGTCTCCTCGAGCGGCGTCGTCACCGGATAGGGCTCGAGCTCGAGGGCAGCGGTCGCCTCGTAGGCGAGCAGCGTCGCGAGCTCGTCGACCAGCTCCTTGAAGAGCTTCGTCGAGGTCGCGCGATCGCGCAGGCGCGTCACCTTGTGCTGCACCAGCGGGTGCCGGACGAGGACGACGCCGTCGGGGGGCGGAGTGGCGGTCACGGGGCGGAAGATGGGGGACGCCACGAGGCGGGCAAGCGCGCCGCCGCGCCGGGTGTCGCCGCGCCGTTGCCCCGCGCCTCGGCATGGGGGATCTTCCGATCCGCCGCTCCCCTCCCCCTGCCGTGTCGCACCTCGACCCATCCGTCGCCACCGCGCGCTTCGCGCCGTACGCCGATCCCGCGATCCGCGAGGCGGCGCTGCGCGTCGTCGTCGACGGGGGCGACTCGCTCGTCGTGGTCGACGGCGATGGCATCATCCGCTGGGCGAGCGAGGCGGCGCAGGGGCTCCATCCGCACGCCCCGCCGCTGCTCGGCCTCCCGCTCTGGCGCCTCTGCGGGACGATGGAGGACCCGGGGCTCGTCGCGCTCGTGCGCGACGTCATCGCGACCGGGGCGCCGCGCAGCCTCCTCCCGGTCGGCGACGGCGAGGGACGCTGGTTCTGCGGCTCGCTCGTGCGCGGCGGCGACGACGCGGTGGTGGTGCTCGCGTGGGAGGTCACCTCGCGCGTGCGACAGGCGCAGTGGCTCGCGGCCGAAGGCGAGCTCCTCGGCGCGATCGCCACGGGGACGCCGCTGCCGCAGGTGCTCGAGCGGCTCGCGCGCACGATCGAGGGGCTGCTGCCGGCGACGCGGGCGTCGGTGATGCTCGTCGATCGCGAAGGGCGGCTGCAGCCGGCCGCGGCGCCGTCGCTCCCCGCGTCGTACGTGCAGGCCGTCGCCGGGACGCCGATCGGCCCCGACGCCGGCGCCTGCGGGAGCGCCGCGTGGCACCGCACGACGATCATCTCGCGCGACATCGAGACCGATCCGAAGTGGGCCGCCTTCCGCGACCTCGTGCGCCCGATCGGGATGCGCGCCTGCTGGGCGGCGCCGATCATCGGGCTCCGCGAGCCGCACGACGAGGGGACGGGGACGCGCGTCGTCGGCACGCTCGCCCTCTACGCGGCGACGCCGCGCGCGCCGGGGGACGCCGAGCGCTACATGCTGCAGCTCGCGGCGCAGTTCGCCGCCGTGGCGATCGCCGCCGCCGAGACCCGGGCCGGCGAGGCGCGGCTCGCGCGCATCCTCGAGGAGACGACCGACTTCGTCGGCATCGCCGATCCCGAGGGGCGCGTCCTCTGGCTCAACCGCGCCGCGCGCACGCTGTTCGGCTACGCAGGCGCCGGGGCATCCGAGGGGCGCCACGTCCTCGAGCACTACACCGACGACGTCGTCGCGCAGTTCCTCGCCGACCCGAACGACAACGTCTGGGTGCGCACGCTCCGCGAGGGGCAGTGGCGCGGCGAGTCGACGCTCAAGCTCGCCGACGGCACCGCGGTCCCCGTCTCGCAGCTGGTGCTCGCGCACCCCGATGCCGACGGCACGGTGCGCTTCCTCTCGACGATCGCGCGCGACCGATCGGCCGAGCGCGAGGCGGAGGCGGCGCTCGCGGCGAGCGTGGCGCGCTTCCGCGCGCTCATCGAGGCGGCACCCGTGGGCGTCTACGAGACCGACCTCGCCGGCAAGTGCACCTACGCGAACGCCGCGCTCGCCGAGATGACCGGCTGGTCGACCGAGGCGCTGCTCGGCGACGCCTGGGTCGGCGCCGTGCACCCCGAGGACGCGCCGCGCGTGCTCGACGACTGGGCGCGCTACCTCGGCCCCCTGCACAAGGAGCCGACCGACTACCGCTTCGTGCGCCCCGACGGCACGGTGCGCCACCTGCGCTGGACCGCCGCGCCGCTGCGCGACGGCAGCGGGCGCGTGACGGGACACGTCGGCATCGTGAGCGACGTCACCGCGCAGACCGAGGAGGCCGTCGCGCAGGAGGCGCTGGCGCAGGAACGCGCGCGGCTCGCGCAGCGCGCCGAGCACCCGACGCGGATGGAATCGCTCGGTGCGCTCGCCGGCGGCGTCGCGCACGACTTCAACAACCTGCTCACCGTCATCCACGGCGGGCTCGAGCTGCTGCGCGAGCACCTCGACGACGGGAGCGCCCCGCGCGACGAGGTCGAGACGATCGCCGCGGCGGTGCTGCGCGCGGGCGAGCTCACGCAGCGCCTCCTCGCCTTCAGCCGCCACCAGGTGCTGCAGCCGACGGCGTGCGACCCGAACGTCGTCGTCGAGGGGACGGTCGCGCTCCTCGCGCGCCTCATCGGCGAGGAGATCGCGCTCCGCACCGTGCTCGTGCCGGTGCACGGGACGATCCTCGCCGATCGCGGACAGCTCGAGCAGGTGCTCGTCAACCTCGTGGTGAACGCGCGCGACGCGATGCCGTGCGGCGGCACCATCACGATCGCGACGATGCCGACGACCGGGCGCGAGGAGCCGGCGTGGACCGGCGCCCCCGACGCCCCGCTCGTGCGGCTCACCGTCACCGACGACGGCGAGGGGATGGACGCGACGACGCTCGCGCGCGCGATGGAGCCGTTCTTCACGACCAAGCCGGTCGGGCGCGGCACGGGGCTCGGCCTCGCGATGGCGTACGGCGTGATCGCGCAGTCGGGCGGGCAGCTCGCGCTCGCCTCGGCGCCCAAGCGCGGGACGACGGTGACGATCCTCCTCCCGCGCACCCCGGCCTCGCCGACGCCGACGCCGGTGGCGACGCCGGTGGTCCCGCCCGAGGCCGGGGGCGTGCGCCGCGTGCTCGTCGTCGAGGACGACGCCGCCGTGCGCGCGATGGTGCGCCGCACGCTCGAGCGGTTCGGCTGGGCGGTGCGCGAGGCGACCAACGGCGCCGAGGGGCTCGCGGCGTGGCACGCGGCCCCCGGCGACGTCGACGTGCTGCTCACCGACCTGCGCATGCCCGAACTGGGCGGGCGCGCGATGGTCGACCGGATCCGCGCCGCCGGCGGCGCCGCGCTCCCGGTGGTCTACATGTCCGGGTACGCCGACGACGTGGTCGAGGTGATGACGGCGCGCGAGTCGTTCCTCGCCAAGCCGTTCCAGGCCCGCACGCTCGTGGCGACACTCGAGCGGGTGCTCGCCGCCGCCACGCGCTGACGGGCGCCGCGCGTCACGCCACGGGGCGCGACTGGTCGATGCTCGCCGGGAGGAGGCGCAGGTCGCGCTCGCCGCGGGTGGCGCGACGCGGCGCGCGCCGGCGCCCCTCGTCGTCGTCGTCGCCGCGGAAGGCGCGCGCCGCGAGCATGCCGACGCCGAGCGCCGCGATGCCGAGGAGCGCGCCGGCGGCGCCCGGGTTGCGCTCGAGCGCCGACCACGGGCTGCGCGAGACGACGCGCCCCTCGTAGTCGCCGCGCTCGCGCAGGTCGCCGGGGCGCGGGGCGTGGAGCGTCTCGGTGTCGCGCGGCGGGCGCTCGCTCCGCTGCTGCGAGAACATCGACCGCTTGATGCGGTCGCCGAGCGACGGGACGAGCGTCTCGGTCGTCGCGAAGAGCTTGGCCGAGCCGCCGACGCGCACGTCGCGCAGCCCCTTGGTGGCGCAGGCGAGGATCGCCTCGGCGACGAGCTCGGGCGCGTAGACCGGCGGCGCGTGCGTCGGCTCGACCTCGAGGTAGTTGCGCGCGTGCACCGTGTACGGCGTGTCGATCGCCGCCGGCTTGACGAGCGAGACGTGGATCGGGAGCCCCTCGTGCGCGAGCTCGAGGCGGAGCGCGTCGGTGAAGCCCTTCACGGCGTGCTTGCTCGCCGTGTAGTGCCCCTGCAGCGGCATCGCGGTGTCGGAGAGCACGCTTCCGATGTTGACGATCACGCCGCCGGCGCGCTGCAGGTGCGGGACGGCGACGAGCGCGCCGTGCACGACGCCCCAGTAGTTGGTCTCGAAGAGGCGGCGCGCGTCCTCCTCGCTCACCTGGCGGATCGGGCCGTAGATCGAGACGCCGGCGTTGTTGACCCACGTGTCGATGCGGCCGAAGCGGCGCACGGCGTGCTCGGCCGCGCCCTCGAGCGCCGCGCGCTCGGCGACGTCGGCGACCGCGTAGTCGACCTCGGCGCCCTCGGCGCGCAGCTCGTCGCAGGCGGTGGCGAGGTCGGTCTCGTCGCGCGAGACGAGGAGGACGCGCGCGCCGCGGCGGGCGGCCATCCGTGCGGTGGCGAGGCCGATGCCGCTCGAGGCGCCGGTGATGACGAGGACCTGCTCCGCGATCGGCTTGAGCGAGGGACGCGTGGGCATGTGACGAGCTCCGGAGCTGCGTGAAGGGGCGGCGCCGGGGATCACGGCGCGGACGGACCCGTACGCACGGGCAAGGCCCGCGCCGCGCGTCACGCGTCGGGGCGGGCCCAGCCGTCGAGCGCGGCGAGCAGCGGGTGGCCGGGACGCGACGCGGTCGGCGCGCCGCCGAGCACGAAGCGCCACGTGTCGGCGACCGACCCCCACATCCGCGGCGCGCTGCAGCGCTCGTGATGCCCGGCGAACTCCTGCACGAGCGCGCGCTCGTGCGTGGCGAGCTCGCCGGCGAGGAGCGCGCGCAGCGCGGCGAGCTCGGTCACGCCGACGACGGTCCAGAAGTCGGGGGCGTCGGCGTTGCGCTGCACGAGCATCGCGCGCACGGCGTCGAACGCCGCGGCGTCCACGGCGCCGGCCGGCTCGCCGCGCGCGGCGAGCGCGGCGTCGGCGACGAGGCGGTTGAGCGCGGGATAGAAGTCGGGCGTCCCGTCGGCGGCCGCGATCCGCTCGGCCTCGTGGTAGGCCGCGCGCATCGCCCGCAGGTGGACGCGCTCGGCGTCGGCGTCGCCCGTCGCGCGCGCGACCATCGCGAGGCGCTTGTGCGTGGAGCCGACGAGCGCGTGTCGCTCGCTCGTGGGCGCGATCGCGAGGAGCGACTCGAGCGTGGCGAGCGCCCTGGCGAGCTCGTCGCGCGCGGCGGCGGCCGCGGCCGCGTCGTCGCCGCCGGCGCCGAAGTCGCGCCAGGCGAGGCGCGCGCGCGCGTTCGCGTACTGCTCGACCGCGCGGAGCGAGGCGCTGCCGTCCTCGCGCCGCGCGGCGGCGTCGTACCACCGCACCGCGTCGGCGAGCGCGCCGACGGCGAGGAAGGCGCGCCCCATCGCCTCGCAGATGTCGCCGAGCGCCGCCCAGCGCGGGCGCCGCGCGGGGAGCGCGGCGTCGAGCGCGCGGAGCTGCTCGACGATGAGGGCGCGGTCCTCGTCGTCGCCGTGCTCGGCGCGCACGGCCAGCTCCTCGAGCAGGTAGGCGAGGCCGCGCGCCGAGGCCATGTCGTCGAGGCGGCGCACGGGGACGACGCTGGCGCGCTCGCCCGTCGAGGCGACGAGGCGCCAGTCGGGATCGCCGTAGCACTGGTAGGCGGCCCACGTCGTGTCGTCGCGGTCGTGGCGCCAGGTCGCGCGGCGCGCGGCGGCGACGGCGTTGATGAAGCGCGCGCCGCCGAGGAGCGCGTCGTAGAACGTGCGCGCGAACTCGAGCGCCGCGTCGTCGGCGACGGTCCACCCCGCGGCGACGACGCAGCGCACCCCCGCCTCGATCAGCCGCTGCGCGACGCCGGCGGCGAAGGCGGGGCGGTCGACGCCGTGCCCAGGGCGAAGGAGCCCGTCGTCCGCGCCGCGGCCGAGGTAGCAGCAGTTGAGGAAGACGAGCTCGGGGACGACCGGGAGCTGCTCGATCTCGCGCGTCCCGAGCCACGCTCCCTCGGAGAGGGCGATCCCGCGCGGGTCGGGGACGGCGTCGGGGCCGCGCGCCTCGCGCGCCTCCTCGGGCGTCTCGGGGGGGAGCCCGTGCGCGGCGATGTGCATCACGCGATACGGGTGCGCGAAGAGGGCGTTCATCACCTTCGTCGCGTCGACCGGGTTGCGCGCGGTGTCGCCGGGACCGGGGACGAGGAGCGTGAGCTTCCCGCGGTCGGCGTGCAGACGGGCGAGTCGCGTCGCGACCTCGGTCGCCTCGCGGCGCGCGGCGAGGAGCGGCTCGAAGCGGTCGGCCGGCGCGTCGGGATCGCCGATGACGAGCACGTGCCCGTCGCGCGCCGCGTCGCGCGGCTGCTCGCGGAAGCGGTCGGTGAGGAACTTCCGCACGACCTTCGCGCGGATCGCCCACGGCGCCTGCTCGCGCGGCGCGTCGGGGGCGACGTCGTGCATCAGCTCCCACGGGAGCGCGGCCGTCCCCGCGTCGACGCCGAGGACGAACTCGCCGGCGGTCGAGAGGAAGGTGCGCAGGCCGAGCGGGACGAGGAGCGAGAAGAGCGTGCGGCCGAGTGCCGGGTCGGTCGTCGCCTCCTCGTGCGTCGCCTCGTGCACGAGCTGGCGGACGAGCGGCGGCTGGAGGCGCTGCTCGCGCAGCTCGTTGCGTGCGCGGCGCGTGTCGAGGCGGAAGGCGAGCGTCGGCCCGCCGCCGCGTCCCTCCTCGGTGACGACCTGCACGAAGTCGTAGGCGACGCCGCGGTAGCCCTCCTCGGGGGGGCGCGTGATCGCGCCGGCGGTCGTCTCGACCCACGGATGGAGCACGAAGCGCTCGGGCTCCGCACCGGCGAGCGCGTCGAGCGCGCGCCACGCCTCGCCGGCGCGCGAGAGGTAGACCTCGACGATCGTCAACCGCGTGACCAGCGGGAGCGTGGGGAGGCCACGCGGGGCGGGGGATCCGCTCGTGCGCGCGCGGCGGCGTCCGCGCCCGCGCCGCGCCCCCGTCCCCGCCTCGCCACCGGCGGCCGCCGCGTGCTCGGCGGCGGCGCGGTCGAGCGCGGCCTTCGCCTCGGCGACGCCGCGCGCCACCGACTGCGCCGCGCCGTGCACGTCGACGCCGGTGCCGCCGCTCCCGACGAGCGTCGCGCAGAGCTCGAAGCCGGTGGCGGTGCGCACCGGGTCGTCGGCGAGGCGCATCGCCCACGCGAGCACCCCCTGCTTCACCGTCTCGACGAGCTGCGGGAGGCGGAGCGTCCCCTCCTCGCCCAGGCCGACGACGAGCACCGCCTCTGGGGCGGGGACGGCCCACGGGTTGTCGTCGGCGACGTGCCGGTTGCGGAAGAGGGCGAAGGTGCGCGGCCCCTCGACGTAGACCCCGAGATCGAGGGCACGCTGCAGCTCGCCGTGGAGGACGCGGTCGAGCGCGGCCTCGGAGCCCCGCAGGTGCGCCGAGCGGTAGTGGCCCACGAGCACCGGCGCGCGCACGAAGCGCAGGTCGCCGCAGCGCACGCGGAGCTCGAGCGTGGCGGGGGCGGACGCGTCGTCGCGCGGCGTCGCGGCGTCGTCGGTCGGCATGGGCGGGCGGTGGGAGGGACGCGGCGGCCGCTGCCGGCGCGCGCGCCACGCTAGGCCGCGGACGCGCCGTGCGCCAGCGGCGGCGCGGAGCGGGGTCGGCGTGGTATGCTCGTGGACGGCACGCGCGCTCCCGTCGCGGCGCCGTCCCGCGCCCCCCGACCCTCCCCGCCCGCATGTTCCTCGAGTTCCTCGGCGCCGCCCGCGAGGTCACCGGCTCGTGCCACGCGCTGCACGTCGGCGACCGGACGATCCTCCTCGACTGCGGGCTCTTCCAGGGGCGCCGCGACGAGTCGCGCCGGAAGAACGAGCGCCTGCCGCGCGCGACGAACCGGATCGACGCGGTCGTCCTGAGCCACGCGCACATCGACCACGCCGGGCGGCTGCCGTTCCTCGTGCGCGAGGGGTACGACGGCCCGATCCACGCCACCGCCGCGACGCGCGACCTCTGCGCGCTGATGCTCGCCGACTCGGCGCACATCCAGGTCAAGGACGCCGAGTACCTCTCGCGGCGCGAGCGGGCGCACGCCGAGCCGCTCTACGAGCCCGAGGACGCGACGCGCGCGCTCAGGCTCTTCGAGAGCCACCCGTACGGGCGCTGGTTCGACGTCGTCCCCGGCGTGCGTGCGCGCTTCGACGACGCGGGGCACATCCTCGGCTCGGCGAGCGTGCTCGTCGAGGCGACGGAGCGGGGCGAGACGCGCCGCATCCTGTTCAGCGGCGACGTCGGGCGGAGCGGGCTGGCGATCATCCGCGACCCGCAGCCGCCGGCCGACGCCGACGCCGACGTGGTGATCATGGAGAGCACCTACGGCGACCGCGACCACGTGCCGATCGACGACGCGCGCGCGACGCTCGGCCGCGTGGTGCGCGAGACGGCGAAGCGGGGCGGGAAGGTGGTGATCCCCGCGTTCGCGGTGGGGCGCGTGCAGGAGCTGGTGTACGACCTGCACGCGCTCGCGCGCGCCGGCGAGATCCCCCCGCTCGCGGTGTACGTGGACAGCCCGCTCGCCACCGGGGCGACGCAGGTCTTCGAGCTCCACCCGGAGTGCTTCGACGACACCGAGGCGCTGGTGCGCACGGTGCGCACGCTCTTCCGGTTCGACCTCGTGAAGTACGTGCGCGACGTGCAGGACAGCAAGGCGCTCAACGCGCTGCGCGGGCCGATGGTGGTGATCAGCCCGAGCGGGATGTGCGAGTCCGGGCGGGTGCTGCACCACCTCGCGAACACGATCGAGGACCCGCGCAACACGGTGCTGATCGTCGGCTTCCAGGCCGAGCACACGCTCGGGCGGCGGCTCGTCGAGGGACGGCCGACGGTGCGGATCTTCGGCGAGGAGCGGCCGCGGCGCGCCGAGGTGGTGGTGCTCGACGGGTACAGCGCGCACGCCGACCGCGGCGAGCTGCAACGGTGGCTCGACGCGGTGCGTAGCGGCTCACCCCGGTTGCGCACCGTCTGCCTGGTGCACGGCGAGGCGGATGCGCAGGGTGCGTTCGCGACACGATTGCGCGCGGCGGGGTACGAGGTCGAGATCCCCGAGCCCGGAGCCCGCCATGCCCTGTGAGCGTCGTCCCGCCGGTCGCGTCGCGTCGCCGTCGCGCGGGACGCGGCGCGCGTGAGCACGGCGCGCGTGAGCGAGACGCCGCGGGCGGCGGCCGCCGGGCGGATCCTCGAGGCGACCTCGCGCTGCATCCTGCGCACCGGGGCCGCCGCGACGTCGCTGCAGCACGTGGCCGAGGAGGCGGGGGTGAGCAAGGCGCTCATCCACTACCACTTCCGCGACAAGGGGGAGCTGCTCGCGCGGCTGGTGGAGTGGGTGCGCGCCGGCGTCGTGGCGCGGCAGGACGCGGCGCTCACCGGGGTGACGGGGGCGGCGGCGCTCGACGCGCTCTGGGCGTGGCTCGCGGACGAGCTCGAGCGCGGCGACCTGCGCGTCCTCCTCGACCTCGCGCTCGTGCAGGGCGAGGCGGTGCAGGGGGCGGTGGCCGAGACGGCGCGCGCGCGGCGGGCGTCGGCGGCGGTGGTGGTCGAGCGGCTCTTCGCGCTGCTCGGGCTGCGGCCGCGGATCCCCGCGGCGATGCTCGCCGACGCGTTCGTGGCGTGCGTCGACGGGATGGCGCTCGACGCGGTGATCGAGCCGGCGCGCAACCCGCGCGTGGCGTTCGACGTCTTCTGGCTGGCCGTGCTCGGCCTGGCCGACTGAGCGTGCGGCGGGCGCGAGCCGTGGCGACGCCGCGCCGCAAGCGGTCACCGGTCGTGCGCGCGGTCGCGTGGACGATCGCGCTCGTCGCCGGCGGGTGGCTCGCGCTGGTGGCGGCGGTCTGGTGGACGGGGCGTGCCGACGGCGCGCGGCGCGCCGACGCGATCGTCGTCTTCGGGGCGGCGCAGTACGCGGGGCGCCCGTCGCCGGTGCTCGAGGCGAGGCTGGCGCACGCGCGCGAGCTCTACCGGCGCGGGATCGCGCCGCGGCTCGTGCTCACCGGGGGCAAGCAGCCCGGCGACCAGTTCAGCGAGGCGCAGGCCGCGGCGCGCTGGATGCGGCGGCGCGGCGTGCCGGCGAGCGCGCTCGTGATCGAGGACGCGAGCCGGAGCACGAGCGAGCAGATGCACGCCGTGGCGCGCATCGCGCGGCGGCGCGGGCTCGACACGCTGGTGCTCGTGAGCGATCCACCGCACATGCTGCGGCTGCGGCTGACCGCCTGGCGCGTGGGGCTCGTCGCCTTCGGCTCGCCCACGCGGACGAGCCCGTTCAGCGCCACGAGCGGGGCGGGCGTGCGCTACCTGCTCGCGGAGTCGGTCAAGGCACCGGTCGCGCTGCTGCTCGAGCGCCCCGCACGCTGAGCGGGGCGCGCGGTACTGTCGCGTTCGTGATCGGTGCATGCGAGGCATCGTCCACCGCGACCGCGACGACGCCGACCGGACTCGAGCGATGACCCGTGGCACGCCTCTTTCGCAGGACGTGACACGATTGAGTGTTTTCGCGGCCGGCGTCGCCGGCATGCCGCCCCCCGGTCGGGGGGTGGTCGGAGGTCATCCCCCACTCCACGTACGGAGAACCATATGCGCACGTCCGCTCTCGCCCTCGCCGCCGCGGCCCTCGTCGCGGTCCCCGCCGTCCACGCCCAGGCGACGCCCTCGTTCGGCGCCTCGGTCGGCGTGGCGCTCCCGATGGGCGACTTCGGCGACGCCTTCGACGCCGGGTGGCGCATCGGCGGCCTGGTGCAGCTCAAGCCGGCCGCGCTCCCGGTCGCGCTGCGCGGCGAGGTGAACTACAGCAGCTTCGGCAGCAAGATCAACGGCCTCGGCTCGTCGAACATCCTCGACGTGACCGCGAACGCGGTGCTCCCGTTCAGCACCGACGCGCAGGCGACGACGTCGTTCTACGGCATCGGCGGCCTCGGCATCTACAACGCCAATCGCGGCGGCGGCACGAACTTCGGGCTCAACGTGGGCGCGGGCGTGAACTTCAACCTCGCGGGCTTCAAGGCCTTCGGCGAGGCGCGCTTCCACAACGTCTTCAGCGACGGCAACAGCACGCAGCTCATCCCGCTGACGTTCGGCATCCGCTTCTGAGCGGTTCGCGGTGACGCCACGGGCCGCCTTCCCGGCAACGGGGAGGCGGCCCGTGGCGCGTCGTGCGGCGCGCACTGGCACGACGCCCCCGCGACCGCTTGAATTCGCGGGATCGGCACCCGTCCCCACCCGCCCCAGCCGCCCCGCCTCATGGCCGACTCCCCCGCCGGCACCATCCCGCCCGACTTCGGCCCGTCCGACGGGCTCGGCTATCCCGGCGGTGCGAGCGACGGGGCGCGACAGGACGAGACGACCGACACCACGGGCGTCGGCGTCCTCCCCGAGGAGCAGCTCCAGCCGGTCGATGCGCTCGCGACGCGCAACGCGCTCTGGGCGGTGATCTTCGCCGGCGGCATCGGGTCGCGCTTCTGGCCGCTCTCGACGCCGGAGCGCCCGAAGCCGCTGCTCAAGCTCGTCGGCGAGCATCCGCTCGTCGCCGACACGGTGCGCCGGCTGCAGCCGCTCGTCCCCGCCGACCGGGTGCTCGTCCTCACCTCCGAGGACATCGCCGACGCGGTGCGGGGGGCGCTGCCGCAGGTCCCCGCGAAGAACGTCCTCGTCGAGCCGCGTCCGCTCGGCACCGCGGCCGCGCTCGCGTGGGGGGCGCACGAGGTGGCGCGACGCGCGGGGCCGAAGGCGGTCTTCTGCGCGCTCCACGCCGACCTGGCGGCGATGTACGAGGACGAGTTCCGCGACACGCTCCGCCGGGCCGCGCGGCTCGCGAGCGCCGACGGGCGCCTGGTGGCGATCGCCGCCAGGCCGACGCGCCCCGAGACGGGGTTCGGCTACATCGTCCCCGGACGCGCGCTCGACGAGGACGCGAGCGGCACGACCACCGACGGCGCGCGGCACGTCGCGCGCTTCGTCGAGAAGCCGGGGCCGCTGCTGGCCGAGGAGCTCATCGACGGCGGCGCGCTCTGGAACTGCGGCATCTACTGCTGGCAGGCCGAGGTGGTGCTGGACGCGCTCCGGGCGCACACGCCGGAGCTGCAGGACGGGCTGGGCTACCTCGACGAGGGGCGCATCGACCGGTTCGCGGGGATGATCCAGAGCATCTCGCTCGAGCGCGGGCTCCTCGAGCGGCACCCGGACGTGACCTGCCTCCCGACCGAGTTCGGCTGGGACGACGTCGGCACCTGGGCCTGCCTGCGCCGGGTGCGCGAGCTCGACGACACGGGGAACGGGGTGGTGGGCGAGGCGCTCCTCGTCGACGCGTCGAGCAACGTGGTGCACGCCGAGACGGGGCGGGTGGTGTGCTACGGCGTGGAGGGGCTGCTGGTGGTGTCGCTGCGGGGGGTGACGTTCGTGACGACGCTCGAGCGGGCGCGCGAGCTCAATCCGCTCCTCGAGCAGCTCCCGCCGCAGCTCAAGCGGAACCCGGTGGCGGAGCTCTGAGCGCGTCGTCCGCGCCCCGGCCGGACTCGATCGCGGGGTGTCCCGGGTCCGAGCCAGCCGCGTCGCTCCTGGACCGCTGCACTGCCGAGCGGCGGAACCACTGAAGGCGGAACCGCTGGACCGCTGAACTGCCGAACCGCTGAACTGCGAGAAGAAGGGCAGAAACAGCAGGGAACGGCAGGGTACGGCAGAACAGCTCGCGGACGGTGGCCCTGCGCGCGGAGCGGCCTTCGGAGCGGCGCCCACTACCATTTTCTTTGCTGGGGTCGGCGCAAGGGTCGGCTCTGCGCGCTGGGGCTACCCATGGATGGGTCGTCTGCGGTTCCTGCGGTTTCTGCCGTTCCCTGCCGTTTCTGCCTTTCTCCTCGCAGTTCAGCGGTTTTGCAGTTCAGCGGTTCCGCAGTCCGGCGGTTCACCACGTCAGCGGCTCGGTGGCTCGGCGTTGCCGGCGGGGAGGCGGAAGCGTCATCCGTGGCACCGCTGGCGCGGCGTGTGCAATCTGGAAGGACATCCGGCTTCGTTCACGACGGGACGACCGGATCCATCGCACCACCATCACGCCATGATCAAGTCCATCGTCCGTCATCTCGGCGTCGCCGCACTCATCGCGACGCCGGTCGCGCTTCAGGCGCAGAACAACCCGATCGAGCTCGGCGTCGACGCCGGGGTCGGGGTCCAGCTCGGCGACCCGCGCAGCACCGAGATCGCCATCCCCTTCCAGAACGTCCGCGCCAACTTCTTCCTCGGTCGCAGCTGGTCGCTCGAGACGCGGCTCGGCTACCGCCGGACGAGCATCGACGACGTCGGCTCCTCGTCGGCGCTCCGGGCCGAGATCGGGCCGATGCTCAACTTCGGCATGGCCAGTCGGTACGGCGGCCGCCCCGTCGGCGACTGGTACGTCCGCCCCTCGCTCCTCATCGCCTCGAACGCCGTCGATCCCGACGACGGCCGCCGAGTCAGCAACTCCGACTTCGGCATCGCCGGCGCGATCGGCACCCGCCTCCCCATCGGCGGCGACCGCCTCGCGCTCCGCTTCGAGGCGCAGATCGGCAAGTTCAACGACGCCAACGATCCGTTCCTGAACTTCGGCGTCGGGCTCTCGTTCTTCACGCGCTGAACGACGCCCCTCGCACGACCTCGACGCCCGTGCCGGCCCCCCGCCGGCACGGGCGTCGTCATGTCGGGACGCCCCATCCGGCCGACACGACCCTGTCCTCCCGAGCGGACAGCGACGGCGGCGCCGGCGTATCCGTCCACGATGCAAGCCGTTGCACGGCAATAGCTTGTGCGCCGCCGCCCGATGCGGCACCGCCCCTGCCTTTCGCTCGGCCGACGGCGCGCCCCACGAACCCGGCGCGCCGCAGGACCCCCTCGGACCACGGAGCCCCCGATGCGCCACCGTCTCCTCGCCGCCCTCCCCGTCGCCGCCCTCCTCGCGACGCCGCTCGCGGCGCAGTACCGCAACACCCCTACCCTCTCGATCGAGGGCAACGCGATCTACACGGGCGTCCCGACCCGGGTCTTCGCCGGTGTCGGCGACGGGCGCGGCGGCGAGGCCCAGGTCACCCTCGGCATCGGCAACTTCGCCATCTCCGGCGGCGTCAGCCGCACCTGGCACGACGCGACGCTCACGGGCACCGCCGACCCCGGCGCGCAGGTCACGACGCTCTTCGTCGAACCGCGCCTCGCCCTCCCCCTCGGCGTCTCGAACTTCACCCCGTTCATCTACGGCCGCGCCGGTCAGGCCCGGCTGCAGTACACGTCGAACGGCAACGAGATCGGCGATCGCCAGAACGCCCTCACCCTCGGCGCCGGCGGCGGCGTCCTCGTCGAGCTCTTCAAGGGCGCCTCGCTCAACCTCGGCGGCGGCTACCAGTGGTTCCGCTCCGGCACCACCCTCGGCGACGGCTCACGCCCCTCGGGCGGCGGCTACATGGTCCGCGCCGGCCTCCTCATCGGCGGCACCCGCTGGGCGCGCGACCCCGGCTTCTGAGTCCTCGACTCCGGCGTCTCGTCCGTCCCCCCGTGGCGGAGAACGGCGCGGGGGACGCGGGGGAACGGCATGATCCGACGCGGAGAGCGCGGCGGAACGGCCGACGGTCGGCACCGGGGGACGGCGCCCGCACTCGTGCCGTTCCAAGGATGGAAATGAATCGGGGACGGCGTCCGCGCCATCCCCGTTCTTCATTGCTCTTCTTTAGCTCTTCTTTCTGGCTTGGTGAATGCGCCGACGCCGACCCCCGTCCCCCGGTGCCGACCGTCGGCCGTTCCGCCGCGCCCTCCGCGTCGATCATGCCGTTCCCCCGCGCCCTCCGCTCGGTTCTCCGAACGCCCCCGATCCGACCCCGAAAGACCCGCCGGGCACCCCCGACCCCGGAGCCCCCGCGACGGGGGATAGCTTGCACGCCATGCGCATCCCCATCGAACAGCACACCCTCGACAACGGCCTTCGCGTCATCCTGAGCGAGGACCGCACGACGCCCGTCGTCGCCGTCAACCTCTGGTACCACGTCGGCAGCGCCAACGAGCGCGAGGGGCGCACCGGGTTCGCGCACCTCTTCGAGCACATGCTCTTCCAGGGGTCGGCGAACGTGGGGGCGAACGAGCACTTCGAGCTCGTGCAGCGCGCCGGCGGGACGCTCAACGGCTCGACGTGGCTCGACCGCACCAACTACTACGAGACGGTGCCGAGCCACCAGCTCGCGCTCGCGCTCTGGCTGGAGGCCGATCGCATGGCGCGGCTCCTCCCGGCGATGACGCAGGCGAAGCTCGACCTGCAGCGCGACGTCGTGAAGAACGAGCGGCGCTGGTCGGTCGACAACCAGCCGTACGGCACCTGGTGGGAGCGGCTCCCGGCGCTCTGCCATCCGCCGTCGCATCCGTACCACCACTCGCTGATCGGGAGCATGGCGCACCTCGAGGCGGCCTCGCTCGACGACGTGGCCGACTTCTTCGCGACCTGGTACACCCCCGACAACGCGGTGCTCACCATCGCCGGCGACTTCGATCGCGACGAGGCGCTGCGGCTCGTGCACGAGTACTTCGGGCCGATCCCGCGCAGCGCGCGGCCGCCGGCGCGCCCCGACTTCTCGCTCCCGGCGCTCTTCGAGTCGCCGGCGCGCGAGGTGGTGGCCGACGACGTCCCGCTCGCGCGCGCCTTCGTGGCGATGCGCATCCCGCCGTGCGGCAGCGCGCCGTGGTACGCCGCGTCGCTCGCCGCCGCGGTGCTCGGGCTCCGCAAGGGGAGCCGGCTCTTCACGGCGCTCGTGCGCGGCGCACGCGTCGCCACCGACGCGAACGCGTGGACCTTCGACCTCACCAAGGGGGCCGACCTCCTCGTCGTCGATGCGACCGCGGCCCCGGGCGTCGACGGCGACGCGCTCGAGGCGGCGGTGCACGCGGAGCTCGACCGCGCGATCGACGAGGGGATCACGGACGCGGAGGTGCAGCGCGCCCTCGCGCTCCTCGAGACCGACTTCGTCGCCTCGCTGCAGAGCGCCGGCGACCGCGCCGACACGCTCTCGCGCGTCGCGACCTACTTCGGCGATCCCGAGCTCGTGAACACGCAGATGGACCGGTACCGCGCGGTGACCGCGGCCGACGTGACGGCCTGCCTGCGACGCCATGCGGTGCGCGGGAACCGGCGCGTCCTCCTCTACGTGCCGCGCGCGGGCGATGCGGCGCCCGACGACGCGCACGAGCCGGCGACCGCGGGGGCCGCCGCATGACCGGGACGCTCGAGCAGCAGGGCGACGCGGTGAGCGCGCTCGCGACGCGCCCGATGCCGCCGGCGCCGCCGCGCCCCGCGCCCGGCACGCCGCGGCCGTACCACTTCCCCGCCGTGCACCGCACGATGCTCGCGAACGGGGTGCGCCTGATCGTCGCGCCGGTGACCCGGCTCCCGCTCGTCACGGTGCTCGCCCTCGTCGACGCCGGCGCGACCGCCGACCCCGCCGGCGAGGAGGGCGTCGCGCAGCTCACCGCCTCGCTCCTCACCGAGGGGGCGGGCGACCTCTCGGGGGCCGCGCTCGCGGATCGCCTCGAGTCGATGGGGAGCGCGCTCGACGCCGGCGCCGACTGGGACGCGAGCGTCACGCGCCTCACCACGCTCCGCGGCCGCCTCGACGAGGCGCTCGCGCTCATGGCGACGGTGCTGCGCGCGCCTCGCTTCCCCGACGACGAGTTCGCGCGGCTGCGCGACGAGCGCCTGGCCACGCTGCTCCAGCTCAGGAGCGAGCCGCGCGCGCTCGCGAGCGAGGCGCTCGACCGGATGGTGTTCGACCCGCGGGCCCGCTACGCGCGCCCCGACGGTGGCTCGATGCGCTCGGTGCGCGCGCTCGATCGCGACGCGGTCGTGCGCTTCCACGCCGCGCGCTACACGCCCCCCGCGACGACGATCGTCATCGCGGGCGACGTGACCCCCGACGGCGCCGTGGCGCTCGTCGAGCGCCACCTCGGCGACTGGGCCGGTGCTCCGCCCCCGGCGCTCGTCGCCCCCGACACGCCGTCGTCCGCGGGGCGTACGGTGACGCTCGTCGCGCGGCCGGGCGCCGCGCAGGCCGAGCTCCGCGTCGGCCACGCGGGGCCGGTGCGCACGACCCCCGACTACTTCGCGCTCCTCCTCGGCAACGCGGTGCTCGGCGGGCTGTTCGGCTCGCGGCTCAACCTCAACCTGCGCGAGCGCCACGGCTACACCTACGGCGCGCACTCGGGCTTCGACTGGCGCCGCTTCCGCGCGCCGTTCAGCATGGACGCCGCCGTGCAGAGCGAGGTGACCGCCGCCGCCGCGCGCGAGATGCTGGCCGAGTTCGAGGCGATCCGCACCGGCGACGTGCGCGACGACGAGCTCTCGCTCGCGCGCGACTATCTCGACGGCGTCTTCCCGATCCGCTTCGAGACGACGCGCGCGATCGCCGGCGCGCTGGCGACGCTCGCCACCCTCGGCCTCCCCGACGACTACCACGACAGCTACCGCGCGAATGTGCGCGCCGTGACGGCGGCCGACGTCCGCGCCGCGATGGCCGCGCACCTCGACCCCGCGCGCCTCGCGATCGTCGCCGTCGGCGACCCGGCGCTCGTGCACGAGCAGCTCGCCTCGCTCGGCCACGCCGAGGTGCGCACCATCGACCCGGCCGCCCTCACCGACGGAGACGACGCCGCATGACGACGAGCTCGCGCTACACCCCGGAGGGGCTCGCACGCGCGGGGCAGGTGGGGACGCGGCGCGCGTACGAGGGGCGGGTGATCTCGCTCGACATCGACACCGTGCGCTTCCCCGACGGGACGACGGGCGAGCTCGAGATGGTGCGCCATCCCGGCGCGAGCGCGATCGTCCCCTTCCTGAGCGACCCCGCCGGCGACGATCCGCAGCTCCTCCTGATCCGCCAGTACCGCTACGCGGCGCTCGAGGTGCTCTACGAGATCCCGGCGGGGCGCCTCGAGCAGGGCGAGGACCCGGCGGTCTGCGCCGCGCGCGAGCTGCGCGAGGAGACGGGGTGCACGGCCGGGCGCCTCGAGCACCTGCACACGATGTACACGACGCCCGGCTTCACCGACGAGCGGATCCACCTCTTCCTCGCGACCGACCTCGTTCGCGGCGAGAGCGCGCAGGAGTCGGACGAGTTCATCGACGTCGAGGTCGTGTCGCTCGGCCGCGCGCTCGAGATGATCCGCGATGGCGCGATCAAGGACGCGAAGTCGGCGCTCGGCATCCTGTACGCGGCCGGCTTCCGGGCCGGGGCGTGAGGGGCCGGCCGGCGAACCCGCATCCAGCGCGCTGACGGTGCCCGACGCGCCCCTCCCCTGCTGCCCGGACGGGACCGCCGTGCACGAGCGCGACCTCGACCACGTGCACGGCTTCGACTTCGACCTCTTCGCCTGCGAGCGCTGCGGATCCCCGTGGATCTGGGCGTGGTATGCGGGGCGCGGAGGGTGGGAGCCGGTCACGCCCGCGGACGCCGAGCGGATGCGCGCGCTGGCGCCGGAGGAGGTCCGGGGCTTCATGCGTACGTGGGCCAGGGACTTCGACTGAGACCTCGCCCGTCGCGATCGGGGGGCGCCGTTCAGCCGATGGCAGGTCGGGTGTCCTCCTGACGGGACTCGCTGCCGAGGTGGCGTCCCCGGAAGTGGACAGTCCGAATCGGTCACGACTGTACTATCGCTGCAACACGCTGCCCGCCAACGACTTGCGTCGTGGTGGCCGAGGTCGCCCCGGAGGCACGGGGCGTGCGAAAAGGGAGAGCGAGGTTCCCGTTCGTCCCCTGTCGGGGCGCGACGGGGGCCACCCACCCTGACGCGGAGTTCACCATGGCCGAGGCCGTTCGTACCCTGGATCGCCAGTTCGGCGCGCGCCCCGCGGCGCCGTCGCGGCGGGAGCAGCTGCGGGCTGCGGGTGACGCGGACGTCGTGGCGGCGTTCCTCGAGGGCTACACACCGGCGTTCGACGTGCTCGTCGAGCGCTACCAAGGGCGCCTGCTGAACTTCATCTACCGCACCATCGGCGACCGCGAGAAGGCCGAGGACCTCGTGCAGGAGGTCTTCATCCGCGTGTACCGCCATCTCCACCGTTTCGACGCGTCGAAGAAGTTCTCGACGTGGATCTACACCATCGCGAGCAACCTGGCGAAGAACGAGCTGCGCAACCGGTCGCGCAACCCGCTCGTCCTCTTCCAGGCGGTGCGCGACAAGTTCACCGAGGACGAGGAGCGCCCTCTCGACTTCGAGGACACGGCGGCGCGTCCCGACGACCAGTACCACAAGCGCTACCTGCAGTCGGCGGTCGAGGACGTGGTGGCGACGCTCCCGTCGCATCACCGCGAGGTGTTCGTGCTGCGCGAGCTCGAGGGGAAGAGCTACGAGGAGATCGCCGAGATCACCGGCGTGAACCTCGGCACGGTGAAGAGCCGCCTCAACCGGGCGCGCGCGAGCTTCGCCGAGCGGATCGCCCCGGCGCTGCGCTGATCCGGGGCGCAGGGCCGATCCGCCGGTTCCGATGCCGGTCGTGGGCGATGGCGCCCGCGGCCGGCATCGTCGCGTGAGGGAGCCTCGTGCGAGCAAAGCGACGGCGACCTGCGCGAGCGCCGCGAGCACGTGCACGTGCGCTTCGGCATGCGTTCGGGGCGAGGACGCATGGGCTGTGTGCCGCTCTGCCGACCGCTGGAACCGCCCCGGGCGGGGTGGGTATCGTCCGCACATGGATTGCCGCACGTTCCGCCAGCTGCACGGCCTGTGGCTCGACGGGGGGCTCGCCCCCCGTCATGCGGCCCGGCTCCTGTCGCACGTCGGCGACTGCGAGGACTGCGCGCGCTTCGACGCGCTGGTCCGCCGGGCGCTCCTGGTCGCGCGCAACACCGACGCGATCGCGCCGTCGGCCGACTTCGGCGAGCGACTGAAGCGGCGCCTGGCCGAGGAGCGGCTGCGCTGTGCGGTCACCGACGCGGGGCTCGACGCGATCCCGGAAGCGACGCCGGGGCGCGGGCTCGTGCCGCTGCCGTGGCGTGCGGCCGCGGCGATCGCGCTCGTCGCCGGCGGGGCGATGCTCGGGGCCGCGGCGACCGGTGGCGGGGCACATGGGGGCGCCACCTTCGACAGCGCCGGGATCGGCGCCGCGGGGCCGTCGTGGACGGCGCTCGCGGCGCCGTCGTCGTTCGCGACGCCACTCCCGGTGACGGCGGCGCCCGAGAGCGCGCTCGTCCCGCGGGCGACGCCCGGCGGGACGATCGTCCCCGTCGCGACGACGGCGCCGGCTCCGGTCTGGGCCCGCTCGGCGGGGGTCGGGGGGCGCGCGACGCCGGTGCGCACGGTCGTCCAGCTGCACTGACGGTGCACTGACGGCGTCACCGGCGGCGCGGGGCGCGCGCCGCGACGCCCGGTGCGTGGGAGGCGGCGTTAGCTTCGGCCCATGACCACGCGCGACGCGGAACGCACCTTCGCGCGCCACCTGAAGGAGCGGGCGTTCGCGCCGGCGTACCTGGTGTGCGGCGACGACGAGTACCGGAAGGACGCGGCGGTGCGCGAGCTGGTGAAGGCGGCGGTCGATCCCGCGACGGCCGACTTCAACCTCGACGTGCGGCGCGGCCCGGAGCTCGATGCGGCGGCGGTGGCGTCGCTCTGCGGCGAGCCGCCGATGATGGCCGAGCGGCGCGTGGTCGTGGTGCGCGACGTGACGGCGATGAAGAAGGGCGCGCGCGCCGAGCTCGATCGCGCGCTCGCGAGCGAGCCGCCGGATCGCGTGCTGGTGCTCGTCGCCGCGGCTGGCGCCAAGCCCGATGCCGCGCTCGAGAAGCGCTGCTTCGTCCTCGCGCTCGGCGCGCTCACCGGCGACCGGATCCCGGCGTTCGTGAAGCATGCGGCGCAGCAGGCCGGGGCGGCGGGGATCGACGACGAGGCGATCGTCGTGCTCCAGCAGGCGGTGGGCGACGAGACGGGCGCGCTCGTGACCGAGATCGAGAAGCTCGCGAGCTACGCGAACGGCGGGACGATCGACGCGGCCGCGGTGCGCGAGATCGTCGGGGTGCGGCGCGGCGAGACGACGAGCGACCTGCTGGACGCGGTCGCGCAGCGCGACGGCGCGCTCGCGGCGGCGCTGGTGCCGGTGGTGCTCGCGCTCCCCAAGGTGGCCGCGGTGCCGCTGGTGAACGCGCTCACGGTGCAGACGGCGATGCTCGGCTGGGGGGCGGCGCAGCGCGCGCAGGGGAAGCGGCTCGACGCGATCGCGCGCGAGTGGATGCCGCTCCTCAAGCAGACGGGCGCCTACCCCGGGCGCCCGTGGGGCGAGGCGGCGAGCGCGTGGACGAAGGCGCTCCCGCTCTGGACCGTCGCCGACGCCGACGCCGGGCTCCGCGCGCTGCTCGCGTGCGACGAGCGGCTCAAGAACACGCGCCTCTCGTCGGACGAGCAGCTCCTCGCGACCTGCGTGCTGCAGCTCTGCGGTGCACCGTCGGGTGCGCGGAGGGCCGCGTGACGCGGCGCGCGCGGCGTGCGGCCGCGCTCGCGGCGCTGGCGGCGCTCCTCCCCGCGTTCGCGGGGGCGCAGGAGCGCGCCGACACGACCGATCGTGCGGGGCAGGCGCTCTCGCGGGTGCGGCGGCTGACGACGAGCGACGTGCCGGCGGCGCGGGCGCTCGCCGACTCGCTGGTGCGCGCGGTCGGCGACGAGGAGCCCGTGCAGGCCGAGGCGCTCTTCGCGCGGGCGTCGCTCGCGGGGAGCGCGGCGGAGGCGGAGCGCGACTACGCGCGGCTGGTGCGGGGGCACCCGCTCTCGCCGCGGGTCCCCGACGCGCTGATGCGGCTCGCGGTGCTCGAGAGCGCGCGCAACGACCGCGCGGCGGCGCTGCGCCACCTCGACCGGCTGCTGCGCGAGCACGGCGACGCCCCGCCG
>ERZ1066123.329-NODE-329-length-36331-cov-8.829529_pt1 | contig 36331 bp, 39 predicted proteins | sample MGYA00382770_ERZ1066123 | MGnify/ENA primary metagenome ERZ1066123 (study PRJEB33369, sample SAMEA5778353) | biofilm metagenome | biome: Industrial cooling water; feature: Water cooling tower basin; material: Biofilm | place: United Arab Emirates | collected...
GCCCACCAGGGCACGCTGTCGTTCGAGACGAAGTAGTCGCGGGCACTCTGCTGGCCGCGACCGAGGTACACGCCGAGCAGCGTCGTCCCGATGAGATAGGCGATGACAACGACGCCATCGAGGATGGTGACGCCGGATCCGTTCATGCGGGCGAAGGGGCGGGGGAGTGAGGCAGCGCGACCGGGGAGGGCAATCCCGGATGATAGCAGCGGAGGCCCGCGATCCGCAGGGGGATCGCGGGCCTCCGCGTCATGACGGTGGGCGCGGACGTGGTCCGCTGGCCAACGCCCGTGCGCTTACGCCGAGAACGAGCTGCCGCAGCCGCAGCCGCCGGTCGAGTTCGGGTTCTTGAAGGTGAAGCCCGAACCCTGCATCGACGTGACGTAGTCGATCGTGGTGCCCTGCAGATACTGCGCCGAGAACGGGTCCACGAAGACCTTGAGCGAGTCGAGTTCGACGATCACATCGTCTTCGGCACTCTTGTCTTCGATGACGAGCCCGTACTTGAAGCCGCTGCAGCCACCGGGCATCACCGACACGCGCAGACCGCCCACGTCGGGCGACACGTTTTCGGCCTGCATGAACTTGTGCACTTCGGCCACCGCCGCGTCGCTGATGATGACCAGGGTCTCGGACTGCTGCATCGTGCTCATGACTGATCTCCGCTGTCGGCGATCGCCGACCGAAAGGGGTGCCGCTGCGACGTGCGGATGACACCGCCCGTCGGAACCGCCAAACCACACACACGAAAGATACGAATCCCCGCAAGTTTACTCAAGATTCACACCCCCACCTCAGCGGTCGGCGGCCTCGAGCGCGCCAACCACCGCATCCGCCAGGCGGGTTCGCACCCCGGCGATCCCCGAGCGCTGCCGCGTCGGATTGACGCGGTTCGTGAGCAGCAGCACGAAGACGCCGCGCTGCGGATCCACCCACAGCGAGGTTCCGGTGAAACCGGTATGGCCAAACGCCTCGGCACTCAGCCGACGCCCGGCCGAGTTGCTGCCGGTGGGCGTCTCCCAGCCGAGCGCCCGATGCGAGCCGGCAAGGGGCTGTCGCGCGCGAAAGCTCCGCAGCGTCGCCTCCGGCAGCACCGCGATGCGACGGCCCCGCTCGTCCCGCGTCCACCCGCCTCGCGTGAGCATCTGCGCAAAGCGCGTCAGGTCGCGGGCCGTCGTGAAGAGTCCCGCATGACCGGAGACCTGCCCCAGCTGAAATGCATTTTCATCGTGCACTTCGCCGCGCACGTGACGCTGACGCCACGGATCAACTTCGGTGGGGGCCGTGCGCGATTGCCAGAACGGTGACGGCAGGAAACGCGTCTCGCGCATACCAAGCGGCAGGAAGACCCGGGACAGGACGTAGCTGTCGAGTGGCAGTCCGGACACCTCGCGCACCACCTCGCCAAGCAGGATGAAGCCCAGATCGCTGTACACGTACCGCGCGCCCGGCGTGGTATCTGGCCCGGTTGCGTACACCTGGGCGATGGCTTCTTCGGCCGACCACGCCTCCTTGTACAACGGACGCCACGCCGGCAGACCCGCGCTGTGCGTCAGGAGATGACGGATCGTGACCTCGTCAGCCCGAGGCGCGCGCCAGCGCGGCAGATACCGAACGGCCGGCGCATCGAGCAGCACGCGCCCGTCCGCCACGAGCTGCAGCACGGCGCTCGTTGTGCCCACCACCTTCGTCAGCGACGCGAGGTCCCACACCGTGGAATCGCTGACCGGCACACCGGCCGGTCGCGGAGGGTTCGCCACGTCGCTTGGCCCCGACGTCGCGGTGGGATCGAGGGATGGGCGCACGACCGGTTCGATCGCCCCGACGCCGAACGACGCGTAGATCGACTCGGCGGTCCCCACCACGGCCCACGCCGCCGGAAAGGCGGAGTCTGCCAACCCCGCGGCGAGTACGGCTGCGACCGAATCGCGCACGGCGCTCGTTCGACGCTGCTCCACCGAGCCGCTCCGTGTACCGCGTGACAGACACGCGGCGCACACGAGCGTGCAGGACATCAGCACGACCGTTCGGAAGACCGCGGCGCACGCGTGTGCTGGCATCAGCGTGCCCCGGCGGCGGCGCGCGCGAGTCCGTCGCCGGCCGAGAAGAATCCGGGGAGCGACACGGGCGCGCGTCCGCCAATGGGCGCGCGACCGGCCAGCGCGAGTGCGGCGGCCTCCTCGAGAGCATCACCGCGACCGTACGTCACGAGATAACTCGACACCGAGGGAAACTGACGCAGCACGTACGGGTTGCCACCGGCGACGACCACCAACGGTCGTCCACTTGAGGCCAGTTGTTCGATGAACGCCGCCACGCGTGGTGCGATGGCAAATCGCCCCGCGCCCTCGAGCGTGCGGGTGTAGGTGTACACCACCACACGATCCATCGCGGCCGCCGCTGTGCGCAGCGAGTCGAGTTCGACCGGTCCCGTGCGCGGCGTCACACGCACGGTGCGCGTCACACCGAGTTCGCGCGTGAGTGCGGTGCCGAACGTGAGACCCGCCGACACATCGTTGTCTGGCGCGTACGTCACGAGCAGGGTGCGCGGCCCGCGCGCCAAGGGCACGCGCGCGTCGCGGTCGCGCAGCAGCGTGATGCCACGTTGCGCGATCGCGCGTGCCGTCGCGCGATGCTCCGGCGATCCGACCACATCGCGCAGCGCATCGAGTGATACAATGGGCGCCGCGATCGCCCCGGTCCGCAGCTTGAGTTCGAGGATACGGCGCACGGCGGCGTCGACGCGCGCCCGCGGAATGGTGCCGTTCTCCACGGCCTTCGTGACGGCGTCGATCGCCTGTGCCGCGTCGACCGGCATGAGCAGGATGTCGTCACCCGCTTGCACGGCGCGCACCGCGCTCTCGGCGACGCCGTAGCCTTTGGCGACGCCGTCCATGGTCATGGCATCGGTCACCGTGAGACCACGGAACCCCAGCGTATCGCGCAGCAGCCCGGTCATGACTTCGCGCTTGAGCGTGGCCGGGGCCGAGTCGCCGTACGCGTTCGGTAGCGCGATGTGCGCCGTCATCACGCTGGCCGCACCGGCCGCGATGCCGGCGCGAAACGGCACCAGTTCGATCGAATCGAGACGCGCACGCCGCACCTGGATCACCGGCAGGCCGAGGTGCGAATCGACGTCGGTGTCGCCGTGCCCTGGGAAATGCTTGAGCGTCGCCGCCGCGCCCCCGGATTGCACGCCGCGCACGAAGGCGGCCGACAGGCGAGCCACCTCACTCGGTCGCTCGCCGAACGAGCGCGTGTTGATGACGGGATTGGACGGATTGTTGTTCACATCCACCGTGGGCGCGAAGGCGAGGTGAATGCCGATCGCGCGCGACTCGCGGCCCGTGATGCGACCCGCGGCCTCGGCGTCGGCCTCGAGGCCGCCGGCGCCGATCGCCATGTTGCTCGGCAACACGGTCGCCGAGCCCGCGCCCATGAGCGACGTCGCGAAGACGCCGCCTTCGAGTCGGCCAAGGCCCGGCTCGACATCGGAGGCGACGAGCAGCGGCAGCCTGGCCCGCGCCTGCAGGTAGTTCACCTTGGCCGCCACCTCGATGGGCGAGCCAAGTGACATGACGACACCGCCCACCCCGAGGGTCTCGACCTGCTTCGTGATCGCGGCGAACGCTTCGTCGCCCGCGCTGGTATAGTCACCAAGCACCCAGATCATCACCATCTGCGCGACGCGGTCGCGCACGGAGAGTGATTCGAGCGTAGTTTCGATCCAGGCGCGGTGTGCGGCGGGGAGCGGAACGTCGGGCGAGAGCGCGAGCGGTCCCGGGACCGACGTCGAGCGCTCGGTGGCCGTCGTGGCTGCGGTGGTGGCCGCGCGGGGCTGGGCGCACCCGGCCACGAGCGAGAGTCCGGTGAGCAGCAGGCCGGTCGTACGGCGGGACCGCGAGGCCGCAGCGAGTGCGGTTGCGCGGCGTGGGCCAACGTTCAACACAGTGAGGGGAGCGTGCGGCAGGGGCATGGTGGAGGACGGGATGGACGGAGCGTGCACGCAGACGCGACGCGCTGGCTGAGGAGTGGACGGCGTCAGGCGACCGCCCGCGCACTGCTGCTTTCCGTGAGCGTCGCATGCAGCGCGCTCGCGTGCAACCCCTCGCCGTCAACTCGCCCGGGACAGCCGCCGGCCATCGATCGCACGGTGCGCCCCGGGATCAGCGTCCTGCTGAGCGACTCCATCGGACTGATTCGTGGCAAGAAGGTGGGGCTCATCACGAATCAGACGGGGCTCGACGAAAAGGGACGCAGTACGGTGGACCTGCTCTGGGAAGACGAGCGAGCGAAGAAGGCGAATGTGCAACTCGTGGCGCTCTTCTCGCCCGAGCACGGCATCCGGGGCACGGAAGATCGCACCAACCTGCCAAGCGAGGTCGACCGCAAGACCGGGCTGACCATTCACTCGCTGTACCAGCGTTCGACGATCGCACCGCCCGATAGTACGCTGCGGGGCGTCGAGGTGCTGATCGTCGATCTGCAGGACATCGGCACCCGCACGTGGACCTACGTGGGGGTGATGCTCTTCGCGATGCATGCGGCGGAGCGCAATGGCATCCCGTATGTGGTGCTCGATCGTCCGAATCCGCTGAGTGGTGCACGCGCCGAGGGCGCGCTGCTCGACTCGGCGCTGGCCGATGCGCGCGAAGGCACGACGGCCTCGCCGCGCAACGGCTTCGCACTGTGGCGAGTCCCCCTGCGTCACGGACTGACGATGGGCGAGATGGCGCGTCTCTTTCATCGCGAACTTGGCATGAAGGGGCTCATGCACGTGGTGCCGGTGGCGAACTGGCGACGGGCCATGTGGTACGACGACACCAAGCTGCCGTGGGTGAAGCCGAGTCCCAACCTGCCCACGCTGATGAGCGCGCTCGTGTATCCGGCCCTCGTGCCGTTCGAAGGGACCAATGTCTCGGTCGGCCGCGGGACGGAGCTGCCATTCCAGCGTGTGGGCGCGCCGTGGTTCAAGGCCGACAGCGTGCGCAAGCTGCTCACCGAGCTGGAGCTGCCGGCGGTGCGGTTCGTGGCCGAGCGCTTCACGCCGAGCAAGCCCGGGGACAGCAAGTACGACGGGCAGAGTATTCCCGGCGTGCGCATCGAGGTGCTCGATCGCGACCGGGTCCAGGTGGCGCGGATCGGCGCCGCGATGCTGTGGGCGATCGGCAAGGCGCACGGGTCGGAGTTCACGTGGCGTGCACGCACGGTGGATGAGCGTCTCGGGTCAACGGCCATGCGCGAAGCGCTGCTGGCGGGCGAGGACCCCGATCGGGTGATCGACCGGCTCCTGCCGACGATCCTCGAGTACGAGCAGGCGGTGCGGAAGTACCATCTCTACCGTTGACGGCGGCGGGGTCCTAGGTTTGTCACGATCGTGCAGACGGGTGGTCCTCGTGGGCCGCCCGTCGTGCGATGCGTCCCGCCCACCGACCGGTCGGCGACGCGGCCTGTCCGTGTTCCCTCGCGCCCGATCGGCATGAACGCTTTGTGGGGCTGGATCCAACGTGGCTACCTCCGGGTCATCGGGCCCGTGGGGGACTTTCTGGTGCGCCACCGGGTCAAGCCGAACACGATCACGACGATCGGCACGATCTGTACGCTGGTCGCCGGCGCCATTTTCGCGTCCGGTCACATCCGTACGGCGGGCTGGTTTCTCGGCCTGACGGCGCTGTTCGACGTGCTTGATGGCACCGTGGCGCGCCGGACGGGCACGAGCTCCGTGTTCGGGGCCTTCTACGACTCGACGCTCGATCGCGTGAGCGACGGCGCCCTGCTGGGCGGTCTGGTCGTGTTCTACGCCATCAACCCGGTGCACCACAGCGTGCCGCTGCTGGTGATCACGCTGCTCGGTCTGATTGGCGCGTTCCTCACGTCGTACACCCGCGCGCGCGCCGAGTCGCTGGGTGTGGATGCGAAGGTGGGGCTGCTGCAGCGCCCCGAGCGCATCACGCTGCTGTCCGCGCCGCAGGCCTTCTTCGGCCTCGCGCTCGACGGCTGGGTACTCGCGACCATCGTCACGCTGCTGAGTGTCACGGCGTGGATCACGGTGGTGCAGCGCATGACGTACGTGCATCGCATGACGGCCGGTGTCCCGGGTCCTGCCACGGGCGCCCCCGTTTCCTCGACGACTCCCCCGACGCTGCAGCCAGCGACCGGGACATCCCTTCAGGGAGATTGATCTTCGTGCCCGACACCACCAGCGGTACCCCCGCGACCATCGCGCCGGCCACCGGCAAGCTTGTCATCTTCACGCCGGGCCTCGGCGCCGTCGCCACGACGTTCATCGCCGGCGTCGAGCGTGTGCGCCGCGGCCTGTCGGTGCCGATCGGCTCGCTGACGCAGATGGCCACGATCCGGCTCGGCAAGCGCACCGATGCGCGCAGCCCGCTCATTCGCGATTTCGTGCCGCTCACCGCGCTGCAGGATGTGGCGTTCGCGGCGTGGGATCCGATTCCCGATGACGCCTACACGGCGGCCGTGAAGGCCGGCGTGCTGCAGGCCGCCGACCTCGAGCCGATTGCGGATTTCCTCAAGGGCATCGCACCCATGCCGGCCGTCTTCGACTCGCGCTACGTCACGCGCCTGCAGGGCACGAACGTCAAGACGGGCGCCAACAAGCGTGAACTCGCCGAGCAGCTGCGTCAGGACATTCGCGATCAGAAGGCGAAGCACGGCGCGGAGCGCGGCGTGATGGTGTGGTGCGGTTCGACGGAAACGTTCATCAAGCCGGGCCCGCAGCACCAGACGATCGAAGCGTTCGAGAAGGCGATGGAGGAGAACGACGACGCGATCGCGCCGTCGATGCTCTACGCCTACGCGGCCATCATGGAGGGTGTCGCCTACTGCAACGGCGCGCCGAATCTTTCGGCCGACTTCCCGGCGTTGGTCAACCTCGCCATCGCGCGCGGCGTGCCGATCTCGGGCAAGGACTTCAAGACCGGCCAGACGTGGATGAAGACCGTGATCGCGCCTGGCCTCAAGGCGCGCATGCTTGGTCTCGAGGGCTGGTACTCCACGAACATCCTCGGCAACCGCGACGGCGAAGTGCTCGACGATCCGGCGTCGTTCAAGACGAAGGAAGAGTCGAAGCTCTCCGTGCTGCACACGATCCTGCAGCCCGAGATGTATCCGGAGCTCTACAAGGACTTCTCGCACGTCGTGCGCATCAACTACTACCCGCCGCGCGGCGACAACAAGGAAGGCTGGGACAACATCGACATCACGGGGTGGCTCGGCTACCCGATGCAGATCAAGGTCAACTTCCTCTGCCGCGACTCGATCCTGGCGGCGCCGATCGTGCTCGACCTCGCGCTCTTCAGCGACTTTGCGCAGCGCGCCGGCATGAAGGGCATTCAGGAGTGGCTGTCGTTCTACTACAAGAGCCCGCAGACGGCACCGGGGCTGCAGGCCGAACACGATCTCTTCATTCAGCAGACGAAGCTCAAGAACACGCTGCGTCACCTGATGGGCGAGGACGTGATCACGCATCTCGGCCTGGAGTACTATCAGTGAGGCGGGCGACGGGTCGCGGGTGGTGGCGGTCGGGCCTCGTGGCGTCGACGGTGCTGCTGCTCGCCGCCTGTGCGGGCGGCGGTGGTGAGCGCAATCCGGCGGAGGTCCGCCTGGCCACCGAGTCGTTCCGCATTCGGGTCACCCCCGACCCGTCGCCGCCTCGTGCGCTCGAGTCGATCACGTTTACCGTGGTCGTGACCGACAAGGAAACCGGTGCGCCGATCGAGCGCGGCGAGGGCCGCGTGTTCGCCTCCAATCGCGATGGCAAGAACATCGCGAACGGGTTTTCTCCCACGGGTGAAATCGGCACGTACCGCACCACGCTCAACTTCGTGACCGCGGGCACGTGGGCTCTGGGCCTGCAGTTCCGTCGTGACTCGCTCGATGTCCTCGAGCGCACCGAAGACTGGACGCAGGATGTCCGCACCGCCGCCGATCCGTGGGAAGGTGCGGTCCCCAACATGGCGCCCGTCGACACGACGCGGCGCGACACGACCCGTTCCACTCCTCAGACTCCGGAGGGCGCGGCCACGCCGCGCTAACCGATGCGCCTGTTTCATCGGACGTCGGTTGCTCCCGACGTCGTGCTCGCCGACGCCGATGCCTTCTTCGGCGCGCTTGGGTTGTCCACCGTTTCCAGCGAAGCACGTCGTCGCCGCTACCGCGGCGCACTCGGTACCCTCGATCTCTCCGTGAAAATGGAGGGAGGACACTACACGTTCATCGAGGCGCACACCGATCAGGTGGGTGAAAGTCGGCTCGACAAGAACGTGAAGCAGTTTTTCGTGCGCGTGCATCGGCAGGCCGATCCGCGACACGCGCTCGAGGCGTCGTACTGATGACGCGCGCCCCACGTCGTGCCGCGCCGTCGCGACCGAGCGATGCGCTGTCGCGCGAGCAGAAGCTCGCGTTGTACTACTGGATGCGCCTCACGCGCACGCTCGAAGAGCGACTCGTTGCGCTCTATCGGCAGACGAAGGTCGTGGGTGGGCTGTTCCGGTCGCTCGGCCAGGAAGCGGATGCGGTGGGTAGCTGCTTCGCGCTCGAATCGCGCGACGTGATGTCGCCGCTGATTCGCAATCTTGGCGCGATGCTCGTGAAGGGGGCCACGCCAGTCGAAGTGCTCAAGCAGTACATGGCCAAGGGCGACTCGCCCACGCGTGGTCGTGAACTCAACATTCACTTCGGTGACATCGGACCGGCCGGCAGCACGCGTGGATTTCTCGGTCAGATTTCGCCGCTCGGTGACATGGTCCCGGTCATGGCCGGCGTCACCCTGAGCTTCCGCATGCGCGGCGAAGATCGCGTCGGACTCGTGTATGTCGGCGACGGTGCCACCAGTACCGGCGCGTTTCACGAGGGGATCAACTTCGCGGCGGTGCAGCGCTGCCCGCTCGTGGTGATCATCGAGAACAACGGCTACGCGTATTCCACGCCGACGCACAAGCAGACGGCGGCCAAGGCGTTCGTCGACAAGGCCATCGGGTACGGCGTGCCCGGGCTCTCGGCCGACGGCAACGACGTGCTCGCCGTGTACGACGTGACGAAGCAGGCCGTGGATCACGCGCGGTCCGGCGGTGGCGTGACCCTCATCGAGTTGCACACCTATCGCCGCAAGGGACACGCCGAGCACGACAACCAGTCGTACGTGCCGGCGGGCGAGATCGAGCGCTGGGCGGCCGAGAACGATCCGCTCGATCGCTATCTCGTGGTGCTGCGAGAGCAGCTCGGTGTGCGCGATGAGGAAATCGCGGCCATCGACGCGCGCGTCGTGCGCGAGGTGGACGAGGCAACCGACGAAGCGGAGCGCTCCGGCCCGCCTGAGGCACTCGACGCGTTGATCGGCGTTTACGCCGATCCGCCCGCGGAGTCGCCGCTGTGGTTCCGTCGCGACGCGACGGATGACACGTATGGCGCCGAGCGTCCGGAAGGGTGGGGCACCTGGAACAGCGGGAGCAAGGCATGAGCGGCGCGAGTACAGGCACCGAGATCACGTATCTCGAAGCGATTCGTGAAGCGCTCTTCGAGGAGATGGCGCGCGATCAAAACGTCTTCTGCCTTGGTGAGGACATCGGCGCATTCGGTGGCGCCTTCAAGGTCACCGAAGGGCTGATGGCGCGCTTCGGCGAGTCGCGGGTGATCGATTCGCCGATCAGTGAAATCGCGATCGTGGGCGCGGCGGCTGGCGCGGCGCACATGGGCATGCGCCCCGTGGTGGAGATGCAGTTCATCGACTTCATCGCGAACGCGTACGACATGCTCACCAACTACGTCGCCACGGCGCGCTATCGCGCGTTCCTGCCGTGCCCCATGGTGGTGCGCGGGCCGAGCGGTGGGTACGTGCGTGGTGGTCCATTCCACTCGCAGAATCCCGAAGCGGGCTTCCTGCATACGCCCGGGCTCAAGATCGTGTATCCGTCCACGGCGGCCGATGCGAAGGGCCTGATGAAGGCCGCCATCCGCGACGACGACTGTGTGCTGTTCTTCGAACACAAGTATCTGTATCGGCGCGTGAAGGATGTCATGCCCGCCGGCGATCACGTCGTGCCGATTGGTCAGGCGCGCATCGCACGCGAAGGCACCGACGTCTCGATCGTGACGTACGCGGCCACCGTGTGGAAGGCGCTTGAGGCGGCGGAGCAGTTGGCGGCTGACGGCATCTCGGTGGAGGTGCTCGATCTGCGGTCGCTGGCGCCGCTGGATGAAGAGGCGATCTATCGGACCGTGAAGAAGACGAATCGCCTGCTGGTGTTGCATGAGGACACGCGCACGGGTGGTATCGCCGGTGAGATCACGGCGCGTGTGTCCGAGACGTGTTTCGAATGGCTCGATGCTCCCGTGCTGCGGGTCACCGCAGCCGACATTCCGCTGCCGTATGCGCCGCCGCTCGAGGACTACGTCCTCCCGCAGACGGCCGATATCGTGCGAGCGGTGCGGCGACTCGCCGCGTACTGATGCTCCGCTGGTTCGCATGACCGATTCTCGTGATTCCCGCGCTTCGCAGCGTCCCAACACGCACCCGGCCGATGTGCCGCGGGTTCCGTCGTCGGCCCATGCCGATGAGGACCGTCGCATGGCGCGCATCGGGGTGGGGTGCTTCACCACGTTCATCGGGGCCATCAGCGGCGCCATGATCGGCGTGCTGGTCGCGGTGGCGGTGACCTTCGGGACGCGATGTCAGCCGCTGGACGGGCTGCCGGCGTGCAACTGGCATATCTTTGCAGGCTGGGGCGCGTTGGCCGGTGGGCTGACCCTCCCGACCGTCGTTCTCTGGCGGCTGCGTCGTCGCGACGACGCCGCTGCCTGACTGTCCTCCAGGAGAGTTCCGTGGCTCGTGTCGATGTCATCATGCCCCAGATGGGCGAATCCATCGCGGAAGGGACGGTTTCCCGCTGGCTGAAGGCCGTGGGGGACACCGTGAAGCGCGATGAACCGATCTTCGAGATTTCGACCGACAAGGTCGACGCCGAGATCCCGTCGCCGTCCTCGGGCGTGCTGCTGGAGATCCTCGTTGGCGAAGGGAAGACGGTAGAGGTCGGCACCGTGGTCGCGCGCCTCGAAACGGACGCGACAGCAGCGGCCAGCGCCGTCGTCGCGCCGCCGCCGGCGGCTGCCCCGGTGGCCGCAAGCGCCGCACCGACGCCTGCGGCCGCTTCGGTCGCGCCACCAGCGCCTGCCGCGCCGGCTGCCCCCGCAGCGCCCGCCGGCTCGCTCGAGGAGCGGCTGCGGACGCGTTCGTCGCCGCTCGTGCGCAAGATGGCGCAGGAGCATGGCGTCGACATCAGTCAGTTGAGTGGTTCGGGCATTGCCGGTCGCGTCACGCGGCGCGATCTCGAGGCCCATCTCGCGTCCGGTGCGAGCGCGGCGCCCGCCGCCGCGCCCGCGTCGCGTCCGACGCCCGGCGCTTCGATGTACGCACCGGCTGGCGTGGGCGGCATCGAAACGCCGACTGCCACCGCGTGGCCTGGTGATCGCGTCGAGCCCATGAGCAAGATGCGCAAGGCGACCTCCGATCACATGTACCACGCCAAGCGTGTCGCGGCGCATGTGACCTCCTTCTTCGAGGTCGATCTCACGCGGGTGGCGCGCATTCGTGCCCGTGAGCGCGCTGCATTCGAAAAGCAGACGGGGCAGAAGCTGACGTTCCTCCCGTTCATTGCGCGCGCCGTGGTGCAGCAGCTCAAGCGCCATCCGGTGCTCAATGCCGCGGTCAACGGCACCGACATCATCTTCCGGCAGCAGTACAACCTCGGCATTGCAGTTGCGCTCGAGCCCACCGGTCTCATCGTGCCGGTGGTAAAGCGCGCCGATGAGCTCTCGATTACCGGCCTCACGCGCAACATCAACGATCTCGCGGCGCGTGCGCGCGCGAAGAAGTTGCAGCCGGCCGAACTGCAGGATGTGACGTTCACGATCACGAATCCGGGCGTGTTCGGCTCACTCGCCGGCACCCCCATCGTGCCGATGGGCACCACGGCCATCCTTGGCCTCGGCGCCATCGAGAAGCGCCCGAAGGTCATCACCGGTCCCGATGGCGAAGACACCATCGCGATTCGTACCTGCGCGTACTTCTCGCTGTCGTTCGACCACCGCGTCGTGGACGGGGCGGACGCCGACAAGTTCATGGCCGACCTCAAGGCCTCGCTCGAACAGGTCAACGAGTCCATCGAGTGAGTGCCTCGCGAGCGTTGCATATGGCCGAGCGTACCGTGTCCAGCACGGAGCGCTCGGCGTATCTCGCGTCGCTCGAGGCGCGCCGTTCGGCGTGTGCGGCGCATGGCGTGCAGTTCTGGGTGTTTGAACACGAGCACACCCCGGGGCGCTTCGTGGAGTTTGCCGAGTCGCGCGATATGTCGTTGTTGGCGCGTGCGTGGCGCGACGCCGGGAGTGTCGCCGTGGTTGGCGCCGTCGCGACCGAGAGCCGTTGGCGTTCCGTGGAGATCGCCTGACATGCCCAGTCGTCGTGTCGAATGTGACGGGCGCGTGTGGCGCGTGTATCCGGGGGGCTTCCTCACGCAGTCCGTCGCCGATGAGCATTCGCTCATCTTCGTCTCGGGCGATGGCGCCAATCGCGAGGTGCGGTTGACGCGCTTCGCCCCCACCGGGGCGCGCTCGCGCGAGCAGGCGCTCGCCGAGCTCGAGGAGCGCACGCTGCGTCAGCTGCTGCGGCAGGCGCAGCCCACCGCGCGGGCGCCAGAAGCGGGATACCGCGCATGACGGGGCCACGTTTCGTCGACCTGCAAACCCATAGCACGGCGTCCGACGGCGTGCTCGCACCGGGCGCGGTGGTCGAGGCGGCCGCGCGCGTCTCGCTCGCCGCGCTCGCGCTGACCGATCACGACTCCATCGCCGGCTTGCCGGAAGCAGAAGCCGTCGGCGAGCGTGTGGGCGTGCGCATTGTCGCCGGCGTCGAACTCAGCGCGTTTCACGAAGACGACGAATACCACCTGCTCGGCCTGCACATTCGCGATCGCGAAGCACTCGAGCGGGAACTGCTCGGCTTCCGCGACGAACGCATTCAGCGGGCCGAGCGCATCGTCGCGCGTCTGGAGGAGCTCGGGGCGCCGATCACGCTCGACGCGGTCCTCGCGCACGCGGCCAACGGTGCGGTCGGACGTCCGCACGTCGCGCGCTCGCTGATCGACGCCGGCCATGTGCGCGACTTCCGCGATGCGTTCGATCGCTATCTCGGGTGGGGCAAGCCGGCCTACGTCGAGAAGGGCACACTCGAGGTCACCGACGCCATCGCGCTGCTGCACCGCTGTGGTGCGCTCGCCGTCTGGGCGCATCCGGGCGACCTGGCCACGGAGTCGCGCCTGACGAAGCTCAAGGCACTCGGGCTCGACGCGGTCGAGGTGTTGCACCCGAGTCATCCCCAACCGCTGGCCGAGCGCATCTACGATCGCGCGGAGCGCATCGGCTTGCTGCCGAGCGGCGGCTCCGATTGGCACGGGAACACCGACGGCGCACGACAACTCGGTGGGCAGCATGTGCCGTACATCTGGCTCACGCGCCAGGATGATGCGATGCGCGAGCGCGACGGGTGAGCGGCGCGCGCGTCGCGCTGGTGACCGGAGGCGCGCGACGCGTGGGGGCCGCCATTGTGCGTGCGCTCGCCGAGCACGGCTGTCGTGTGGTCATTCATGCGGCCCAGAGCATGGACGAGGCGGAACGGCTCGCCGATGCCGTGCGTGCGAATGGCGCCGATGCCCGCGTCGTGCGGGCCGATCTGCGCGGACGCGAAGCGCCAGCCGAACTCGTGCGCGAAGCGGTGGAGCAGTTCGGTCGCCTGGACATCGTGGTGAACTCGGCGGCGAACTTTCTGCACGCGCCCCTCGAAGCGATCACGCCGCAGCTCTGGGACGAAGCCTTCGCGCTCAATGCGCGTGCGCCGTTTTTCGTGGCGCAGGAAGCCGCGCGTCATCTGCCTGACGGTGGCGTGATCATCAACATCGTGGATCATCTCGCCTTCGAATCGCTCCCCGCGATGGCCGCCCACGCGGCGTCGAAGGCCGCGCTCGTGCACGTCACGCGCACATTGGCACGCGCGCTCGCACCACGGATTCGTGTCAATGCCATTGCGCCCGGACTCGTCGCCGCGCCGGAGTCGTGGGGCAGTGGCGAGCTGATGCGATTCTTGCGCGATGTCCCGCTGGGACGGGCCGGATCGGAGAGTGATGTGGCGAGTGCCGTGCGCTGGTTGATGGATGCGAGCTACGTGACCGGTATCGTGCTGCCAGTGGATGGCGGGCGCGGTGTGAAGGTCTGATGCCGGCAGGGCTCGCGCCGGTCGCGCCGTTCGTGTGCGACGAGGTCGTTGTCGTCGGTGGCGGCTGCTACGGTCGCTGGTACACGCAGCAGCTCGATCGCGCGGTGCGCGCGGGCGCCGCGCAGCTCGGTCGCGTGATCGTCGTGGATCGTGATGCGTCGTGCCGGGTAGCGGCCGAGCGCACGACCTTCGGGTCGCTGACGCTCGAGGTGGTCACGGCAACGTGGGCCGACTTCCTTGGCCCGTGGCTCGACGCGATCGTGGCAAGCGGTGCGAGCGGCCCCACGCGCCTGCTGGTCCCGTCGCCGCTCATGCCGCATCTGCTGCTGGAATGGCTGGAAGCGCGAGCGCAGACACGCTGGCCGGCGCGTCCGGTGCACGTCGTGCCGCTCGACCGTGCGACGGGCGGTGCACTGCCGCCCGTACCGTGGCAACGGTCGTCGCCCGATGCTCGGCACTATGTGTCGTTCGCCGAGTGGATGTGCCCGATCAACTGCATCGAACCATCGACCTGTCCGAAGACGCGTGGACCGCGCGATTGGAGTATGCCGGCCGCGCTCGCGGGCTGGGTTCCCACCGCGCAGGGCGGGGAACTCCCGCTCCGTGGACCCATTATCTTCCCATGTCTGCACCGGACGTGGGGCGTCGGCATGATTGACGCTGCCGCGATCCGCGATGCGGACGCCGCATTGGCGTCCGCCGCAGCTGACGGCCCGGTGCGGGTGCTCGTCGGCTCGGTGTCGCATTGTCACGGAGCGCTTGGCGTCCTGCACGTCGGCTGACGATCGGCGCTCCCGTTTCCTCGGTGTGTCGTCCATGTCCAAGACTCGTGAATCGGTGGTCATTATCGGGAGCGGCCCAGCGGCCTGGACCGCTGCGGTGTACGCCTCGCGCGCGAAGCTCGACCCCGTCGTGTACGAGGGGGAGATCTCTCGCGACATGGTGCCCGGCGGGCAGCTGATGTTCACCACCGACATCGAGAACTTTCCCGGCTTTCCGGAAGCGCTCGGTGGGACCGAACTCATGGAGCGCATGAAGACGCAGGCCGTGCGCTTCGGAACACGCGTGGTCTCGGAGAACATCGATGCGGTCGAGTTCGGCGCGCATCCGTTTGTGCTGCATACGAGCGGTGGCGCTCGGATCACGACCGATGCGGTCATCGTCGCGACGGGGGCGCGTGCCAACTGGCTCGGGCTGCACAACGAGGAGCGACTCGCGCGCAGCGGCGGCGGTGTCTCGTCGTGCGCCGTGTGCGATGGCGCGTTGCCGGCGTTCCGCGAGCAGCGACTGGTGGTGGTGGGCGGCGGCGATTCCGCGATGGAAGAGGCGCTCTATCTCACGAAGTTCGCGAGTGAAGTCGTCATCGTGCATCGACGTGACAGCTTCCGCGCGAGCAAGGTGATGGCCGATCGAGTGCTGCAGCATCCCAAGGTGAAGGTCGAGTGGAATGCCGCAGTGGTGGATGTGCTTGGTGACGATTTCATCACCGGCGTGCGAGTGCGCGACACGCGCGACGGCAGCGAGCGCGAGATTGCGTGCGGCGGCATGTTCGTGGCCATCGGGCACACGCCCAACACCTCGTTCCTCGGGGGACAGTTGGCGTTGCACGAGAACGGCTACATCGCGACGCCGGAATCGTGGCGCACGGTAACGAGTGTGCCGGGCGTGTTCGCGGCCGGTGATGTGATGGACAGCTATTACCGGCAAGCCATCTCGGCCGCCGGGTCGGGGTGCATGGCGGCGCTCGAAGCGGAGCGGTGGCTGGCGCATCATGCCGTGCCGGCCGATGCCGCGCCGGCCGGGGCGCACGCGTGATCGTCACGTCGGCCACGGTCGGGCCGCTGCAGGAGAACGCCTGGCTCGTGGTCGATGCCGACGCGCGCGAAGCCGTCCTGATCGATCCCGGGGATGAGCCCGAGCGCCTCGCCGCGCTCGTGGACGCCTCGGGCGCGCGGCTGACCGCGATCTGGCTCACCCACGCGCACGTCGATCATGTCGGCGCGGTCGCGGCTCTCGTCGAGCGATACGACGTGCCGGTGGCCCTGCATCCGGGTGACCGCGTGCTGTACGATCGCGCGCCCGAGATCGGGCGCATGTACGGCATGTTGATTCCGCCGCTGCCGGCTCCGACGTACGAGTTGGCGGACGGACAGACGGTGCGTGTTGGCAGGACGGCGTTCACGGTGTGGCACGTACCGGGCCATGCGCCGGGGCATGTGCTGTTCGTTGGTGAGTCGGTGGCCTTCGTGGGCGATCTCGTGTTCGCCGGCTCCATCGGCCGGACCGACCTGCCGCTCTCCGATCCGGCCGCGATGCGTCGCTCGCTCGCCCGGGCCGCCACGCTGCCGCCGTCCCTGACGCTCCACCCGGGCCACGGCCCGAGTACCGACATGGCGCGCGAGCTGGCCACCAACCCCTTTCTGTCCGGCGTCGCCCGTCCGATTGGCTCCTGACCGCCGCTCGCGGGTATATGCTCCATTGCCCGCCGCAGCTTCTCCTTCCACAAGTGCCTCGTATGCCGTTCACTCCGCGCTTCGCTTTCGCCGCTGACACATCCCGGCGCGTGCTTCGGCAGTCGCTGCTGCCGATTGCGGCCGCCTCACTCCTCACGGGGTGTCTCGACTCCGAAGGCTTCGAAACCAACAACCGCTATGGCTCGATCACGATCGAGTCGTCGGGGGCGACCAACGGGCGCGCGCAGGCCACCGCCGTCGCCTCGTTCTTCCGTGGCAACGAACTCACGTTGCCCACGAGCCGCATCACCGCCGACAACTGCGGCACGTTCAACTACACGACCGAGACCTTCACGCCCGGTGATCTGACGGCGGGGAACGAGTTGCAGCTGCAGGTGGGTGCGGCCAGCTACCGCATGGCGGAGTCGCCGCAGGTGCCGCGCCTGTACGTGCTCTCGGGGCAGCAGTCGTTCGCGTACGGCACGGGCGATTCGCTGCGCGTGTCCGTCCCGGGATCGCCGGGCGGGTTTCCGGCGGGGCAGGTGGCGGTGCGTCTCGCCGAGCCCGTCCAGCTCGGACCGGTGAGCGGCGGCGCGATCAACGAGGATTTCCCGGTATCGTGGACGTCCTCCGGCGACGAGAACTCCAGCGTCATCGTGTCGCTGCGCTATACCACGTCGGCCACCACGACCACGCCCAACGCGCAGGTGCTCTGCATTGTGCGCGACAACGGGGGCTTTGCGGTGCCCGCGAACTTGCTCGGCAACTACTACACGTCGAATCCGGTCGCGCGTGAGTTGAACGTGATGCGGTGGCGCACCAATACGGCGACGGTCGATGATCGTACCACGATCTACATCGTGTCGACGGCCGACACCACGATCTTCGCGCTGCCCTGATCCGCCTCGGTGGGGCACCGCCGCGCTGCCGGTGCCCCGGTTCGCTTGCCTGAGTCCCCCCGCTCTCCGTAGACTCCCTGCATGCGCATCACCACCTGGGCCGAATACGGCCTGATCTGTGCCCTGCATCTGGCCCGTCGTCCTGACGACGGGCCGATCACCGGGCGCGATATTGCGGCGACGGAGCGGCTATCGGGCGACTATGTCGAACAGATCCTGCTGCGGCTGCGTCGGGCGGGGCTCATCAGGAGCACCCGCGGTGCGCGCGGTGGCTATCAGTTGGCGCGTCCGGCCGCCACCATCACGGTGCGTGATGTCATCAAGGCGTCGGAGCTGTCAACGTTCGAGCTGCACTGCGTCTCGCATCCCGTCGACAGTTCGCGCTGCGCCGACTCCGCCGAATGCAGCATTCGTCCCGTGTGGATGCTGCTGCAGCAGCGCATCGACGAGGTCCTCGAGAGCGTGTGTCTGCAGGACCTGCTGGCGCAGGAATCGACGGTGCGTGAACGCGTCGGGCTGCCGCTGGGGGACGACGCGGCGATGGCACTCGCGGCGGCGCGCACGCTCCCCATCGTGCGCGAGTAGAACGCGTGGGATTTCTTGCCAATCGTCGCGAGGCCAAGCGGCGACAGGACGCGGCCGAGCGCTATCTCGCGTCAGTTCTGCGTCCGGCCGATGCCGAGGACGTCCGGTGGCTTTCCGAGATCGCCGGGTCGAGTAACGAGACGGTGCGTCGCGAGCTCGGGTTTGCGCTGCGGGCCATCGCGCTCATCGTGGCCGAGCGCGACGCGCTCGATGACCGGACGGCCGCCGATGTCGCGCACGCGATCGAGGCGCTCGTCGCGCGGGAGGCGCGGACGCGCGCCGGTGAACTCGATGCCTGGATCGACCACTGGCGCGAGTACGCCGACGCGCTCGCCGCGCGGGGCATGCACGAGCCGCCGCTGCGTCGGATCGCGCGGGTCCTGCTGCGACGCGTGGGGGTCACGGAGCCGCAGTCCCCGCAGTTGGTCCGTGTCGTGGGGATCGTCACCCGTGACCGGCTCGCGGCCAATGAGGCGTTACGGGAGGCGTTCGGCACGGCGTCGCTGCCGGAGGACCGGGCCCCGTCCGATGTCTGGCGGGAGCGCACGGGTCACTAGCGGCGGCAGATAAACGAACACGCGGCGCGTCCCCGAGGGAACGCGCCGCGTGTTGTGTTTGCGGAGTGCCGAAGGCCGGACTCGAACCGGCACGGGCTTGCGCCCACTGCGCCCTGAACGCAGCGCGTCTACCAATTCCACCACTTCGGCAGCGCCATCGGACGACTCCCCGCGCCCGATGGAAGGCGGAGTATAGAGACCACACCGCGCGGAGTCAACGCATCCGCGAAACCGCATCCGCGTCCGTCTGTTGTGTGCCGTGCGCTGTGAACCTATGCTTCGCAGTCGCATGTCCAAACCCGACGTATCCGACGAACCGCGCGAGTCGATCGCCCGGAACAAACGCGCCCGCCACGACTACGAGATCCTCGACACCTGGGAGGCGGGGCTCGTGCTGCGCGGGACCGAGGTCAAGGCGCTCCGGGAGGGGCGGGCCAACCTCACCGACGCGTACGGCATCCTGATGGACGGCGAGGTGTGGCTGTTGAACCTGAACATCGGGGCGTACGGCCTCGGGAACCAGTTCAACCATGACCCCACCCGCTCCCGCAAGCTGTTGCTCCACCGGCGGGAAATCCGTCGAATGATCGGCGCCATCGAGCGACAGGGACTCACCCTGATCCCGCTGGAGCTCTACTTCGTGCGCGGTCGCGCCAAGGTGCTGCTCGGGCTGGGGCGCGGCAAGAAGGCGCACGACAAGCGCGAGGACATCAAGCGGCGCGATGCCGACCGCGAGATCGCCCGCGCGCTGCGTTCGCGCTGACCTCTTCATTTCCGTCACCGGATTCGTGCTGCTCGGACTCCTCTGTGCTTGTCAGATCGCTGCCGCGTCTCCCCCGCCGCTCGTGGTGCGCGTCGGGGATCAGGTCGCGCGGGTGCCGGTCGTGGCGCACCCGGAGGGCGGCGCCGCGATCCGCGGCGATCAGCTGGCCGGCGCGCTGGGCGGGCAGCTCGTGGATGCCGGCAACGGCACGTGGCGCCTCGAGTTGGGCGGTCCGGCCATCGGCTTGACGCTGCTGGCGCCCTTTGCGGTGAGCGGCGAGGACGCGCTTCCGATGCCGGCGGCGCCGTTCCGCAGTGGCGGGCGCGTGTACCTGCCGTACGCGTTTGCCAGTGACGTGCTCCCGCGCGTGCTGACCGGGCTGAATTACGACGGGACGCGCGCCGAGCTGCGCCGCTTTGCGCTCGTGTCGCGGCGTCCGGTCGTGCCACGTGGCGTCGCCGAAGCGGCGGCCCGTGTCGCTTCCGAGGCTGCGGCCGAAGTACCGGCGCCCCGCGTGGTCTCCCCACCCGCCGATCGGGCGGTCAATCGCAAGCGGGTGGTGGTGGTGGACGCGGGACACGGTGGTCGCGATCCTGGCACCACGGTGCTGCTGGGCGACGGCCGCACGATGTCCGAGAAGACCGTGGCGTTGCAGGTCTCGCTCAAGTTGCAGCGCGCGCTCGAGGCGCGTGGTGTCGGGGTCGTCATGACACGCACGCGCGACACGCTCATCGCGCTGCACGATCGTGGTCCGATCGCCAATCGCGCGCGCGGCGATGTGTTCGTGTCCATTCACGTGAACGCCGCCAATCCGGGGTGGAAGAACGCGTCGGCGTCGCGCGGCTTCGAGACGTACTTCCTCGCCGAAGCCAAGACCGAAGATGAAGCCCGCGTCGCGCGTATGGAGAACGAGGCCGTCAAGTTCGAGACCTCCGTCGAAACATCGCGCAGTGATCCGCTCGGCTTCATTCTGCGCGACATGGCGCAGAACGAGCATCTGCGCGAATCGCTCACCCTCGCCACGCTAGTGCAGGGAGGCATGAAGACCGTGCACCCCGGTACCGATCGTGGTGTGAAGCAAGCACCGTTCAGTGTGCTCGTGAACTCGTTCATGCCGTCGGTGCTCGTCGAGATCGGCTTCGGCTCGAATGTGGCGGAAGCGCGGTGGATGGTGTCGGAGGCGGGGCAGCAACAGCTCGCCGAGTCCATCGCCGACTCGCTGGTCGCGTATCTCGCGCAGTACGAGCGCAAGGTCGGCGGCGCGGAGCCCTGACGGTGCGCGACTGCGTGCGCACCCTGCTCACGGTGTGTGTGCTTCTGAGCGCGACGGCTTGTGCGGCCCGAGGGCGGCCGTCGCCGCAGGTCGCCCTCGAGCGCTACTACGCGTCCGCAGACTACGTGGCGCAACGCGAACAGGCCTTGCGCACGATCGAGCGTGTTCAGCGCGATGCGGCGGCGCTGCGTGCGCTCGGTCGACCGCTCGCCGCCGCGTCAGCGACCACCGAAGCGGTCGAGGCGGCCTCGATGCTGCTCGAGCTCGGGGCGCCGTCGCCGGAGCACTTTACATCGTGGGTGCTCCAGCGTGCGCACCTCCGTGTCGAGGCTGGAGCGTGTGCCGCCGGGCACGAACTGCTCGGAGAAATCGCGCCCGTGCGCGCGATCAGCCCTCCGCTGGCCCGCGTCATCACGCCTTCGCGGGTGCTCGCGCTGCACGAAGCGGCCGTGCACTGCGCGCTGGCGCCATCACGCCACCTTCTGACCGACGAAGATCCGCGCCTCCTCGTGGCCAACTGGCAGCTCGTGCGCGCGCGGGACACCGCGTTGGTCTTCTCACGCCTCGACTCGGCGCGCCTCGCGTATCTGCACGCCGAGGTCGCGTACGCCACCGCGTCGGATGAGGGCGACTCGCTGTATGCCGAGGCGGAGTCACAATCGATGCGCATGCGCAAGCGTGACTATCCCGCGTGGCAGCAGTGGTCCGCGCGCACACGTCGCGAGCGTGCGGCTCACGCGCTGGTGCGCGCCATCGCTGCGGCCCCCGATACCACATCCATTCGGATGCTGCTCGCAGCGGCCACGCCAGTCGAGGTCGCCACCGCGTCGTTCGCACGCGCGTCATCGGCGCTGCAGGTGGCGCGCCAGCTGCAGGCGAGTGGCGACACCACCGGGGCGTCCGAAGCGCTGATGTCCGAGCTGGCGGCGCTTGCGTGGTTCAATTTTCCGCTCGCCGCACGTCTCGACAGCGCACTGCGCGCCGTTCGCGACGTGCCTCCACCAGGCAATCCGTGGGTCGAACGCGATGTGCGGCGCGCGCTGACGCGGCGCTGGTGGCTCGATCGGCTTCGCCATGCCGAATCACTCGCGGCACCGGCGTCTCCGTCGCGCTAGATTCCGCTTCGGCATGTCCACCGCATCGCTCACGTCGGCCCCCACGCGCCCCGCGCCGCTCGATCGAGTCCGCCCGCTCGGCGTCGAGGCGGCCGGTATCGTATTTCGCAATCCGATCGTGCTCGCGTCCGGGACCGCGGGGTACGGGCACGAACTCGAGGAGGTCATCGACCTCGATGCAATCGGTGGACTGGCGTCGAAGGCCGTGAGCGTGTTGCCGCGCAAGGGCGCGCCAGCGTTGCGCGTGGGCGAGTTCGCGGGGGGCATGATCAACGCCGTGGGACTCGCGAATCCGGGGATGGACGCGGTGCGCCGTGAGCATCTCGGCTGGATGACCGCGCACCACCCGGGCACCCCGGTGCTCGTGAACGTCATCGGCTTCGCGATCGAGGAGTTTGCGGAGGTCATCGCGCATCTCGAGGAGCTGCCGGGGCACGCCGGCTATGAACTCAACGTGAGCTGCCCGAATACGAAGGCGGGTGGCATCGAGTTCGGGGCCGACCCGGCCGCCCTCGAGGCTGTTGTGTCGAGTGCGCGGGCCGCGACGCGCCGTCCGTTGTTCGTGAAGCTCTCACCGGCGCTCGGACCGGCGCTGGTGCCTGCGGCGCAGCGGTCCGTCGATGCCGGCGCCGATGGCCTCACGCTCGTGAACACGATGCCGGGGCTGGTGATCGATGTGTCCCGTCGGCGTCCGCGCCTCGGGTTCGGCAGCGGTGGCGTGAGTGGACCGGCTCTCTTGCCGGTGGGGGTGCTGGCCACGTGGCGCGTGTCGCGCGCCTTGCCCACCGTTCCGGTGTGCGGACTCGGTGGCGTGTCGACGGCGGAGGATGCGCTGCAATACGTGCTCGCTGGCGCATCGCTTGTGGGAGTCGGAACGGCCGCGCTGCGAGATCCGCGCGCGCCGGAGCGCATCGTGCGCGACCTGACGCAGTGGTGTGCGCGCGAAGGGGTGACCGATCTGACGTCACTGCGAGGGACGCTGACGTGGCCAACATGACCGCCGGGGGTACGCCGCAGGTCACGCCGATCGTGGCGCTCGATGTCGCCGACCGCGCGGCGGCCGAAACGCTCGTGACGACGCTCGGCCCCTCCTGTGATTTTTACAAGGTCGGGCTGGAGCTGTTTTCGGCGGAGGGACCGGCCATGGTGTCGTGGCTGCGGTCCGCTGGCAAGCGGGTGTTCGTGGACCTCAAGCTGCACGATATCCCGAACACGGTCCGCGGTGCGGCACGGAGCGTGGCGCGCGCGGGCGCGTCGCTGCTGACGGTGCACGCCGTGGGCGGCGAGGCGATGATCTCGGCGGCGGTGGCCGGTGCGGCCGAGGGCGGGTTAGCGGACGGCGAGTCGGCCGGGTGCGGCATTCTGGCGGTGACGGTGCTGACGTCGTTGGACGGGGCCACGGTGGGGGCGACGTGGGGCCGACCGCCGGTGGATGTGACGACGGAGGTGGTGCGACTGGCCGGGGCCGCCGTGGCGGGCGGCGCGGCGGGCGTCGTCTGCAGCGGCCACGAGCTGGCGGCGCTCCGGGGGGCCTACGGCGACCGCCTGGGGTACCTGGTGCCCGGGCTGCGACTGGCGGGTGGGGCGTCGCACGACCAGCAGCGGGTGATGACGCCGGGGGCGGCGGCGGCGGCGGGCGCGACGTGGCTGGTGCTGGGGCGCGCGGTGACGGCGGCGCCGGATCCGGTGGCGGCGCTGCAGGCGGTGCAGGGGGACGTAGCCCTTGCCTTGGGCTCCCAAGTCGCGTAAATAGCGGGTCTTGGCCGAAATCGGCCCGTTTTGCGACGGGTCGGATTCGGAGGTGTGCCGGCCCGCCGGCCACCCTCAGCCTGCACGCGTGCGCGGGATCGCGCGAGTCCACGGTCGCAACCTTGGGGTTGTGGGGACATCGAGTGATGCATCACGCGTGGTCCACCGACGGTGTGTCCCCCGGGGCAGACCGGCACGGCGCGTAAGCGTCGGGGCGCGCGAGCGCCGAAAGGAGCATTCGTGAAGGTTCGCAGCAGCGTCAAGCCGATCTGCGAGCACTGCAAGGTCGTCAAGCGACAGGGCGTGACTCGCATCATCTGCAAGCGCAATCCCAAGCACAAGCAGCGTCAGGGCTAAGGGGAGCGCACAGACATGGCACGTATTTCCGGCGTCGATCTCCCTCGCGACAAGAAGGTTGAGATCGGCCTCACGTACATCTTCGGCATCGGCCGCAAGATGGCCCAGAAGATCCTCGCCGCCACGGGCGTGGACAGTGCGCAGCGCGTGCGCGACCTGTCCGACGCGGACGTGAACAAGCTGCGTCAGGAAATCGAGCGCAATCATCGTGTGGAAGGTGCGTTGCGCACCGAGGTCGCGATGAACGTCAAGCGCCTCATGGACATCGGCTCGTATCGTGGCTCGCGGCATCGTCGCGGTCTGCCGGTGCGTGGCCAGCGGACGCACACCAACGCGCGCACCAAGAAGGGGCCGCGCCGCGCCATTGCGGGCAAGAAGAAGGTGACCAAGTAACCCATGGCTACCGCAAAGAAGAGCAAGCGCGTCGTCGAGGCCGAAGGCATCGCCCACGTCAGCGCCACGTTCAACAACACGACCATCACGATCACGGACTTGCACGGCAACGCCGTGTCGTGGGGATCGGCCGGCAAGGCCGGGTTCAAGGGCTCCAAGAAGTCGACGCCGTTCGCGGCGACGGTGGCGGGCGAGCAGTGCGCGCGCGAGGCCATGTCGGCCGGTGTGCGTCGCGTGCACGTCCGCGTGCAGGGGCCCGGCAGCGGCCGCGAGTCGGCCATTCAGGCCCTCTCCACGGCGGGTCTGCAGGTCAAGTCCATTCGTGACGTCACGCCGATTCCGCACAACGGCTGCCGTCCGCCCAAGCGTCGGAGGGTCTGATCATGGCTCGTTATACCGGACCGTCCTGCCGTCAGTGCCGGCGCGAAGGCACCAAGCTGTTCCTGAAGGGCACGAAGTGCTTCACGGAGAAGTGCCCCGTCGAGCGTCGTCCGTACGCGCCGGGCCAGCATGGCCAGGCGACGGCGCGTCGTCGCAAGATGTCGGAGTACGCCAAGCAGCTGCGTGAGAAGCAGAAGATCAAGCGCACGTATGGCGTGAGCGAGAAGCAGTTCCGCAACACCTTCGAGAAGGTGGCGTCGCTGCCGGGCATCACCGGTCACAACCTGCTCGCGGCGCTCGAGACGCGTCTCGACAACGTCGTGTACCGCATGGGCTTCGCGCCGAGCCGCAAGGCCGCGCGTCAGCTGATTCGCCATCGCCACATCGAGGTGAAGCAGCGCAAGGTCGACATCCCGTCGTACCAGGTGCGCCCGGGTGAGGAAGTGCGCGTGAAGGCGAGCTCGCGTGAGCTGCTGCTCGTGCAGGCGGCGATGGAGCAGGCGTCGCGTGGCGCGCCGATGTCGTGGATCGCGGTCGACCGCGAGTCGTTCAGTGGGCGAGTGCTGGAGCGTCCGATTCGTTCGGCGATCCCGCTCGCGGCGCAGGAACAGCTCGTCGTCGAGTTGTACTCGAAGTAACCAGGAGCGGACGGCGCGTCATCTGGCGCGTCGTTCGCCTCCGGTCGGGACCCGCTCTCCCATACGAGCGTGCCGCGCGGCGGGGCGAGGCACGGCGTCGCGCGTGACGCGAGTGCGTTACGCGTGAGACCACCCTTTGCGATTCACGAATCATGTCGAATACGATTGATCTGAGCGGATTGGTGCGGCCGCAGCTCGTCGAAGCGACGACGCGCGACGACCAGCCGTTGATGGCCGAGTTCCGGTTGCAGCCGCTCGAGCGTGGGTTCGGCCACACGCTCGGCAATGCGATGCGTCGTCTGCTGCTGTCGTCGCTGCGCGGCTCGGCGGTGTGGGCGTTCCGCATTGACGGCGTGGTGCATGAGCACCAGACCATTGCGGGCGTCATCGAAGATGTGCACCAGATCGTGGCCAACCTGAAGACGCTCACGCTCGCGCTCCCCGACGATGTGGAGCACGCAGTGCTCCGCTTCAAGAAGGTGGGCCCCGGCGCGGTGACGGGCGCGGACGTCGCCGGTTCCGGCGCGGTGCGCGTCGTCAACCCGGCGCACCATCTGTTCACGATCTCCGACGATCGCGAGCTGTCGGTCGAGCTGTACGTGAACAAGGGGCGCGGCTACGTCGAATCGGAGCAGCACCCGATCGATCGCGCGCTCCCCGTCGACACGGTGCGCATCGACGCGATCTACAACCCGGTGCGTCGCGCCAACTTCACGGTGGGTGAGACCCGCGTGGGGCAGCGCACCGACTACGACCGTCTCACACTGACGGTCGAGACCAACGGGACGATCTCCCCGCAGGAGGCCGTGTCGTACGCCGCAGCGCTGGCGCAGACCCACTTCCAGTACTTCGTGGGCTTCGGGTCCTCGGCGTCCGTGTCGATGGGCGCGGCCGACGCGGCCGCCAACAGCGACGCGCAGCGGCTCTCCCAGCTGTTCAAGACCCCGATCGATGACCTCGAGCTGTCGGTCCGATCGGTCAACTCACTGAAGAACTCGAACATTCGCTCGCTCGGTGATCTGGTGCGCCAGACCGAAGCGCAGATCCTGCAGGTGAAGAACTTCGGCAAGAAGTCGCTGAACGAAATCGCCGACCTCCTCGAGCGGCAGGGGCTGAACTTCGGTATGCGGTACGAGGAGTCGCCCGCCGAGGGTGTTCGTATTCTGGATATGGGGACGCCCCCCAGCCGGGCCGCGGAGAACGCGCCGGACGACGACGAGGACGACGAGGACTGAAGTCATGCGCCATCGCAAGGCCACCCGCCAGCTCCGGCGGACGAGCGAACAGCGGCTCGCGCTGCTGCGGAATCTCGCCACCTCGCTCATCGAGGCGGGCGCGATCGAAACCACTGAAGCCAAGGCGAAGGAGCTCCGTCCCTTCGTCGAGAAGCTGATCACGAAGGCTCGCTCCGGCACGCTGCACGCGCGCCGGCTCGCGGGACGCCACGTGCGCAAGCGTGAGGCGGCCGACAAGCTCTTCCAGGAGCTCGGTCCCAAGTTCGCGACGCGTCCGGGCGGCTACACGCGCATTCTCAAGACCGGCCACCGCAAGGGTGACGGGGCGGAGATGGCGCGGATCGAACTCATCCTGAACTGAGGCCCGCACCCATGGCCATCAATCGCAGTCGCTGCTGGTCGTGCGGCAAGGGCGTCGCCTACGGCAACTCCGTCTCGCACGCCAACAACAAGACGCGTCGCGTCTGGCGGCCCAACCTCCAGGTTGCGCGCGTCCAGCACGAGGGGCAGATCATCAAGGTCAAGGTCTGCACGCGTTGCCTCGCCGCTGGCAAGGTCCAGCGCGCGCCGCGCGGTCAGGTCGCCGTCGCGTAACATTCGCGCGGCTCGTGTGAAGCGGCGGGGGGTCCGGCATCCGGACTTCCCGCCGTCGCACATCGGGCCGTGTCGCTTCTCTCACCGCTCCAGCTCATGCCTACCGCCCTGATCACCGGCGTCACCGGCCAGGATGGCTCGTATCTCGCCGAACTGCTGCTCGCCAAGGGCTATCGCGTTGTCGGCGTCGTCCGGCGCTCCTCGACCACGCCCTACGAGCGCATCGCGCATCTCGTCGATCACATCGAACTCATCTCCGCCGACCTGCTCGATCAGACGTCGCTGACCGATGCCGTCGCCGCCGTGCGGCCCGATGAGATCTACAATCTCGCCGCGCAGAGCTTCGTCCAGACGTCGTGGACGCAGCCCGTGCTCACGGGTGAGTTCACCGCGCTTGGCGTGACGCGCATGCTCGAAGCGATGCGCAAGGCCGCGCCGGACTCACGCTTCTACCAGGCGTCGTCAAGCGAACAGTTCGGAAAGGTGGTCGAGACGCCACAGCGCGAAAGCACGCCGTTCTATCCGCGCTCGCCGTACGGCGTGGCCAAGGTGTACGGCCACTGGATCACCGTGAACTATCGCGAGAGCTTCGATCTCTTCGCGGTGTCGGGGATTCTGTTCAATCACGAATCGCCGCGTCGTGGCCTCGAGTTCGTGACGCGCAAGATTTCCGATGGCGTCGCGCGCATCAAGCATGGCCTCGCCGACGAGCTGCGCCTCGGCAATCTCGACGCGCGTCGCGACTGGGGCTTTGCGGGCGACTACGTCGAAGCGATGTGGCGCATGCTGCAGTCCGACACGCCCGATGACTACGTCATCGGCACGGGCGAGACGTACTCGGTGCGGCAGTTCTGTGAAGCCGCGTTCGGCGCGGTGGGGCTCGACTGGCAGACGTACGTGAAGCAGGACGAGCGCTTCTTCCGTCCGGCCGAGGTCGACCTGCTCGTGGCCGATCCGAGCAAGGCGAAGGAGCAGCTCGGCTGGACGCCGTCGGTGAGCTTCGAGGAGCTCGTGCGTCGCATGGTCGAAGCCGACATGGACCGTTGGGCCGCTCGGACGCGGTGAACGCGCCACGCATCGGAGCACGGCGCGCATGAGTGCGCGCGGCCGAGCATTGGTGACGGGGGCGGCCGGCTTCGTCGGACGCCACCTGTCGTCGGCACTGCTCGCCGACGGCTGGGACGTGACGGGAACGGCGCTCAGCGCGCCGGAGGCAGCGCACCCCGACGTGACGTGGGTGTGCGGCGACCTGCGCGACGAGGCGCACGTGACCGAGGTCGTCGCGACCGCCCGCCCGGACCTCGTCGTGCATCTCGCCGCGATCTCGCATCTGCCGACGGCGGCGAATGCACCCGCCGTCGCCTGGGAGACGAACGTCACCGCGACGGTGCGCCTGCTGCATGTGTTGGCGCAGTCATACGCGGCAGGGACGCTCTCGCCGCGGGTGCTCATCATCGGCAGCGCGGAGCAGTACGGTCGCCAGCCCGATCAGAGCGGACCTATCGGCGAGTCGGCGCCGCAGGCGCCACGCACGGTCTACGCCGCCACGAAGGTCGCGCAGGAAGTGGCCGCACTGCAGACGTGGCGCGCGACCGGCCTGCCGGTGGTCGCGGTCCGCCCGTTCAATCACAGCGGAGCGGGGCAGGATGCGCGGTTTCTGCTCCCGGCGCTGACCGCTCGCGCGCTGGCGTTGCGCACGGCGGCACCGGGCACGCCGCTCGTGTTGGGCAACACGACGCCCGTGCGCGACTTCCTGCATGTCGAGGACGTCGTGGCTGCCTATATTGCATTGGGACGCGACGGGACGCCGGGTGAGGCGTACAACGTCGCCAGCGGTGAAGGGCGGTCGGTGCGTGATGTCGCCGAGCGGATCCTCGCCCGTCTCGGGCTCGACACGACGCTGCACGAAGATCCGGCGCTGGTGCGTCCGGTCGACGTACCATCGCTCGTGGGCGACCCTGCCCGACTGTTCGCGGCCACCGGATGGCGGCCGCGCCGTTCTTTCGACGACCTCCTGGACGATCTGCTCGATGCCGCGACGTACTGACCTGCACCGCATTCTCGTGATCGGCTCGGGGCCGATCGTCATCGGGCAGGCCGCCGAGTTCGACTACTCCGGTACGCAGGCGCTCAAGGCGCTGCGTGAAGAGGGGTATGAGGTGGTGCTGGTGAACTCCAATCCGGCCACGATCATGACCGATCCGGAGTTCGCCGACCGCACTTACATCGAGCCGGTCACACCGGAGTTCGTCGAGAAGGTCATCGCGAAGGAGCGTCCGGACGCGGTGCTGCCCACGATGGGCGGCCAGACGGCGCTCAACGTGGCGCTTGCGCTCGCCGACAGCGGCGTGCTCGAGAAGTACGGCTGCGAGCTCATCGGGGCGAATGCGCGCGCGATTCGCGTCGCCGAGGACCGCAAGCTGTTTGCCGACGCGATGCAGAAGATCGGCTTGCAGTGTCCGAAGGGGCGCACGGTCACGTCGTTCGAGGAAGCGCTGCACGTCGTCGAGGAGTTCGGATACCCGAGCATCATCCGCCCGTCGTTCACGCTGGGCGGCACGGGGGGCGGCATCGCGTACAATCGGGACGAGTTCGAGATGATCGTGCGGCGTGGCCTCGACCTGTCGCCGGTGCACTCGGTGCTCGTGGAGCGTTCGCTGCTCGGCTGGAAGGAGTACGAACTCGAAGTCATGCGCGATTGCGCCGACAACGTGGTCATCGTCTGCTCGATCGAGAACTTCGATCCGATGGGCGTGCACACGGGCGACTCGATCACGGTCGCGCCGGCCATGACGCTCACCGATCGCGAGTACCAGGTCATGCGCGACGCCGCTGTCGCCATCATTCGCGAAATCGGGGTCGACGCGGGTGGCTGCAACATCCAGTTCGCGGTCAACCCGGCCGATGGCGAGCTCATCGTCATCGAGATGAATCCGCGCGTATCGCGCTCCTCCGCGCTCGCCTCGAAGGCCACCGGCTTTCCCATCGCGCGCATCGGGGCGAAGCTCGCCGTGGGCTACACGCTCGACGAGGTGCCGAACGACATCACGAAGACCACACCGGCGTCGTTCGAGCCGGTGCTCGACTACGTCGTGGTCAAGTGTCCGCGCTTTGCGTTCGAGAAGTTCACCGCCGCCGATCCGACGCTCACCACGCAGATGAAGTCGGTGGGCGAGAGCATGGCGATCGGGCGCACGTTCAAGGAAGCGTTCCAGAAGGCGCTGCGTGCGCTCGAGACGGGACGTCCGGGGTGGCAGGTGGCCGATCGTCTCAGCGACGATCGCCTGCGTGATGAGCAGCTCGACACGCTGCGTCGCGCGCTGCGCACGCCCACGCCCGAGCGCGTCTTCCAACTCAAGCGGGCGTTGCGCGCGGGCATCTCGCCCACCGAGGTATCGCAGCTCTCGGGGATCGATCCGTGGTTCGTCGCGCAGCTGGTCGAGCTGCTCGAGGCCGAAGACTGGTTCGCCGCGTTGCCGGCCGACGCGCTCGATGCGTCCGCCGTGCGTCGCATGACGCGGTTCGGTTTCTCCGATCGCCAGCTGGGAGCGTTGCGCGGCGAGGACGAGACGGCGGCGCGGACGCGTCGCTGGGCGCTCGGTGTGCGCCCCGTGTACCGCATGGTGGATACGTGTGCCGGTGAGTTCCCCTCGGCGACGCCGTATCTGTACTCGTGCTACGACGAAGAGGACGAAGCCCCGCGCACCGATCGGCGCAAGGTGGTCATTCTCGGCTCCGGCCCCAATCGCATCGGGCAGGGAGTGGAGTTCGACTATTGCTGCGTGCGCGCGGTGTTGGCGCTGCGTGAGCGCGGGTTCGAGACGATCATGATCAACTCGAACCCCGAAACGGTCTCCACCGATTTCGACATCTCCGACAAGCTCTACTTCGAGCCGCTGTCGTTCGAAGACGTGCTCGAGATCGTGCAGCGCGAACAGCCCGAAGGGGTGATCGTGCAGCTCGGTGGGCAGACGCCGCTGAAGCTCACGCGCGCGCTCGAAGCTGCCGGAGTGCGCATCCTCGGCACGTCGCCCGATGCCATCGACATTGCCGAGGATCGTCGTCGGTTCGAGCAGATCGCGCGTGAGCTTGGCATCGCGCAGCCGCCCAACGGGACGGCGACGTCGGTGGCGGAAGCGCTCGAGATCGCCAATCGCATCGGCTATCCGGTGCTGGTGCGTCCGTCGTACGTGCTCGGTGGTCGCGCCATGGAGATCGTGTACGACGACGACTCGCTGAAGGACTACTTCGATCGCGCCGTGCGCGTCAGCGAAGAGCGGCCGGTGCTCGTCGACTGCTTCCTGGAAGACGCGTTCGAGGCCGACGTCGATGCCCTGAGCGACGGAACCAACGTGGTGATCGGCGCGGTGATGGAGCACATCGAGGAGGCCGGTATCCACTCGGGTGACTCGGCGTGTGTGCTGCCGCCCTATCTCATTCCGCCGCACGCCGTCGAGCAGATGAAGGCGCACGCCATTGCGATGGCGAAGGCGCTTGGCGTGGTCGGGCTCATGAATGCGCAGTTCGCGTACAAGGACGGCGTGGTCTACGTCATCGAAGTCAATCCGCGCGCGAGCCGCACCGTACCGTTCGTCTCGAAGGCGATCGGCGTGCCGTTGGCGTCGGTGGCGGCCCGTCTCATGACGGGCGAGACACTCGACGAGATCGGCTTCACGCGCGAGATCGTGCCACCGTTCGTGAGCGTGAAGGAAGCAGTGTTTCCGTTCAACAAGTTCCGCGAAGCCGACCCCGTGCTTGGTCCCGAGATGCGCTCGACCGGCGAGGTCATGGGCGTCGACGCCGACTTTGGCACGGCCTTCCTCAAGTCGCAGGTCGCGGCCGACAACGTGCTGCCGCGCGAGGGGGCCGTGTTCCTCACGGTGAACGACAGCGACAAGCCGGCGGCCGCGGTGCTCGCCGAGCGACTGCACGGGCTCGGCTTCCGGCTGTACGCGACGTCGGGGACGGCCGCGTTCCTCGAAGCGCGTGGTGTGCCGGTCACGCGCGTGCTCAAGGTGGCGGATGGACGTCCGCACGGCGTGGACCTCATCGTGAACGGCGAGGTGCAGTTGCTGGTGAACACGCCGCTCGGCAAGGACGCGCAGCAGGACGACGAACGGCTCCGCAAGGCCGCGTTGGCCAATCGCGTGCCGTACACGACGACGCTCAGTGCGGCCAATGCCGCCTGCGATGCGATCGCGGCGCGACGCCTGCGCGATCCCGACGTGCAGCCGATTCAGGCCTGGCACGCGCTCGTGCACGGTGGTGATGCGCCCGGGACGGTGCATGGCGTCACGGCGACGCCGGCGGGCGGCGCGGCGTGAGCGAGACCGGCGCGCGCTCGGAACTCGTGGGCACGGCGGGGCACGGCCACGTCGCGCCCACGGCGGTGCTCGAGGCCGGTGCACTCGTGCACGAATCGGCGTACGTCGATGCGGGCGCCGTGATCGGCGCCGGCTCGCGCGTGTGGCACTTCTCGCACGTGATGGGCGGCGCCGTGATCGGTGCGCGCAACTCGATCGGGCAGAATGTTGTCGTCATGAACGGCGTGCGCACGGGCGCCAACTGCAAGATTCAGAACAACGTGTCGTTGTACGAAGGCGTCGAGCTCGCCGACGATGTGTTCTGTGGGCCGTCCATGGTGTTCACCAACGTGCTCAATCCGCGCAGCGCGGTGTCCCGCAAGTCGGAGTATCGCGCCACGCCAGTGGGCCAGGGGGCCACGATCGGTGCGAATGCCACGATCGTGTGCGGGGTGCGGATCGGTGCCTACGCGTTCATCGGCGCTGGCGCGGTGGTCACGAAGGATGTGCCGCCGTACGCGCTCGTGACCGGCGTACCGGCGCGTCGCACCGGGTGGATGTCAGCGGCTGGTCACCGACTGGTGCGCACCGAGACGCTCGCCGATGGCCGCGAGCGCTGGCAGTGCGAAGGTTCGGGTGAGCGGTACACACTCGTTGATGGGCAGATGACACCGGAGGCCCTGTGAGCATGATCATTACCGACCGCCCGATTCGGCTGGCGCTCGTGGGCTGCGGCCGCATCAGTCGCAATCACTTCGACGCGATGGCGAAGGTGGACGGGCTCGAGCTCGTGGCCGTCTGTGACGCCGTCGCGGAGCGCGCTCAGGCCGCGGCGGAACAGCAGCGCGTGCCGGCGTATACGAATCTCGACGAGATGCTCGCGCAGGTTGACTGCGACGCTGTGGTGATCGCGACGCCGTCGGGGCTGCACCCTCAGCACGGCATCACCGTCGCGCGCGCGGGCAAGCATGTGATCGCCGAGAAGCCCATGGCCATCACGCTGCACGCGGCCGACGCGCTCGTGCAGGCGTGCGATGATGCCGGCGTGCGACTGTTCGTCGTGAAGCAGAATCGCCTCAATCCGCCCATTCAGCTGCTGCGCCGTGCGATCGACAAGGGACGGTTCGGCAAGCTCTTTCTCGCCAACTGCACCGTGCGCTGGACGCGACCGCAGGACTACTACGATCAGGCGCCGTGGCGCGGGACGTGGGAGTTCGACGGCGGTGCGTTCATGAATCAGGCCTCGCACTACGTCGATCTCGTGCAGTGGCTGGTGGGGCCGGTGGAGAGCGTGATGGCCAAGACGGCGACCCTCGCGCGTCGCATCGAGGCCGAGGACACTGGCGCCGCGATCCTGCGCTTCCGCAACGGCGCGCTCGGCGTGCTGGAGGTGACCATGCTCACCTACCCGAAGAACCTCGAGGGTTCGATCACACTGCTCGGCGAGCGTGGCACGGTGAAGATCGGCGGCACCGCCGTCAACCGTGTCGAGCACTGGGACTTCGCCGACTACGACGATGACGACAAGCTCGTGGAATCGGTGACCACGAATCCGCCCACGGTGTACGGATTCGGGCACGAGGGGTATTACCGCAACGTCCTCGCGGTGCTGCGGGGCGAGGCCCAGCCGGACACCGATGGGCGAAGCGGCCGCAAGTCGCTCGAACTCATCCTCGGCATCTACGAATCCGCCCGCACGGGGCGCGAGGTCCCGCTGCCGCTCCGCAGCGGTCCTGCGTGACCTTGGGCGTTCCCGACTCTTCCTTACTTCGATGCCCGTACCGCTTCTCGACCTGAAGGCCCAGCACGCCACCATCCGCGACGACGTCGTCGCCGCGGCGATGGCGGTCATCGACGCGCAGGCGTTCATCCTCGGCGACCCCGTGGGGGAACTGGAGTGTGACGTCGCGGGGCTGTCGCACACCAAGTACGCCGTCGGGTGCGCCAATGGCACCGACGCGATCCTGCTGGCGCTGCGCGCTCTCGGGGTGGGGCGTGACGACGAGGTCATCACCACGCCGTTCACGTTCTTCGCGACGGCAGGCGCCATCCACAACGTGGGCGCACGGCCCGTGTTCGTGGACATCGATCCGCGCACGTACAACATCGATCCGGCGGCGGTCGCCGCGGCGATCACGCCGCGCACGAAGGCCGTGATCGTGGTCGACCTGTTCGGACAGATGGCCGCCATCGAGCAGGTGCGCGCGCAGGTGGGCGCCCTGCCCATCATCGAGGACGCGGCGCAGAGCATCGGCGCCCGTCGGCAGATCGACGAGCAGTGGGTGATGGCTGGTGAGGCGGCTGATATCGGCACGTTCAGCTTCTTCCCGTCGAAGAACCTCGGTGGCTGGGGCGACGGGGGGCTGGCGGTCACGCAGCAGGATGCGCACTTCGAAGCGCTCATGAAGCTGCGCACGCACGGCAGCCGTCGCACGTACTATCACGAAATCGTCGGCTACAACAGCCGCCTCGATGCGCTGCAGGCCGCCGTGCTCCGGGCCAAGTTGCCGCATCTGGCAGGCTGGAGCGCGAAGCGTCGCGAGAATGCCGCCTACTACACGGCCGCGTTCGCCGATCTCGAGTGGCTCACGCCACCGTACATCGATCCGGCCAACGAGTCGATCTTCAACCAGTACACCATTCGGGTCGCCGAGCGCGATGCGCTGCAGGCGCACCTCAAGGCCGCCGGGATCGGCACCTCGGTGTACTATCCGCTGCCGCTGCATCGTCAGCCGTGCTTTGCGTACCTCGGGTACGCCGAGGGCACGTGCCCCGAGTCGGAGCGTGCGTCGCGCGAAGTGCTGTCCTTGCCGATCTTCCCCGAACTTACCCGTGCCCAGCTCGACGAGGTCGTGCAGGCGGTGCGGTCCTTCCACGGGCGCTGAGTCGCCCTCGCTCCGGAGACTCCCCTCCATGCAGGATCAGTTGCTCACGAAGATCCAGGATCGCTCGGCGATCGTTGGTGTCATCGGCCTCGGCTATGTCGGACTCCCGCTCGCGATGGAGTTCGCCAAGGCGGGGTTCCGCGTCATCGGCTACGACGTGAGCCAGCGCGTGGTGGACCTCCTGAACAGCGGCGCGTCGCACATCCAGGACGTGAAGTCCGCGGACGTGGCGGCCGCGATCGCCAACGGCACCTTCACAGCGACGACCACCGAGTCGCGGCTCGGGGAGTGCGACGCGATCTCGATCGCGGTGCCCACCCCGCTGTCGAAGACGCGCGATCCCGACATGGCCTACGTGCTCGCGGCCGCGGACGCCGTGCAGCGGCACGCGCACCCGGGGCTGCTCGTGGTGCTCGAGAGCACCACGTACCCCGGCACCACGCGCGAGCTGTTGCAGCCGCGCATGGAAGCGGCCGGCCTCACCGTGGGGCAGGATGTGTTCCTGGCGTTCAGCCCGGAGCGCGTCGATCCCGGCAATCCGGTGTATCAGACGCACAACACGCCGAAGGTGGTGGGTGGCATCACGCCAGGGTGTGTCACGCTCGCGAGCGCGCTCTACGCGACCTGCATCGAGACGATCGTGCCGGTCACGTCGCCGGAATCGGCCGAGCTCGTGAAGCTGCTCGAGAACACGTTCCGGGCGGTGAACATCGGGCTGGTGAACGAAATCGCGATTGTGTGTGACAAACTCGGGGTCAACGTGTGGGAAGTGATTGACGCCGCGGCTACGAAGCCGTTCGGCTTCATGAAGTTCACGCCGGGCCCCGGCATCGGCGGCCACTGCATCCCGCTCGATCCGCACTATCT
>ERZ1066123.333-NODE-333-length-36100-cov-9.327063_pt1 | contig 36100 bp, 27 predicted proteins | sample MGYA00382770_ERZ1066123 | MGnify/ENA primary metagenome ERZ1066123 (study PRJEB33369, sample SAMEA5778353) | biofilm metagenome | biome: Industrial cooling water; feature: Water cooling tower basin; material: Biofilm | place: United Arab Emirates | collected...
GCGTACGCAGCTGCAGCGCGAGTTTGCCGATGATCGACAGCTGCTCACGGCGACCACCGATCTCGATCTGGGCATCGGTCGCCTGTGGGATCTCGGTCTCGAGCTCGGCACGACCGAGGCATCGCTCGCCCGCACGCACACCGTGCTGTACACCGCGACGGCCATCCCCGGCATCTTCCCGCCACGCGTCATTGATGGACACGTGCACGGCGATGGCGGTGTGATTGCCAATGTGCTTCCGCTGCTGGAGCTCGAGGACTATCGCCGACTCGCCTCGACCTTGCGATCGCGGGGCATCGCGCAGCCGGTGCGCGTCCGTGTGTGGGTGATCATGAACGTCTGGACGCACGCACCGGCGCGCGTGATCACGCCGCACAAGCGGGGGGCGATCAGCAGTCGCAGCACGGAGGTGTTGTTCTGGTCGGCGCAACCGATGGTCTTGCGACGTCTCGAGGAGATGGCCGAAGCGGTGCGGACGGGCGTACCCGGACTCTCGCTCGACGTGCGCATTGCGGCACCGGCCGCAGCGCTCGCCACGGAGCCGGGCGCCGACAAGCTCTTCGACAAGGCGTGGATGACGCGGCTCGAACAACTCGGATTCGCGCAGGCGCAGAGCGACAGTGCGTGGTCCACAACGTGGTCATCGTACGCGCGACCGCCGGTGGCGGCGTCCCCGGCGGACTCGTTCTTTACGGCGCTGCGCAGTCTCTGCGGCAAGGCCTTCGGCGGTCGTGTGGTCGAAGACTCGCAGAGCGACGCGGCCATGGCGGCCGCGTCGCTCGTCATGCACGTGCGCGAATGCAGCGACTCGGTGATCCGCATTCCGTTTCACGTGGGTGCGGATCGTTCGCGCACGTGGGTGATTTCGCGGACGTCGCGCGGACTGCGACTCAAGCACGATCACCGCCACGCCGATGGGAGTGAGGATCACGTGACGCAGTATGGCGGCGACACGCGCGATGCAGGTCGTGGCGATGCACAGGACTTCGCGGCAGACGCACACACGGCGGCGCTCATTCCGGCGGCGGCAACCAACGTGTGGTCGATCGACGTCTCGCTCGGGCGGCGCTTTGCCTACGCGCTGCGTCGCGAGGGCACGACGCGGCGGTTTCGCGTGGAGTTCGACCTTGCCCAGCCGATCTCGGCCCCGCCGCCGCCGTGGGGTGCGAGGGCCGATCGCTGAGCGTGGGCGCGCGCCGTCCCGTGGCGGGGACGGCGCGTCGCGCTACTCGACGATATCGGTGTCGACCTGACCACTCAGGCGACGCGACACGAACGACCAGGAGAGGCCGACGCCCAGGCAGAGCGCCAGGCAGATGAGCACGACGTTCGCCATGCCGCGGCTCGACGTCGCGCTCACGACCCGCCACGAGATGAGCAGCCAGATCACGCCCCCGGTGAGCGCGAGCGCGAGCAGCGCGCCCCAGAGGCCGAGCGACCGTCGGGTGGCATTGATGAAGACGGCCCAGCCGCTCAGCACGACCACGCCCACGAGGAACTTGGCCGCCGCCGGCCCTGGCGTGGGCTGTCCCGTCATGAGCGGCTCGATGGCCCAGTCGTAGAACGAGTAGCCGAAGGGGTTCCACGTCCCGTAGACGAGGACCAGCGCGACGAGGATGCGGATGAGCACCCCGGCGAAGGAAAAGGAGTCGCGAGCCATGGCGAGAAGGGGAGGAGACACGAACGGCCGCCCGGGGTTGCCGGGCGGCCGTTCGGAGCATCACGCTCGGCGCGCGATGCGGTCAGTCAAGGGTCTTAGCTGAGCTTGATGACGTTCTCAGCGGCCGGGCCCTTCTGGCCCTGCACGATGTCGAACTCCACGCGCTCGCCCTCGGCCAGCGAACGGAAGCCCGTCGCCTGGATGGCCGAGTGATGGACGAAGCAATCCTTGCCGCCGCCCTCGGGGGTGATGAAGCCAAAGCCCTTCGTGTCGTTGAACCACTTGACTGTGCCGGTCGTGCGCATACCAACTCCTGATGATGTACTGACTGCCGAGGTATCGGTATTTCCGAACGCACCGACCGTCCGTAACTGGCGGGCTGTCGCGCCCCGCTTCGCGCCTGTGAGCATCGAAAAAGGGACACCAGCCAGAGCCGGTGTCCCTGTCGTCGACCATCTCACATGAGGACATTATAGGGCCACCGCAAGCATCTGTCAAGAAAAAAGTTCCCACGAGTTTTCGCTGAGCCGCGCCCCCGCCGGCCGCGCTAGATTGTACGGGTTGGCCAACGACGGCCACCCCGCCCTCTCACGTCGGATCCGCTTCTGTCGTTCGCATCCCTGCAGCTGCACCCCAGCCTCCAGAAGGCGCTCAAGGAACTCGGCTTTCCCCGCCCGACCCCCATCCAGGAGAAGGCGATCCCCGCCGCGCTCGAGGGGCGGGACCTGCTGGCCTGCGCCCAGACGGGCAGCGGCAAGACCGCCGCCTTCCTGCTCCCGATCATCCAGCAACTGCTGGACAAGCCGCGGGGGACCACGCGCGCCCTCGTGCTCGCCCCCACGCGTGAGCTCGCGGCCCAGGTCCTCGAGAGCCTCGAGAGCTTCGCGATGCATACCCCCATCACCGGCGCCGCCATCTTCGGCGGCGTCGGCATGGGACCGCAGGAAAAGGCCTTCCGGAGCGGCGTCGACATCGTCATCGCAACCCCCGGGCGCCTGCTCGATCATCTCAAGCAGCCCTACGCCTCGCTCGCCAACGTCGAGTTCCTCGTCTTCGACGAGGCCGACCGCATGCTCGACATGGGCTTCCTCCCCGACATCCGGCGCGTGCTCAAGCACGTGCCGGCCCGGCGCCAGACGCTCTTCTTCAGCGCGACCATGCCGGCGCCCATCGGCCAGCTCGCCAAGGAGCTGCTGCACCAGCCTGCCACCATCGACCTCGAGCGCCGCTCGGCCCCGGCCGTCGGGATCACGCAGGCGATCTATCCGGTGCCGCAGGAACTCAAGACGGCGCTCTTCGTGGCCTTGCTCGAACGCGGGGACATGCAGGAAGCCCTCGTCTTCACGCGCACCAAGCACCGCGCCAATCGCCTCGCCGAACAGCTCGTCAAGCGCGGCATCAGCGCCGAACGCATTCACGGCAACCGCTCGCAGACGGCGCGTACCGCCGCGCTCGCCGGCTTCAAGAACGGCAGCATCCGCGTCCTCGTCGCGACCGACATTGCGGCCCGTGGCATCGACATCGAGGAGCTCGGGCATGTCGTGAACTTCGACGTGCCCACCGCGCCCGAGGACTACATCCATCGCGTCGGTCGCACCGCGCGCGCCGAAGCGACCGGCGATGCGTTCACACTCGTCTCGCCCGACGAGGAGCGCGAGCTGCGCGACATCGAAAAGGCCATCGGCAAGCGGTTGCCGCGCGTGCTCCTCCCCGATTTCGATTACACCGCGAAGTCCGGCGAGCAGCTTGAAGTCCCGCTCAAGGACCGCATTGCCGAAATCCGCAAGCGCAAGGCCGAGGAGCGCGCACGTGCGGCGGAGAAGCTGGCCCGCAAGGCCGCGCGCGAGAGCGAAGAGGCGGCCCGTCGCACGCAGAAGGACACCAGGCGGGCGGACACGCGCCCCGCCTCGCGTCCGCCCGCGCGCCCCGCAGCATCCGGCGAGACGTCACCGTACTCGGATACGCCCGCCGCGAGTGGAAGCAGCGCGGGCAGCGGTGGGGCGAACCGTCGTCGCCGCCGCCGTCGGTAGCCGCGCGTGGCGCGCGTTCTGCAAGGCCCCTCGCTGCCGAATGCCGAGAAGCGCGGCACGGGTCGCAGCCGTCGTGACGCCGGTGAACCCGTGACGCCGCGCGACACGAAGCGCGCGTGGGGCGAAGCACGTGCGCTCGTGTGGACGCATCGGCGATCCGTGGGCATCGGCTTGTGCCTCATGTTGTTGAGCCGTGCGGCGGGCTTCGTGCTCCCCGGCAGCTCCAAGTGGCTGATCGACGAAGTGCTCACGAAGCAGCGCTACGAACTGCTCGTCCCCCTCGCGCTGGCGTCGGGGGCGGCCACGTTGCTGCAGGCGATCACGTCGTTCGCGCTCTCGCAGGTGGTGAGCGTGGCCGCGCAGCGCGCCATCGCCACGCTCCGCGAGGAGGTGCAGGCGCATCTCGTGCGTCTTCCGGTGAGCTTCTTCGACAGCACGAAGTCGGGCGTGCTGGTGTCGCGGGTGATGAACGATCCCGAAGGGATTCGCAATCTCGTCGGCACCGGCATCATCCAGCTCGTGGGTGGCCTGCTCAGTGCGAGCGTCGCCCTCGGCGTGCTCTTCTGGCTCAACTGGTCGCTCACGCTCGGCACCGTCGGTTTTCTCGCACTCTTTGCGGTGGGCATGTCGGTGGCCTTCAAGCGCCTGCGCCCCATCTTCCGCGAACGTGGCCGCATCACCGCCGATGTCACCGGGCGCCTCACCGAAACCATCGGCGGCATTCGCCTCGTGAAGGTGTACACGGCAGAAGAGCGCGAACGGGTCGTCTTCTCCGAGGGCGTCGATCGCCTCTTCCGCAACATCGCGCGCACCATCACCGGCACGTCGGCCACCACGGCGCTGTCCACTGCGGTCGTGGGCGTGATTGGCGTGCTCATCATGGTGTTCGGCGGACGATCGGTCATCGCGGGCACCATGTCCGTGGGCGATCTCGTGATGTACGTGATCTTCATCGGACTCGTCGCGGCACCGCTCGTCTCGATCGCCAACATCGGCACGCAACTCACCGAGGCGTTCGCCGGCCTCGATCGCATCCGCGAGCTGCGCGACATGGCCACCGAAGACCAGGAAGACGCCACGCGCGCCGATGTCCCCACGCTGCGCGGCGATGTGCAGTTCGAGCACGTCGTGTTCGAGTACGAGGCCGACACCCCGGTGTTGCGTGACGTGAGTTTCTCGGCACCCGCCGGCACCACGACCGCGCTCGTGGGCTCCAGCGGATCGGGCAAGAGCACGCTGATCTCGCTCATCATGGCGTTTGCACGCCCCAAGTCGGGGCGCATCCTCATCGACGGTACCGATCTCGCCGATCTCAAGCTGCACGCGTATCGGCGGCAGCTTGGCGTCGTGCTGCAGGACAACTTCCTCTTCGATGGGACCGTGCGCGACAACATCGCGTTCACACGTCCCGGCGCAACCGACGACGAGGTCCGCGACGTCGCACGCATTGCCAACGTCGACGAGTTCGTGTCGCGCTTTGCCGATGGCTACGACACCATCGTGGGCGAGCGCGGTGTGAAGCTGTCCGGTGGTCAGCGACAGCGCGTCGCGATCGCGCGCGCCATCCTCGCCGATCCGCGCGTGCTCATTCTCGATGAAGCCACCTCGTCGCTCGACAGCGAGAGCGAGCAGCTCATTCAGGAAGGGCTGCAGCGACTGCGCGCCGGCCGCACGACGTTCGTGATCGCCCATCGACTGTCCACCATCACCAGCGCCGATCAGATTCTCGTGCTGGAGCAGGGGCAGATCGTCGAGCGCGGGACGCATCGCGAACTGCTCGCGCTCAACGGCCGCTACCGCGAGCTCTACGACCGGCAGTATCGCCTCGAAGCCGACCGGTTCATCAATCCGGGCGAGGACCCCGTGTGATCGTGCCCGACCCGTCGGTCTCGGTCGTTGCGCAGGTCATTCAGCTCGCGGTCGCGCCGGTCTTCCTGCTGACAGGCGTCGGGGCCACGCTCGGTGTCCTCGCCAATCGCCTGGCGCGTGTGATCGATCGGGCGCGCGCGCTCGAGGCGCGTCGTGAAGCTGGCCAGGGTGATCCGTCGGCCATCGCCGAGGAGCTGCACAATCTCTCGGAGCGAGGGCGGCTCGTGTATCGCGCCATCGCGCTGCTCGTGCTCGCGGCGCTGCTCGTGGGCTTCGTGATCATTTCCCTTTTCGTGGGCGTGTTCTTCGAGGTCGAGCTGGGTGGCATCATCGCCGCGCTGTTCGTGGCCGCGATGCTCGCGTTCATTGCCGCGCTCATGGTGTTCCTGCGGGAAGTGTTTGTCGGCACGAAGGGACTGCGCATCGGCTGAGCCCAACGCGGTCGCGGGCGCGCAGCAGGCGGCATAGTTTCCGCGCATGCTGCCCTTGCATCCGCTCCATCGTCTCGCCGCGCGCGCCCTGCGCGTGAGCTCGCTCGCTCTGCTGCTGCCGGCACTGGCGACCGCGCAGTCCGCCCCCTCCCCACTGACCCTCGATCGCCTCACCACGGGGCCCTCGCTGGTGGGCACGACGCCCGCGTCGCCGCAGTGGTCGAGTGATGCGCGCACCCTCGCGTTCACGTGGAACACCCCGGGCCAACCGGGACGCACGCTGTACGTTGTCACGCGCGATGCTCCAACGCCGCGTCGTCTGCTGCGCGACAGCACGATCACCGGCGTCGGCACCTTCTTCTGGCGCACCCGAGATTCGTTGCTCTTCGTGCGCGGCGGACAGCTCTGGCACGCGTCAGCGCGTGACGGCGGTGTCGCGCGGGTGAGTGATGCCTCTGGTGAGTGGGGCGAACTCACGCTCTCACCCGATGGGCGCACGCTGTCGTTTCTCCGCGAGGGGGATCTGTGGGTGATGCCCCTGCAAGGCGGTGCGCCGCGTCGATTGACGCGCGAAGCCGTAGCGACGATCGGCGTCGTGGGGCTCGGCACCTACAATCGGCGCGATGTCGAGATCGGGAGCGCCACGTGGGGCGGCGATGGCCCATCGCATGCGTGGAGTCCCGATGGGCGCGTCATCGCCGTGCATCACGTCGATCGTCGCGGCGTACCACGCTTCAGCATGCCCGACTATCTCGGCGACACCGCTCGCATGAACGTCGTGCGACGTGGCGCCCCCGGACAGCCCAACGAGGTTCGCCGCATCGGCTTCGTGGATGTTGCCAGCGGTACCCTCCGCTTCCTGCCACTCGGTGATTCGGCGAGTACGCGTATCGTGAACATGGCATGGTCACCGCGCGGTCTGCTGCTCATCGACACCGAGACGGATGATGCCATCACGCGCACCGTCTTCACCGCGACTCCCGATGCCGCGCCCACGCGCGTCTGGCAGGACCGACGCGACACACGCATCTACAACGACATTCACAGCACCTGGAGCGCGGATGGTCGCGCCATCGTGCTCACCGGCGATCTGGACGATCGATACCGGTTGTACCGGCTCGTCGCGGGCGACAGCACACCGCGCGCACTGTCGCCGGCGGACGCGGATGTTGCCGGGGCGGCCGTGCCGGTCGGACGTTCGCTCTTTTTCGTGAGTTCGGCGCCGCGTCCGTCGGAGCGTCACGTGTGGGTCGTGAACGAGACCGGTGGAACAGCGCGACAGCTCACGACACGCCCCGGTGTGCATGCGCCGTATCCCTCTCCCGACGGACGTACGCTCGCGCTGATCACGTCGAGCGACACGGTGCCGCCCGAACTCTACCTGCTCGACGTCCGCGCGGGGGCGACCGAGCGCCGCGTGACCGTCTCGACAACGCCCGACTTCGCACGGGTTCCCTGGATTGCGGCGACGTACATCACCGTGCCGAACGCTCCCGGTCAGCCACCGCTGCATGTGCGACTGCTGCTGCCACGCAACCTCGACAACGGCGTGAAGCGTCCCGTGCTCATCGGTCCCGCGTATTCGAACACGGTGCGCAATCGCTGGGCGGGCACCTATGGCGTGCTGCAGCAGTATCTCGCGCTCGAACGGGGCTACATCGTGGCGCAGGTCGATGTGCGCGGCAGCACCGGTTACGGCCGGGACTTCCGCGAAGCGTTCCTCATGGACTGGGGCGGCGGCGACCTCGATGATCTCGAGCGTGTCGTGCAGCACCTCAAGACGCGCCCCGAGGTGGACGGCACACGCTTCGGCATCTGGGGGAGCAGCTACGGCGGCACGCTCACGATCTACTCGATGCTGCGCAAGCCGGGGCTCTTCCAGGCGGGCGTGGCCGGTGCCGCCGCCGTCGATCCGTTCCTCTTCGGCAGCGATGACGTGGCCATCGCGCGTCGGCCGCAGTCGCACCCCGCCACCTTCGAACGAGGCGCGCTGCAGTACGCGAAACAGCTCGAGGGGCACTTGCTGCTCATTCACGGCCTTCAGGACGACGTCGTGCCGTTCAGCACGGTGCTCAAGCTGGCCGAAGCGTTCATGCGGGAGGGCAAGGACTTCGACCTGGCCATCGCACCGCACGCGACGCACGGTTGGACGCAGCGGCCGTACTACGCGCGCTATCTGCTCGGCAAGCTCGTGGAGCACTTCGATCGGCATCTGGGGGGGACAACGCGCTGAGCGGTCCGGGGTGACGGGACGGGGCCGCTTGCTTCTCGGCGTCCCCGGGTCCACGATGACGATATCGCCGCGTCTCGTCGTCCTCGTCCCTCCTCGCCATGCGTCGCCGATCGATCCGCTTTCTCGCGCTCGTGCTGCTGCTGGGCGGGGCCGCCTCCGTGCTGCCCGCCCAGACCCGCCTGCTCCGCCAGCCCACCGTCAGCACGCAGCACATCGCGTTCTCGTACGCCAACAATCTGTGGGTGGTAGGACGCGAGGGCGGCGAGGCGCGACGCCTGACGTCATTTCAGGGGGTGACGTCGAATCCGAAGTTCTCGCCCGACGGCCGCTTCATCGCCTTCAGCGGACAGTACGGCGGCAACACCGACGTGTACGTGATCCCGGTGGAAGGCGGCGAGCCGCGCCGCCTGACGTGGCACCCCGGCGCCGACGTGGTGCAAGGGTGGTCGCCCGATGGGGCGCGCGTCGTGTTCTCTTCGGCGCGCCAAGCGGCGCCGAGTGGTGCGGTCAACTTCTGGAGTGTCAGCACCGCCGGTGGACTCCCCACGGCGCTGCCCATGCCGCGCGCCTGGCAAGGCAAGTACTCACCCGATGGCAAGCGCTTCGCGTATCGCATGGCCACGTCGTGGGACGATGAGTGGCGCAACTATCGCGGTGGGCAGAATCGCCCGATCTGGATTCTGAACCTCGCCACCTACGATCTCGAAACGCCGCCCTGGACCGACTCGAAGGACATCGATCCGGTGTGGGTCGGCGACGTGGTGTACTTCATCTCCGATCGCGATTGGGCCGGGAACGTGTGGGCGTACGACACGCGCACGAAGCAGCTCGATCAGATCACGCGCTTCACCGACTTCGACGTGAAGGCGATGGACGCCGGCGGAGGTGCCATCGTGTTCGAGCAGGGCGGCTCCCTGCACCTCCTCGATCCGACCACGCGCCAGCACCGCCGCGTGGACATCACGGTGCGCGGTGATTTCCCGTGGCTGGTGCCGCAGTGGCGTGACGTGACCAACCGCCTCACCAACATCGCGCTCTCCCCCACCGGCAAGCGCATCGCCGCCGAGGCGCGCGGCGATGTGTTCACGATCCCCGCCGAGAAGGGCGATGTGCGCAATCTCACGCGCTCGAGTGACGCGGCCGATCGCACGCCCTCGTGGTCGCCCGACGGCCGCACGGTGGCGTACTTCAGCGATGCCAGCGGCGAGTATCAGCTCGTCCTCGCGCCGGCCGATGGCGTGGGCGAACGGCGTGTCATCACATTGCCCGATCCGAGCTTCTACTACACGCCGGCGTGGTCCCCCGACGGCAGCAAGCTCACCTACACCGACACGCATCTCAATCTCTGGCTGCTCGACGTGGCAAGCGGAACGGCGCGACGCCTCGACACCGATCAGTACATGGTGCCCGAGCGCTCGATGGATCCGGTGTGGAGCCCCGACTCACGCTACATCGCGTATGTCAAGCGACTGCCCACGCAGTTGCGTGCCATCTGGGTGTACGACGTCACGACGCAACGCACACGGCAGCTCACCGACGGCCTGAGCGATGCGATGTCGCCCGCGTGGGACGCGAGCGGCAAGTATCTCTGGTTCCTTGCCTCGACAAACTTTGCGTTGCGCACCGGCTGGCTGGACATGACGTCGTACGATAGACCGGTAACGCGGGCGCTCTACCTCGCCGTGCTTGGCGCGGCGGAGGCGTCACCGCTGCCGCTGGAGAGCGATGAAGATCCCGGCCTGCCGCGACCAGCCAACACCGCGAGTGCCACACCCACCGCGGGTGCCGCGCCACGTGCGCCCGCGACACCGACCGTCACCATCGACTTCGATGGATTGTCCGAGCGTATCCTTGCACTTGATGTGGTGCCGCGCGACTACAGCGCGCTGCAGGCGGGTCCCGCCGGCACCGTATTCTTTCTCGAGGCTGTCCCGTCATCGGGCGTGAGTGGCGGCGCGGGCGGTGCCACGCTGCATCGCTACGTGCTCAAGGATCGCCGGGCTGCGCCATACGCGAGCGGCGTGCAGCAGTACACGATCTCGATGGATGGCCGCAAGCTTCTCTGGCGTAGCGGATCGACGCTCACCCTCGGCGATACCGACAAGCCGGCCCCCACCGGCGCGACTGGACGCGTGGCCGCCTCGCTGCGTGCGTACGTCGATCCGCGCGCCGAGTTCCGTCAGATGTTCACCGAAGGGTGGCGTAATCAGCGCGAGTACCTGTACGTGCCCAATCTGCACGGCGCCGATTACGTGCGAACGAAGGCGATGTACGCACCGCTGCTCGAGCACGTCGCGCACCGCGCCGATTTCACCTACCTCCTCGATATGCTCGGCGCGGAGATCGCCGTGGGCCACTCGTATGTGAGCGGCGGCGATTTCCCGGAGGTCCCGACTTCGAACGTGGGTCTGCTCGGCGCCGATTTGCGCGTCGAAAACGATCGCTATCGTCTCGTGCGACGCTACACCGGCGAGAGCTGGAATCCGGAGTTGCGGGCCCCGCTCGCCGGTCCGGGCCTCGATGTGCGCGAGGGCGACTACCTGCTGGCGATCGATGGCGTCGAGCTTCGCGGCGCGGACAACATTCATCGCGCGCTCGAAGGCACCGCCAATCGGCAGGTCGTACTCACGTTCAACCGCACACCGACGCTCGACGGCGCCCGGCGCGTCACCGTGGTGCCGATTCCCAACGAAGGCGGCCTGCGCACCCGCGCGTGGGTGGAGCGCAATCGACGGCTGGTCGATTCACTGTCGAAGGGGACCTTGGCGTACGTGTACGTGCCCAACACCGGGCAGCCCGGCTACACGAGTTTCAATCGCTACTTCTTTGCGCAGCAGGACCGACAGGGTGTCATCATCGACGAACGATGGAATGGCGGCGGCTCGGCAGCCGACTACATCATCGAGGTGCTGCAGCGTGACTTCGACGGCTACTTCAACAATCCGGTCGGCGATCGCACACCCTTCACCAGTCCGACGGCCGGCATCTGGGGACCGAAGGTCATGATCATCAACGAAATGGCGGGGTCGGGCGGCGATCTCATGCCGTACATGTTCAAGCGGCGCAAGATCGGCCCGCTGGTGGGCAAGCGCACGTGGGGCGGCCTCGTCGGCACGTGGGACACGCCCGCGCTGATCGATGGCGGCTCCATGATCGCGCCACGCGGCGGGTTCTTCGATCGCGATGGTCGGTGGGCCGTGGAAAACGAAGGCGTTGCCCCCGACATCGACGTCGAGAATACCCCCAAGGACGTCATCGCCGGTCGCGATCCGCAGCTGCTGCGCGCCGTCGAGGAGGCCATGCGCCTGCTCCGCGAACGACCGGTGACGTTGCAGAAGGAGCCAGCCTTCCCGATCCGCTCGCGGCGTCCGGACCGGTGAACGCCTGATGGGTGCTCCCGCAACCACACGCATCGCCGGACCATTCAGCGACATTCTCGCGTGGATCGTGCCGGTTGAAGGACAACCCGTCGAAGCATGGCGTCGCCGCATTCTGGCGGCGACGCTGCTCAGCCTCGCCGTCTTCGGGTTGCTCGCCTACATCCCCAGTGTGTGGCTCGCCGCCGATCAGGGCGAGTATGCGGTGGTGGTGCTCGATACCATCGCGTACGTGAGTATCATCGGCGTGCTGCTGGCGCGCCGCGTTGACTTTCGACGACGCGCGTGGATCGTGCTGTTCTTTCTCGGCACGCTGGGTGTGTTCTTCCTCGCGCGCTTCGGGCCGTTCGCTGCGGGCTTTCCATGGCTGCTCGCGTTCCCGATTGTCGCGTCGATCCTGCTTGGCCTGCGCCAGGGATTGCGGCTGCTCGCTCTGACGACGTGCATCCTGATCGGCCTGGGCGTGCTGCTCGACCAGGGGAAACTGCCGTGGCTGGCGTTGATGCCGACCACCGGTGCACCACCAATGGTGTACTGGACGGTGAGTACGTTGAGTGTGCTCCTGCTCGCCGCGCTGGCCACGATTTCGGTCGGTGTTCTCGTCGACGGGCTCGGTGCCGAGGCAACCGCCCGCGCGGAGGCAGAGGCCGAGCGTGAACGCCTCACCGCCGCGATCGATCAGAGTGGCGAACTGGTCCTCCTGCTCGATCCATCCGGTGAAGTGCGCTACGACAACACCAGCGCACGCGCTCTGGCGCATCCGGCGTTGCTGCGCACGCTCATGACGCATTGGGATGGGGTTCGCGGCGGCACGCCGTGGGCGGGCATTCTCGAGGTGCCGCAGGTTGCGGGCACGCCACCGCTCACGCTCTCGGGCACGCTCTCGCCCGTACGCGACGACGCAGGCGCGGTGACCGGCATGCTCGCGACTCTCCGCGACATCGCGCGCGAGCGCGTACTCCAACAGCAGCTGCAGGAAGCGCGCAAGCTGGAGGCCGTCGGCACACTCGCGGGAGGCATCGCGCACGACTTCAACAACCTGCTGCAACCCATCGTGCTCAACACGGAGGCCGCGCAGTCCGAGCTGCCTCCAACCCATACGGCACAGCCCCTGCTTCGTGATGTGCGCCAGGCCGCCGAGAGCGCACGCGCGCTCGTGCGCCGGATCCTGACCTTCACGCGCGATGCGGCGCACGAGCGGCGACCACTCGATCTCGGGATGCTCGTGCGCGAAACCGAACGTCTCTTGCGCACGACCCTGCCCGTGACCGTACGCCTCGAGTCACGGCTGGAGGACGGGGTGATCGTGCAGGCGGAACCCGGCGAGCTGCAACAGGTGCTGCTCAATCTCGCCACGAACGCCGTGCACGCCATGCCGACGGGTGGCGTCCTCACGTTGCGAGTCACGCGCGTTGCGATTGCGTCGCACCCGGCGCACACGGCACTCGCGAGCGCGTTTCCGGCGATATCGCACGTGGCCTGGCTCGAGGTGGAAGACACGGGTGCCGGTATGTCGCCCGACACGTTGGCGCGCGCCTTCGATCCGTTCTTTTCCACCAAGGGACCGCGCGGCGGCACGGGACTGGGGCTCGCAATGGTGCACGGCACCGTCACCGCGCTCGGCGGCCTCATCCTCCCCGACAGCGCGCCGGGCCGAGGCACACGCATGTCGATTGCCTTGCCGCTCTCGAGCGCCACGCCAGTGCCGATCGACACGCCGGTGGCGGTGACGCCGGTAGCGCGACGTCGGCGCGTTGTACTCATTGACGACGACCCGGCGGTGCTGGCCGCGACGGCGCGGCTGCTGCAACGCAGCGAGTGCGACGTGCAGACGTTTCAGGACGCGCGCGAGGCGCTGGCCATGCTCGAGGAGCGCGACGGCGCGTGGGACTGCGTGATGACCGACCTGACCATGCCGGTCATGAATGGGCTCGACGTCGCGGATGCGATTCACGCGCGTCATCCGGCCTTGCCCATCGTGCTGATGACCGGCTATCTCGAAGACGATGCGGCCGCTCGCTTTGCGCGGCCCTCGCTGCGCCTCGTGCTCTCCAAGCCATTCTCGTCGAGCGATCTGCAGCGCGCCCTCGACACGCTCGTGCCCACCTGACGTCTACGTGACGCCATCCACATCGCCTTCCCCCCGCGCCACGCTCCTGCTGGTCGCCGGACTCGCCGCCACGGCAACCATCGTCGGGCCGACGTGGCTGCCGGACACGCCAGCGCTCGTGTGGTACACCAAGCCGGTGGCGACCGCGTCGCTGGCCGTGCTCGCACTGCGCACGTCACCGCCGCTCGCCTCGCACTATCGATCGCTGGTGGGACTCGCGTTGCTGCTGTCGACCGTGGGCGATGTACTGCTCATGCTGCCGGAGGATCGCTTCGTGGCGGGGCTCGCCGCGTTTCTCGGCGCGCATGTGGCGTATCTCGCGGCCTTCGCCTCGCGTGCCGCGCTCTTGCGGCATCGCGCCGGCGTGATCGGCTACGCCGCCGTGGCGACGGTGGTGCTGGCGCTCGTGTTGCCCGTGGTCGGCGGCCTGCTACGAAGCGCGATCATCGCCTATGTGATCGTCATCGCCCTCATGGCGGCACAGGCGACCAGCTGGATGCTCGACGCGCCGACGGATCGCTCGGCGCGGTTGGCGGCCGTCGGGGCATCGCTCTTCGTGGCATCGGACGCGCTGCTCGCGCTTGATCGGTTCGTGCTGATCATCCCGGCGCGTGACGTGCTCGTACTCACGCCATACTGGCTGGGACAGGCGTGTCTCGCGCTCTCGGTCGCCAGACCGCCAGCCCCGTCACTTCGTCTCCCGTGATGATGACGCCATCCGTGTTCCGGCGCGTGTGCTCGCTGAGCCGCGCTGCACTGCTCTTGCTCGTTGGTCGCGCACTCTCCGCGCAGGACGTCGCACCACGGTTGCTGCGTCCCACCGATATCGACCGACTTCCTGTGCAGACGAATGGCCTGCGCATCGCGTACGGCCGCGATTCGCTGCAGTTCGGCGAGTTGCGCGTGCCGTCTGGTCGCGGCCCGTTTCCCGTGGCGATCGTGCTGCACGGTGGCTGTTGGTACGGCCCGTACGCCAGCGTGCGCAACGCCGCGCCACTCGCCGACGCGTTGGCGGCGGCCGGCGTTGCCACGTGGAATGTCGAGTACCGCCGCTACGATCATCCAGGTGGTGGCTGGCCCGGCACGTTCACCGACGTGGCCGACGCCACCGATCACCTGCGTCAGCTCGCGGCCTCGCATCCGCTCGACACGACCCGCATCGTGTCGGTTGGTCACTCGGCAGGCGCGCAGCTCGCCGCGTGGCTCGCAACGCGCGGCCAACTCGCCAGCACCAGCGAGCTCTACCGCGCGACACCGGTTCGGCTCACCGGCGTCGTCGCGCTCGGTGGCGTCATGGACCTGCGAGAGTTCCAGGCGCGGCAGCGTGCCTCCTGCGGCAATCCGGCGGTCGAATCGCTGCTGGGTGGCCTCCCCGACGCCGTGCCCGAGCGGCTCCGCGAGGTCTCGCCGATCGAGCGATTGCCGCTGGGTGTGCCGCATGAGCATGTCGCCGGCGCCCTCGATCCGATCGCGCCCCGTGACATCCTCGAGACGTTCGCCAGTGCCGCCCGCGGCCGCGGCGATTCCGTGACGGTGACCATCGTACCGGGGCTGGGGCATCATGACATCATGGCGCCACGGACGGAGGCCGGTTCGGCGGCGATCGCGGCCGTCCGGCGACTACTCGGCCTGCCTCGTCACTAACCCGTCGGTGGCGGCGACCGCGAGGCGCGTCCGCTCTGGACAACGGACGCCGTTCGCTCCATGCTGAAGCAGGCCGGATCGGTCCGGCCACGCTGCCGCTCACCACGAGGACGCCCATGAAGGACTCGCAACTGAAAGCGCTGATCCGGAAGACGACTGGCAAGGCGCAGGCGAAGAAGCCGCAGACGCGGCCGTCATTCGATCCGACGCTCGACGCCACGCGTCGTGAGCAGGAGCGCAGCGAAGACGCGCGCGAGATATTCAACGAGATGAAGCGCCGCGATTTCTGACGCCGCACTCGGCGTCGTGTCAGAGTCCGAGCGCGCATTCGCCACGATCGGAGGGATCCGTCGATGACCTGGAATGAACGCCTGCAGGAGCTCGTGACCAATCTCGAGCAGGAACGCGATGAGTTGCGCGTGAAGCTGCACCTCGCGTCGCGTGAGGCGAAGGACGAGTTCGAGGCAATGGAGGGACGACTCGACGCGCTGCGTGCGCGCCTGATCGCCTCCAGCGCGGATGCACGCGAGGCGGCGTCCGACGTTGGTGATGTCGTCGGTGAGACGGCACGGCGGGTCGCGGATGACCTGCGTGACGGCTACCGGAAACTGCGAGATCAGATGTCCGGCCCGTGAACGCCGACGGAGGGCACTCCACGCGTCCGCTGGACATCGACGCACTGCGCCGCCGCGAGGAACGGCTCCGGCTCGCCGTGGAAGCGACCGGTGCCGGCGTGTGGGACACCCACGCGGACGCCAGTGAGGCCTTCCTCTCGCCCCACATCGAGGCGCTGCTCGGCTACGCACCATCGCAGACGCCGCGTTCGCTGCGCGCCCTGCTGCGCCATGTCGTTGACGACGATCGGCCGCGCGTCCTCGAGCGCCTGCGTCGTGCCCGGACCACCGGCGTGCCGTTCACCATCGACTGTCGCCTCGCGGACAAACGCGGCGAGGTGCGGTGGGTGCATCTCCGCGGGCGGTTCATTGACGCACCCACGGATGCCCCACCGCGCAGCGTGGGCACGATCGTCGACATCACGTCGGAAATCGAGGCCAACGAGGCCCGCCTCGAAGCCGCGCGTGCGCACTCGCTCGAAGCGCTGCGGCGCGCCGAACAACAGGCGCAACGTGACGCGCAGATGCACCATGCGCAGAAGCTGGAGTCGCTCGGCCTGCTCGCCGGCGGCATCGCGCATGATTTCAACAACCTGCTGGTGGGGGTGCTCTCGAACGCCTCGTTGGCACTCCTCGATCTCGATGAACGTTCGCCGGTGCGTGGCGTCGTGCTCGACATCGAGCGGACGGCGCAACGCGCCGCCGACCTGACGCGACAGCTGCTCGCGTACTCCGGAAAGGGTCGCTTCATCGTCGAGTCGTTGGATCTCAGCGCACTCGCGCGTGAGATGTCGCAACTGCTGCGCACCGTCATCAGCAAGGACGCCACGCTGCACCTCGAGCTCGACGACATGCTGCCCCCGATCCAGGGCGACGCCACGCAACTGCGTCAGGTCATCATGAACCTGATCACCAACGCCAGTGACGCCCTGAGCGGTCGGTCAGGCACCATTGCCATTCGCACCGGGCGCGGTCGCGGCGCGATGACCGATCACACGATGACCTTCGGCGAGGCGTGCACGAACGACGACGTCGTCTTCCTCGAAGTCCGCGATTCCGGCGTGGGCATGACGCGGGATGTCGCCGAGCGCATCTTCGATCCGTTCTTCAGCACGAAGTTCACGGGACGAGGACTCGGACTCGCGGCAACGCTCGGTATTGTGCGTGGCCACCAGGGCGCGATCACGCTCGACACGGCACCTGGCCTCGGCACCACGCTGCGACTGTGCTTTCCGACGTTGCGCGCACCAGCCGTCGCCGAGGCCGTACCCGACCCCACCGTTTCGCGGGTGCGAAGTGGTCGCGTGCTTGTTGTGGACGATGATCGTGTCGTACGGAGCGTCACCGGCGCGCTGCTGACGCGACAGGGATTTCAGGTCACCACGGTGGAATCGGGGCGCGACGCCCTCGCGGAACTCGAAGCGACCACTGAACCGTTTGCTTTCGCGCTGCTGGATCTGACGATGCCGGGGCTGACCGGCGTCGAACTGCTCGAACAGTGGCGTGCTCGCGAACGTCGCGAGGGCCGTCCTCCGCTCACCGTGGTCCTCATGAGTGGCTATACCGAAGTCGATGTCGCGCCGCATCTCGGCGACCTGCAAGTCGCCGGATTCCTGCAGAAGCCATTCACGCTGGCCGCCGTCGAGGCCATGATCGACGCGCTGCCGAGCGCATGACCGATCGCCCCTTCCTCACGGCCCATTGGCGTGATCTCGTGATGGTGTCGTGGGCGGTGGACCCGCGGGTGCTGCGCACGACGTTGCCACGCGGTGTCGAACTCGATCTGTGGCGCGGTGAAGCACTCGTGAGCGTTGTCGCATTCCGCTTCGAGCAGGTGCGCGTGCGCGGCCTCGCGATCCCGTGCCATACGCAGTTCCCGGAAGTGAATCTGCGCTACTACGTGCGGCGTCGCGCCGAGGATGGCGCGTGGCGACGCGGTGTCGTGTTCGTACAGGAAATGGTGCCCAAGCGCGCCGTCGCGACGGTCGCGCGCCGGCTCTACGGCGAGCCGTACGTTGCGCGTCCCATGCGCGACGCCAGCGTGCCGCCATCCACGAGCGGCGCACTGCCCCGCACCCTGCTGTACGAATGGCAGCGTGAAGGCGCGTGGGAACGGATCGTCGCACTCGTCACGCAACCAACGCACCCCATGCGTGCCGGTTCGACCGAGGAGTTCATCGCCGAGCACTACTACGGCTACACCGGCCGCGGCGCCCGCGCCACACAGGAGTATCGCGTGGCCCACCCGCGCTGGAACGTCGTGCCGCTTGCCGAGTGTGCCCTCGAGGCCGACATTGCGAGACTGTACGGACCCGCCTGGGTGGAGCCGTTGTCAGCCGTCCCTCGCTCGGCATTTCTCGCGGACGGCTCGGACGTCGCGGTGTATCCGGGCGTCCCGGTGCCCGACAGCGCGCAGGACGCACGCCACACGCCCAGTCCCCGCGATCCGCGGTAGATTCCGCGGTCATGACGACTCCCGCCTACGAAAAGCTTGGCCAGTTCTACCTGGGCAAGCGCTACGACCTCGAAACGCGCACGCGGCACGACGACCTCGTGCTCGTCGATGCGAAGGATTACACGACGCACGCCGTCATCATCGGCATGACGGGCAGCGGCAAGACCGGCCTCGGCATCGGCATGCTCGAGGAAGCGGCCATCGATCACATCCCGGTGATCGCGATCGATCCCAAGGGCGATCTCGGCAACATCGCCCTCACCTTCCCGAACCTCGCCGCCAGCGACTTCCGGCCGTGGATCGATCCGCAGCAGGCCACCGCGGCCGGGCTCGATCCCGAGAGCTTCGCGGATGCCCAGGCGTCCCTCTGGCGCAAAGGACTCGACAGTTGGGGGCAGGATGGCGCGCGCATCCAGCGACTGCGCGACGCGGCCGATGTGGCGATCTACACGCCGGGCTCGAGTGCCGGTCGCCCACTGTCGCTGCTGCGCGGATTCTCCGCGCCTCCGCCGGTCGTGCGGCAGGATGCCGAGGCGTTCGCGGAGCGTGTGAACGCGACCGCGACGGGGTTGCTTGCACTGCTCGGCCTCGAAGCCGACCCGATCACGAGTCGCGAGCACATCCTGCTCGCCAACCTGCTCTCCCACGCCTGGCAGCAGGGACAGGATCTCGATCTGCCGGCGCTCATCGGGGCCGTGCAACAGCCGCCCTTCGCCCAGATCGGCGTCATGCCGGTGGATACCGTTTTCCCCGCGAAGGATCGCATGGGGTTTGCGATGCGGCTCAACAACCTGCTCGCCGCGCCCGGTTTCCAGGCGTGGATGCAGGGCGATCCGCTCGACACGGCGTCGCTGCTCTACAGCCCGAGCGGCAAGCCGCGGGTGTCGGTGATCAGCATCGCGCACCTCGGCGATGCCGAGCGCATGTTCTTCGTGACGATGCTGCTCGCCGATGTGATCGCGTGGATGCGGCAACAACCCGGCACGGGATCGCTGCGCGCGATTCTCTACATCGACGAACTGTTCGGCTACATGCCGCCGGTGGCGAATCCGCCGTCGAAGATGCTGCTGCTCACGCTGCTCAAGCAGGCACGCGCGTTCGGCCTGGGCGTGATCATGGCGACACAGAATCCGGTCGATCTCGACTACAAGGGCCTGTCGAACACCGGCCTCTGGTTCATCGGACGACTGCAGACGGAACGCGACAAGGCGCGCGTCATGGACGGACTCGCTGGCGCAAGCGGTGGTGCGCCGTTCGATCAGGCCGCGATGGAGCGCACGATTGCCGGACTTGGCAAGCGTGTGTTCCTCATGCACAGCGTGCACGAGAACGAACCCACGACGTTCGAGACGCGCTGGGCCATGTCGTATCTCGCCGGACCGATGACGCGTGAACAGATCCGGCGGCTGGGCGATGCGACCCCGAGCGTCGCCGCACCGGCCGCGACACCCGTCATGACGCCCGTCGTGGCGGCCGCGCCGGTGGCTGCACGCACCGCCGGCGACGCGGTCGCGGCGTCACCGGCCGCGCGTCCGCCGATTCTCCCGCCGGAGATCGTGCAGGTGTGGTTTCCGTCCACGGCCGGTGCCGACGCCGTGTGGCGACCGGCGGTGCTCGGTGTCGCCGACATCGCCTACGAGAACGCGAAGTTGGGCGTCGCCGAGCAGGAGCGCACCGCGTGGCTCTGCGCGCTCGACGAGGGAGTCCTCGCGCTCGACTGGAACAGCGCCGAAGCGATCGACGTGGACGTCAATCGTCTGGAACGCACCGCGCAGGCGGGGAGCGAGTTCGCCGCGGTCCCCGCCGTCGCGTCTTCAGTGAAGAGTTACACCACGTGGACGCGCGCCCTGCAGAAGTTCATCACCACGAACGGTGGGGTGACCCTGTACCAGAGCAAGGCGCTCAAGCTGGTGTCGCACGTGGGTGAGCCGGAAGGTGCGTTCCGCGCGCGGCTGCAGCTCGCGGCGCGCGAGGCCTCCGATGCCAAGGTGGAAGCCGTCCGCCGCAAGTACGCCGTGCGCGTGAACGCGGCGACCGAAAAGGTGCGCAAGGCCGAAGCGGCGATCGATGTGCAGGAGCAGAAGGCGTCGGCCGCGAAGCTCGATTCGGCGCTGACCATCGGTAGCGCGGTGCTGGGGGCACTGTTCGGACGCAAGAAGGTCAGTGCGAGCACGCTCGGCAAAGCCGGAAGTGCCGCGCGCAGCATGGGGCGCGCGTCCGCACGTGGCGACGACGTCGAACGGGCACGACAGACGTTCGAGGCGGCCCAGCAGGAGCTGGCCGATCTCGAGGCGCGCATCACCGAAGAGTTGGCGCTGGAATCGGCGGCGTTCGACGCCCTCGCCGAGCAGCTCGATGCGGTCGTGGTGCGCCCGAAGAGCACGGGCGTGCAGGTGCAGGTGGTGGCGCTGGCGTGGGTTCCTGACGACAACGCTCCGCCGCCGCGTGCGTAAGTTTCTCGTGGGCAGCCCCCGCCCCGAGTCAGTTGCGGCGCCCGTCGGGTCTGTCCCGTGCGGGCGCCGTGTTCCTTCCTCTCTCGCGAGATCTTCGAGATGATCCGCCGTCCCCTCGTCACCTCCCTCGCGCTGGTCGCCGGCACGGCGGTCTCGCTGGCCGCGCAGGCCGCGCGTCCGGCGACCAGTGCACCGGGCCTCGCGCCGGCCACCTTCGTCGGCTTGAGCTATCGCCACGCCGGCCATTCGGTCGGTGGCCGCGTCACGGCCGTGGCCGGAGTCCCGTCGCAACCGCGCACGTTCTACATGGGCGTCGCCAGCGGCGGCGTCTTCCGCACGACCGATGGCGGCGAGAGCTGGCAGCCGATCACCGACGGCAAGGTGCCCGTCGCCTCCATTGGCGCCATCACGGTCGCCGACAGCGACCCCAACATCATCTGGCTCGGCACCGGCTCCGACGGCGCACGCAGCAACGTGTCCACCGGACGCGGTGTGTATCGCACCACCGACGCGGGCGCGAGCTGGCAGTTCGTCGGGCTGTACAACGCCGGCCAGATCGGCGCGCTGCGCGTGCACCCGACCGATCCGAACACGGCGTGGGTGTCGGCCACTGGTGATCTGTTCAAGCGCAACACCGAGCGTGGCATCTTCAAGACGACCGACGCCGGCAAGACGTGGCGTCGCACGCTGTACCTCAACGACAGCACGGGCGCATCCGATGTCGAGCTCAAGCCCGGCGATCCGAACACCGTCTACGCGTGGATGGCGCGTCTCGAGCGCAAGCCGTGGACGATCATTTCCGGATCGCGCGAAGGCGGCTTCTACAAGAGCACCGATGGTGGTGTGACCTTCCGCAAGACGGGCACGGGGCTGCCGAATCAGCTCATCGGCAAGGGGAACATCGCGGTGACGGCGGCCAACCCCGAGCGCCTGTATCTGCTCGTGGAAGCCGAGCCGGGTGGCGGGCTGTATCGCTCCGACGATGCCGGTGCGACGTGGCAGCAGGTGAACAACACGCCCGGGCTGATCACGCGTCCGTTCTACTACACGACGTTGGGCGCCGATCCCACCAACGCCGACGTCGTCTACGGTGGCGCCGAGACGTTCTACAAGTCGACCGACGGTGGCAAGACGGTGCGTCCGTTCCCGACGCCGCACGGGGACAATCACGACATCTGGATCAATCCGTCGAACGGACAGACGATGGTGCAGGCCAACGACGGCGGCGCGAACGTATCGTTCGACGGCGGCCGCACGTGGAGCACGCAGCGCAATCAGCCCACGGCCGAGTTCTACGGCGTGTGGGCCGACAATCGTTTCCCGTACAACCTGTACTCGGCCCAGCAGGACAACAGCACCTACTACTGGTCGAGCGTGGCGAATCCCTTCGATCCGCAGGCGATCACGACGGGTCCGGGGTGCGAGACGGGGCCGATCATTCCGCATCCGAGCGAGCCGAACATCATCTACGGTTCGTGCAAGGGACAGTTCGCCGTCATGAACACCGAGCTGCGTCAGTCACGCAACTACTGGATCGGCGGCCAGTCGTTGTACGGCAACGCGGGGCAGGATCTGATCTATCGTCTGCAGCGCACGGTACCGATGGCGCTCTCACCGCACGATCCGTCGGTGCTGTACTACGGTTCGCAGTTCGTGCACCGTACGCGCGACAAGGGCGTGACGTGGGAGAAGATCTCGCCCGACCTCACCTGGTATCCGCAGGATCATCGGCAGGGCGCGAGCGGCGAACCCATCACGCGCGACGTGACGGGCGAGGAGTTCTACAGCACGCTCTACGCCATCACGGAGTCGCCGCACGAAGCGGGGGTCATCTGGACGGGCGCGAACGACGGACCGGTGCACGTCACGCGCGATGGTGGCAAGACGTGGACCAACGTCACGCCCAAGGGACTTGAGATGGGCGGACGTGTGCCGTGGGTGGAAGTGTCTCCGCACCGGAAGGGGTCGGCGTACTTCGCGACGTATCGCTACCTGCTCGGCGACTATCAGCCGTACATCTATCGCACCGAGGATTACGGGCAGACGTGGACGCGTCTGACGAACGGTCGCAATGGCATTCCGGCGGATGCGCCGGTGCGCGTCGTGCGTGAGGACCCGGGGCGTGAAGGGTTGCTGTACGCCGGCACCGAGTTCGGCATGTACGTGTCCTTCGACAACGGCGCGAACTGGCAGCCGTTCCATCTCAACATGCCGCAGTTGCCGATCAATCAGATCCTCGTGCACAAGGGGGATCTGATCGTCGCCACGCAGGGTCGCGGCAACTGGATTCTGCACAATCTGTCCGCGCTGCATCAGGTCTCGGCCACCACCGCGACGGAAGCGCTCACGGTGTTCACCCCGCGCGCGGGTGTGCGCACGACCGGTGCGGCTGGCGTCTGGTTCGGCCCGCAGGTCGACTACTTCCTCGCGTCGGCGCCGGGCGATACGGTGCGCATCGAGATCCGCGACGCGAAGGGCGACATCGTCAACAGCTACAAGAGCGGCGTGACACCGCCGGCCGCACCGCGTGGCCGACGTCCCGTCGATGATGACGACCCCGAGGCCGCAATGATGGCGGGCCGCGAGGCGCCGGCCGCCGCGAATCAGCCGGTGCTCAACCTCGTCACGGCCAACGCCGGCATGAATCGCTTCACCTGGGGCGTGCAGCATCGCAACGGCTTCGGTGCGCCGCCGGGCCAGTACAGCGTGACGCTGTCGGTCGGCAGCAGCACGAAGACGGTGCCGCTCACGGTCGAGATCGACCCGCGGCTCGCAGCCGAAGGCTACACGGCGGCGGATCTGCAGCAGCAGTTCACGCACAATGTGCGACTGCGCGACATGGTCACCGAAGTGAACGCGCTCATCGCGCGCGCGCGTCAGGCCGAGACGCGACTGGCGGCGGCGGGCCCTGCGGCGGCGGATTCGCTCGCCAAGGTGAAGGCCGTGCTGCATGGGACACTGCTCACGCAGCCCGTACGCTACGGCAAGCCCGGGCTGCAGGCGCACATCCAGTACCTCGCCGGCATGACGACGCGCGTCGACCAGAAGGTCGGGCGTGATGCGTTGGAGCGCGCCGACGTGCTGCGGAAGGAGCTGGACGAGGCCACCGCCGCGATCGACCGCGCCATCGGGCCGGTGCGTCGGATGGACTGACGCGCGGCCACGTTGTCGGCCCACGACGGCCGCCGGACGCGACGCGTTCGGCGGCCGTCGTGCATTGGTGGGTCACGCGGACGTGCGCTCGCGCATCCCGCAGGGCGGTTGGCTAGCTTACCGCCTGCGTGGGGCCGCGCCCGCGAGGTGCGAGCGCGGTCCCCGAGTCACGCGCATTCGCCCTCGTCTTCTCCAGGAGTCCGTTCGTGTCGGCCCCCCGCGTCCCGGTGTATTCGTCGTTTCGTCATGTCGCGCGGCTGCTGCGCCTGAGCGCGCTGGTGCCCGCGATCGTGCTGGCGGCCTGTGGTGGCCAAGGCGACCGCATGCAGGCGCGCGGCACCGAGGATAGCGGTGCCGCAGCGGGTGCCGAGGGCCCATCAGCCGTTGCCGACAGTGCGGAGCGCGCACGCCGAGACAGCGTGGCGCGCGCCGACAGCATCGCCGCCGCCGGTCCGGACACCACACGTGCGGGTCGCCTCGCGCGCCGAGTGCCGCGCCCCGATTCGGTGCGCGCGCTCTACGTGAACGCGTGGGCCGCCGGCTCGCGCTCGCGCATGGCCGATCTCATTCGCATCGCCGACGCCACCGAGATCAACGCGTTCATCATCGACATCAAGGAATCGGACACGTTCCTCGCGTACGATGGCACGCGCATTCCGCTCGCCCTCGAAATCGGCGCCGATCAGCGTCCCGCCACGAAGTGGCTGCCGGCCCTGATCGACACGCTGAATGCGCACGGCATCTTCTCGATCGCGCGCATCGTGGTGTTCAAGGACCGCATGCTGGCCGAGAAGAAGCCGGAGCTCGCGATTCGCCACGCCAACGGCAGCGTGTGGAAGGACAACAAGGGCGGACCGTGGGTGAATCCGTACGACCGACGCGTGTGGGACTACAACATCGCGATCGCGAAGGAAGCCCTCGACATGGGCTTCGGCGAGCTGCAGTGGGACTACGTGCGCTTCCCCGACGTGACCAACAGCGCGCGCGCCGTGATGCGGTATCCGGGCAGCGACAGCGTGTCGCGCGCCGACAACATCAAGGCGTTCATCGCCTACTCCAAGGCCCAACTGGCGGACTACAAGGTGACGGTGACGGCCGACGTGTTCGGCCTCTCCACGCACCTCGAAGGCGACATCGAGATCGGCCAGAACTGGGAGCGTGTCATCAGCGTCGCCGATGTCGTGCTGCCCATGGTCTATCCGTCACACTACGCCGCGGGGCTGTACGGCTTCGCGCGACCCATTCAGAATCCGTACCAGATCGTGCGACTCGCCGTGACCGACGCGGTCGAGCGCACGCGGTTCGTGCAGGATTCGACGGGCGGACCGGTGGGCGAAGTGATGCCGTGGCTCGAAGCGATGAGCATTCGCGGTGCAACCTACGGCGCCGCCGAAGTGCGTGCGCAGATTCAGGCCACCTACGACGCCGGGGCAAAGAGCTGGGCGCTGTGGAATCCGGGCTCGAAGTTCACGACGTTCGAGGACGCGCTGCGACCGGCCAGCGGTGGCCCGTCGCCGGTCGAACGCAGTGGCTGGACGCGCCCCGACTGGGAGCTGCCGCGCGCGCGACTGAGCAAGGTCCTGCTCAATCGCGAGCGAGCGACGCGTGTGGCGCAGGACTCGACCCGTCGTCGCGATACGCTGACAGGAACGCCCTGATCGCGTCCGCGATCAGCGGCAGCGGGGCACGGTCGAGCGGGTGCGGCGTGTCGGGCCACACGCAGGCACTCGCGGTCGATACGCAGGACAGCAGCCAGCGCAGTTCCTCGAGGGGGACGGTGCGATCGCGATCGCCCAACGTGATCCGAACAGGACAGCGGATCATGCCGAGGGTGTCTTCGGTCAGCAGCGGTGCATCGCCGAGAGCCCGCAGCGCGTCGGCCGTGCCGCGCACGACCGCCGCCCAGTGCGAGTCGCCGTGACGCGCGGCGAGCTGCGCGGCATACGCCGGCACCTTCGCGCGCATGACGTCGGGATGTAGTTGCGTGACCGCGTCCGTCGCCACGTCCGGTGACCAGCGGAGCTTCGTGCCCAGCGTGAAGACGGATCGCACCAGCGCCGGCGCGCGCGTTGCCGCCACGAGCGCCACGTAGCCACCCATGCTGTAGCCCACCAGATGCCGCGGACCGCTCGCCGCGAGCACGTCGAGGGTCTGCGTCACGAGCCGATCGAGGCGTATCGCACCGCCAGCTGCGGCGCTGGCACCATGGCCATCGAACTCGAGCAGTTCCGTCGCCATGCCCACGCTCGCATCGAGCGCCTCGCGAAGCGGGTACAGGGTGGTGCGATCGCCGAGGGCGCCGTGCAGGAGCAGGAGCATGGTTCGCTGGTGAGGGAGACGTTCGGGCGATACGTTTGCGGCGTCGCCCGTGTCCTTCAGTCTCTCCCTCCGCCGCGACCGATGTCCAGTTCCCGCCGCGAGTTCCTCAAGGTCACGGCCGCCGGCCTCGCGCTCGGCGCCGCCTCAACGCCGCTCGAGACCCTCGCCGCCACGTCCACCGTACGCGCCCCCGAGGTGCTGGTGCGACGTACGGTGGCCCCCGTCGTGATTGCGGATTACAGCGGATACGCGTTTCGCAATGGCGGCACGGAGAACGCCGTGGAGCATGCGTTTCGGCGACTCGTGGCCGGCGACGACGTGCTCGATGCGCTCATCGGTGGGGTGAACATCCCCGAACTCGATCCCACCGAGAACGGCATCGGCTACGGCGCCCTGCCGAACGCTGACGGCATCGTGCAACTCGACGCGTCGTGCATGCACGGTCCGCGTCGTCGCGCGGGCGCGGTTGCCGCGCTCGAAGGCGTGCGCACCCCCTCGCTCGTGGCCCAGGCCGTGATGGACTACACCGATCACCATCTGCTCGTGGGTGAAGGCGCGCAGGCCTTCGCACGCGCCATGGGATTCACGATCGAATCGGATCTCAACACCGCCGACAGTCGTCGTCTCTGGCGCGAGTGGAAGCGACGGCTCGACCCCGAGCGCTGGCTCGATCCCAAGGGGAACGGACGCAAGGCGCAGGACGTGAAGGATCGGCCCAAGCACGAGCGCGACCCGGGTCTCGAGGCCGGGTTGAGCATGGTGCGCGATGGCCTCATTCGCGAAGGCTCCTTCTGGGGCACGATCAACTGCAACGGGCTCGCCCCCAACGGCGACCTCGCGGGCGTCACCACCACGAGCGGTCTCGCGTGGAAGATTCCCGGACGCGCGGGCGATTCTCCCATCCTTGGCGCAGGGCTGTACGTGGACAACGCCGTCGGCGCGGCGGGCAGCACGGGGCGCGGCGAAGCGAATCTCTACAACCTGTCGTCGTACCTGATCATCGAGGAGCTGCGTCGCGGCGCGCGGCCAAAGGACGCCGGACTCGCCGCGCTGCGTCGCATTCGCGACAACACGGTCGAGGCACGACTCCTCAATGATCGCAAGGAGCCCAACTTCAACATCCGCTTCTTCATCGTGGACAAGCAGGGTCGCTCCGCCGGTGTGTCCATGTATCACGCTGGCGAAACGCAGTACGCGCTCTGTACCGAACAGGGCGCCAGCGCGCCCGACCTCGAGCCGCTGCTCCCGGGTAGTCCGAACGACTGATGCGCACGTCTGCGGCACCTTTTTCGCGTGAGCAGGTACCACGCGCCATGCGACATCGAGACACGCAGCCAGTTCGTGTGTGTCGCCATCGCCAAGTGCGTGCCCTCGTGCTGCTGGCCCTCCTCACCAGCACCGCATGCGCGAGCACGTCGGACGACGCGGCGCCACCCATCTGGACCGTTGATCCAACCCCGCTGCTCGAAATCGCCGACGACGACCCAACCGGCGACGTCCGGCTCGGTGAGACCGTGCACGTCACCCGCCTCCCCGACGGCGGTGTGCTCGTGAGCGACCGCGATCTCCACGCACTTCGTTTCTTCGATGCGCAGGGCACATTCCTTCGCGCCGTCGGGCGCAAGGGCACCGGACCGGGTGAGTTCGAGTACATCGCCAGGGCGTGGCGCTGCGGCGACTCACTCTTCGTGCAGGAGATCGCCGCGTCGCGCATGAGCGTGCATGCGCTCGACGGATCGCTCGTGCGCGCGATGCCGGCTGTGGAGTTCGCCGGAGGCTCCCCTACGTTCCACAGCGCCTGCAACGCGGCCGGTACGTTCGTGCACCATGGCTGGTACCCGTTCCGCGAGGATGCGCCGCTCGGCCGGCAGCGTGCCACCGTACCCGTCTGGCTCGCGTCGGCCACCGGCGAGCAGCGCGTGGAGCTCGGCGAGGTGCCCGGACCTGAGTTTGTCGCCTACGGCTATGGCGCTGGACCGGCCCTCCTGGGTCGTACACCGCGGCTCGCCATTGGCCAGCGCTCCGTCTACGTCGGCACCGCCGACAGCGCCGTCGTGCAGGTCTTCACGCTCGCGGGCCAACTCGCCGGCGTGCGCCGCCTCCCCGGCCCGCCGCGGCGCGTCACCGAGGCCGACCTCGAGCGCGCAAAGCGCCTCGACTCCGCGGGCCAGTCCGCAGCACAGCAGCGCCAGACTCGCGAGGAGTGGGCGCTCGACACACCTCCGACCACGCTGCCCGCCTACGACGCGATGCTGGTGGACGCTGACGATCACCTCTGGGTGCGGCGCTTCCCGGCGGCCGGCGATGAACACGCCGAGTGGACGGTGTTCGATCCTGACGGCACCCTCGTCGCCACAGTGCTGCTCCCCCCACTGCTCACCGTGCACGAAATCGGCCGCGACCACATCGCCGGCATCGTGCAGGATCCGTTCACGGGCACGCACGCTGTGCTCGTGTTGTCGCTCACTCGCACGCCTCGACGCTGATGCCCGGTTTCGCACGGCACCGCTCCGCAACAGCAGGATGCTGGCTGCTTATCGTCGTGGCGGGTCCGCTCGTTGCGTGCGCAGATCGCGAGGCCGCGTCGTCTTCGCTCGCCAGCTGGCGTGTCGAGGCCATGCCCGCGCTCGCCATATCCGGCGACGACTCGCTCGGCGCCCCGCTCATCGGCAACGCCGAGGGTGTCACGCAACTGCCCGACGGGGGCGTGCTGGTGGCCGATCGTGGGCTCTTCGCCCTGCGCTGGTTCGACGCCACCGGAGCGCTCGTCCGTTCGCTCGGACGCGAAGGCAAAGGCCCTGACGAGTTCGAATACATCGCCCGTCTGCATCGCTGCGGCGACTCCGTGTTCGTGAACGAGATCACGAAGGCCGAGCCATGGCTCGTCTACTCGCTCGACGGCACGATGGTTCGCGACTTCGCCTTCGACTCACCCCAGGGAGTCCCGACCTATCGGACCACGTGCAATGCAACCGGAGCGTTCCTGCACATGGGCTGGGAGCGTCGCACCGGCGCCCCACCTGAACCCGGTCGTGCTCGCGGCACCGTCCCCTTCTGGCTCAGCGATGCCACCGGACGAGCCACCGCGCCGCTGGGCGAGCTGCCGGGATCGGAGCGACTCGTCACACTCCGCGGCTCGAGACCGCACCCGCTCGGACGCGAACCGCTGCTCGCGCTCGGACGCACGCGCGCCTACGTCGCCACCGCCGACAGCTTCACCATTCGCACCTTCGGCCTCGACGGTGCGCCGCTCGCGTCGATCATCGACGAACCCGGCGACCTCGGCACGACCGACGACGACATCGCGCGGTACAAGTACCGCGATACTCTCGGCGTCACCGACGCGCGAAAGGCCAACGCCGAGCGTGAATGGGCCACGTTCACGTTTCCGCCCACGGTGCCAGCGTACGACGCGATGCTTGTCGATGTGCTCGATCACCTGTGGGTACGTCGCACGCCGCGCGCGATCGGGGCCCCCGCGCGATGGCATGTGTTCGATCCCGACGGAACGCGCGTCGCCGTCGTGAACCTGCCGGACGCCCTCGAGGTGCACGAGATCGGCACCGACTACATTCTCGGCATCCGCCTCGACGCCTCATCGGGCGCCCAGGTGGTGGAACGGTACTCGCTGCAACGCGCTGCAAACGCGACCGACGCCGGCCGCACGCGCTGACTCCCCGCTCGTTCCTTCGCATCTCGCGGGGGACGCTCTCCGGTTCCGCTCATGGATCGTCGAGACTTCCTGCGCTCGGCGGCGCTGTCCGCCGGCGCGTTCGCCGTCGTCCGCGACACGACGATGTTCCGCCGCACCGCGCTCAGCGCCACGCGCCCGCATGTCCCCGGCCCGCTGTACATCCCGCCCACCGTCTCGCCCGATGGGCTCGTGCTCACCGCGCGCGCGAGCACGGGGGAGATCGCGCCCGGCGTGCGGTCGCCCATCCTCACACTCGGCGACGGTCCGATCGCACCAACGATCCGCGCACGCGCGGGAGAGCGCGCACGCATCACGCTGCGCAACGCACTCGACGAGCCGACCATCCTGCATTGGCATGGGCTGCGTCCCCCCGAGAAGGACGACGGACACCCGCGCCTCGCCATCGCGCCGGGCGCCGAGTACGCGTACGACTTCACGCTCGACGAACCCGCGGGCACCTATTGGTATCACCCGCACCCGCACATGCGGACGGCCGCGCAGGTGCACCTCGGCATGGCTGGCTTTTTCGTCATCACGGATCGCGACGAGCAGGCGCTGGGCTTGCCGGACGGCGATCACGAACTCTGCCTCGCGCTGCAGGACAAGCGCCCCGATGCGAACGGCCACATCGCGTACAACGTCACGATGGGGCACGACATGATGGAGGGGTTGCTCGGCAGCGCTGCCTACGTGAACGGCGTGCGTCAACCGAGCGTCGAGGTGGACGCCGCGCCGTATCGTGTCCGCGTGCTCGGTGCCGGCAGCGCGCGCATCTTCCGACTCGCGCTGTCCAACGCGCAGCCACTCACGCTTCTCGGCACCGACGGCGGACTGCTCGACGCGCCGGTCTCGTTGCCCCATCTCGACCTGTCCACCGGAGAGCGCGCCGACCTGCTGCTCGACTTTTCCGCGCTTGCGGTCGGAACACGCGTGATGCTCGTGTCACTGCCGTTCGACGCGCCCTATCGCGGGATGGGCGGGGGGATGGGCATGGGCCGCGGCCGCATGGGCGGCATGGGCGGCGCGGGTGTGATTCCGAACGGTGGCGCGATGGAGTTGCTGGAGTTCGTGGTGACACGCGCCGCGCGATCACGCGCACGAGGGCGTGCGACGAGCCCCGAACGGCTCGTGCCCCTGCCACCGGTGGATGCGCGCCGGTTCGACACGACGCGCACCTTCCGATTCCGCAGTGCGATGATGCAGCACACGATCAACGACACCATGTTCGACATGGAGCGCATCGATGTGCGCGTACCGTTCGGCGCGACGGAACGATGGACGTTCGTGAATGACGGCCCGTTTCCGCACCCGGTGCACATGCACGCAGTGCGCTTCCGCGTGCTCGGGCGCGCCGGTGGTCGGAATCAACTGTTCCCGTGGGAACGTGGCTGGAAGGACACCGTGCTGGTGTATCCGGGCGAATCCGTCTCGGTGGTGGCCACCTTCGACCGACATCGGGGGCGGTTCCTCATGCACTGCCATAACCTCGAGCATGAAGACCACGGCATGATGCTCAACTTCGCGGTGGTGTAACGTGCCACCCGCGTGTGTGCCTCGCGCGCGGGTGGCGACAGCTCGTCAGCGGCGCAGGGTCACCGGCGCGTTGTTCTCGTCGCGCATGAGGCCGCGCGATTGGCACGCGCGTTGATCGAGCGGCACACCGGCCGCGTCACAGGCGCAGTCCCCACTGCCGACGCCGCCGCACGACCCGCGCAACGTCTTGCCCGACAGGATCACACCGATCGCCATCGCGCCCATCACGAGCGCGACCAGCACAAGCGCCAGCAGGGCGACAATCATTGGCGAGTCCGTGCAGGAGGTGAGGGATCGGGCGACGAGAGCCGGCGCGCCGCAAACCCCGGCGTCAGGCGCTCTTCAACCTCGCCCGATGGCCCCGCGATGAGCAAGGCCACCTCCAGACGCTCGCGCTGCGCGAGGGCCCACGCCGAGTCGGGACCGGCCACCATGAGCGCGGTGGCCCAGGCGTCGGCGTCCGCGCATCGCGGGTGGAGCACGCTCGCCGCCAGCAGCGCGTGGCGCACCGGGCGGCCGAGCACCGGGTCGATGGTGTGCGCGTACCGCTGTCCGTTCAGCTCGAACCAGTTGCGATAGTTGCCGGAGCTGGCCAACGCGAGGTCTTCCAGGCCAACGGCGAATCGCACGCGCCGCGCGTCCGGATCGGCGTCCTCGATGCCCACACGAAACGGCTCCCCCGCGGCGTTGCGCCCTCGCGCGCGCATCTCGCCGCCGATCTCCACAAGATGTGCTGCTTCGCCCTGCGCGGCGAGCCAGTCGCTCACTACATCCACACCATAGCCCTTGGCCACCGCCGAGAGATCAACGCGTACGCGCGGGTCACGCTTCATGAGCGCGGTCCCGCTCGCGTCGTCGCGCAAGACGAGCCACTGCATCCCCACATGCTGCCGGAGCCGGGCGATCACGCTGTCGGCGAGGGTATCCTGCGGGCGCGCCGCTGGCCCGAAGCCCCACGCATTCACCAGGGGCCCGACCGTCACGTCGAATCGCCCGCCTGACGCGGCGTGCACGGACGCGGAGGTGCGCAGCACGAATGCGAGCGGCGACGAGATCGGAAACGGAAGTGTGTCGCGGCGCGCGTTGAAGCGCGAGAGCTCGGAGGTCGTGTCGTACGTGGACATGCTGGCGTTGACGGCGCGCAGCAGCGAGTCGACGCCGCGTTGCAGCGTGGCGCGATGCGCCTCGGGCACGACGCGCGCGAGGAGCACGCGGTAGGTCGTCCCCATCGTCTCGCCGTCGAACGCGGTCGGCCGCAACGACGACGGCGGTGGTTCGGCGGTGCGCGTCCGCGCGAACCACACCGCCGCCACCGCCGCCAGTCCCACGATCGCCATGCGCCGCCAGCGACCGGCGGCGCCCTGCATCACACGCCCCAACGGATCACCCGAAGTCGTCGAACATCACGTTCTCGCGATCGACCCCGAGATCCTCGAGCATCTTCATGCACGCCTTGAGCATCATCGGCGGACCGCACAGGTAATACTCGATGTCCTCGGGCGCCGGATGCTTCGAGAGGTACTCGCGATAGAGCACGTCGTGAATGAAACCCGTCGCGCCCGTCCAGTTGTCCTCGGGGCGCGGCTCCGACAGGGCCAGCGTCCACGTGAAGTTGGGGTTCTCCGCCTGAATGGCGTCGAAGTCCTCCACATAGAACGCTTCGCGCATCGAGCGCGCGCCGTACCAGAAGGTGACCTTGCGGTCGGTGTGCAGCCGGCGGAACTGATCGAAGATGTGCGAGCGCATCGGGGCCATGCCGGCGCCACCACCAATGAAGCACATCTCGTTCTTCGTGTCGCGCGCAAAGAACTCGCCGTAAGGCCCCGAGATGATCACCTCGTCGCCCGGCTTGAGGCCGTAGATGTACGACGACATGATGCCGGGCGGCACGCCGGTCGTGCGCGGCGGCGGCGTCGCGATGCGCACATTGAGCATGATGATGCCCGCCTCCTCGGGGTAGTTCGCCATCGAGTACGCGCGCGACACCGGCTCGGTCACCGTGGAGGTGAGCTGGAAGAAGCCGAACTTCTCCCAGTCCTCGCGATACTCCGACGCCACCTCGATGTCGCTGAATCGACGCACGTGCGGCGGGCACTCGATCTGGATGTAGCCACCGGCACGAAACGGGACCGCTTCGCCGGCCGGCAATTCGAGCACGAGTTCCTTGATGAACGTGGCCACGTTGTCGTTGGAGCGCACCTTGCACGTCCACCGCCGCACGCCGAACACATCCTCGTGCACGTGGATGTTCATGTCCTGCTTGACCTTCACCTGACACGAGAGGCGCACGCCGCGCCGCGCCTCGCCGGGGGAGACGTGTGCCGTCTCCGTCGGCAGCAGCGCGCCACCGCCCGCGTGCACCTCCACCTTGCACACACCGCACGTGCCCTTGCCACCGCACGCCGACGGAATGAACACCTGCTGCGCGGCCAGCGTCGCCAGCAGCGAGCTGCCACTTGGCACAACCATGTCCTTGGATGGATCGTCGTTCACGTGCAGCGTGACGTTGCCACTCGCCACCAGCTTCTTGCGCGCGAACATGAGCGCCGCCACCAACGACAGCACGAGAACCAGAAAGGCACCGAGCCCTGTGGCGATCGTCAGCATGTCGCCTCCGTCCGGGAAACCTGCACGCGCACCGTCGTCACAGCTGAATCCCCGCGAATGCCATGAAGCACACCGCCAGCAGTCCGGTCACCATGAACGTCAACCCCAGCCCGCGCAGTGCCGCGGGAGGATTCGCGTAGCGCAGCTTCTCGCGGACCGACGCCAACGCCACGATGGCGAGCCACCAACCGATCCCCGAGCCGATGCCGAACACCGTGCTCTCACCGAGCGTGTAGTCACGTTCGGCCATGAAAAGACTCGCGCCCAGAATGGCGCAGTTCACCGCGATGAGCGGCAGAAAGACGCCGAGCGCCGCGTAGAGTGCCGGCGCGAATCGGTCGATCGCCATCTCCACCACCTGCACGAGCGCGGCGATGGTGCCGATGAAGGTGAGGAACACGAGAAACGACAGATCCACGGTGCCCAGCGACGGATGCAGCCACGCCAGCGCCCCTTCGCCAAGCACGTGTCGCAGCAGCAGCTGATTCACCGGCACGGTGATCGCCAGCACGAACGTCACCGCCGCCCCAAGACCAATCGCCGTCTTGACCTGCTTCGACACGGCCAGGAACGAACACATGCCAAGGAAGAACGCGAGCGCCATGTTCTCCACGAACACGGCCCGCACGAAGAGACTCAGATAATGACTCGCCACGTCCGCCTCCCCGCGTCAGGCCGCGCGACGGTCGGCACCGTCGCGGTGGGAGGTATCGTGCGGCAGCTCCTCGATGTGCACCACGCGTTCGAGCTCGACCTGCGCGGGCTTCCAGGTGCGCACGGCCCAGACAATGCCGCCGATGAGAAAGAACGCCGCCGGAGAGAGCACCATGAGGCCGTTCGGCACGTACCAGCCGCCATCGGCGGCAAGTGGGAGGATGCGCACGCCGAACAAGGAGCCGGCTCCGAAGAACTCGCGGAACGCTGCCACGATGAGCAGGATCAGGCTGTAGCCCGCGCCGTTGCCGATCGCGTCGAAGAAGCTCGCCTTGGGCCCATTCTGCATCGCAAACGCTTCGGCGCGTCCCATCAGGATGCAGTTGGTGATGATGAGCCCCACGAACACCGACAGCTGCCGCGATACCCCGTAGGCGTAGGCCTTCAGCACCTGGTCCGTGAGAATCACGAGCGACGAGATGATCGTCAGCTGCACGATGATGCGGATGCTCGAGGGAATCCACTGGCGGATCAGACTGATCGACACGTTGCTGGCCACGAGCACTGCCGTCACCGCCAGGCACATCACCAGCGACGGTTGCAGCAGCGTGGTCACCGCCAGCGCCGAGCAGATGCCGAGCACCTGCTTGGCGATCGGATTGTCGTCGAAGAGCGGATCGAGCAGCGCACCGCGCGATTGTTTGTCGAGCATCAGTTGCCTCCGGCGCGCACGCGCGCGAGGTACGGGCCGAATGCGTTGGCCCCGAGCCAGAAGTCCAGCGTGGAGGTCACGCCGCGACCGGTAATCGTCGCGCCGGAGAGCCCGTCCACGCGGTATGGGTCATCCGCCGGCGGACCAGCGGCGCCCTTGATGACCTGCAACTGCACCGCGCCGGTGTCATCGACCGCGCGACGTCCCACCCACTTCGCCTGCCAGCGTGGATTCTCGATCTCGCCGCCCAGACCGGCGGTCTCGCCGTGCTCATAGAACGTGATGCCGTTCACCGTGCGGGCATCCCCCGCGAGCGCGATGTAGCCGTACATCGTGGACCACAGACCATATCCCTGAATGGGGAGCACGATGGCCTGCAACGAATCACCGCGGCGCACTTCGTACACCACCGCGACACGCGGCAGACTCACCACCCGCGCCGCGTTTTCGGGGGCCGGCACGCTGAGCGCCGGATCCTTCATCGCCTTGCGCTGGTCGTACGTGGCCACATCGATCGTGTCCACCGCGTCGCCCGTCGCGAGATCGATTGCG